>Ga0182233_1000081_pt1 | contig 17841 bp, 15 predicted proteins | sample G6R1MG_31_FD_129664 | JGI IMG/M metagenome (GOLD analysis project Ga0182233, IMG submission 129664) | Miscanthus phyllosphere microbial communities from Michigan, USA - G6R4_NF_07NOV2016_LD1 MG | ecosystem: Host-associated > Plants > Phyllosphere > Phylloplane/Leaf | place: USA: Michigan... | reverse complement strand
GCCGGCGCCGAAGCCGGCGGCGATGATGCCGGCGGCAAGACCGCGCTTGTCCGGGAACCACTTGAGGGCCGAGCCGACGCAGGTGCCGTAGACCGCGCCCGCGCCGATGCCGGCGACGACCTGGCCAAGGTAGAACATGTTGAGCGTCGTGGCGTAGGAGTTGATGACCCAACCGATGGCGCAGAGCACGCCGCCGAACAGCACCACGACGCGCGGGCCGTACTTGTCGACGAACCAGCCTTCGACGGGGACGAGCCAGGTCTCGAACAGGACGAACAGGGTGAAGGCCCACTGGATGGCAGCCCGGTCGAAGCCGAACTTCTTCTGGATGTCGGGGACGAAGAACGTCCAGCCGTACTGAAGGTTGGCGATCATCACCATGCAGATGACGCCGATAACGAGCTGACCCCAGCGATACCCATCGCCGACGCGCCCGACTTGACTTGGTTCGACCCTGGTCATGACCGTCCTCCCATTGTTCTGGTGTCGAAAGAGAGGCGCGTTCGACGGATCTCCGTCGTCGCGCTTGGTGGGCACCGTCGCCGGTACCAACTGGTATCTGGCATACCAGGGTTGCTCGGCACGTGGGCGTCGTCAAGAGTAATCCTGAGACAATTCGATTTTGCGCCGCACCATGTCTTGCTGAGAAGGCGGATCCACTGGCGAAATCTCTGTATGATCCGATGGAGTTAGTAGAGGCTTGAATTGAGGCTCGACCGCATCGCCGGCGTGAGACCCCATCCCCGCTCGTGCCAAACCCGGTGAACCGGAAGCATGATGCAGATTGATGCAGCTTGCCGAAAAAATCGCCGGCCACCCATGGCGTTTTCCATAGGTATTGTGCATACCAGGGGGATTAAAGCGGTTCCGCGGGAGGTTCGAGGCCATGGCAGTCGACGATACGACCCGGCACCGGACAACTTTGCAATACATCCGCATGGACCGCTCCGTACGCGATGCCGTGCGGCTCCTGGCACAGCCCGGCACCGACGCCCTGGTGGTGATCGACGGGCGACGCGAGGGGGAGGGGGCCATCATTGGCCTCGTGACCGAGCGTGACGTCTTTCGGGCCCTGACGGTGCGGGGCCTCGACACGCTCGACGCCTTGGTCTGGACCCTCGCAAAGGACGATTTCGCCACCGTCGCCGTGGAGTCCGGCCCGGCGGAGCGCTTGGCGGCCTTCTGCGCCCACCGGACCGACCAGATCGCGGTGATGGACGGGTTCGCCCTGCGTTCGGTCCAGAGTATCTGGGACTGCCTCGCCCTGCCGCCAGGGCAGACAGCCGCCGCCGCGCCCTGACGATGAGGTCGGGCCACTCCGACGGTCGAGGTATCGCGCGTCCGGAAGATCGATTTCAGGTTTCAGCGCGGGGGTGAATGTAATTCATCGCTCATGCTCGGGTCCTTGTCGTAGAATGACTTACCCAAGGATGCCGTGTTGACCCATTCGCGATTCGAATTCACAACTGAGTTGCAGATCACGGATCGGTGATCGCACAACGGGCGGGACGACCGGCCGGGACGACGCTGCCCCGCGCGAGGGCAGGATACGAAGGCGGGCGCACGGCTCGCGAAGGGGAAACACCATGCGCTATCTCGCGATCCTCGAATGTCCCGTGATTTTCAGCGGCGAGAACGCCTACGGCATGACGAGCATGGACATGTGTCCCTCCGTCGGCATCGCGCGCGGCCTCATCAGCCGTCACGTGAAGGTGGTGGATGCGCGGGTCATCGTCGTCAGCATCTGGGAGAGCGAGTTCTGCGCCCGGTTGTTCTTCGACGCGGCCTGGACCGAGAAGGCCCGCACCCTGTGGGACGACAGCTACCAGCTGCGCCTCGACGCCATCGAAGAGGCCCGCGTCGCCTGAACCGGTAGCCCCCTCCCGGCTCCCAGACGCCCGGACGAGCCGGGGGCGGTCTTCGACGGAAACGTTTCGTTTTAATCCCCCGACGGCGCGCGCGACGTTGTCGCTGATGCTCCGTCCACGGTTGCTCGGCGCGGCCACGCGTGTATTGCGATTCCCCGCTGCCCGATTGAACCGGATGGCGAGGAGTCGGCGTGCCCGAATGTAGCCTGATCGACCGTCTGTCTGCTCGGGTCCGCCGTCGGAGTTTTCGGAAGCGCAGCCCTTCGCTGGGCTCGACCCGCCGCCGCCTGGCGACCGCGATCGCCGCGACACCGCTCGCATTCGTCGGCGGCTGCGACGTCTTGAGGCTCGGGGTCGCCAATCCCGCCGGGCCGGTGGCGGAGGCCCAGTGGCACCTCCTGCTCATCGTCGGCGCCGTGCTGTTCTTCGTCGCGGCGCCGGTGCTGATCCTGACCCCGATCATCGCCTGGCACTACCGGCTCGGCAAGAAGGGCAACGTCTACCGCCCGACCTGGACCTTCTCCTGGCCCCTCGAGGGTCTGATCTGGATCCCGCCCACCGGCATCGTCGTCGGCCTCGGCTTCGTGCTCTGGCACTACACCATCGCCCTCGATCCCTACCGTCCGCTTCCCTCGACGCAGCCCGCCCTCGAGGTGCAGGCCGTGGCGCTCGATTGGAAGTGGCTGTTCATCTACCCCGACCAGGGGGCGGCGGCCGTAAACCAGATGGCGATTCCCGTGGGGCGCCCGGTCCATGTCAGCCTGACGAGTGGCACGGTGATGCAATCACTGCTGATCCCCCAACTCGCCGGGCAGATCTACGCCATGGCCGGGATGACGACCCAGCTCAACTTCGCGGCGAATCGGCCCGGCACCTTTCGGGGTCAGAACACCCAGTTCAACGGCCTTGGGTTCCAGAATCAGAAATTCGAGGTTCTGGCCATGCCGCCCGATGCGTTCGAGGCGTGGGTCGCGCGCGCGCGCGCCACGGCCCGGCCCCTCGACCCGGCCGCCCTCGACGGGCTCATGCAGAAATCCGTGCCGCCGGAGCCGATCCTGTACTCGTCCGTGCCGCCGGACCTGTTCCAGACCTTCATCGCCCGCACGCAGGAACCGTCCCGATGACCGAGCCCCTGTGGCCCGCCCTGCTCGGCCGCTTCGGCTGGCAGGACCTGCCCTTCGTTCGCGCCTGGGCCGACCCGAGCCTCAGCGAGATCATCGGCGCGGGAGCCGGCGCCCTCGTGGTCGTCGGCGGCCTCGCGGTCGTGGTCCTCATCACCTGGCTCGGTCGCTGGGGCTACCTGTGGCGGGAATGGTTCACGAGCCTCGACCACAAGAGGATCGGCATCCTGTACGTGGTGATCGCGTTCACGATGCTGTCGCGTGCCCTCGTCGAGGCGGTCCTCATGCGGATGCAGCAGGCGGCGGCGATCAATGCGCCGGGCTTCATCGCGCCCGACCATTTCGCGCAGCTGTTCACCACGCACGGCAGCATCATGATCTTCTTCATGGCGATGCCGTTCCTCACGGGCGCGATCAACTACGTCATGCCGCTTCAGATCGGCGCCCGCGACGTGGCGTTCCCCCTCCTCAACGCCGTGAGCCTGTGGCTGACGGCCGGCGCCGCCGGCCTGATGATGGTGTCCCTCGTCATCGGCCGCTTCTCAACCGGCGGCTGGACCGGATACCCGCCCTACACCGAACTCGCCTTCAGCCCCGATGTCGGGCCCGATTACTGGATCTGGGCGGTGACGCTCGGCTCCATTGGCACCACCCTGTCGGGCCTCAACTTCGCGGTAACGATCTACAAGCTGCGCTGCCCCGGCATGACACTGATGCGAATGCCGATGTTCGTGTGGACCTCACTCTGCACGTCGATCCTCATGATCTTCGCCATGCCGCCGCTCACCGTGGCGACGGCCCTCCTGGCGCTGGACCGCTACCTCGGGTTCCACTTCTTCACGAACGACCTCGGCGGCAACATGATGAACTACGCCAATCTGATCTGGCTGTTCGGTCATCCCGAGGTCTACATCCTCATCCTGCCGGCCTTCGGTGTCTATTCCGAGGTGATCGCAACCTTCTCCTCGAAGGAGCTCTACGGCTATACCTCGCTCGTCATCGCCACCATGGCCATCGCGGTGTTGTCCTTCACGGTGTGGGTGCACCACTTCTTCACCATGGGGCAGAGCGCCAACATCAACGCCGTGTTCGGCATCGCCACGATGACCATCGGCCTGCCCACGGGGGTGAAGATCTACGACTGGATCTGGACGATGTTCCGCGGTCGGGTCCGGTTCTCGGTGTCGATGCTCTATTCCCTCGCCTTCATGATGACCTTCGTGCTCGGCGGCCTCACGGGCATCATTCTGGCGTTCCCGCCCCTCGACTACCTCGTGCACAACACCCTGTTCCTCGTCGCCCACTTCCACAACATGCTGATTCCGGGCCTGCTCTACGGCATGCTCGCAGGCTATCACTACTGGTTCCCGAAGGCGTTCGGCTTCCGCCTCGACGAGAAATGGGGGCGGATCTCGTTCGGCTGCTGGGTGGTCGGGTTCTACCTCGCCTTCATGCCGCTCTACGTGCTGGGGGCCGGCGGCATGACGCGCCGCTCGCAGGCGGTGTTCGAGCCGGCGTTCCGGCCCTGGCTCTACGTCGCCGGTGTCGGCGCCCTGGTGCTGCTGTCCGCCCTCGCGTCCCTGTTCGTTCAGCTCTGGGTCAGCATCCGGAACCGCGAGGCCAACCGCGTGCCCGTCGGCGATCCCTGGAATGCCGGCGGCCTGGAATGGTCCATCGCCGCCCCGCCGCCCGAGTACAACTTCGCCGTGATCCCCACCGTGAACGACCGCGATCCCTTCCACGGCGACAAGGCCGACGGCGATCCCTATGCGCCGCCAAAACGCTACGAGGCCATTGCGATGCCGGCCAACAGCATGACCGGTCCGGCCCTCGGCGTGCTGGGCGCCGTCACGGCCTTCGGCCTCGTCTGGCACATGTGGTGGCTGGCCGGCTTCGGCCTCGCAGCCGGCATCGCCACGATCGTCGCCCGCAGCTTCGTGCGGGACCTGCACCGCACCATCCCGGCGGCGGAGGTCGCGCGCATCGACCGCCACTGGCGCCGGGACATCCGGAAGGCCAAGCCCGTCGGCCGAGCCGTCGAGGGAACCCCCGCCAACCGCGGTCTCGCCGAGGTGGAGGCATGAGCGCCACGGAAGGAGCTCATCCGGGGCTCAACATCGCGCATCCGCACGCGCAGGCGCAGGAAGAGACCGAAACGGCCCTGTTCGGGTTCTGGGTCTTCCTCATGAGCGACGCCGTGATCTTCGCGCTCCTGTTCGCGACCTACGGCGTGATGTTGCCCGCCACCGTCGGCGGGCCGACGCCCGCGACCGTGTACGAGATCGGGCCGGCCTTCCTGGAGACCCTGATCCTGCTCACCAGCAGCTTCACGTTCGGGCTGGCGTCGATCGCGATGAAGCATGACGCCCCCTGCCGCCGGATACTCGGCTGGATGGGTGCGACCCTCGTCCTCGGCCTCGCCTTCCTCGCCCTGGAGGTCCGGGACTTCATCACGATGTTTGCGCAAGGCGCGACACCGATGCGTAGCGGCTACCTGTCGTCGTTCTTCGCCCTGGTACCCCTGCACGGCCTCCATGTCGCCGCCGGCTGCCTATGGCTCGTGGTGATGATGGCGCAGGTCGTGGTGTTCGGCCTCGACGGGCGGGTCCGGATCAACACCCTGCGTCTCGGCCTGTTCTGGCATTTCCTCGACATCATCTGGATCGCCCTGTTTTCCGTGGTTTATCTCCAGGGGCTGATCCGATGACGTCTTCGAAAGCCGACGCGGCCCGCGAGGTCCGCAGCTACGCCATCGGTTATCTCCTTGCCCTGCTCCTGACCGGCTTCGCCTTCGGCGCGGTGTACTGGCGGGTCGCCTCGGCCACGACGACGTTCGGGATCGTCCTCGGGCTCGGGCTGGTGCAAATGGTCGTGCACTTCCGCTTCTTCCTGCACATCACCCTGGGCAAGTCGTCACGCGCCGACCTTCAGCTCATCCTGTTCTCGACGCTGATCATCGCCCTGATGGTGTCTGGAACCCTCGTGATCCTGTTCAACCTGCACCATCGCATGATGTGAGGCCGTCTCCGGTCGGCCTCCGCGAAGGGCCGGAGTTCGCGCATCGCCGGGGGATGAGCGGTCCTGTGATGCGGAGACTGTCCCGCCCGCGTCGGCGCTGAATCATTCCGGTACGCGACGGCTCTCAGTGAGATCCCGAGCCGTCGAGGGCCTTTGCCCTGTCCGATTAAGCTCGATGCGCCTGCCCGGATGGCCGAATGTGCGGCCCTCGGAACAAGGTCCCCAATCGTGCCGCCGACGCGTACGACCTCCTGCCTCACGGGTCGGAGCGCCGATCCGTGCCACGTCGCGGCGCGAGCCATGCTTACGAAGCAGGACTGGTGTTTGGAATGTGGTATTTCAATTCGCACTGCACCATGGCAAAGAAGCGATGCAACATCGCCAGAGGGGACCCAAGATGCTCACCACCGTCATCGTCTCGACCGTCAGCCTGATCGCCCTTCAGGTTCTGCTCGTCGTCAAGGCCGCCGACCGGCTTTCGCCGCAGTCCGGCGTTCGCGCCGCCGACGATTGCGCCGCCTCGGCCACGACCGCCGGACGCTTCGCCGGAATCGCCTAAAACTCCGTATCGACGCTACTCGGCGGCGATCCCCACGGGGGCGCCGATGGCACCGGACCGAGCGAGCGCCTCGCATTCGGCCGGTGAATAGCCGAGGACATCGCGAAGAATCTCGTCCGTGTGCTCGCCGAGCAGGGGCGAGCGCGTCACCTCGGTCGGGCTCGCCGAGAGCTTGATCGGATTGCCGACGGTGAGGTAGGGCCCCCGCGTCGGGTGATCCACCTCCACCACCGTCCCGGCCGCGCGCAGGCCCTGATCCTCGGCGATCTCCTTCATGGAGAGGATCGGCCCGCACGGGATGTGCAGGGCGTTGAGGGCCGCCATCGCCTCGAACTTGGTCCGGGCCATGGTCCAGGCCTCGATGCGGGTGAAGATCTCGTTGAGGTGCGGCAGGCGGGCCTTGGCGGTGGCGTAGTCCGGATGCGTCTTCCAGTCCGGCTCACCGATGATGTCGCAGATCTTCTCCCAAACCGGACCTTGGGTGATGAAGTACAGGTAGGCGTTGGGGTCGGTTTCCCAGCCCTTGCACTTCAGGATGCGCCCCGGCTGGCCGCCGCCGGAATCGTTCCCCGCCCGGGGCACCGCGTCCCCGAACGGAATGCCCTCGCCGAACTGGCTGTATTCCCGCAACGGCCCGCGCTCCAGGCGCTGCTGGTCTCGCAGCTTGACCCGACAGAGATTGAGCACGGCGTCCTGCATGGCGCAGTCGACCCGCTGGCCGAGGCCCGAATGGGTGCGCTGGTAGAGGGCGGTGACGATGCCCAGCGCCAGATGCAGGCCCGTGCCGGAATCGCCGATCTGCGCCCCCGTCACCATGGGCGTGCCCGTGCGGAACCCGGTGGTGGACGCCGCCCCCCCGACGCACTGGGCGACGTTCTCGTAGACCTTGCACTCCGAGTAATCCCCCGGTCCGAACCCCTTCACGGAGGCGAGGATCATGCGCGGGTTGGCGGCGTGGATCGTCTCCCAGGTCAGTCCCATCCGGGCCAGCGCCCCGGGGGCGAAGTTCTCCACCAGCACGTCGCATTCGGCGATGAGCCGCCACAGCACCTTGATGCCTTCGGGCGTCTTGGTGTCGAGGGTGATCGAGCGCTTGTTGTGGTTCAGCATGGTGAAGTACAGGCTGTCGGCGCCCGGAACGTCCTGAAGCTGATCCCGCGTCGCGTCCCCGGCGCCGGGGCGCTCAACCTTGATCACGTCCGCCCCGAACCAAGCGAGAAGCTGCGTGCAGCTCGGGCCCGACTGGACGTGGGTGAAATCGAGGATCTTGATGCCTTGGAGCGCTTGCATGGTCTCACCGCAGAGTGGGGGCGATCCTGCGTGGCAGATCGCGGCGTTAAGACGGGCTGCTCTACGGGGCGCTACGGCCTCGACCTCAAGGCTCATCAGCGTAGAGCCCCTCTCCCCGCTTGCGGGGAGAGGGCTTTGCCGACCCTGTCGTCGGCAAAGCGAAGCGGCAGCCGAGGGTGAGGGGAAACTGCGGAGGAGGCTCTTCCGAGACCTCACCCTTGCCCTTCGGGCTTACGCCGAACCCGGCGAGGGGTTCGGCGCCCTCTCCCCGCAAGCGGGGAGAGGGGGAAGCGTCCATGCGCTCCGAGTCGATCACGCCGGCTTCTTGCGCACCGTGCTCTGCGGGTTGAGGCTGCCGATGTTGCCGCTTTCCGTGCCGGCCTGCGGATCGATGACCGCGTTGATGAGGGTCGGGCGGCCGGAATCCATCGCAGCGTTCACGGCCTGCGAGAGTTCGTCGGGCGTCGTCACGTTGACGCCGACCCCGCCGAACGCCTCCATCATCCGGTCGTAGCGCGCGTCGCGCACGAACACCGTGGTGGCCGGGTCGCGGCCCGTCGGATCGGTGTCGGTGCCGCGATAGATGCCGTTGTTGTTGAACACCACGATGCAGATCGGCAGGTCGTACCGGCAGATCGTCTCCACCTCCATGCCGGAGAAGCCGAAGGCCGAGTCGCCCTCCACGGCCAGGACCGGATGGCCGGTCTCGACGGCGGCCGCGATGGCGTAGCCCATGCCGATACCCATGATGCCCCAGGTGCCGACATCGAGGCGCTTGCGCGGCTTGTGCATGTCGATGATGCCCCGCGCCAGATCGAGGGTGTTGGCGCCCTCGTTGACCAGGATCGCGTCGGGCCGCTCTGCCATGATCGTCTTGAGGGCGCCGAGTGCCCCGTGGAAATCCATGGGGGCGGCGTTCTTGCGCAGCTTGTTCGCCATCTTGGCGAGGTTCTCGTCGCGCTTGGCCTGAATTGCGTCGGTCCAGGCGGCGGGCGGGGCGGCCCAGTCCTTGCCCATGCCCTCCAGGAGGGCTCCGACGCAGGAGGCGATGTCGCCCACCACGGGCGCCACGATCTCGACGTTGGAGTCCATCTCGCGCGGCTCGATGTCGATCTGGATGAACTTCTTCGAGCCGGGCGCCCCCCAGGTCTTGCCCTTGCCGTGCGACAGGAGCCAGTTCAGGCGCGCGCCCACCAGCAGCACGACGTCGGCGTCCTTCAGCACCAGGGAGCGGGCCGCGCCCGCCGACTGGGGGTGGGTGTCGGGCAGCAGGCCCTTGGCCATGCTCATGGGCACATAGGGGATGCCGCTGCGCTCGACGAGCTCGCGAATCGCGTCGTCGGCCTGGGCATAGGCCGCGCCCTTGCCCAGAACGATGAGGGGACGCTTGGCGCTCTTCAGGACGTCGAGGGCCCGCTTGATAGCATCGGGGGCGGGGAGCTGCGCCGGGGCCGCGTCGATCACCTTCACCAGGGACTTGGCGCCGGCCTCCGCCTCCATCACCTGGGAGAACAGCTTGGCCGGCAGGTCGAGATAGACGCCGCCGGGACGGCCCGACACGGCGGCACGGATCGCGCGGGCGACGGCGATGCCGATATCGGCGGCGTGGAGCACCCGGAACGCCGCCTTGCACAGGGGCTTGGCGATGGCGAGCTGGTCCATCTCCTCGTAGTCGCCCTGCTGCAGGTCGACGATCTCGCGCTCGGACGAGCCCGAGATCAGGATCATCGGGAAGCAGTTGGTGGTGGCGTTGGCGAGCGCCGTGAGGCCGTTGAGGAAGCCCGGGGCCGAGACCGTGAGGCAGATGCCGGGCTTCTGGGTGAGGAAGCCCGCGATGGCGGCGGCGTTGCCGGCGTGCTGCTCGTGGCGGAACGAGATCACCCGCATGCCGGCGGCTTGGGCGAGGCGCCCGAGATCCGTGATCGGGATGCCCGGGACACCGTAGATCGTCTCGATGCCGTTGAGCTTGAGGGCGTCGATGACGAGGTGGAACCCGTCCGTCATCTCCGGCTCGGCGGTGGGAAGCTCCTCGACGATGCGCTGGGCCACGGCGTGCATGGGTGTCCTCCTGGGATTGTTTTCTCGGGGGCCGAACCCTCGCGGTTCGGTCGCGTTTGCGCAGGCCCATACGCCGCGCGACGTGAGCCGCGGGGGACGGGATGACAGCGCCGATGGCGTCGGCGTCGAAATGGGACTGTGTCTGGCGCGAACTGCTTCGCTCTCGTTTGCCAGTTCGAGAAAGTTGGCATACCAAATACCAGTCGTCAAGCGACGGTGGTCTTCCCGGCACGCGTCGTCATCGCGCCGCGACGAGACATGAATTTCACGGCAGGGGATCCATTCGTTGTGCCCTGCTCGGGACACAGGACGCCCAAGCCGTGCAAGTTCTTGTCTCACAAAGTCGAATTTGCCATGGTCATGCCATGGTGGCTTGGCCGGTGAGTGCCACGTCCACGTAGTCCGGTGCGCAAGTGGTCAAGTCCGACATGTTCCACGTCAAACCCATCGCGGCGACTTCGAGCTTACGGGCCCTGGCCTACGAAGCGTTGAAGGAGGCCATCACCAACATGAACATCTACGACCGGAAGGACGAGGTCCGTCTGGACGAGCGGAAGTTGTCTTTAAATCTTGGTGTCAGCCGCACGCCCGTGCGCGAGGCCCTCACGGTGTTGGAGCAGGAGGGCTTCGTGCGCTTCGAGGCGCGGCGTGGCGTGTTCGTGATCAAGAAGACGAAGAGCGAGATCGTCGCCATGATCCAGGCCTGGTCGGCCCTGGAGAGCATGGCCGCGCGCCTCGCCTGCACGCGGGCGACGGACGAGCAGCTCGCCTGCCTGCGCGAGCATTTCCCGGAATTCTACGAGGGCCGCCCCTCCGACCATCTCGACGAGTATTCGGACGCCAACATCCGCTTCCACCAAAAGATCATTTCGCTCGGCCAGTGCGACGTGATCCGCGACATCACGAGCAATCTGCTCATGCATGTGCGCGGCATCCGCAACGCGGCGATGCGACAGGGCGACCGCGCAGCCAATTCGATCAAGGAGCATGTGGCGATCATCGAGGCCCTGGAGGCCCGCGACGCCGAGCTCGCAGAACGTCTCGTGCGCGAGCACGGGCTCGGCCTCGCGCGCCATGTCGAGATGTACGGCGACTACCTCGACTGAGTGGTCTTACGGGACGTCGGCGAGGACCGTCGTGCCGACGACTCGGTTCCGGCCGAGGTGCTTGGCCCGGTAGAGGGCCTTGTCCACCGCCCGCAGGAGGTCGATGGGCCGCGTCCCTCCCGCTCCCGTGGTGGCGACACCGAAGCTCGCCGTGAGATGATCGGCGACCGGCGATCCGGTGTGCGGAACCGAGAGGCCAGCGATGGCCACACGGGCACCTTCGGCGGAGGCGAGTGCTTCGGCATGGTTCGTGACGGGCAGGATGCAGGCGAACTCCTCACCGCCGAAGCGGGCCGTGAGGCAGGCCTGGCCCATCGAACGTTCCAGGGTCGTCGCAATGATGCGGAGGGCGTCGTCGCCGACGACGTGGCCGTAGGTGTCGTTCAGGGCCTTGAACGCATCGACATCGAGGAGGATCAGGGACAGGGGTACCCCCGAGCGCCCGTGCCGCTCCATTTCCCGGCCGAGAACCGTGTCGAAGTGCCGGCGATTCGCTACGCCCGTCAGCGAATCGGTGATGCTCATCCGGTAGATCGTTTCATTGAGATCGCGCAGTTCCCGGTCCAGGCGTCGTCGTTCGGTGACGTCCCGGATAATGGCGCAATTGAAGCGGCGCCCTTCGTGCTCGACGAAGTTCACCGTGACCTCGATGGTGATGTCGAGGCCGGATTTAGAGGTGTTCACCGTCTCGAAGATGAAGGACTTCCGCTCGACGACATCGTCCCAGTGAGCGCGCCAGCGTGCCTCGTCGAACAGTGGATCGACCTCCCACACGTGCATGCGGGAGAGTTCCTCGGCCGTGTAGCCGAGCAGTTTCGTCGCTGCGGGATTGACGAAGACATAACGGCCCGTCTCATCGAGCCAGATGACCATGTCGGCGAGTTTCTCGACGGTCACCTGGGTCAGCATCAGCCGATAGGCGTCGCCCACCGCATCCCCCGTCATCGTCGGCCCGGCCTTTCCGTCCCTTTATTGCCGTGCAGCATTGGGCGAGAGACCGGGAAGAGTCTATCCCGGATCGCTTCGGCGGTGCCCAGCGACGGGTTCGCGGCGCTGGGAGGCTCGGCGATCGGACTCAGCCAACGATCAGACGGATTACGGTTCGGCCGTTCCGATGAAGCGAAGGCGACAGGCGCGCTCGAATGGATCGCCGGGTGATCCCGATTGGACCGGGTGCGAAACGTCGACCAGCGTCGCATGGCGCCCTCTCTCGGCAGGGCGGGCGCTGCGTGCGCAAGCTGTGGGGCGTGCGAAGTCCGATCCGCGACCTCGATCGAACTCTCCTCGTCCGATCGGAGTGGCGAATCGGCTTCGATGCAGCTCAGCGCGTGGCGAGGCGGGCGGGACCGGTAACGGACGGCGAGGGGGCGGCCGAGTTCGTGCTCTCCTTGTAGATCGGCACGATGACGCGCAGCCAGCCGCGGGTTTCGCGGCCCGCGTAATTGCGCTCGACCACATCCTGGGTGACGTAGGCCTGGAGGTTCACCGGCCCGAAATTGTAGCCGACGAGGCCGCCCACGGCGATCTGCCCCTGCTGACGGTAGCCCGGAAACCGCGTCGGGAGGTCGGTGGACGCGAAGGCGACGGGGCCGATCTCCCACTTGCCGAACTTCTTCGTCGCCGTGAGGTCGAGGTTGAGATAGTCGGGATAGACCGTGCCCTGGGGCGAGATCGGGTCGATGTAGATGCCGTAGAGCAGATTGGCCGTGAGGTTGAGGCCGTCGCCCGAATAGGTCGCCGCGAAGCGATGGCTGAGTGAGGCGTTCTGGATCAGGAACCGGGTCTCGACGGGGTGGTAGCCGCCGAACAGGTAGCTCACGCCGAAATTCTCGCCGAGCTTCCAGGCGAGCTGCGCCGCGATGAGGGGCACGCCGATGCCACTCTGATAAGGCGCACCGCGCACGCTCGATGCCACGACGGGCTGGACGACGGCGAAGTTCAGGCGCGCCCCGAACAGGGTCCAGGGGGTGGCCCACAGGAAGGTCGGCAGATTGATGTTGGATTCGGAATCGAGGGGCCGGGTGTCGCGCACGCCGAAACTCGATGTGTTCACGAAGTAGAGGCCGACGGGAAGCTGCGCCCCCACGGGCAGGCCGATGGTCTGGCCGGGTTGCGCCGCCGAGGCAGCCTGGGCTCGACCCGAGCCGAGGGCGACGGTGCTTACGAGGAGAGCCGCTCCGAGCCGGCAGCCCGTCGTCAGGATTCGTCCGATCATTCGTCGCCTTTCGGGGGCCGTCCGCTGCGCGGATTGCGCAGCGTCCGAACCAGCCCCCGCACGTGTTGACGTCCGAGACGATGGATCCAATGCACCTGTTTAGGCGACGAACAGCCGGGTGTGGTGCCGGAGCAACACTAGCCGTAGCAGAGGGGAGCTCCCATCCGAGGTCGAGGCACCGATCGATGACGTTTAGTGTCGGTTCTATTGGATGTCTTGCGATGGGATCATCATTCGATGCAATTGACTGACGCTTATTTCGGCCATCTCAAGTCGATCATCTAAATTTTCTACCATTCAATTTGGGACGCGAAAACAAGTATTGTGCAACTGATATCTCTCCTGTGTTTGCGCCTTTATTCGAACGCATTAACCATTGTTTTGAGGTTGGGTGCTGGGTTTGTTGATGATGCAAAACAATAGAAGAGCGGCCTTCGAATTTCGTTGAGGCCATTTTCATCCTGAGGAGCGGTGCCCAACGATCAATACCCCAGGGCGCATCCATCCTTGCGCGGGTCCGACCCCGCCGTGAGGGTGCCGGTGGCGTGGTCGATCCAGATCATCTGGCCGCCGCCGATGGGGCCCGGTGCGGGAACGACGGTGTGTCCGCGCGCGGCGAGGCCCGCCGCGAGCCCCGGTGAGAAGCCCGGTTCCAACTCGACGCCGCCGCCATAGGCGAAACTGCGCGGTGCGTCCAAGGCCTCCTGCACGTCGAGGCCCCGGTCGAGGAGGCCGGTGAGGAGTTCGACGTGGCCCATGGCTTGGTAGTGCCCGCCCATGACGCCGAAGGGAGCGACCACGACGCCGTCGCGCATCAGCATTCCGGGAATGATCGTGTGCATCGGGCGCTTGTTTGGCCCGATGGTGTTGGGGTGTCCCGGCTCGACGCGGAACGAGAGGCCGCGATTGTGCAGGAGGACGCCGCTCTCGGGCGCGGTGATGCCGCTGCCGAAGGGCTGGAAGATGGAGTTGATGAGGGAGATGGCATTGCCGTCGCGGTCGACCACGCAGAGATAGACCGTGTCGGTATGGGCGATCTCGGGCCAGATCACCGGCGCCTGTGCCCGGGCCATGTCGATGGCGCCCCGGGCCCGCGCGTGCCACGCTTCCGAGAGCAAGTGTTCGACGGGCACCGCGTGCAGCACCGGATCGGCGAACAGGGCGTCACGGTGGTGATAGGCCTGCTTGCAGGCCTCGGCGAAGAGGTGGACCCGGTCGAGTTCCGACAGCGCGCCGACATCGTCCGGCCCCAGCATGTTGAGCATCATCAGCACGGCCAGCCCCTGGCCGCTCGGCGGGCACTCGTAGACGTCGTAGCCGCGATAGCGCGTCGTGATCGGCGTCACCCATTCCGGGGCTGCGCCGGCGAAATCCTCGAGGGTGTGGAGGCCGCCCCGCGCCCGCAGGGTCTCAACCATGTCGCGGGCCACCGGCCCCTCGTAGAAGCCGCGCGGGCCGTCCTGCGCGATGCGCCGCAGGGTCGCGGCGAGTCTCGGGTTCCGCATGGCGGCTCCCGCCACGGGGGCCGTGCCGCCAGGCAGGTACATCGCCGCGGATGCGGGATCGTCGGACACGCGCGCGGCATGGCGGGCCCAGTCGAAGGCGACGCGGGGCTGCACGCGATAACCGTCCTCGGCATAGGCGATGGCCGGGCGCAGCAGATCGGCGAGATCGCGGGTTCCGTGGTCGGCGAGAAGCCGCGCCCAGGCGGCGACGGCGCCCGGCACCGTCACAGCGTGGGGTGACGTCGGCGTGATGGTAATATCGTTATCGAGATACCAGGCGTCGTACGCCGCCGCCGGGCTGCGGCCCGAGCCGTTGAGGGCGACGGGCGTCGTCGCCCCCTTTGGAGCATAGAGGGCGAAGCAGTCGCCGCCGATGCCGGTCATCAACGGATCGACCACGCACTGCACCGCCACCGCCGCGATGGCGGCGTCGACGGCATTGCCGCCGGTCCGCAGGGTCTCGACGGCCACGAGGGAGGCGAGGGGATGCGAGGTCGCCACGGCGGCGGTGCCGGCGTGCACGGCCGAGCGGCCCGGCCTGGAAAAGTCTCTCATGCGGCACTTTCGCGATGGGCCGTTCCGGGTCCGGACAGGTGGTTCACGGCGGCCTCGGCAGCGAGCCCGATGAGGGACCCGACCACGACGTCTGATGGATAATGCGCGCCTCGCAACACCTGCGCCACCACGATCAGGCCGGCCCCCACCTCGGCCGCCCCCCGTGCCTCCGGACAGGCACGCCCCACGGCGCGGGCGACGGCGACGCTCACGGCGGCATGCCCTGAAGGGAAGGATTGTCGTGGTCCGTCGTTGGGGCCGAACCAGCCGCGATCGTACCGCCCGGTCTCCATGACGACGTTGGGCCGCGAGCGGTGGACGAGGCGCTTCACCGTCGTCTTGACGAGGCTCGCCAGGATGCCGGCTCCGAGCATGTGACGGCCCACGGCGATCGTCCGGGGCTGGCGGCGCGCGACGCCCACCGCCAAGGTCACGGCGGAGGCGGCGAACAACATCTCCCAGGCGCCGACCTCGCTGAGGGTTCCGATCGTCCGGACGGTCCGGGTGTCCTTGCATCGGGCGAGGCCGACGCCGAGGGCGATGTCGAGGGATTCGCCCGGCAACCGGGAGACTTCGCCGTTTCGATTCGGGGCGGAAAATGAGTCGAGCATGGCCGTTAACGCGGCTGCGCGGCGCGCGTTCGTTTCCCGTCCGGCGCGATGTCGCGCGCGCCGGCGCACGCCGTCCCCGGCTGGACCGTCCGTTCCGTCCCATCGGCGGATGCGCCGTCCCACGCCGCACCGCGTGCGACGGGGGTTTCCCCGCCACAATCGTGGGAAAAGCGCGCCTTGCCGGTGTCGCTCGGTCCAGTTGCCTTGGAGTTGACACCGTCCGGTGGCCGAGCGTTGCCGACAGGGCCTTGGCGGCCCGTGAACGCTGCGGGCCTGATGGCCCACGGTCGTCGAGGAGTTCGGAATGTCGAGACGCGGTTCCTACACGTTTTCCGTTGCGGCCTGTGCTGCGGCGGCCTTGCTCGGCTTCGCAGCCCACGCCGAGGCCGCGACCTGCGGCAACACCGCATCGGGCTTCGAGACGTGGAAGCGGGAGTTCGCTGACGAAGCGCGCGGTCGGGCGAGTGCCGAGAGCCTCGCGGCTCTGATGGCGACCTCCTACTCCACCGCCACCATCTCGGCTGACCGTGGCCAAAAGAGCTTCAAGCTCAACCTCGATCAATTCCTCGCCAAGCGAGGGGGCAACACCATCGTCTCGCGCGGTCGCGCCCTCAAGCAACAGAACGCCTCTCTGTTCGCCTCCATCGAACAGCGCTACGGTGTTCCGGCGGGGCCGCTCCTCGCAATTTGGGGCATGGAGACTGGATTCGGTGCCGTGCGCGGCAACGTCAATACTTTGTCAGCCGTGGCGACCCTCGCTTACGATTGCCGGCGCTCGGCCTTCTTCACCGATCAGCTCAATGCCGCGTTGACGTTGGTCGATCGCGGTATCCTGACCTCCGCCACGCGGGGCGCCGCTCATGGCGAGGTTGGCCACACCCAGTTCCTACCTAAAAGTGTGCTGAACTACGGCACCGGCGGAAGCCTCGATAGTATCCCCAATGCTCTCAATGCCACCGCCAACTTCCTAAAAGCCCACGGCTGGGTCCGTGGTGCCGGATACCAGCCGGGCGAGCCGAATTTTGCCGCCATTCAGGGATGGAACGCGGCCGGCGTTTATCAGAAGGCAATTGCGCTGCTCGGGAGCCGCATCGACGGCCAGTAATCGTCTCCCCCGGGCTCCGGGACGACGGAGTCCGGGGGATATCGTCAGGCCGTGGTGGGAGTCCACCCGATCGATCGGCGAAGGAAGCTGATGCCGAGCGCCATGAACGTTGCGGCCTGCGTGCTGTCGTTGCCGTAGCCGTGTCCGCCGGCAGCGGGTTCATAGAACGCCGCCCCGTAGCCAAGGGCCTGGAGCTTAGCCGCCATCTTGCGGGCATGACCCGGATGGACACGGTCGTCCCGGCGGCTCGTGGCGATGAGGATCGGCGGATAGGCTTCGCCTGCCTTAACGGCGTGATAGGCCGAAATCTTGGACAGGAATGCCCAATCCTCCGCGTCGTCCGGATCACCGTACTCGGCGATCCAGCTCGCGCCGGCCAGGAGCTTGGTGTAGCGACGCATGTCGATAAGCGGGATCGTGCAGAACAGGGCACCGAAGCGCTCGGGGTAGCGCGTGAGCATGTTGGCGATCAGGAGGCCGCCATTCGATCCGCCCTCGGCGGCGATACGGCCGGGTCGGGTCACGCCGCGCGCCACGAGGTCGGCCGCCACGGCCGCGAAATCGTCATGGGCCGACGCCTTGCCTTCGCGTCGTCCAGCTTCGTGCCAAGCGGTGCCGAACTCGCCGCCGCCGCGAATATTGGCGATGACGCTGGTCCCGCCGGGCTCGAGCCAGAGCTTGCCCATTACCGCCTGATAGGTCGGGAGAATTGACACCTTGAAACCGCCGTAGGCCGTCAGGTGTACGGGCGCATCGCCGGTTTGGATGGCCGGACCGGTCTGGACATAAGGGATGCGTGTGCCGTCGGCGGAGATCGCTTCGTGCCGCGT
>Ga0182233_1000079_pt1 | contig 17987 bp, 13 predicted proteins | sample G6R1MG_31_FD_129664 | JGI IMG/M metagenome (GOLD analysis project Ga0182233, IMG submission 129664) | Miscanthus phyllosphere microbial communities from Michigan, USA - G6R4_NF_07NOV2016_LD1 MG | ecosystem: Host-associated > Plants > Phyllosphere > Phylloplane/Leaf | place: USA: Michigan... | reverse complement strand
TCCGAGCAGATCGCCCGCTTCACCGGCAAGGCGCCGTTCGCCACCATTGATGGCATCCGCATGTCGCGCTACCGCATGTTCTTCACCGACGCCAAGGCGCGGGCCGAACTCGGCTACACCGCCCGCCCCTACGCGCAGGGCCTGTCCGACGCCATCGCGTGGTTCCGCCAGGAGGGACGCCTGAGATGAGCGCCACCCTTCAGACCGCCACCGAGGCCCGCTCCGGCAAGGGCCACAAGGACGAGAATTTCCCCGTCGCGTCGCACCTCATCCATCCGAGGAACCGGGGCGCGATCCTGGCCTTCTACGATTTCGTCCGGGCCGGCGACGATGTCGCCGACCACACCACCCTCGCGCCCGAGCGCAAGATCAAATTGCTGGACGTCCTCGCCGACGCCCTCACCGGCAAGGGGCCGTCCGACCCCGAGGCGGAACCGCTCAAGCGCGAACTTTTGGCACGCGGTCTGCCCGCCACCCACGCGCTGGAACTCCTCGATGCCTTCCGCCTCGATGCCGTAAAAAACCGCTACGCGGATTGGGACGACCTCATCGCCTATTGCCGACTCTCGGCCATGCCGGTGGGGCGCTACGTCCTCGACGTGCACGGCGAGGATGCCCGCGTGGTCTGGGGCCCGTCCGACGCCATCTGTGCCGCTCTTCAGATCATCAACCACCTGCAGGATTGCGGCAAGGATTTTGTCCGCAACGACCGGGTCTATCTCCCGCAGGAGACCTTGGACAAGCATGGTGCCGCGATCTCTGATCTCGGGGCGGCCAAGGCTTCCCCGGCCCTGCGCGCCGTGATTCGCGAGTTGGCCGAGCGCACCATGGGCCTCCTCGACGAGGGGGCCGTGTTGCCCGACCTCATCGCGGATCTCCGCCTCAGCCTCGAGATCGCGGCGATCCATCGCCTCGCCGTGGTCCTGTGCCGGGGCCTGATGGAGCGCGACCCGCTCTCCGAGAAGGTCCATCACGGCAAGGCGGCCTTCGCCCTGACGGCTTTGGGCGGCATTGCCACCACCCTCGCCCGCCGGCCCCTGCGCGGGCGGACCCTGCGCCGGCACGCCCTCGGAGGACGCGCATGAGCGCCACCGCCACGCCCATGCCGGAAACCCTGTCGGCCGACGCACTCCCCGCAAAGTCCTCGTCGTTCTACACGGCCATGCGGCTCCTGCCGAAGGAGCGGCGCGAGGCCATGTACGCCGTCTACGCCTTCTGCCGCGCCGTCGACGACGTCGCCGATGACGGCGGACCCGCCGACATGCGCCGGGCCGAACTCGTGCGTTGGGGCGCCGACATCGATGCCCTCTATGCCGGCAGGCCCGCGCCCCGGGTGCGGGATCTGGTCGAGCCGATCCGGCGCTACGGCCTCCTGCGCGAGGATTTCCACGCGGTCATCGACGGCATGGCCATGGACGCGTTCGAGGACATCGTCGCCCCCGACGAGGTCACCCTCGATCTCTACTGCGACCGGGTCGCCAGTGCCGTCGGACGTCTGTCCGTGCGCATCTTCGGGATTCCCGAGGCCGAGGGAATCGCGCTCGCCCATCACGAGGGCCGCGCGCTTCAGCTCACCAACATCCTGCGCGACATCGACGAGGACGCGACACGCGGTCGCCTTTACCTGCCCCGCGAGAAGCTTCGCGCCATCGGCCTGACCGATCCGACGCCGCAGGCGGCCATCGACCATCCCCGCATCGGCGAAGTCTGTGCCGCCCTCGCGGAGGAGGCGGAGGAGCACTACCGCCAGACCTGGGCCATCATCGCCCGCTGCCCGCGCAAGGTCACCAAGGCGCCCCGTCTGATGGCGGCGGCCTACCGCCTCTACCTCGACGCGGTGCTGGCGCGCGGCTGGGCCAAGCCCCGCGCCCGGGTGAAGCCCGGCAAGGCCGCCCTCATCGCCGTCGCCCTCAAGCACGGGATCATCTGATGGCCGGCACCGTCCACGTCGTCGGCGCCGGTCTCGCCGGCCTCTCGGCGGCCGTCTCCCTGGTGGAGGCCGGCCGACGCGTGATCGTGCACGAGGCGGCCAAGCAAGCCGGTGGGCGCTGCCGCTCGTACTACGATCCGACGCTTGGCCTTACCATCGACAACGGCAACCACCTGCTCCTGTCGGGCAACACCTCGGCCCTCGGTTTCATGAAGACCATCGGGGCGCCGGCCGACGCCCTGACCGGCCCGGCGGAGGCCGAGTTTCCCTTCGCCGACCTGAAGACCGGCGAGCGCTGGACCCTGCGTCCCAATGCCGGCCGCGTGCCGTGGTGGGTGCTCGCGGCCTCGCGCCGGGTGCCGGGCACGAAGGCGTCCGACTACCTCGCGCCCCTCGGCATCCTCAAGGCCGCCGCTGGCAAGGCTCCGGGCCAAGGCGGCACCATCGGCGAAGCCATGGCCTGCGAGGGCCTGCTCTACGACCGCCTGTGGCACCCGGTGCTCATCGCGGCCCTCAACACCGAGCCGAAGGAGAGCGACGTCGGCCTCGCCGCGACGATCCTGCGCGAGACCCTCGGGGCCGGTGGCGCGGCGAGCCGCCCCCTCGTCGCCGTGGCCGGCCTCTCGGCGGCCTTCGTCGATCCGGCCGTGGCCTACCTGATCCGGCGTGGTACCGAAATGCGCTTCGGGCACCGCTTGCGCAGTCTGACGTTCGGCGAGGGCGGTGTCACCGAACTCGTCTTCGGCGACGAGACCATTACTTTGGGAGCCGACGACGCCGTGGTGCTCGCCCTGCCGCCGTGGGTGGCGGCCGAGGTTCTTCCAGGACTCGCGGCGCCGCAGGCCTATCGCTCGATCGTCAACGCGCATTTCGCTGTGGTTCCGCCGCCCGGCTCACCGTTACTGCTCGGCGTGGTGAATGGAACGACGGAGTGGTTGTTCGCTTATCCGGATCGCTTGTCGGTGACGATCAGCGGTGCCGATCGGCTCCTCGACGTGCCGCGCGAAGACTTGGGGAAGCAGATCTGGGCGGAAGTCTCGACTTTGTGCGGACTTGCGCCTGAACTGCCAAGGTGGCAGATCGTCAAGGAGAAGCGGGCGACCTTCGCGGCGACGCCCGCCGAGGCCGCGCGTCGTTCCGGCGCCGAGACGGCTCACCGCAATTGCGTCGTGGCAGGCGATTGGACCGCGACCGGTCTGCCATCGACGATCGAAGGCGCGATTCGGTCTGGAACGACCGCCGCGCACGCACTCGCACGCTCCACGGGCGGGTGCGCACAGGCACGCGTGCGCGGCGCGGCCTGAGGTATGGCGGCGGCTGAGACGGCCGGTGAGGCGAGGACGATGCGAGAGGCATACAAGAAGGTCGAGGCGCTTCAGCGCCCCAAGACGCAGGAGATCTCCATCGAGGATGTGGAGCGCGGAATCACGCGCGCGACGCAGGCCCTCACGGCCCTCTCCCATGCCGACGGGCATCTGTGCTTCGAACTCGAGGCCGACGCGACGATCCCGTCCGAATACATCATGTTCCACCAGTTCCGCGCCACCGAGATCGCGCCGGAGCTGGAGGCGAAGATCGGCAATTACCTGCGCCGCACCCAAGGTAAGCACGGTGGCTGGGCCCTGGTCCATGACGGGCCATTCGACATGAGCGCCAGCGTCAAGGCCTACTTCGCCCTGAAGTTCATCGGCGACTCCATCGAGGCGCCGCACATGCGCCGGGCCCGCGAGGCGATCCTGTCGCGCGGTGGAGCCGCCAACTCCAATGTCTTCACCCGCTTTCTCCTAGCACTGTTCGGCGAGGTGCCGTGGCGCGCCGTCCCGGTGATGCCCGTGGAGATCATGCATCTGCCGAAGTGGTTTCCGTTCCACCTCGACAAGGTCTCCTATTGGGCGCGCTGCGTGATCGTGCCCCTGCTGGTGCTTCAGGCGAAGAAGCCGCTGGCCAAGAACCCACGCGGCCTCGGCGTGCCGGAACTGTTCGTGACGCCGCCCGAGCATGTCCGGAACTGGCCCGGCAGCCCGCATGCGACTTGGCCTTGGACGCCGATCTTCGGCGCCATCGACCGCGTGCTGCAGGCGACGCAGGACCATTTTCCGAAGAAACGTCGCCAGCGTGCCATTGACAAGGCCGAGGCCTGGGTCAGCGAGCGCCTCAATGGTGAAGACGGCCTCGGCGCCATCTTCCCCGCCATGGTCAACACCGTGCTCATGTACGACGTGCTCGGCTATCCCGCCGATCACCCGCAGGTGATGATCGCCTGCGAGGCCATCGAGAAGCTCGTGGTGGTCAAGGAGCACGAGGCCTACGTGCAGCCCTGCCTGTCCCCCGTCTGGGATACGGCGCTGGCCGGCCACGCCCTGCTCGAGGCCGGCGGGCCCGAAGCCGAGCGGCAGGCCCGGCGCGGCCTCGATTGGCTGAAACCCCTCCAGGTCCTCGACATCAAGGGCGATTGGGCGGCCGGTCGTCCGGACGTACGGCCCGGCGGCTGGGCGTTCCAGTACGCCAATCCGCATTTCCCCGACCTCGACGACACCGCCGTCGTCGTGATGGCCATGGACCGCGCCACCCGTCAGCACGGGCTGGTGGCCGATGTGCCCGACTACGCGAACGCCATCGCCCGCGCCCGCGAGTGGGTCGAGGGCCTTCAGTCGAGCGACGGCGGCTGGGCGGCCTTCGATGCCGACAACAACCATCATTACCTCAACCACATCCCGTTCTCCGATCACGGCGCGCTGCTCGACCCGCCCACCGCCGACGTCACGGCCCGGGTGGTGTCCATGCTGGCCCAGCTCGGCGAGACCCGCGACAGTTCCAAGCCCCTCGACCGCGGCGTCGCCTACCTCCTCGCCGATCAGGAGGAGGACGGCTCGTGGTACGGCCGCTGGGGCATGAACTTCATCTACGGCACCTGGTCAGTGCTGTGCGCCCTCAACGCGGCGGGCGTCGATCCGGCGTCGCCGGAGATCCGCAAGGCCGTGGCCTGGCTCATCCGGATCCAGAATCCGGATGGCGGCTGGGGCGAGGACGCCTCGTCGTACAAGATCGACCCGGCCTTCGAGCCCGGCTATTCCACCGCGTCGCAGACGGCCTGGGCGCTGCTCGCCCTCATGGCGGCCGGCGAGGCCGACGATCCGGCGGTGGTGCGCGGCATCAACTACCTCACCCGCACGCAGGGGGCGGACGGGTTCTGGTCGGAGGAGCGCTACACCGCCACCGGCTTCCCGCGGGTGTTCTACCTGCGCTACCATGGCTACCCGAAGTTCTTCCCCCTCTGGGCCATGGCGCGGTTCCGCAATCTCAAGCAGTCCAACACCCGGACCGTCGCGTTCGGGATGTAGGGGCGGGTACTTCCTTCTCCCCTCTGCGGGAGAAGGTGGCCCGCGAAGCGGGGCGGATGAGGGGATCGCCTCGTTCGGAGGCGTGGCTCCCCTCTCCAGCCTGCTCCGCAGGCACCCTCCCCCGCAGAGGGGGGAGGGAATTTCCCAGAGCGGGGGATATCTCATGCTTCCTATCCTCGCCGTCACTGGCCTCGCCAAGGAAGCGCGTCTCGCGTCCGGTCCGGGCGTCGTCGCCATCGGCGCGGGCGGGAACCCGCAGCGACTGCGAGCACTCCTCGCTGCTCGCAAGCCACCGGATTGCCGCGCGGTGGTCAGCATCGGCATTGCCGGCGGCCTCGCGCCCGACCTTGCGCCGGGGGATGTGGTGATCGCCTCCGAGATCTTCGCGGGCCAGCATCGCTACCCAGCCGATGCCCCCATCGCCGATGCGCTGATGGACCGCCTTGCCGACCTAGGCGGCTCGGTCCGTCGCTCCCCCATCGCGGGCGTCGAGACCGCCATCCTCGCCGTTGCGGACAAGACAGCCCTTCACATCCGCACGGGTGCCATCGCGGTCGATATGGAGTCCCACGTCGCCGCTGACTTCGCCGCCTCCCACGGCCTACCGTTCGCGGCGATCCGCATCGTCTGCGATCCAGCCGACCGAGCGATTCCCGCCTTCGCGGCACAGGCCCTGAAACCCGATGGCGAGCCCGATATCGCCGCCGTGCTCCGCGCACTCCTGCGTGATCCGCGCCGGATCGGGCCCCTCATACACCTTGCCCGCGATTCCGGACGGGCCTTCGCGACTCTGACGCGCTGCAGACCTCTGCTCGGCCCCGGGCTCGGCGTTCCGTGATGGGGCCGCCAAAGGCAAACGAAAAGCCCCGCGACACGTCCGTGTCGCGGGGCTTTTCGTTTGTAGCCGTTCGGCGTCGGACGGGGCCGACGCCGGAAAGACTCAGGCGGCCGTGCGGTTGCGGGCTTCGCGCTTGGTGTCGACGCCGGACGCTTTGATCTCGGACAGCTTCTGGGCGACGTTGCGCGAGAACACGAACTCGGCCGGACGCTGCTTGTCGAGGTTGATCTCCGGGGCCATCTCGCCCTCGGTCTTGATGCCACGAATGGCATGGACGAGGGGCTTCCAGGGCTTGCGCACCGAATCGACCACCGAAGAGGCCTCGTAGCCCGAGTGGACCATGCAGTCGGCGCACTTCTCGTAGTTGCCGGTGCCGTAGGAATCCCAATCGGTCTCTTCCATCAGCTCCTTGAAGGTGGCGGCGTAGCCTTCACCCAGGAGGTAGCAGGGCTTCTGCCAGCCGAACACCGTCCGGGTCGGGTTGCCCCACGGGGTGCAGTGGTAGGTCTGGTTGCCGGCCAGGAAGTCGAGGAACAGGCCTGACTGCTGGAAGGTCCACTTCTCGCGACCCTTCTCCTTGCCGTGCCGGAACACGCCGCGGAACAGATCCTTCGTCGCCTTGCGGTTCAGGAAGTGCTGCTGGTCCGGCGCACGCTCATAGGCGTAGCCCGGCGACACCGTGATGCCGTCGATGCCCATCTTCGTCACGCTGTCGAAGAAGTCGGCGATCTTGTCGGCGGACGAATTGTTGAAGAACGTGCAATTGATGGTGACCCGGAAGCCCATCTCCTTCGCCTTGGCGATGGCCGCCACGGCCTTGTCGTAGACGCCGCGCTGGCAGACCGACTGGTCGTGCATCTCCTTGTCGCCATCGAGATGGATCGACCACGTGAAGTACGGGCTGGGCTTGTACTCCTTGATCTTCTTCTCGAGGAGCAGAGCGTTCGTGCAGACGATCGCGAACTTCTTCTGGGCGATGATGCCCTCGACGATCTGCGGCAGGTCCTTGTGCAGGAGCGGCTCGCCGCCGGCGATCACGACCACGGGTGCACCGCACTCGCGCACGGACTCGAGGGCGTCTGCCACCGGCAGGCGCTTGTTGAGGATCTCGTCCGGATAATCGATCTTGCCGCATCCGGCGCAGGCGAGATTGCAGCGGAACAGCGGTTCCATCATCATCACGAGCGGGTAGCGCTTGCGACCGGTGAGGTGCTGTTTCAGGATGTAGCCGCCAATCTTCGCGACGTACCGGAGGGGAATACCCAAGACGTGGCTCCTTGTTGCTGGCCCCGATGTATCGGGCTGCTTAGCGTGAAAAAAATCGAAATTCCAGCGACCTAGATTGGAACCGATCCGAAAGGAGGCCCGACTATCCAGGGATGCGCGCGTTTCTGGAACCCTGGGATAATCCGGCCACAGCCTCGTGAAGATCCGGGCAGGGTCGAAGATGGTGCGACGCCCGGGCGAGCTATCGCGTGGCGCGACAGATACCCAGGATCGTGAGTTTTCTGGGGCGGGCGCCAAAGCCGGTGGCGCACTTTCCCGCGATGCACCCACCGAGCGGGGGGAGGACATCGGGATCGCGTTTTGCCAAGAGGGGTGCGGTGCGAAACGGCACAGGGACGTGTTAGCCCCAGGCAAAAAGCGCCCCTCGTTGCATTCCGGACGCGGGACCCTTACTGAGCCCCATGGAACGATGGATCTTCGTGCCTTGGCTTCCCGCGTCGAGCCGAGCCGCCGCCCTTTAGCCGGATGGAGCCTCGCATTCGTGGATCGTGGGGACAGGTGAGACCGGAGGGCCGGCCACGGAGCGATCCGCATGGCCCAGTCCAACGCCCGTTGGTCCCGGACCCGGCCGCGCTCGGCTGGATCACATCGCACAAGCAGGCAGGATACCCGTGATTGAACGGCTCGTCGCGTTTTCCGTCCAGCGCCGCTGGCTGGTCATAGCCCTGGTCGCCCTCGCCACCGTCGTGAGCGCCGGCATGGCCGCACATCTGTTCCGCATCAACACCGATGTGGAGCGGCTCATCGACAAGGACGTGCCCTGGCGTCAGGACGAGATCGCCTACGAGAAGGCGTTTCCGCAGCGGACCGGGACCCTGGTTGCGGTCATCGACGGCAAGACGCCCGAGGAAGCCGAGGAGGCCGCCGCCAACCTCGCCAAGGCCCTTGCCGAACGCAAGGACGCCATCGAGACCGTCTACCGCCCGGATGGCGGCCCGTTCTACGACAAGAACGGTTTCCTGCTCATGTCGCAGGCTGAGCTGACGAAGACCACGGAACAGCTCGTGCAGCAGCAGGGCCTCCTCGGGCCCCTCGCCGCCGATCCATCGCTGCGCGGCGTCATGCGGGTGCTCACCCTCGGCGCGAAGGGCGTGAAGAGCGGTGATGCGAAGATCGAGGATCTCGATCGGCCCATGGGGCAGATCGACGAGACCCTGCGCAAGGCGCTGGCCGGCGAGCCGGCGCGCCTCTCGTGGCAGACCCTCCTCGCCAACGGCAAGCTGCAGAGCACGGATCTGCGCAAGTTCGTGATGATCCAGCCCGTGCTCGACTACAACGCTCTCCAGCCCGGCGCCACGGCGACGGCGGTGGTGCGTAAGATCGCGGCCGACCTCAAGATCAACAACGGCGACTACCATGTCGGCGACGGGGCCCGCATGCGCCTGACCGGCCCCGTGGCCGTGGCCGACGACGAGTTCGCGACGCTGGCCGAGGACGCGTTCCTGAACTACAGCGTCACGACCGGGGCCATCGTGCTGTTCGTATGGCTCGCCCTGCGCTCCGCCTCCCTCGTCGGCGCCGTCCTCATCACCACCTTCGCCGGCCTCGTCGTCACGGCGGCCCTCGGCCTTCTGATGGTGGGCGAGCTGAACCCCATCTCGGTGGCCTTCGCGGCCCTGTTCGTGGGGCTGGGGATCGATTTCGGCATTCAGTTCGCCGTGCGTTATCGAGCGGATCGGTTCGAGCAGCCGGATCTGCCGTCCGCCCTGCGGGCGGCGGCGCGCGGCGTCGGCTGGTCCCTGACCCTCGCCGCCATCTCGTTGATCGCCGGCTTCTTCGCGTTCCTGCCGACCGCCTTCCGGGGCGTGTCGGAACTCGGCCTCATCGCCGGCGTCGGCATGATCGTCGCCTACCTGTTCTCGCTCACGCTGCTGCCGGCGCTCATCGCCGTGTTCAAGCCGAAGACCGAGGCGAAGGCCGTCGAGACCACCTGGATGGCGGGGGTCGACCACTGGATCATCGAGCATCGCAAGGCCGTGCTCATCGGCGTCGCCCTCGTGACCCTCGCGGGCATCCCGCTCCTCTTCAAGCTGCCGTTCGATTCGAACCCGATGCACCTGCGCAGCCCGAAGGTGGAGTCGATTTCCACCTACCTCGATCTGATCAAGGACCCTGAGACGAGCCCGAATCTTATCGAAGTTCTGGCTCCCTCCACGGAGGCCGCGCCGGCCATCGCCGAGAAGCTGCGCAAGCTGCCTTCCGTCGCGAGGGTCATCGACATCGACACCTTCGTGCCGCCTGATCAGGATCAGAAGCTCGCGATCATCGCCGACACGGCCCAGCTCCTCGGCCCGATCCTCAATCCGAGCCGCAAGCCCCCGCCGCCCACGGACGCCGACAACGTGAAGGCGGTCAAGGACGCGGCGGCCGCCCTGCGGACCCTCGGCGGCGATCCGGCGGGCAAGTCGGCGGTCGCCTTGGCGGCCACCCTCGATACCCTCGCGGCGGCGCCCGTCGCCACGCGCGAGGCCGCCAGCGTCGCCCTCACCACGGACCTCAAGACCCTGCTGACGCGCCTGCGGAGCCTGTTGAACCCGCAGAAGATCACCCTGGACAACCTGCCGCCGAAGCTGAAGGCGGAATGGGTCGCCGCGGACGGTCGCTCGCGCATCGAGGTGCATCCGAGCGGTGACGCCAACGACAACGTGGTTCTGCGCCGGTTCGCCAAGGAAGTGCAGACCGTGGCGCCGCACGCCACGGGGGCGCCCGTCGCCACCACCTCGTCGAGCTACACCATCCTCGGCGCCTTCGTGCAGGCGGCGCTCACGGCCCTGGTGCTCATCTTCATCATCCTGTCGGTGGCCCTGCGCAAACCCTGGGACGTGGCGATGACCCTCGGTCCCCTGGTGCTCGCCACCCTGTGGACCCTGATGGCGCTGCACATCGTCGGAATGCCGCTGAACTTCGCCAACATCATCGCCATGCCGCTCATGCTCGCCGTGGGCGTGGCGTTCCACATCTACTACGTCATCGCCTGGCGCGCGGGCGTGGTCGATATGTTGGCCTCCAGCCTGACCCGGGCGATCTTCTTCTCGGCGCTGACGACGGGGACGGCGTTCGGCTCCCTCGTGCTGTCGAGCCATCCCGGCACGGCCAGCATGGGCAAGCTCCTCGCCCTGTCGTTGTTCTTCACCCTGGTGGCGGCCTTCTTCGTGGTGCCGGCCTTCCTCGGGCCGCCGCCGAAGCAGCCCGATCCGAAGCGTCCCGAGGGCGACACGGCCGTGCCACCCGATCTCAAGGCCCGGCGTCCGGCCGAAGCCGTGGCGGCGAAGTAGGGCGCAGCCGCCTCTGCGAAACAAGAACGGGCGCGGAGAGGATCCACGCCCGTTCTGCGTTCGAGTGTGGCATCCCCGCTCGCGCCCATCTGACGGGATCGCTCGACGGTTCCGGGCTGGTGTTTCGACCCTGTGTCTCTCGACTTCCGTCCAAGGCGGAACGGTCAGGCAAGGAAGTCCGAGAACCCACCGCGAACCGCTCCGGAAGCCCTGGCGGCTGCAAGCGTGGCGGGCGCGATCAACGCATCCCGCTCGGCCGCGTAGGCGTAGCCCGGAGCCTCTCCCGGAAACCCGCCACCGGTGGCGGGATGGGTGTAGAGTTCTGTCAAACCGTCCGGCAGGTGAGCGAGGAGCCCGGCCACACGTTCCGGAGTCATGGCGCCGGACCAAGCGAGTCCGAGGGTCCGATCGGGGATCAGCAGCCCGGCCTGACGCGCGCGTACGGCCAACAGGGCGGCCCAGGGGGCGATGTCCAGGGCTGGCTTCGGCGCAGCCTCCGCCTCGGCGGCCCGCAGGACGGCGCGGGGCTCGCGCGGCACGCGGATCGCCCGCATGCCGTAGCGGCGTCCGACGGCAAGCACCGCGCCGGCGATGAGCGGGTGCACGTGGAAGTGCTTGTGGGCGTTGACGTGGTCGAGGGGAAGGCCGGTGGCGCGATAGGCCTCGAACTGTGCGGTGATCTCGGCGGCGAGCTGGCGCCGGGCCGACGGCTTCAGGGCGAGGTCGAGGCCGAGCCGGCCCATGTCGCTACGGATCAGGCCGTCCGACCCGGTGAGAGCGGGCAGATCCGCCGCCGGTAGGGTCGGCCACGCCTCGACCATGACGAGATGGAGCCCGACACGGAGCGACGGCAGACGGCGGGCGCGGGCGACGGCATCGGCAGCGGCGGGCGCGGAGACCATCAGGCTGGCGGCCGTGAGGATGCCCTCGCGGTGGGCCTGCTCGACGGCTTCGTTGACTGCGAGGCTGAGACCGAAGTCGTCGGCCGTCACGACGAGACGCTTCACGCAGAACTCCCAAGGAATGGGTGTCGAGAGGGCAAGCCCTCTCGCGGGGCCAAGGCAGAGCCTTGGAGGACGGAAGATCGGGGCTCCGCCCTCGACCCGCCGGGGCCTCAGGCCCCGGAGCCCGGAACGCAAACGGCCGGGCTGTGAAGCCCGGCCGCGATCGTCGAGGGACTGAAGCTGCTTACGCGGCCTTGGCGGTGCCCTGACGCTCCTTGAGGAAGCGGTAGAACTCCACGCCTTCGCGCAGGCGGCGCTTCATCATGTCGGGCGAGCGAACCATCTCGGACACGATGGAGGCGATCTTCGGGGCACGGAAGTAGAACTTCCGGTAGAACTCCTCGACGGCGGCGAAGATCTCCGAATGCGACAGGTGCGGGTAGTGCAGCGGCGCGATCTGCACGCCGTTCTCGTCGACGAGCTCGGCGTTCGCGACGTCGAGCCAGCCGTTCTCCACGGCCTGCTTGTAGAGGAACGTGCCGGGGTAAGGCGCGGCCAGGGACGCCTGGATCGTGTGCGGGTTGATGCGCTTGGCGAAGGCGATCGTCTCCTGGATCGTTTCCTTGGTCTCGCCCGGCAGGCCGACGATGAAGGTGCCGTGAATGGCGATGCCGAGGTCGTGGCAATCCTTGGTAAACCGCTCGGCCACCTCGACGCGCATGCCCTTCTTGATGTTGTTCAGGATCTGCTGGTTGCCGGACTCGTAGCCGACGAGGAGCAGGCGCAGGCCATTTTCCTTCAAGACCTTCAGGGTCTCGCGGGGCACATTGGCCTTGGCGTTGCACGACCAGGTGACGCCGAGCTTGCCGAGTTCGCGGGCGATTTCCTCGGCGCGGGGCAGGTTGTCGGTGAAGGTGTCGTCGTCGAAGAAGAACTCCTTCGTCTGCGGGAACTCCTTCAGGCAGTACTTGATCTCTTCGATCACGTGCGCGACCGAGCGGGTGCGATAGGTGTGGCCACCCACCGTCTGGGGCCAGAGGCAGAAGGTGCAGCGGCTCTTGCAGCCCCGGCCGGAATAGAACGAGATGTACGGATGCTTGAGGTAGCCGATGAAGTACTTCTCCATCTGCAGGTCGCGCTTGTAGACGCTGGTCACGAACGGAAGCTGATCCATGTCCGTCATGATCTCGCGATCCTGGTTGTGGACCACGACACCGTTGGCATCCCTGTAGGACAGGCCCTTGATCTCGGACATCGGTGTGCCGTCGGCGACTTCCTTCACGGTGAAGTCGAATTCGTTACGGGCACAGAAGTCGATGCACGGGGCCTGCGCCATGGCGCCGGCGGCATCCACCGCGACCTTGGCCCCGATGAGCCCGGCGATGAGCTTCGGGTTGGCGGCCTTCAGGGCCTCGACGGTCTTCACGTCGGACTTGAACGACGGCACCGAGGTGTGAAGTACCACGAGGTCGAAGTCGTTGGCCTGAGCCACGATTTCCTGAAGCTTGATGTTGTGCGGGGGCGCGTCGATGAGCTTCGAGTTCGGCACCAGGGCGGCCGGCTGAGCAAGCCAGGTCGGGTACCAGAATGACTTGATCTCGCGCTTGGCCTGGTAGCGGGAGCCGGCGCCGCCGTCGAAGCCGTCGAAGGTGGGGGCCTGGAGGAAGAGGGTGCGCATGGGGTTCAAGGCCTCAGCGAGAAGGAAACGGGACAAGCGGGAAGCTCAAGCGAAGATCAGAGCGAGGACGCACCAGCATCGCGGCCAAGGCTTCGCTCGGGGATCAATGTGCCGTCTGCAACCACCCGATAATCGTGGCCCTTCCATGTCACCGCACCGGAGACGAAGCTCCAGGCGAAGTTCATGAACGAGAGGATGTCGCGAATCGGCAACAGCCAGTACGGGTGCGGCGCGAGGCCGAAGGCGCGCTCGAGGCGCAGGCACAGGACGATGCGGCAGGCGAGCGCGAAGGCGGCCACCGCGAGGGCGTGGATGCCGGCCCCGGGAATCAGGGCGCCGACGAGGGCGAGCGGGAAGGCGTGGGTGACGATGGAGCCGGCATAGCCCGCGGGATCGACGTTGCGGATGGTGCGGTTCCAGCGCAGCTCGTGGCTCCACAGGCCGGCGAGATCCGTGTCGACGCAGGTATGGCCGATGGTGAAGGTTGGGATCGCCACGACGCCGCCCCCGGCGCGCAGGGCCTCGCCGATGGCGTAGTCGTCGGCGAGATCGTCCCGGAACGCTTCGAAGCCGCCGATGGCGGCTAGGGCCTCTGCCGTAAAGGCGATGGTGGAGCCGAAGCAGGGCTTGGCAAGGCCCAGGGAGGTTCCCATGACGACGTTGGGCAGGAACTGAACGTCGATGGCGAGGGCCGAGAGGTGGGCCCAGATACCCCGGTGCGCCGGCACACCATGGTAGAGGCAGGTGACGCCGTTGACGCCGGGCTGGCTCAATTCGGCGACGATGCGGGCGAGGTAGTCGGGCTTCACCACCATGTCGCTGTCGGCCAGCACCACCACGTCGTGTGCGATCTCACCCGACATGTTGATGAGGTTCGAGACCTTACGGTTGGAGCCGTGCTGACGGGCGTCGATCACGAGATCGAGGCGAAGGGCCGGGTAGGCCTGGGCGAGACGGCGCACCACGGCGATCGCCGGGTCGGCGGCGTGCTGAACGCCGAAGACGACCTGCACGGGACCGGCATAGCCCTGCTGGCAGAAGGTTTCGAGGTTCTCGTAGAGGTTCGGCTCCATGCCGCAGAGCGGCTTGAGGATCGTCACCGACGGCGCCGCACCGACAAGCACCGGTGCCGGGCGCCGGGCGAAACGACCGGCCAGGGCCGCAGCCACGAGACCGTAGACGCAGCCGGCGAGGGCGAGCAGCAACAGCAGATGCGAGAGCCAGATCAGGTCCATGGGGGCGTCGCTCGGTCACGGGGCTCGTGAGAGTGCCGCGAGGGGAGCGGCGCGAATGTCGTTGAGTCGGTGGTGAGGGCTGGCAGTGACCGGACTCTAAGGCGCCGGTTTGGCGGCGAGCATTCCGGCCGTGCGTTCGCGCAGGAATTTCAGCAGTTCATCGGCCCCGCCAGCCTTCAGGGGCTCGGCGAAGTTACCGCGAAGGATGGCGACCTCGCTGACGTCGCCGTTGAGATAGACATCCTGGATGCGGCCCGCCGGGCCGACGAGGTAGTCGACCTGGGAGGAATCGCCGTCGGCACTGGTGGCTTCACTCTGAACCAGCCGGTTGGCGCCGCGCGTCTCGATCTCCGGTTTGACCGTGAACCTGCCGCCGGCGGCCTGCGCGAGGCGCGTCGCATAGGTGGCAATGAAATACTGGGCGAAGGCGTCCGTGAGGGCACCCTGCTGCTCAGGGCTGAAATCCTTCCACTTCGGCCCGACGGCGATCCGCACCATGGCGGGAAAGTCCATGGTTTCGCTCAAGGTCGAACCGATGGCCGTGGCACGGGTCCGGACATCGCCGGGCCCGGCCTTCAGGGCGGCCTCGAAACTCGTGTACAGCGCGCGCACCGTGTTCACCGCGGGATCGTCGGCCGCCCGTGCGGCGAAGCCTGACGACAGCAGGCATGCGACGAGGCTCGCGCGGAAGGCGGGGGTCAGGCGCACTTCTTCAACTCCGCGAGATCGCCCTCGAGCGGACGCAGGAGCGTGGTGCCGCGATCGCTCGCGTAGGGAACGACCAGTGGGGCGGCCTGCGGCGCCGCGTGGCGCGGCGTCACCGCATCCCCGCTGTCCGGAGCGGGACCGGTCTTGCCTTCGAGGGCATGCCACGCAAGCAGGCCGGGCACGCCGATGAGGAGGTCGGCGAGGCGCTTCACGAGGGAGAGCGCGAGGGCCGCCTCGGCCGGAATGCCGAAGATGGCGCAGAGGGCGATGAGGCCGCCTTCCTGGGCGCCCAGCGCCCCGGGCACGGCGAAGGCGGCGCCGCGCACGGCCTGCGCCAAGCTCTCGATCACCACGGCTTCGAGGAAGCTCACGGGATACCCCATGAAGTGCAGGCACACGTAGACCTCGATGGTGCCGATGAGCCAGCCGACGAGATGGATGCCGATGCCGCCCGCGATCCGACCGTGGTTGCCGTAGAGGCGCTTCAGGGCGTCGTAGAGCACGTCGATGGCGCCCAGCGCCCGCCACTCGCGCGAACCGGCGAACCGGCTGACCAGCCCCTGGATGATCTTGTGGCCGCTGCGGCGCTGGATGAGATAGAAAGCCGCCAGAGCGGGGCCCGCCACGGCGAGGCCACCCGCCACGGTGCGGACGATGGGTCCGTCCCCGGCGAGCCAGGCGAGGAGCGCGACGCCCGCCACGGTGAACAGGAATTGCGTGACCGCCTGGGTCATCAGGTCGACGAACATGCTCGCCCCAGCGACGCCGCCCGAGACGCCCCGCTTGGTCAGCAGGCGGGCGGCGACGAAATCGCCCCCGACCTGGGCCACGGGCAGAAGGGTGTTGATGCCCTCGCGGACGAAACGCAGGGTCACGCTGTCGCTCAAGGATGGACGCTCGAAGCGCGGGAAGATCACGAACCAGCCGAGACCCGCCCAGGCCACGGCCACGGCACGCGCGACCACGACGACGAGGGCGCCCCATCCGGCGCTGACCACGGCGCTGGCGACGTCTTCCAGACCCGAGGAGAGGAACAGGCCAACGACCGTGCAAAGACCGGCGATCAGGGCCAATGTCGTCAAACGCTTCATGGTCCCCTTTCGGACGTCGGTTCGGCCGATCTCTGCTGAAATCCCGCCGTGTTTCCGGGCCAGAAGACCGCCGGAAGCGATGAGCATCTTCGGAAGTTGCAGCTTTGGGAACCGTTGTCTATCACCCGATAGACACAGTGCGGACCAAAGCGGCACAGGGGCGAGGGCCCCAAGATCAGCCGCAGGACGCGCGACAGGGGACCGGATCATGGACCGCGAATCACACATCACGACGGGCGAAGCCGTCGATCAGGACGGGCGTGGCGACCGCTACGCCGGATCCGGTTTCGGCGCCCCGGGAGCGCCCAAGCCGCAATCGCCGGTCATGGCCTGGAACGAGTGGGACCCCCTGGAGGAGGTCATCGTCGGAAGTCTCGACGGTGCGACCATTCCGACACACCACCTCACGGTAATCTTCAACCTGCCGCGCGCCGCGCAGCCGTTCTATCGATTCGCCTCGGGCTTCCGTTACCCGAAGTTCATGAAGAAGCTCGCCCAGCAGGAGCTGGACAACTTCATCTCGATCCTCGCCGGCGAGGGCGTGAAGATCCGTCGCCCCGACAGCATCGATTTCTCGAAGAAGTTCCGGGCGCCGCGCTGGTCCTCGCGCGGCTTCTGCGTCGCCTGCCCGCGCGACCCGTATCTCGTCATCGGCGACGAGATCATCGAGAGCCCCATGTGCTGGCGGTCGCGCTACTTCGAGGGCGATGCCTATCGCTCGCTGTTTAAGGAGTACTTCCGCAACGGTGCGCGGTGGACGTCCGCGCCGCGTCCGCAGCTCACGGATGAACTTTATAACTACGATTACCGGGTGCCGAACCTGAAGGCCGGCGAGCCGATGCAGTTCACCGTCAACGAGTTCGAGCCGGTGTTCGACGCCGCCGACTTTGTCCGCTGCGGACGGGACATCTTCGTCACCCGCTCCAACGTTACGAACCTCATGGGCATCGAATGGCTGCGCCGCCACCTCGGCCCGGGTTTCCGCATCCACGAGATCGAGAGCCGCTGCCCGCAGCCGATGCACATCGACTCGTCGTTCATGCCGCTGGCTCCCGGCAAGGTGCTGGTGAACCCGGACTACATCGACGTCGAGAAGCTGCCCGCCGTGCTGAAGAAGTGGGACGTGCTCATCGCCCCGCGCCCCGACCCGGTCGAGGGCTTCATGAGCAAGATCTCCATGTGCTCGCCTTGGACCTCGATCAACGTGCTCGCCATCGACGAGAAGAAGATCGTCGTCGACCAGAGCCAGCCGACCCTGATCAAGGCCCTGAAGGACTGGGGCTTCGATCCAATCCCGGCGCCGTTCCTGTCCTACGGCCCGTTCGGCGGCTCGTTCCACTGCGCTACCCTCGACGTGCGCCGCCGCGGTACGCTGAAGTCCTACTTTTAAAGCTTCGTCTAAAGTATCGTCCTGACTGCATTATTCGGGACGATGCTTTCGAATCTCATGCAAACGAGGCTCGATGCGCCGTCTGCGCGTCGAGCCTTTTTCGTAGACATAACGCTGCTTGGTGCCGTGTCCTCAAGCCGCCGGCGGCTTCGTCGCCTCCATGGAAGGGCGCGCCGCGAAGCCGTCCGCCCATCGACCGAGGGCAGGTGCGCGTCGGCGCCAGATGAGATCCGGAAAGCGCACGTCGAGGTACCCCAGCGCGCAGGCGAC
>Ga0182233_1000076_pt1 | contig 17999 bp, 13 predicted proteins | sample G6R1MG_31_FD_129664 | JGI IMG/M metagenome (GOLD analysis project Ga0182233, IMG submission 129664) | Miscanthus phyllosphere microbial communities from Michigan, USA - G6R4_NF_07NOV2016_LD1 MG | ecosystem: Host-associated > Plants > Phyllosphere > Phylloplane/Leaf | place: USA: Michigan... | reverse complement strand
GGTAGCCGTGCTGTTGGCAGCCTATAACGGTATGGCGTGGATAGAGGCGCAACTTGATTCAATCCTGAAGCAGAAAAACGTCTGCGTCAGCGTGTTCATCAGTGTCGATACCTCCACGGACGGCACTGAAGCATGGTGTGCCGACTACGCTCAGCACCATGCGAGTATCTCCCTGCTGCCGCCTGCCGGACGATTTGGCGGAGCGTCACGCAACTTCTTTCGCTTGATCCGGGATGTCGACTTCTCGACATTCGATTACGTAGCGTTCTCAGATCAGGATGATATCTGGCACCCGGACAAGCTTCAGCGCGCCGTAGCGGCTTTGGCGCCGGGCCATCATGATGCCTATTCCAGCAATGTCACCGCATTCTGGCCTGATGGTCAGCGCGTACTGCTGGATAAGGCTCAGCCTCAGGTCCAGTGGGACTATCTGTTCGAAGCTGCAGGCCCCGGCTGCACCTATGTGTTGAATCGCCGGCTTGCAGATGCCTTCAAGTCATCCCTCCTTTCCCACTGGGATGCAGCTCAGGCCGTCAGCCTGCACGACTGGTACTGTTACGCATTTGCTCGCAGTCACGGCTTCCGATGGCTTATCGATCCGGTTTCCGGCATGGACTACCGTCAACATGCCAACAACCAGGTTGGAGCCAATACCGGACTTGCTCCACTCATCAGTCGACTGAAAAAGATTGCTGACGGATGGTGGGCCGGACAGGTGTTGCTGATTGGCCGTTTGACCGGTGACAGCCCATTGCATACTGCGGGAAAGCACGTGGGTACGCGGCTGTCTTTCCTGAAGCTCGCGTTCAAGGCACCGCAATGCCGCAGGAGACCGAGAGACAAGATTTTATTCATTATTGCCTGCCTTACAGCAATGCTAAGCAAGCGTTGACCGTCAAATAACCACTCGTACCCTATCAGGCCCAGCCAGAGCGATATAGCCTGATTAAACCAGTGATCAGGCATCGCAACCTTCTGAAAATACTGGTTTTCAACATCTGCGCCCAAAGCCAGAGAGGACTTCAGCCGCCGCATGGCCAGGCATCGGTCACAGCACCGAAACCGCTTAATTTCGCTGGGCACCGAATGTTCTCCGGCGGCGGCTTATGTTAATGTGCAGGCCTTTGTTTTCGGTATCAAAAGCGCAAAGAAGCCGGTGTAACCGGGGTGAGCGGAACCAGCCTCGGAAGGTGGGGTCACTTGTACCGCCCAACCAAGGATGACAAGGCTCCAGTCACCCATACGGCCATGAGCTCAGATACCGGACGCGCTTCAATTCGTAAAACCGTCCTGCCATGAAGACCTTGTGTTGCTCATCGTCGGAACCTACGTCGGAAAACTACAAATAGACGATGCATGCCCCGCGCGCCCCAGTCATAACAGAACTACCCCCCTTATCCAGCGCAGACATTTTCCGCCCAGGTGGACAGTCTATGGCGCACCCGACGCCCATGAGCCTCGATATCGTAAAACGCGTTTTAATGGCGCAATCAAATTTCATGGCGCAGGCTTTTTTCAACACACGCCTGCCCCAGCCAGGGCCTTATGAGCAGACCCTGATGAGCATCCCGGAGATACGTTACCTATGAATGCAACAAGCCTCGCCATTCCAGACGTCATCGTATTTGAGCCCAAGGTTTTCGGAGACGATCGCGGTTTTTTCTTTGAAAGCTTCAACCAGAAGGCATTCGAAGAGGCCGTTGGGCGTTCTGTAACGTTCGTTCAGGACAACCATTCGCGTTCGGTGAAGGGCGTTCTTCGCGGTTTGCATTACCAAATTCAACAGCCACAGGGCAAGCTGGTCCGAGTCACCGTCGGAGAAGTCTTTGACGTTGCGGTCGACCTGCGCAAGAGCTCCCCGACGTTCGGCAAATGGGTAGGACTGCATCTCACCGCCGAAAACAAAAAACAACTGTGGATTCCGGAAGGCTTTGCCCACGGCTTCGTTGTACTGTCCGAAAGCGCCGAGTTCCTTTACAAGACCACCGATTACTGGGCGCCTGAACATGAGCGCAGCCTTGCCTGGAACGACACCACTGTGGGCATCGACTGGCCATTCGGCGAAGCGCCCTCTCTGTCCGCTAAAGATCAGAAAGCCGTCGTATTCGAAGACGCCGAGGTGTTCGCTTAATGAACCCTCATAAAACCCCCTCGGCAGGCCCTTTACGGCTCGTCAGTAGCCTGTGGACCAACCGCTCATTGATCTCGCAAATGACCAAGCGAGAAGTCATTGGGCGCTACCGTGGCTCGGTGATGGGCCTGGCGTGGTCATTCTTCAATCCGGTTTTGATGCTGGCGGTATATACCTTCGTGTTCTCTGAAATCTTCAGCGCGCGTTGGGTCGGAGTCGATACCGGCAAAGGCGGCTTCGCTATTCTGCTGTTCGTCGGGATGATCGTGCATGGCTTGTTTGCAGAGTGTGCGAACAGAGCACCTTCTTTGGTGATGAGTAACAGCAATTACGTCAAGAAGGTGGTGTTTCCTCTGGAGATTTTGCCGGTTATCACCTTGGGTTCGGCGCTCTTCCACAGTTGCATCAGCCTTATTGTGCTGGTGATCGCACAACTGTTGATCTCGCACACGCTTTTCTGGACGGCGCTGTTGTTTCCGCTGATTCTGGTGCCGCTCATTCTCGGCACACTGGGTATCAGCTGGTTTCTCGCATCCCTGGGTGTGTACTTGCGCGACGTCGCGCAGGTCATTACGGTTCTGACAACCGTTCTGCTGTTTCTGTCGCCGGTTCTTTACCCGGTGGCGGCGCTTCCTGAAGTCTATCGCCCTTGGCTGCAGATGAACCCGCTTACCTACATTATCGAAGAGAGCCGTAGCGTACTGCTGTTCGGCAACCTCCCGCATTGGGACAGCCTGGGTATCGCCATCGTGATTGGCGCGGTAATTGCTGTCATGGGGTTCTGGTTTTTCCAAAAAACACGTAAAGGATTCGCTGATGTCATCTGATCAACCGGTTATCAGCGTACAAAACGTCTCGAAGTGTTTTTACACGTATGACAAGCCACACGACCGCTTGAAACAAGCCTTGGTACCTAGAATTCAGCGCTGGTCAGGGCAGCCGACCACTACCTATGGCAAGGAGTTCTGGGCCCTGCGCGACGTCAGCTTCGACGTCGGCAAAGGCGAAACAGTTGGTATCGTCGGCCGCAATGGTTCAGGCAAGTCAACCTTGCTGCAGATCATCTGCGGAACATTGAACCCGACTGTTGGCGAGATTCACACGCGTGGCCGGGTCGCGGCCCTGCTGGAGCTCGGTTCGGGCTTCAACCCCGAGTTTACCGGCCGTGAAAACGTTTATCTGAACGCTGCTGTACTTGGGCTGACGCGTGACGAAGTAGACGAGCGTTTTGACGCGATCGCCAGCTTTGCCGATATTGGCGAGTTCCTTGATCAGCCGGTCAAATCCTACTCGAGCGGCATGGCCGTACGCCTCGCATTTGCAGTCCAGGCCCAGGTCGATCCGGAAATCCTTGTCGTGGACGAAGCACTTTCCGTCGGCGATGCACGATTTCAGGCCAAGTGCTTCGAGCGCCTCAGGCAGCTGAAAGAAAATGGCACCAGCATCCTGCTCGTCACGCACTCCAGCGAGCAAGTGGTCACCCACTGTAATCGCGCGATTTTGCTGGAAAAGAGCAGGATCGAGATGATTGGCGAATCGCGCCCGGTCATCAATCGCTACACGGACCTCCTGTTCGGGCGTGAGAAGAGCCCTATCACCGACAAGAGTCTGGACCTCGCCGAAGCAGAGCGGGTGGAAACCGCACCCGTCGAAGCCGACAAGATAGCGCTGCGTTTTGATGAAGACGTGTACGCCAGCAGGCCTGGTTATAACCCTCATGAGTACCGTTGGGGGGATGGCGCTGCAACACTGCTCGACTTCCATATGAATGCATCGGGAAGGGAGTTTCCCAACAGCGTTGAATCGGGCGAGGAAATCGTTCTTGATCTGGCCCTGCAATTCAATCGTACAGTGGTCAACCCGATTATCGGCTTTACGATCAAGACCAAAGAGGGTGTCACCGTATACGGCACCAACTCTTACATGCAGGATTGCGAGGGCACAGGCCTGATCGGCAGCGCTGGCAAACAGGCAAAAGCGCGAGTGAAATTCAGAAACGCGCTGGCGACCGGTGATTACTTCATTTCCATCGGTATCGCCTCTCGGCAAAGCGAGGACATCGTGCCTCACGACCGACGCTATGATTCGATACATTTCGTCGTAGAACCTACTCCGAAGCTTCTGGGCCTGATAGACCTGGCGGCCTCCATGGAAATTGAACCGGTACTTGTTGATGTTTGAGCTTGATAGATATGGCTACCTCCGTGATACAGACACATCTGTATGGGTGCGGACTGATTATCAGGGCATTGCCTACAGTGACGGCGATAGCTCGGAAAATGAGCTGGCGAAGATCGTTCGTGACGCAAGCGATGTCTCCGTGCTGTCGAGCGAGCTTCCGCACTACTGTACCGACTGGCCAAAGCTCTATCACCTTAGTTCCACCCGCGGAAATATCTTTCGCCCATTCGAGCATCTTCTAAAAGGTAAATCAGTTCTCGAAATCGGTGCGGGTTGCGGTGCGATCAGCCGCTACCTCGGTGAGGTGGGTGCTAACGTGCTCGCGCTGGAAGGTAGCCCGCGCCGAGCTGCAATCGCAGCGAGCAGAACACGTGATCTTAATAACGTCACGGTGCTTGCTGAACGATTCGATGACCTGAAGATTGATCAGCAATTTGACGTAGTAACGCTCATAGGTGTACTCGAATACGCCAGCATGTTCAGCAATGACGAAGATCCTGCACTGGGGATGCTGAAACGAGTTAAAAAGCTGCTCAAACCTGACGGACATCTGTTTATTGCCATTGAGAACCAACTTGGCCTCAAATATTTTGCCGGCGCGCCAGAGGATCACGTTGGTGTCGCTATGTACGGTATTGAGGGCCGGTATGTCGGCCGCCAGCCTAAGACATTTGGCCGCAAGGGCCTAGATCAGTTAATAGCCCTAGCTGGCTTTGCATCATCAAGCTTTTTATCGCCTTATCCCGACTACAAAATTCCCAACTCCCTGATCACAGAGAACGGTTTCAAAGCCGATAATTTCGACGCTGCTGCATTGGCCTGCCAGAACACTCGGAAAGATCCACAATTACCATCGACCACTACATTTAACCTCGAAAAAGCTTGGCCGGTGGTGATCGAGAATCATCTGGGCATGGATCTCGCAAATTCGTTTATAGTCGTCGCTTCATGCCAGCCGTACGATGCAGTCCCCAGAAATGTCCTAGCGTATCACTACAGTACAGGGCGCAATGCAGAGTACTGCAAAGCAACGGTTTTCGTCGATACCAGTGAAGGCATAGAAGTCCAATACCAACGTCTAAGCACTATCGAAGCGGCAGACGACAGTGATGCCCCGTTCAGATTCATCCTTCCTGCAGCTCATGGTTACGCAAAAGGCAACTTGCTCAGCCTGCAATTTCTTGAAGCCTCAACAACGAAAGACTGGTCAGTTGAAACGTTTACCCCTTTCCTGAAGACCTATCTAGATTGCCTGAGCCAGCTCTTGGATGCTGAAGAAAGCGCTACTGAACTGGACAAAGTAGACGTTCGTTTACCTGGCCATTATATTGACGCAGTTGCACAAAATATCATTATTGACAGTGAAGGCAAGCCACACCTCATCGATATCGAATGGGAGATGAAGGAAGGCGTCGAGCTTGGCCATCTACTAATGCGGGGCCTGCTGCTACTGATAGCGAATAAAGTACCCTTTTACCCAAGCATGACCATGATCAACAGGCGTGATTTTATTCTTGAGTTGATTGGCAGTGCAGGCCTTGAGATCAACGAGCAGGATCTGAACCGATATGCGCTACTAGAGGCCATGTTCCAAGAAAAAGTCACCGGTCGCGAAGCTGCGAGTTTTCTTAATTGGTCACCAGAAGCGACCATTCAGAAAATGGGATCCCTGGGAGACAAAACGCCTAGGGTGGCGACGCTCTATATAGGTGATTCGGCGGGCGGCTTCAAAGAAGAGCGGACGATAAGTCAATTTGTACACGATGGACGTCAGACCTTAGTGTTCACAGTTCCAGCGACCTACCGATGCGCGGCACTTCGCTTTGATCCCACCAATATTCGTCAATCTTTTTCGGTAGACGCAATCACCATTTATGACGCCAATTCGGAAGCATGGTCATGGCGTGACAGTGCCAGCGCATCTCTAGACTCTGCGGGCACCACCACATTCGTTAACGACGTGAACGACAGCACAATGTTCATGGCATTGGATGATGACCCGCACATCGTGCTTCCGGTTGATCTCAATTCGCTATTAGCCGGGAAGTCGTTCAAAATACAGATTACGTTCACTTTATTCACGGAAGGTCAGGTCGCTGAGCGACTCCTTCAACAGGAAGAGGAGCTCAAGCTAGCGCTTGGGTCTATATCGGAATTGAATCTTAAAGACCGCTCAGCTTTAGACGCCGTTGAGGTAGCGAACCTTGCGTTAGAGGACAATCATCGCCTGGCTCTGGAAGAGCTCAAGGCTGAGAATCTGGCGGTGCAAGACGAGCATCGTTTAGCCCTCGAAGAGCTTGAAGCTGCGTACCAAGCGGCCAAGGAGCATCACAGATTGGCTCTTGAGGAGTTCGAAGCTGCACAGCTTGCCTCTCAGGAAAGCCATCGAGCCGCGCTGGAAGAACGGGAGGCTGCAAATCTGGCGATTCAAGAAAACCACCGTATTGCTATGGAAAATCTTGAGACGGCAAACCTTCAGGTTCAAGCAGAGCACCGTCAGGCGTTAGCGGATATTGATGCCGCTACCCGAGAGGCGCAAGAGAAGCATAATGCCAAGTTAACAGAGCTTGAAATTGCGATTTTGGCAGCTCAGGAAAATCACCGTCTGGCACTTGTAGACAAAGATACGCATGTTCACAACTTGAACCTGCATATCATCGCGATGCAGTCTTCGTACAGCTGGAAAGCCACTGCCCCACTGAGGAAGATAACCAGGTCATTTTTCCGTGCAAAACGTCTTGCCGCGTCGATTCCACTGATTGTTCAGCGAGGAGGCGGACTTTCCAGTACAGCGAAGAAGGCCTACCAAGTGTGGCGTCTCAGGGGACTCGCAGGTGTCATCGCACAGGCTCGCTGGGTTCAAGGTGAAGCTCAACATGCGTTCGTCGGAAGCGAAACGCGTGAAGTGCCCGATCGACACGATTATTCTCGATGGGTCCAATATTATGACACGTTGGGCGAAGCCGAAATCAATCGTATCAACGAGCACATGAATCGCTGGATTGAGTACCCGCTTATTTCCATCATCATGCCGGTGTATAACCCACCACTGGATCTCCTGCGTGAAGCAGTGGACAGCGTGCGCTCACAGCTTTATACCAATTGGGAACTGTGCCTCGCTGACGATGCATCGACAAATCCTGCGGTGATCGAGTACCTGAAATCTTTGAAGGCGCAAGACAAGCGCATCAAAGTTGTTTTCCGTGGCAGCAATGGCCACATCTCGCAGGCAAGCAACTCGGCACTTGGCGTCGCTAAAGGTCTTTTTGTTGCGTTAATGGACAATGATGACCTTCTGCCTGCTCATGCGCTTTACTGGATTGCTCGCACCATTCGCGAAAACCCAGATGCAGGATTGATCTACTCGGACGAGGACAAGATTGATACCGAAGGGAACCGTAGCTCGCCCTACTTCAAGTCAGACTGGAACGAGTTTCTGTTTCGTTCGCAAAATATGGTTTGTCACCTTGGAGCCTATCGTCGTGATCTCGTCAATGAAGTCGGGCAGTTCCGCGTAGGTTTCGAGGGTGCTCAGGATTATGACCTCGCCTTACGTTGCATAGAAAAACTTAAACGCGACCAGATTATTCACATTCCTCGAGTGCTTTATCATTGGCGCATACACGCTGGCAGTACAGCCATGGCTGGCGACGAAAAGCCTTATGCTGCATTGGCGGGAGTTAAAGCTCTTGATGAGCATTTAGAGCGTCAAGGTCGGATTGGCTCGACAGAGTTGCTACCTACAGGACAGTACCGCGTGCACTACAACCTGCCGACAACGCTGCCTCTTGTAACACTTGTCATACCGACAAGGAATGCTCACGCATTGGTCAAGCAGTGTATCGACAGCATCAAAGGCCTGACAACGTACAAAAATTACGAAATCATTCTGATTGATAACGGCTCTGACGATCCCGAATCGCTGGAATACTTTGCTCAAATCGATCAGGAAGAAAACATTCGCGTACTTCGAGACGATGGGCCGTTTAACTACTCTGCGCTCAATAATGGTGCTGTGCGTATCGCCAAAGGTGAGCTAATTGGTCTCATCAATAACGATATTGAGGTGATTACACCTGAGTGGCTCAGCGAGATGGTGTCAATTGCTTTGCAGCCGAAGGTCGGTGCGGTAGGCGCAAGGCTTTGGTACCCAGACAACAGACTCCAACATGGTGGTGTTGTGGTGGGTATAGGTGGTGTTGCAGGCCATGCACACAAGTATCTTCCAAAAGGTGCACATGGCTATTTCTGTAGAGCGGAGCTAATTCAGGAGTTCTCGGCGGTCACGGCCGCATGCCTGATCATTAAAAAGTCAATTTTTGATGAGGTAGGCGGGTTGGATGAGCAGCATTTGAAGATAGCATTCAATGATGTGGACTTCTGCTTACGGGTTCAGGAAGCTGGGTATCTCAACGTCTGGACACCTTTCTCTGAGTTGTACCACCATGAATCGGCGACGCGCGGTCTGGAGGACACGCCTCAGAAACAGGAACGATTTGGACATGAGATTCGCTACATCAAAAATCGCTGGCCGAACATCCAGGTGGATTACGCCTACAGCCCGAACTTAACCCTTGATCACGAAGATTTCGGTCTGGCTTGGCCTCCAAGGTTCAAAAATTGATCGCAGTCGCCAAAAACATTCAATACAGCGCTGTGACATTTTCTGCAGCCTTAAGGGTCACCCGTGTTTCAAACTAATCATTCAGATCATCAAACAGGCTGGTCCAGCACTCGTTACCAACGAGTGCTGGCCACTACCTATTTCATCCTTCTGTCGGTTTGGTCGGCGGGAATTGCCTTTAATGGCGCACCTGATGAGTCAACGCACTTTTTTTTGCTGGAATACCTGAAATCGTTCCATTCCCTGCCAGCAGCCAGTGCGCCGACTCAAGCGTTTACAGGTAGTATATCGGGATACACTTGGCAACCAGGTGAGTTCTGGTATCACGGTCTGCCATTCCCGCACGTCATTGGTGCACTGATCAGTTCATACAGCTTGAGCTGGATGTTACCGAGCGATCTGGGCTATCTAGCTGCAAGATGCTTTAACTGGATACTGGGCGCAGTATTTATCTGCGCCTTGTTTCGTATCGCAAACCGGGCAGGCATGTCGAAAAAAGCAGCTGCCCTTGCAGCGCTGATCATCTCACTGATACCGCAGGTCTCCTTTGTTTTTTCTTATTTCAACAGTGACGCCTACGGACTGATGAGCGTTGCACTGCTTATCAGTGCGCTGCTGGGTTTTCTGAAAGCACCGAATAAATTGACCGCCGTATGGCTAGGCGGCGCGATAGGGCTGATGTTTCTAGCGAAGTTGTACTTGCTGCCTGCCTTGGTTTTCGTCGTGGTGATGCTCGCTGCGCAGCATTTTTTCAGAGACAAAATTCTGAAACAGCGCGTTGTGCCGATGCTAACAGCTGCCGTAATTGTTTCACTGCCCATGCTGCTTGTTACCTATCTTAAATTTGGGGAGATCTCCGGAATCTCCGGGCAGATCGACTTTGTTGCACTGCATAAAAATAACCCTGCTGCAGGCTTTGGGACCTGTTATATCCGGTGCTCGGGGCATCTGTTAAACATGGAGAATGTCATTCCGTGGCTCAACCTCACATTGACTAGCTACTTTTCGACCACTGGCTGGATGAATATATTTTTACCATCGACCTATTACATGGGCGCGGCAGTATTGTTCATCTCGATTGTCATCATGGCAACGATACAGACAGCTCGTATTTATTCACGTGATAGCAAGCCGATATTTCTTCTGAATTTTCTGCTGCCGCTGATCATGATACTGGGTCTGTTCCCGTCAATTATTTTGCTCAGTATGCTGGCCTCTCAGAACTCCTTGCCTCAACCGCAAGGTCGATATCTGTTCGTGACAATTCCTTTTCTGACGCTGCTCATTGCTTTTGCAACCATGAGCAGAGCTCGTGCCAGAAACGCTACTTCGTCTGTTAGAAATGTCAGGTTAAGCCAGTTTCACGTGAAGTGCCTCATCGCAGTGGTGATATGGATGGCCTGGACAAATATGGTGGCTTGGAAAGAAAACACGCTTAGCTCGAGCAACATCCAAAAATCGGCCATCGGAAAGTCAGTGACCGAAGCTGTTATAGAAAGTAATGCGTCCAGAAAACCGGCTACCGACAGCCTTAGTGCAGCGCAGTTGGCAAACCGGCTGTCGTTGAATAATGGGGAGTTTTTCCTGAAAGCCCCCTTGGAACAGGTCCGCGCAATGGGCACCCTCGACGAAGTTCGCAAAACTTCAGAAGGCTGGATACTTAGGGGATGGAGTGTTCCTCCACAGACAGACGGCTTGCCTGAGTACATCATTGCTGTAGAAGCTGGAAAAATTGTGGGCGCACTCAGAGTCGAGGGCAAGCGACCGGATGTCGCTGCAGCGTTGGGCAACAAGTCGGCCCTTCGCAGCGGCTATGAAGGCACTGTTCCTGCTTTGTCAAGCCCCGACAAATGTGATTTGAAACTTTATACTGTCAGCTCAACCTTCAAAGTTTTCGCCATGCCTGATGTGTGCGAGTTCATCAGTCGTTCGTCTTACTGATTATGGAAATTCCAATGGAAAATATTCCCCTTTTCTCAGCTACCAAAGCCAACGCCGGACTCGACTTCACCACGCCTTTAAAGGCTGTTCTGGACAGCCACTGGTACGTCTTGGGTAATGAGGTAAAGCTTTTCGAAGAAGAGTTCGCAGCGTATGTCGGTGTGCAACACTGCATTAGCGTGGCCAACGGCTCCGACGCACTGGAGCTTGCACTCAAGGGCTTGGGCATCGTCGTCGGTGACCGCGTAGTCGCCGTAGCGAACGCCGGCTTCTATGGCAGCACTGCCATCCACGCAGTAGGCGCAGTGCCTGTTTACGCAGATGTCGATCCTGCAACATTGACCCTTTGCAAAAACTCTCTGGAAACCGTGATTGCCAAGGAAAAGCCGGCGGCCATCATCGTTACGCATCTGTACGGTCAGTTGGCGAATATCGAAGAGATCGTACAAATCGCTTCCGCAGCAGGTATTCCCGTTCTTGAAGACTGCGCTCAGTCGCACGGCGCACGACGCAGTGGCAAGCAAGCGGGTAGCTTTGGCACCATAGCCTGCTTCAGCTTTTACCCCACCAAGAATCTGGGCGCGTTAGGTGACGGTGGCGCAGTGGTTACCGGGGATGACGCTCTGGCAGCACGCATTCGCCAGCTTCGCCAGTATGGCTGGGACCAGAAGTACCGCATTGCCATCCCGGGCGGTCGCAATAGCCGGCTCGACGAGATGCAAGCTGCAATCTTGCGCGTCAAGTTGCCTCATCTGGACACTTGGAACGAACAGCGCCGCTCCATCGCCAAGCGTTACAACGAAGCGTTTGCCGGTCTGGACATTGAACTTCCATGCTCGGTGTCGGAAGACTACGTTGCGCACTTGTATGTGATTCGTGCGAAAGACAGAACTGCACTTGCCGCTGCGCTTAAAGAGAAGTCCATCAGCACAGATATCCACTACCCGATTGCCGACCATAAGCAGCCGGCTTACTCGGCAGCCCCTTCCGTGGCTCTGGACGTAACCGAGCGTACATGTGATACCGTCATCTCCCTGCCCTGCTTCCCAGGCCTCAGTGACGACGAGGTTGATCGCGTCATCGCTGCGGTCACTGCGCACTTTTCCAAGGAGATATGATTTTGCTGACGTTGGTCATTCCCGTCTATCGTAATGAGAGCAATCTGCCCGACTTGCTCGTTGCTGTGACGGCGCTTGATGAGCAGCTCGGACACGACCTGGAGGTCGTGTTCGTTGTGGACGGCAGCCCTGATCGCTGTTACGAAATACTCAGGGAACAACTGCCGTCACAATCGTTCAAGTCCAAGCTGATTCTGCTGTCCAGAAACTTTGGATCATTCATGGCGATCCGTACGGGTCTGCAGCATGGCAGTGGCGACCGTTTTGCGGTAATGGCTGCAGATCTTCAGGAGCCGCCGGAACTGGTTCTGGAAATGAACACGGTACTGATGCGCGGCGATATCGACGTTGTGGTTGGTGTACGTGAGGGTCGTCAGGACCCATGGGCAACACGTACGGCTTCAAAGATTTTCTGGGGATTTTATCGTCGCTATGTCATTCCTGAAATCCCGCCAGGCGGCGTCGATATGTTCGCCTGCAACAAGGCTTTTCGGGATACTCTGCTGACCCTTGAAGAGCGTCACAGCTCTCTCATCGCGCAGATATTCTGGATGGGCTATCGCCGCGAGGTAGTTACCTATACCCGGCAGGAACGGGTTCACGGTACGTCTGCGTGGACACTGCGTAAAAAAGTCAATTACCTGATGGACAGCGTATTCTCCTTCACGGATATGCCTATACGTATATTGACCCGCGTCGGCGCGTTCGGCTCTACATTTGCAGCGCTGTTCGGTGTGTTCACACTGATCGCCAAGCTCGAAGGCAGAATTGAAGTACCCGGCTACGCAATGATCATGCTGGCCATCACATTCCTCGGCTGTTTGAACCTGCTGGGATTGGGCATCGTCGGCTCTTATGCATGGCGCACTTACGAAAATACAAAGAATAGGCCCTTGGCCATCCCGATGCGGATCGAGGGATTTGGAGAAACACATGAGCAGCGGTAAGGATTTCTTTGTTCACAGCCATGCGCTGTGCGAGTCCGAGAATATCGGGAAAGATTCGCGGGTATGGGCGTTCGCACATATCCTGCCAGGCGCAAGCCTCGGTAGTGAATGCAACGTCTGTGACAACGTCTTCATCGAGAATGACGTTATCATCGGCGATCGGGTGACGCTGAAATGCGGTGTACAGGTATGGGACGGCATTACCATTGAAGACGATGTCTTCATCGGTCCTAACGCCACATTTACCAATGACCTGTTCCCACGCAGCAAAGTCTATCCACAGAGTTTCGCGCGTACCATCATCAGAAAAGGCGCCTCACTGGGTGCTAACTGCACGATTCTTCCGGGTATCACCATCGGCATCAACGCCATGGTCGGCGCAGGTGCCGTCGTTACCCGCTCTGTGCCGCCTAACGCTATAGTCGTAGGTAACCCGGCCAAGATCATTGGTTACGTGGACGCCAAGCCTGTCAACGCCAGTAGCGAGACGCGCCCGGAAAAAGCCGCACCAGGAGTAACCGCCACGTCGGTGAAGAACGTTACCCTGCACACCATGAATGAAGTCGCGGATATTCGCGGTAGCTTGTCGGCGGGCGAATTCGAGCGTTCGGTACCCTTCAAGTCCGAACGTTACTTCTTGGTCTACGACGTACCGACCGCCGAGACTCGAGGCGAGCACGCACACCGTATCTGTCACCAGTTCCTGGTTGCCGTGAAGGGCTCGGTTCATGTTGTAGCGGATGATGGTGTCAATCGTGAAGAGTTTATTCTCGACAAGCCGAATCAGGGCATCCACCTGCCGCCGATGACGTGGGGTATTCAGTATCGCTATTCTCAGGACGCCGTGCTGTTGGTATTTGCGTCGCATTACTATGATGCCGGGGACTACATTCGTAACTACGAAGAATTCAAATCCCTGATCGCAAACGCTGAATAATGGCACGATGATGAATCAGGCTGTTTCAAAATTCTTAAAACAGGATTTTGCCCGATTCCTGATGTCAGGCGGTTTCAACACCGCCCTGACCTACGGACTCTACCTCGCTCTGTTAATGTTCCTATCCTACAACATAAGCTATACGATTTCTTATGTGTCTGGAATATTACTAGCCTACATCATGAATCGGTTTTTTGTATTCAAGAGCCATCAGGGACTGCGCTCAGTCATTTTATTGCCGCTTATATACGCTTTCCAGTATTGCTTGAGCTTGGCCATACTTTGGTGTTGGGTTGAACAACTTAAACTGGATGCAAGGTTGGCACCATTGGCAGCAATAGCACTGACACTTCCCGTTACGTTTATCCTTTCAAAACTTGCCTTTTCGGCCGGACCTGCGTCACGGTAGTGCAAGTCTTCTAAACGTAGATCCCACACACTCTGTATTTCACCTTGAAGAGCGTGCAACCCTATAAAACCTTGATGCGTCTACAGTGATGCCAATGCCCAAGGGAGAAGCACCAACTGCTTTGGATTGGCCGTTCAGGATTCGAGATGTGTAAAAAGTTGGCTCGTTTATAAACCAATATCTAAGGAAAAACCATGTACAAAACCCTTACGGCCATCTGTTTTCTTACCCTCCTATCAGCCATCATCTCTGGGTGTGATAAGAAACCGGATAATGCATCAAGCTTGCCAAATGCCAAAGTCACTCACTATTCATTCGACAAATGCAATATTGATTCGATCGCGGGAAAAACAGGGGCGAGCATCTACGTCAATCGAGAAGTGGTTGAGTTTAATGGGTGGGCCTTCGACCCAATAAAAAATGAAGCCCCCAAAGAAATCAGGCTCCGCCTGACGGGCTACAAAGGCGCTCCCGACACGTTCAAAGACCCGGTCATTATTGATCGTCCCGATTTGGTAAAGGCATTCAAAAACGACAAGCTTCTGAAGTCCGGATTCTCATTCAAAGCAGACCTGTCTTCATTTGAATCAGGCGGCTACAGCGTGGTTTTAGAAATACCTGGAGAAAACTCGTCTAGCCTATGTCAATCTAAAGTCTTGCTCGTCATCAAATAACCAGAAAGCACTTCGCCTCCTTACGACAGCTATACCTTCAAGGCCGAAAACTATGGACAATGCAACAAAAGAGCGAACCCTAAACAGCTTTATGCTGCTATTGATATCGGCTACTTTTGTCGTGGCGAATTTTCTGTGGCAGGGCCATGATGGATTTAACCTTTGGGATGAAGGCTACCTGTGGTACGGCGCTCAACAGATCATCAAAGGAGAAGTACCAGTTCGAGATTTCATGGCCTATGACCCAGGTCGCTACTACTGGTCCGCGGGATTCTTTGCGCTTATGGGTGACACAGGCATCGTAGCCCTGCGTGCAGCCGTTGCAGTGTTTCAACTGCTAGGTGTCTATGCAGGGCTCTGGACAATTTCCATCGCGCTAAGATCTAACACGACAAGAAGACTTGCTTATCTGTGCATCGCGGCTATCACCCTCATGGCCTGGATGTATCCGCGGCATAAGATCATTGACATGTCCCTCTCGATGATCGTAGTCGCCAGCCTGACTTATCTGCTGTTGAGCCCTAACACGAAACGTTACTTTTTTCTCGGCGTCATCGTCGGCATCGCTGCCGTATTCGGCCGTAACCACGGTGTGTATGCCGCTGTTGCAAGTCTGATAGCCGTGGGTTGGCTGGCAATTAAATCACCGACGCCCGATAACCGTTTGACGGACATTGTGGCTTGGGCCGCAGGTGTAGCAGTTGGCTATCTTCCCGTATTAGCCATGTGCCTTTTTACACCAGGCTACTTTACAGCGTTCATCGATACGATTGTCTTCATGCTTGAGCAGGGTAATACGAACTTACCTCTTCCGATACCTTGGCCCTGGACGGTGGGTTTTGGTACTGCCGGAGTCGTCATCGAAACAAGATGGTTCCTGATCGGGCTGTGCTTCATGGGGTTGATAGTATTTGGAAGTGGTGCACTGGCGTGGGTATTCAAAGAGCGAATCAAGGGGCGCGCTGTGCCTCCAGAACTTGTGGCCGTTGCCTGCGCAACGCTGCCTTATGCTCACTATGCTTTCGCTCGAGCAGACGTGGGGCATCTCGCACAGGGAATATACCCTTTACTCTTGGGTATCTTTATTACTCTAGGGACACTTCACTCAGAAACTTTAAAGTGGGCACTGGCCATACTTACGAGTGTCGTCAGTTTATTCATTCTTGCCGCTTGGCAACCCGGGGTCCTTGCTCGCACCCAAGACGGATGGACCTCGGTAGAGGTGTCCGGTTCGAACCTATCCATGGACCCCAGCACGGCTGAAGCGGTACATCTTCTGAGGGATCTGACCAATCGCTATGCTCCAGCGGGCAGAAGCGTACTGGTGTTACCTTTCTGGCCGGGAGCTTATCCCTTGCTGGGGCGCAATGCGCCGCTCTGGGAAATTTACGCACTCTCGCCTCGAAGCGAGGCTTTTCAACGAGCTGAAATTCAACGCATAAAGAAGGCTGATCCCGGTTTCGCATTAGTCTTCAACATGGCGATGGATGGACGAGAAGAACTCAGATTCTCCAATTCGCATCGTTGGATTGAAGAATACATTCACACCCATTTTGAAGCGGTCACGAACTCACCTAACGCGGCTTATCAGATATACAAGGCACCTGATAAAACAGAGGCTCACTGATTTACGTAAACGCCGAAACTCGTTCCGCTTGCATTAAATGTTCGTAACGGTTGAGGGGGACTTGTTGCTCTCCCTCACACTCTGTCTAGGCACACCGCCAGGATCAGGCTCAAATTGCCCTGTACAGTCTGCCGGTAGATCCCCGCTTTTCGAAGCGTGAACACACGTTTGAACAACCGCTGCCTGCGACCGCTTTCAAAGTAACCCAGCACGTGCCGACTTTCCTCGGTGAGCACACACTCCATATCCTTGAGGATCGCCACGTTGGCATCGTTCCACTCGGCAAATCGCCCTGAAAGCATCTTTCGAAATCGTATCAGCCTTTCTCGAGTGCTCGCATTGGCGCCGATCAGGTTTCCGCGGTGTTGGCGATAGTAGAGGCAGGGGTCGGCGTCATAGAACACCTGACCGCCGCATCCGGTCACCAGAAGATAGGTGAGCCAGTCATGCGCGATCAGAGGAGCGTGTTCAGGCAATTTGGCCAACAAACCACGGGTCGCCTGATTGATCAGCATGGTATTGGCGCCTGCCAGGCTCTGAACCAGGGCGTTTTTAAAAGAGGGCGTTTTTTTGAACAGCGGAGAAACCCCGATTACCTTCAAGTCTGCATCGACCAACCGGGTTCTGGAGCAGTAAAGCGCCGGCGTATCGGGCTTCAATAGCTCAAGGCGCCCCACGCTTCTCTCCAGCTTGTCACTGAACCAGACGTCATCCTGATCACTGAACGCAAAATAGTCGGCGTCTATTTCAGGGCGTTGAACCAGCGAGACAAAGTTCTCCGCAAAGCCCTTGCAAGGCCCGCTGAAAATGACCAGCCGCTCGCGCCCCCAGCGGGCCTGGTAGTCGGACAGTATGTCAACGGTGTCATCAGTCGATGCATCGTCGGAAACATAAAGAACCCAATTGCGAAAGGTCTGAGCAAAAAACGATTCGAGCTGCTCACGAAGATACGCAGCCCCATTGTACGTGCACATCAAAATGGCGACGCGAGGGCGACCTGACGCCTCGGATAAACCTCGACGCCGTAGCGGGTTGGCACCGTCCGCCCTGTGTTTTTCGGTGAGCTGCGTTCTCAAGAAACCTTTCGCCTGCAAAAACCGCGCATTTTACGCCTTGTATCGACTCCCGTCAGTTATCAAATGATTGAATGCCTATCCGTTGATCCAACTTTTATACGTCCCCCCACTAAAACGGAGAAACCGGCGGTTTTCACCACGCCGGCTCTTCGTTCTGATGCGGCAAACTACCCAGTTATCCCAACCGAAACCGCGCCGTATTGTCATTCAGCGCCCGACTGCCCTGACTCAAGGTATCCGCCGCCTGATTGACTGCGCGGGCACCTTGCAGCAAACGCCCTGCGGCCTGATCGACCTGCTGGATGTTGCTGCTCACTTCATCAGCGGTCGACGC
>Ga0182233_1000075_pt1 | contig 18183 bp, 18 predicted proteins | sample G6R1MG_31_FD_129664 | JGI IMG/M metagenome (GOLD analysis project Ga0182233, IMG submission 129664) | Miscanthus phyllosphere microbial communities from Michigan, USA - G6R4_NF_07NOV2016_LD1 MG | ecosystem: Host-associated > Plants > Phyllosphere > Phylloplane/Leaf | place: USA: Michigan... | reverse complement strand
TCGGGCGGCTACAACCCGGAAGGCATCCGCGTCGGCGATGCAGGCGAGCGCAAAGGCAAGGCCGTCAAAGTCTGGGACCAGCGCGAATATAAAAACCTGGACGATCAGGTTGAGCTGGGGACGCGCAATATCAAGGTGGCCCTGCGCCGCCTGCGCAAGTTCGCTCGTCAGGGCGCTGCGGATGAACTGGACATCGACAGCACCATCGATCACACCGCACGCGATGCGGGCCTGCTGAACATTCAGATGCGTCCGGAGCGGCGCAACACCATCAAGTTATTGCTGCTGTTCGACATCGGCGGCTCGATGGATTCACACATCAAGGTCTGTGAAGAGCTGTTCTCCGCATGCAAGACCGAGTTCAAGCACATGGAGTATTTCTACTTCCATAACTTCATTTACGAATCGGTGTGGAAGAACAACCAGCGCAGAAACTCGGAGCGGACCGCCACCCAGGACCTGCTGCACAAGTATGGCGAGGACTACAAAGTGATTTTCATCGGCGACGCCTCGATGGCGCCCTATGAAATCACCCAGCCCGGCGGCAGCGTCGAACACTGGAATGAAGAGCCAGGCTATGTGTGGATGCAGCGCTTCATGGCCAAATTCAAGAAGATCATCTGGATCAATCCCTATCCGAAAGATGCCTGGGACTACACCACCTCGACGCATGTTGTGCGTGATTTGATCGAGGGTCAGATGTATCCGCTGACCCTTAGCGGTCTGGAAGAAGGCATGCGCTACCTGGCGAAGTGAAGGCGGCGGGCGCGCGACCATAGCGACGCCCGCTCTGCTTGTCACAACGGCCTGCAGTCAACTCCTGTGGCGTTCGAACTGCGGCTTGCGTCGTCCGCCGTGGATCACCCAGCCGAGCAACAGCACGAAGCTTTCGATCACCAGCGCCAGCAGCAATGCACTGATAATGCCCCAGGCAATGACCTCGGGGGCCAGCAGAACCTGCCACGTATAACCGTTGAAGGTTTCGCGACGGATATCCGGATCGGAAGAAGTGGCCACGAACAAGGCTTTGGAATACCAAGGCCCCTGAAGCCCGAGCCACTGACGCTCAAGGATGTGGGTGCGGTTCATCAGGGTGTCGATAGTGTCCGCATCGCTGCGAAAAACCGGGTCCTCACTGCTGCGATAATGCTGGATCAGCGCCTGAATATCGCCCTTGAAGAACTGCTGCGCAGTGGCGGTATAGCCCTTGACGGATTGCTGCGCCTCGATCAGATGCGCTTCGACACGCTTGCTGTAGTCACTGATGAAACCGGGAATCTGTACCCCGAACAGCAGGCCCATGGTGAACAGGACCAATCGCAGATAACTTCGCAGCATCAATATCCCTCTTCTTTTTTATCCAGTAAGCCGATGGGCCGGTGTCTCAGGGCCTGGTCGTTTCAGTGACGGTGTCGACCGAGCCCTGCGCCACGCACTCGCCCTTGCGCCACAGGCTCCACTGGCCCGGCTCATAGCGGTTCCAGTTTTCGTTCTCGGTCAAGGGTTCGGTCGCGATGACCGTGACCACGTCGTGCGGCGTCGTTTCAGCCTGAAAATCGACAATCACGTCGACATCTTTCAACCTCGCCGGACCGAATGGGGCACGGCGGGTGATCTGAACCAGTTTGGTACTGCAAAAGCAAAACAGCCAGTCACCGTCGCTCAACAGACAGTTGAACACGCCTTTGCTGCGATATTCGGCACACGCCTGGATCAGAGAAGGCAGCAATTCCTCGACTTCGACCGGTTCGGGAAAGGCTTCGCGGACGCGATTGAGCAGGTCGCAGAATGCCGCTTCGCTGTCGGTATCGCCCACCGGCCGATAAAAGGTAACGCCCGGGGTGAAATCCGCCAACTGACCATTATGGGCAAAGCACCAGTTACGGCCCCAGAGTTCACGCACGAAAGGATGGGTATTGGACAGGCAGACCTTGCCGACGTTGGCCTGACGAATATGGCCAATCACGACTTCGCTTTTGATGGGATAGCGCTGCACCAGTTGTGCGACTTCCGATTCGCTGCTGGCTGCCGGGTCCTGAAACAGGCGCAGGCCGCGGCCCTCGTAGAAGGCAATGCCCCAGCCATCGCGATGCGGACCGGTGCGGCCGCCCCGCTGCATCAGCCCGGTAAAGCTGAAGACTATGTCGGTCGGGACATTGGCGCTCATGCCCAGTAGTTCACACATGCTCAGGTTCTCGCTTCAAGACGTTTTGCAGCAGGTCACGCGCCGCTGCTAACGGCGCTTGCCAACGAAGCGGGAGCTACAGCCGCGGCTCGACCCGTGCAGCCCTGGTCGGCGGAAGGGGCGCAGCGTTTCTGCGAGCGTAGTGATCGTCTTCGGCAAACGGTTCGTCAGCAGGGTCGGTGTCCACAGGCTGGGCCGCAGCCTTGGGTTGGCGAGCCTTGCGGCTGCGCTCGATCGGCCAGCGGATCAGCACGAACAGCAGGTACGCGGCGAAGGCGAACATGCCGTACATGGCAAGGTCCGACACGGCGGTCCAGACATTGCTGCCGACCTTGAACATCAGGTCGAGCGCGGTGATCGCCACGGCTGGTGCCATCGCGTCCTTGGCAGGGTCGACCATGGTCGGCGTAAACAGCAGCACCGCGACCGCCACCAGCAACGGCTCCTTGAGATACCGCCACATCCAGCGGGTCATCAGAAACCATACCAGCAGGCAACCCAACGCGGCGAAGGCGTAGACGCTCCAGGCGATCAGATAGTCGTTTTCGGTCATGACGTCCGTGGTAAGCCAGGTAAAGAGGCGCTTATGATAACGGCTTTTGCCTGACGCGGCTTGCCTCGCTGCAGTATTCGGTTCAGCGTGTACCGATATTTTCCTGATTGATGCCTTAACAGAGAGCCCAGCATGTCCTTCTCGAATGCAACCTCCAGCGCCCCGAGCGCTCGCAAGGCCGACGGTTCCGACCCCTACGCCTGGCTGCAGAACCGCGACACTGACGAAGTGCTCGACTACCTCAAGGCCGAAAACGCCTGGCAGGAGCAGCAACTGGCAGAGCAGGCCGGACTGCGCGATAGCCTGTTTGAAGAGATCAAGGGCCGTATCCTCGAAACCGACCTGTCGCTGCCCTCCCCCTGGGGGCCGTACCTTTATTACACCCGCACCACACAAGGCGACGAATACGCCCGGCACTACCGCTGCCCGCGCCCGGCCGACGACAGCAACACGGTGGATGAAAACGCTGAGGAGCTGTTGCTCGACCCCAACGAGATGGCCGATGGCGGCTTTTTCTCACTGGGCGCGTTCAGCATCAGCCCGGATCACCAGCGTCTGGCCTACAGCCTGGACACCAGTGGCGACGAGATATACGAGCTGTACGTCAAAGAGCTGAGCACCGGTCAGATCAGCAGCCTGCCTTTCGAAAACTGCGACGGCAGCATGACTTGGGCCAACGACAGTCAGACCCTGTTTTTCGGCGAGCTGGACGAAACCCATCGTCCGGGCAAGCTGCATCGCCATACCCTGGGCACGTCATCAGCCGAGCTGGTGTTCGACGAGCCGGACGGCAGATTCTTCCTGCATTGCTTCCGCAGCAGCTCAGAGCGCCAACTGATCATTCTGCTCAACAGCAAAACCACCAGCGAAGCCTGGGTGCTGGACGCCGATCATCCGCAACAGGCCTTCACCTGCCTCGCGCCACGCAGCGAAGGCCACGAATACTATCCGGACCACGGGCTGCTCAATGGCGTCTGGACCTGGTTCATCCGCAGCAATCAGAGCGGCATCAACTTCGCGCTGTATCACGCTGCGCAACAAGCCAGTGATGTACCGGGGCGCGAGGACTGGCAGACACTGGTCGCGCACGACGACCAGGTCATGCTCGAAGGCGTCAGCCTCAACGCCAAAGGCATCAGTCTGAGCCTGCGCGAGGGCGGCCTGCCGATTATCGAAGTGCGTCCGCAGGCGCTGCCGACTTATCGCGTGCAGCTGCCTGACGCCGCGTACAGCCTGTACGTGCAGGACACGCTGGAATTCGACAGCGACAAGATTCGCTTGCGCTACCAGTCGCTGAACCGTCCGGCCCAGGTCCGCCAATTGACCCTGGCCAGCGGCGAGCAGGCAGTGCTCAAGGAAACCCCGGTACTGGGCACCTTCGACGCCGATGCCTACGTCAGCCAGCGTTTGTGGGCCACGGCCAGCGATGGCACCCAGGTGCCGATCAGCCTGGTGGTCAAGCGCGAACTGGCCGGACAGTCCACCCCGCTGTATCTGTACGGCTACGGCGCCTATGGCGAGAGCCTCGACCCGTGGTTTTCCCACGCCCGTCTGAGCCTGCTCGACCGTGGCGTGGCGTTCGCCATTGCTCATGTGCGCGGCGGCGGCGAGCTGGGCGAAGCCTGGTATCGCAACGGCAAGCAGGAACACAAACAGAACACCTTCGGTGATTTCATTGCCTGCGCCGAACACCTTGTTGCCCAGGGGCTGACCAGCGCCGAACAATTGGTGATCAGCGGTGGCAGCGCCGGTGGCCTGCTGATCGGTGCGGTGCTCAACCAGCGGCCAGAGCTGTTCAAGGCAGCGATTGCCGAAGTGCCGTTCGTCGATGTGCTGAACACCATGCTCGACCCGGACCTGCCGCTGACCGTCACCGAATACGACGAATGGGGCAACCCGCAGGAGCCCGAGGTCTACGCGCGTATCAAGGCTTACGCGCCCTACGAAAACGTCACGGCCCAGGCCTACCCGGCCATGCTGGTCATCGCCGGTTATAACGACAGCCGCGTGCAGTATTGGGAAGCCGCCAAATGGGTCGCGAAGTTGCGCGCCACCAAGACCGACGACAATCCGGTGCTGCTCAAGACCGAACTGGGTGCCGGACACGGAGGCATGAGCGGTCGCTATCAGGGCTTGCGTGACGTGGCGCTGGAATACGCGTTTATCTTCAAGGTATTGCAGATCGCTGAATGAACTTGGTGTGAAACACCTGTCTTACTAGGATCGGGGGCAGCGGAGTTGCCCCTTTGTCAGGATTACCAGACCTCACATGTCAGAACCACTGTCCAACCTGAACAACGCCATACGCGACATGCTGCTGGATTGCGGCCTGTTCGACACGCTGCTGCCGGGCGATTTCTTTACCGTAGCCGGCTATTTCAGCATTACCGATATCGATAAAGGCGAGACCATCTTCGCCGAGGGCGATGCCGGAACCTTCATGTGCATCATCCATCAGGGCACCGTGTCTGTGCAGAAGCTTGCTGCAGACGGTCAACAGGTGGAAATCGCCGTTCTGCGGCGCGGACGCGCCTTCGGAGAAATGGCGGTGCTGGATGGCGAGCGCCGCTCCGCCAGTTGTATCGCAGCCACCAGTTGCCAGCTATTGAACCTGGGCCGTGATTCGCTGGACAAGATGCTCGAGGACGCGCCGAAAATCGCCGCCAAGATCATTCGCGCCCTGGCCATCTCGTTGTCCAAGCGCCTGCGCATGGTCGATGGTCAATTACTCTCCCAGCAGGTGTGAGTTTGCCGATCTGGCGCTAAACTTGCCGACATTCCGCTTTCAATGCGCACACGCACAGGTGACACCATGAGCACGGCCAATCCTCCTTCCCATACTGCCAAGCTGGACCGCATCCTGGCCGACGCCCAGCGCGACCGCGAGATGGGCTACCGCGACAAGGCGCTGCGCATGTACCCGCATGTTTGCGGCCGCTGCGCGCGCGAGTTCGCAGGTAAACGCCTCAGCGAACTGACCGTACACCACCGCGACCACAACCATGACAACAACCCGCAGGACGGCTCCAACTGGGAGCTGCTGTGCCTGTATTGCCACGACAACGAGCACTCGCGCTACACCGATCAGCAGTACTTCGCCGATGGCTCCCTGGGCAGTCCGAAAACCGCCAAGGCGACCCACAACCCGTTCGCTGCACTGGCCGGGCTGATGAAAAAGGACGAGTGACCTCGGTACCTTCAACGCCCCACGCTCCCCCGCCCTACCCGCACTTCTCCTGGCCTGCGGCCACCCGACCGACCGGATATTTCGCCATGCCCACCCGAACCTCAAGACGAACCTTTGTGAAAGGGCTGGCCGCCAGTGGCCTGCTCGGCGGCCTCGGGCTATGGCGCAGTCCGGCGTGGGCGGTGCCCAATCCGGGTCAGCCCAACGGGTTGTCCGGCACTGAGTTCGATCTGTATATCGGCGAAACCCAAGTCAACATCACCGGCAGCGCCAGGACCGCGCAGACCATCAACGGCGGCATTCCCGGCCCGCTGCTGCGCTGGCGCGAAGGCGACACCGTGACCCTGAGGGTCAAGAACCGGCTCGACGAAGCCACATCCATCCATTGGCACGGCATCATCCTGCCGGCCAACATGGACGGCGTGCCAGGGTTGAGCTTTGACGGCATCGCGCCGGATGGCCTGTATGTCTACCGCTTCAAGGTCAGGCAGAACGGCACCTACTGGTATCACAGCCACTCCGGCTTCCAGGAACAGTCGGGGGTCTACGGGCCACTGGTGATCGACGCGAAAGAGCCGGAGCCGTTCGAATACGACCGCGAACACGTGATCATGCTCAGCGACTGGACCGACGAAAAGCCGGTCCAGCTGATGAAAACGCTCAAGAAACAGTCCGATTACTACAACAATAACCAGCGCACCGTCGGCGACTTCATCAACGACGTGGGTGAAAAGGGCTGGAGCGAGACCACCAGGGATCGCTGGATGTGGGCGAAGATGAGAATGGACCCGACCGATCTCGCGGATGTCAGCGGCGCAACCTACACCTACCTGATGAACGGTCAGGCGCCGAACATGAACTGGACCGGGCTGTTCAAGCCTGGCGAGCGGATTCGACTGCGGCTGATCAATGGCTCGGCAATGACGTACTTCGACGTGCGTATTCCGGGCCTGAAGATGACCGTGGTGGCCAGCGACGGCCAGCACGTCAAGCCGGTGACCGTCGATGAGTTGCGCATCGCAGTGGCGGAAACCTTCGACGTGATTGTCGAGCCGGCGGAAGGTGCCTATACCCTGTTCGCCCAGTCGATGGACCGCACCGGTTATGCCCGCGGCACCCTGGCCAGCAGGCCCGGCCTGCAGGCTGTCGTTCCGCCCCTCGATCCACGCCCGCTGTTGAGCATGGATGATATGGGCATGGCGGGCATGGATCATGGCAGCATGAACCACGCCGCAGCCCCGACAACGCACGACATGTCAGGCATGGACCACAGCAAGATGGGGCACGACGCGATGCCCGCAATGGACCACACGCAGATGCCGGCCCCGAAAACGCCGAACCCGCAATCGCACCCCGCGAGCGAAAACAATAACCCGCTGGTCGACATGCAAGCCATGAGCACCTCGCCCAAGCTCGACGATCCGGGCATCGGCCTGAGGGGCAATGGCCGTAGAGTCCTGACCTACGCTGATCTGCACAGCACCTTCGAAGACCCGGACGGTCGTGAGCCAAGCCGCACGATCGAGCTGCACCTGACCGGGCATATGGAAAAATACGCCTGGTCGTTCGACGGTGTGAAGTTCTCGGACGCCAAACCGCTGATGCTCAAATACGGTGAGCGGGTGCGTGTCGTGCTGGTCAACGACACGATGATGACCCACCCCATCCATCTGCATGGCATGTGGAGCGACCTCGAAGACGAAAACGGCCGGTTCATGGTGCGTAAACACACCATCGACATGCCACCGGGATCACGCCGCAGCTATCGGGTGACCGCCGATGCGCTGGGCCGTTGGGCTTATCACTGTCACATGCTGTACCACATGGAAATGGGCATGTTCCGCGAAGTGCGGGTTGAAGAATGAGGACCTTGATGTTGAGCAGAACGCTGAATTCGCCCCGCCTGCCGATGCTGTTGCTGGCTGCCGGGCTGACCGCTGCACCGTGGACCTTGAGCATGGCCGCGGGGATGGAAGGCATGGACCACGGCAGCCATGCGATGCATATGGATGCCAGCGACAGCGAGGACGCGTCCTCGACGCAGTCTGCGCCCGCCCAGAGCCGAACCCCGATCCCGCCGATCACCGATGCGGACCGGGCTGCGGTGTACACCAGCCACGCCGGCCATCAGGTCCATGACACCGCCATCAACAGTTACTTTCTGGCCGACAAGCTGGAATGGCAGGACGCCAATGACGGCAGCGCGCTGGCCTGGGACCTGTCCGGCTGGATCGGCGGTGATATCGACCGCCTGCTGTTGCGCTCCGAAGGCGAGCGAACCAACGGCAAGACCGAAGAAGCGGAAATCCAGGCGTTGTGGGGCCACTCGATCAGCCCATGGTGGGACGTGGTCGCCGGTGCACGTCAGGATTTCAAACCGGGCGCGCCGCAAACCTGGGCCGCCTTCGGCCTGCAGGGCCAAGCCATTTCGGATCTGGATATCGAGGCCACCGCGTTCATCGGTGAAGCCGGGCAGACCGCCGCTCGCCTGGAGGCCGACTACGACCTCCAACTGACCAACAATCTGGTGCTGCAGCCCACCGCGGAGCTGAACTTCTACGGCAAGAACGACCCGCAACGCGGCAATGGTTCGGGCCTGTCGACCAGCGAGTTCGGCCTCAGGCTGCGCTACGAAATCACCCCGCAATTCGCACCTTATGTCGGCGTGAGCTGGGACCGCTCCTACGGCAAGACGGCCGATTATGCGCGCGAGGACGACGAGGACACCCAGGACGCGCGACTGGTGGTCGGCGTGCGCATGTGGTTCTGAACACAGTCAATGGCATTGCTCTGAGGCTGCCGTATAATCCCCGGTTTTCTTCAGAGCACCCTCCCCGTGGCCAACAAACGGTACGCCTGCATCGGTCTTTACAACCCCAAGTCCCCGGAAAACGTCGGCTCCGTGATGCGTGCGGCCGGCTGTTACGGCGTGGCGTCGGTGTTCTATACCGGTAAACGCTATGAGCGCGCGCGGGACTTCATCACCGACACCAAGAAAATCCATCAGGACATCCCGCTGATCGGCATCGAAGACCTCAAAAGCATTCTGCCGCTGGGTTGCATCCCGGTGGCCGTCGAACTGGTCGACGGCGCCCGCGCACTGCCCGAATACACGCACCCTGATCGCGCGCTGTATATCTTCGGCCCGGAAGATGGCTCGCTGGATCAGGAGATTCGCGACTGGTGTGAAGACGTGGTCTATATCCCGACCGAGGGCTGCATGAATCTGGCGGCGACCGTCAACGTCGTCCTCTACGACCGCATGGCCAAAGGTATCAATACCCGTTCGGGCCCGCAGTTCGGTCGCGAGAAAATTGATCCGGCCAGTGACCGCTGACGGAAAAGCATTGAACCTGTGTCGCGCGCGGGCAGTCAGTTTCTCTGAATCGAGCAACTGCTTCCAATTTGCCAACTCCGACCTACTACCTCATGGAGAGCCATCATGCGCGACACCCCGATCATCGAACGCATCGACACACCTGAACTGCTTCAACGCAACCCCGAGCAGAATGTACAGGGCTGGGAGCGCATCGGCTCACTGGCTGGCGGCGTACTGCTGATGGGTAAAGGCGTCCGTCGTGGCGGCTTTCTGGGCCTGATTCAACTGGCCATCGGCGGCGCGGCACTGGCTCGCGGTATCAGTGGTCACTGCTCGGCGAAAAGCCTGATGGAAAAAGGCCGCAGCGATCTGCAAAGCGCACGCTCGACCATCGAACGTGCCGGTGCAGAACTGAACACCCTCAAGGACGACGCTGAAAATGCCGTGAAGACGGCGGCTGTCAAAGGCGTGGAAGCGTTGACCGAGCCAAAGCCGGTCATTTAAGCATTCAACCTGCGCGAAAAATCAGGTAATCCTCCCAGTCGTCTTCGGCCACATTGTTCTCGCTGAGCATGCGGCCTGACTGGGAGATGCGTTCGTGATGCACGGCCGTGCGATCACCACACACCAGATGGTGCCAGAGCGGCAAATCCTTGCCCTCGCTGACCAGACGATAGCCGCAGGTCGGCGGCAGCCACTTGAACTCATCTGCCTGACCAGGCGTTAGCTGAATGCAATCGGGCACCGAGGCACGACGGTTTGCGTAGTCGGAGCACTGGCAGGTTTTCAGATCCAGCAGCTTGCAGGCAATTCGCGTGTAATAAACCGCGTTGTCTTCCTCGTCCTCAAGCTTCTGCAGGCAGCACAGGCCACAGCCATCGCACAACGACTCCCACTCCTGGGTATCGAGCTGGTCAAGGGTCTTGCGAATCCAGAAGGGTTCAACTTTAGCGGCCATGGTTCGGACAACGGTATCGATAATGAAAAGGCCGCCAGTCTAGAGGTACACGGGGTGCGGGCCAAGCACTTGCGACTGCCGGTAGCCGGGACTTGTCAGCGACGGGGCAAAACAGTAGCGTTAACGGGTTTTCAGTGCGTTCAAGCGATGCCTGCCGACCACGGCCCATCAAGCCACGCTCGTTTTCAACCTTCGCTATCAAGGACTTTCATGAGCACGAACCCTCGCATCGCCGATCACCCTATCGACCCGCAATTCACCGAGCGCTGGTCGCCACGTGCCTTCAGTGGCGAGAGCATCGACCAGGAAACCCTGCTGAGCTTTTTCGAAGCCGCACGCTGGGCACCCTCGGCGTATAACTCGCAGCCCTGGCGCTTTCTCTATGCACGTCGCGATACGCCAAACTGGGAGCGTTATCTGGGCCTGCTGAACGAGTTCAACCGCAGCTGGGCGCAACACGCGGCGGCCTTGGTGATCGTCATTTCCAAGACCACCTTCGTCGCCCCCGGCGCAAGCGAAGAGAGCCCGGCGCTATGGCACACCTTCGACACGGGTTCGGCATGGGGTTACCTGGCACTGCAGGCCAGCCTGAGCGGCTGGCACACCCACGGCATGGCCGGTTTCGATCAGGATCTGACCCGCAAGGAACTGAATATTCCCGAGGGCTACGCTGTGCACGCGGCCATCGCGATCGGCAAGCTGGGTGACAAGTCGACCCTGCCGGACTACCTGCAAGGCCGCGAAGTGCCAAGCCCGCGCAAGCCGCTGGCAGAACTGGCCGCCGAAGGTGATTTTTCGCTGTAACTGACTGGTTGCAGTAATCGATGCCTGCGAGCCGGCGCCTGAAACGTCGGCTCGTTGGCAAGGGCGTCAGTAACCTCGCGAAAAATCGACCTCGCCGCGCAGCGCTTCTCCTGCCTGGAAAGCTTGCAGGTTATGGACGAAAAGCTCGGTCATGGCCACGGGCGAGGTAGGCGCCGAGCTGTGACCGGTCAACAGCAGACCGTAGGCAGTCCAGAACGGATGCCGCTGCGGCAAAGGCTCCTGACGGCAGACGTCAATCACCGCGCCAGCCAGATGCCCTTCCTTCAACGCCTCGACCAGATCCGCATCGACAACCGCCACGCCGCGCCCGACGTTGATGAACAGCGCCGTGGGCTTGAAGCTGGCGAACAGCTTGGCATCGTACAGGTCGTGCGTCTCGGGCGTGTTGGGCAGCAGGTTGATGACGTAATCCATCTCGCCGAGCAGACGCGTCATGTCTGACAACGCCGTCACTTCGATGAACGGTTCCTGTGCGCGCGCACTGGAAGCCACACCGTACACCTGCACACCGAACGGCAAGAGGAACTCGGCAACCCGCTGACCGATATCACCGGCACCGACGATCAATGCCTTGCGGCCCGACAGGCTCTGCCCGGTCCGGTTGTCCCACTTGCGTTCGACCTGGCTCATCAGGCGCGCCAGCACCTCGCGCTCATGGCCAAGCATGTAGGTCAAAACGAATTCGGCCATGACCTGACCGAAAATCCCGACTGCACGGGTCAGGCGATATTCCCGCGACAGGCTGTCAGCCAGCAGCGGTGTGATGCCCGCCCAGGTGGATTGCAGCCACTGCGGCTTGTGCCCCTGCCGCAACAGGTTGGCCATCAGGTCCGGCTGTCCCAGCCAGACCGGGCAGTCGCTGGCCATGCGCGACAGCTCGGCAGAATCGCCAGTGCTGAAAACTTCCAGATCAGGCGCAGCCTTGCGCAACAATTGGGTGTAAACGTGGTAATCGTGCTCGGCAATCAGAACGCGCATGTTTCAAAAACCTTAAAAACAGGACAGGCAACCCACGTCGATGTGGGCTGCTTTACAACGTGGGCAACGATTACATGGGATCGTTGCGGCGCAGCAGCTCTTCGGGCAGGTGCTCGATGTAATCGTCTTCAGCCGGCGGCATCTGCAAGTGATAGCCCTGGCTGTCAAGGTTCTCAAGCACCACATTGATATCTTCACGCGACAGCGCCCGCTCGGGGCTCAGCACCAGATCGAATGCATGAACCGGCTTGCCGAACGCCACCATCAGCTCTGGAGGCACACGCTTGAGAACGTCGCTCTTCAGGACGTAAAGGTACATCTCGTTTCTTTTCGGGCTGCGATAAATCGAGCAGATGCGCTTCAAGACGGTTCTCCGGGGGTGGCCAGGCTGTCCAGCAGCGCCTGACCCATCAACTCGCGACGCCAGCCACGCAGCGAGTCGGGTAATTGGTAAGGACCGTCGGGGTAGCCGCTCTTGAGCAGGGCTTCGAGGGTCTTCTTGCGCAGCATCAGCTCCGGGGCCATGTCCAGTTGCTCGGCATACTGCTGACCGATTGCACGCAGACGCTTGATCGACCCGGCGGCATCGATGGGCAGTGGCTCGGGCAACGCAGGTGGCCACTCTTCTGGAGGCAGCACGCTCGCGGTCTTGATCAGCTCGAGCAGAAACTCGCCGTCATGGCGGACCGTACGCGGGTGCATGTCTTCGATCCGCGCCAGCGCGCCGAGGTTGTCCGGCTGGGTCTTGGCCAATGGCCAGAGCGAGTGCTCGCGCACGATACGGTTGCGCGGCAGGTTGCGGGCACGCGCCTCGCGCTCACGCCAGGCACACAGCTCGCGCAGCACCGCCAGCTGGGCACGGGACAACTTCCAGGCCAGCTTGGCGTCGCGATACACCTCGTACGGGTCCACCTCACGGCGCAGGTTGGCGACCAGCTCAGCGCCGTCGTCCAGCAGCCAGGCGTATTTGTCGTCGGACAAGCGCGGGCGCAGGATGGTGAACAGCTCGGCCAGGTGCACGGCATCTTCGGCCGCGTAGCTGATCTGCGTTTCCGACAGCGGACGCTGCAGCCAGTCGGAGCGGGTTTCGCCCTTGGGCAGGTCGATGTCGAGGACCTCCTGCACCAGACGCGAGTAGCCCATGGAAAAACCGAGGTTCAGGTAGGCAGCTGCCAATTGGGTATCGAACAGCGGAACCGGCAGGCTGCCGGTCAGGCGCAGCAATACCTCGAGGTCTTCGCTGCACGCATGCACCACTTTGATGACGTCGGGGTTTTCGAGCAACGCAGACAGCGGCCGCCAGTCGTTGATCAGCAATGGATCAATCAGCCAGGCGCTCTGCCCGTCGCCGATCTGCAGCAGCGCAGCGATCGGATAAAAAGTGTCGACCCGCATGAACTCGGTGTCGAGCGCCACGAAAGGCAGTGACTGCCATTGTGCGCAATGCCGGGCGAGGCTGTCGTCGTCGCGAATCCAGTGAATATCGATGGCCACACGGCTCTCCCTTCAACAATGGCGCGCAGTATATATCGTCATGGGAGATTATCGCGCGTCTGTCGTCCGGGTCTGGCGCATCTTCATGCAAATGAAGGACAGGAGGAGCTATTGCCTCACAGACACGCTACCAATGATCGCCCCCACAGCTTGAGAGGACGATCAATACCCGGCACGCCGCGCATGTCGTTACTTGTCGGTGGTCGCCAACTCGCTGCGGCATGCGGCAAACATATCGAGACTGGGGTCATAGACCTTGGTATCGACTTTCAGCAGACCGAGCATGGAATGGAAAAGATTGTCCTGGCTCAACGGTGCATTGCGCTGTTTGGCCAGACACTCCGGCGTAACGGCAAAGGACTTCTGATAGGTATCGGACAACCAGACCATCATCGGCACATGCTTTTGCTGATCAGGCGCCAGCACATAAGGCGTGCCATGCAGGAACAGATTATATTCGCCCAGAGATTCGCCATGATCCGACAGGTACACCATGGCGGTATCGACCTTGTTTTGATTGGTGCGCAGAAGATCAATCAGCGTGGACAATACATGGTCGGTGTACAGCAACGTATTGTCGTACCCATTGACGATGCTGTCCCGGCTGCAATTGTTCAGCGCATTGCTTTCACACACCGGGGTAAACGTTTCAAAGTCTTTCGGGTAACGTTTGTAGTATTCAGGACCGTGGCTGCCCATCTGATGCAGAACAAGCACCGTGTCCTTGTCGAGGCCGTCGATAAAGGCCTGCAGGTTTTGCAAGAGTATCTCGTCCCGGCATTCATGGTTGTTGCACAACAGCGGGTCCTTGAGATTGCTCACGTCCTGGAAGGTCACTCGATCACAGGTGCCCTTGCAGCCCGCTTGATTGTCACGCCATATCACGTCTATACCCGCGCGCTTCAGTACGTCCAGCAAGCCTTCCTGATTACGCGCCTGGGTAGCGTTGTAGTTCTTGCGTCCCATATTGGAAAACATGCAAGGCACCGATACTGCGGTTTCGGTACCGCAGGAATACACATCGGTAAACGCCACCAGTCCGCTTTCCTTGTTCAGGTTGGGCGTGGTGTTACGACCGTAGCCAAGGATTCCGAAGTTCTCGGCCCGGGCACTTTCGCCGACCACCAGCACGGTCAATGATTTGCGGGCGTGCGTGGCCCAGTCCGCAGAACGCTTGGCGTCCTCGCCGATCTTGACGAAGGGACGCCTGGCGGAGATCACCTGCTCACTCAGGTAGCCCAGCGACGCACCAATGTAATTGCTTGGCACTACCATCAGGCGCAATTCATGGTGGTTGCGGAACAACGACGACAAGCCCTGGTAATTGGCCAGTGCAACGGCGCCGATTGCCACGCAGCACGCCACCGTCACCAACAGTTTGCTGAACAATTCGAGGTGCCAGCGACGGTAGCTGATCGGCAGTTTCCAGAGTATCAGCGAAGGCACTATGCCCAGCAGAAGGATATACAAAGCCAGTTTTAAAGACAGCAGCCCCTGCACTTCCGTGACGTTGGTTTCGGCGAAGTTTCGAAACATGCCCGCGTCGATCATGACCCCGTATTCGGTCATGAAATAAACCACCCCCGCGCTGATCATAAACAGACTGATCAACACCGGTTTAAGCACACGACGAAATGCCAACAGCGTCAACACGATATTGAACACGCAGAAAATCATCAAGCCAAACGCAAAGCGCATGGCCAACCCTTTGCTATCGGCGCTGGTAATCGAGAAAAGATGCTGCCAAAGATTGATATTGAAACCCAGTAACAGAAACGCACTGGCAAGTAGGGTTACAACCTCTGGACGAACAGTTCTGGGTGTCGGCATCGTGGTCTGCTTATCGAATTAATATGCATCGGGCATTCAGGAGCCAGTGAACACTCCGATGGCGCGCACTGTAGGCAGCGCATCATCAATTTTATGTGAAAAAGGTGAGAGGATTGGGTTGAATGAAGCTTATTTCACTGTAAAGAAACTCATTGCAGCGTTACTGCATTTGCAGAGCAGCGTGTCTCCGCAAGCAAGCTTGCGGAGACGTCATCCTCGCAGATACGCCCGATCAGACCGAGCGGCGGCGATAGGCCCGGTAGCCCGGCAACCAGAAATTACGCTCGATGGCCTCAAGCAGCGCCTCTTCGGTGGTTTCCAGCGCCAGCCCTTCGGCTTGCGCTTCCTTGGCCACAGCCAGGGCGATCTTGCGGCTGACCTGCTGGATTTCCTTGAGCGGCGGCAACACCGCATCGCCCTTCCCTGTCACCATCGGCGAGCACTCGGCCAGCGCATTGGACGCCGCCATGAGCATCCGGTCGGTGATGCGCGATGCCTTGCAGGCCACTACGCCGAGGCCGATGCCCGGAAAGATGTAGGAGTTGTTGCACTGCGCGATGTGTACCGTGCGGCCGTTGATCTCCACTGGCGCAAACGGACTGCCGGTGGCCACCAGCGCATTACCGTCGGTCCAGCGCAGGATTTCTTCCGGAGTGGCTTCTACCTTGGAAGTCGGATTGGACAGCGGCATTACCAAGGGTTTGGCGCAATGCTTGTGTAATTCGCGAATCACCTGCTCGGTGAACAGACCCCGTTGCCCGGACACACCGATCATTACGGTGGCCCCGGCGTGGGTGACCACGTCGAGCAACTGCGGGAAGGCTTCGGAGCCGGCAGTCCAGCCAGATACGTCGGCAGTCTTTTGCGCCAGTCGCTTCTGGAAGTCGAGCAGGTTATCCATGCCTTCGGTCAACAGGCCGAAACGATCGACCATGAAGATACGTTTGCGCGCCTCGCTTTCGCTCAGGCCTTCGATGCGCATCGCTGCGATGATGTGCTCGGCGATCCCGCAGCCTGCCGAACCGGCACCGACAAACACCACCTTCTGCTGGCCGAGGGTTTCATTCTTGGCCTTGCAGGCCGCCAGCAACGTACCCACGGCAACCGACGCGGTGCCCTGGATGTCATCGTTGAAGCAGCACAACTCGTCCCGATACTTTTCGAGCAGCGGCATGGCGTTGGACTGGGCGAAATCTTCGAACTGCAACAGCACGTCCGGCCAGCGACGCTGCACCGCGTCGATGAACAGCGCGATGAAGTCTTCGTATTCCTTGCCCGATACCCGCTCGTGACGCCAGCCCATGTACATCGGGTCGTCCAGCAGCTCACGGTTGTTGGTGCCGACATCCAGCACGATCGGCAGCGTGTACGCCGGGCTGATCCCGCCACAAGCGGTGTACAGCGACAGTTTGCCGATCGGAATGCCCATGCCGCCGATGCCTTGATCACCCAGACCGAGAATTCGCTCGCTGTCGGTCACGACGATGATTTTGATCCGGTCCTTGGTCGCGCTGCGCAAAATATCATCGATGCGGTCGCGCTCAGGGTAGGAAATGAACAGGCCGCGATGCGTGCGGTAGATCTTGGAAAACTCCTGACAGGCCTGCCCCACCGTCGGCGTGTAGATGATCGGCAGCATCTCGTCCAGGTGGGAGTCGAGCAGACGGAAAAACAGAGTTTCGTTGTTGTCCTGGATCGAGCGCAGGTAGATATGCTTGTCCAGGTCGCTCGCACACTGTTTGTACTGGCTGTAGACCCGGGTGACTTGCTCTTCGATCGTCTCCACGTTCTGCGGCAGGAGCCCGATCAGATTGAATTCGACCCGCTCTTGCGGGGTAAAGGCACTGCCTTTGTTCAGCAGGGGCATTTCCAGCAGTGAAGGTCCTGCGTAGGAAATGTACAAAGGTCGCGAAGTTTTGGTCATTTTCTCTAATCGCCTTTTTCGTCTACTCATTAATTCTTTACGTCGACCGGGGCGGGCAGCCTGGCTCAGTTCTTGTTGTTTTTTCTTGTCGCCAGCTCTCTATCAGGCCATGCCGAAAACCATTCGGCAGATAAGGTCAGGGCGAACATATTACTCGCCTGACAGCGGCTTGCGACATTTTGTCGCGCAAAGAGTGGCTAAGTGACGCTACTGCAGGTGCAGCATTCCGTGACCAACCAGTGCATTCTGCAAGCTGGAAGCCATCATGGTCTCGGGTTGAAAAAGCCCCGACGGACGTCGAGGCTCCATGGGGTCAGGCTGCGTCAGGCTTTTCGGCGATAAGCCCGATGGTGAACCCATCGACGGCCGAGATTCGGCCCCGCCACAGCACACCGGCATCACAAATCGGGTTGCCGTCAGTGGAATAGGTGCGGCAGTCCTTCAAGTGAATGAAATGGAAGGCCGGGGTGTCTTCAGATGACTCACCGGGCTTGAAGGACAGGATCATCTCTTTCATGGTCGCGTCAGTGCCGTTGGCGAACGAGCTGAACGGTGCCGAGATATCGTCGGCCAACTGCTCGAAATACGCATCGTGAGAAATCAGATGCCCGGAAACCAGATTTCCACCCACCGACAGCGTCACGCCCATCTCAACCTTGGTGTTGGCAACAAACTTGACCAGCCATTGCAGCAACCAGTCGATCTGCTTGCCCTGCCATTTGAACTGAGCAATCACGTCATCGTGGCTCTGGCTGGGAGAAGGTTGCGACTTTTGTACCTGATCTACGTCTGACATCTGAAAGCTCCTCGCCTCACAAAACGTTGAACCCAAGGTATAGATCAGAAAGGGCGAAAGCGAAACCGGGAGGCAGGATTAGTTTGCGAATGGCCGAATGGGACGAGTGAGACCAGGCGATTTCGCAGGAGGAT
>Ga0182233_1000073_pt1 | contig 18323 bp, 16 predicted proteins | sample G6R1MG_31_FD_129664 | JGI IMG/M metagenome (GOLD analysis project Ga0182233, IMG submission 129664) | Miscanthus phyllosphere microbial communities from Michigan, USA - G6R4_NF_07NOV2016_LD1 MG | ecosystem: Host-associated > Plants > Phyllosphere > Phylloplane/Leaf | place: USA: Michigan... | reverse complement strand
GGCTCCGTCGTCACCGCCGCCAGGAGGGCGCGCACGGCGGCATCGTTGTGCGGCTCCGCGAAGAAGGCGATGAGCGAATCCGTGGCCACGGGGCCGATCTCGCCATCGTCGGCGAAGTGGCGGTAGGCGTCGCCGGGGCGTTGCGACGCCGCCCGTTCGATCCCGGCGGCGGCCGCGTCGGCATCGCCGTAATGGGCGAGCAGGCTCGCGCGCTGGGGCGCCGTGAGGCGGATGCGGCCGGGAGGCTGGGGCGCTTCCGGCGCCGCCTCGCCCTCCTCCGGGCCCGATGCATCGCGCGGATAACCGACTGCGAGGAGGCGGTCTCGGGTGGTCGGGCCGATGCGGGACACGGTGGAGAGTTCGATCCAGTCCGGCCCGGCCTGCGCGGCGGCGGCGGCGGAAACGCCCTGCATCAGGGCGTCCATATCCGAAAAACGTTTCGCCAGGGCCTTGGCGGTCGATTCGCCGATGTCGGGGATGCCCAGGGCGAACAGGACGCGGTTCAGGGGCAGGCGGCGGCGGTCCTCGACGGCGGCGAGGAGGTTGTGGATCGCCTTGTCCTCCTCCTCGCCCTTCTTCTTCGTCGGCTTCTTCGGCGCGGGCGCGCCTTCGGCCCGGCGCTCGGCCGAGAGGGCTTCGCGGCGGGCGACGATGGCGGCCTTCAGCTCCGCGAAATCGAGGCGAAACAGATCGGCCGGCTGCTTGATCACGCCCGCCTCGAACAGCACCTCGATGTAGGTCTGCCCGAACCCCTCCAGATCGAAGCCGTTGCGCGACACGAAATGCTTCAGGCGCTCCACCCCCTGCGCCGGGCAGACGAGGCCGCCGGTGCAGCGGCGCACGGCGTCGGGCTTGCCCGTGCGCGGGTTGATCTCCCGGATCGCCCGGCTGCCGCAGGCGGGGCAACGGTCCGGAAACACGAAGGGCTTCGCGTCGGCCGGGCGCTTGTCGAGCACCACGTCCATCACCTTCGGGATCACGTCGCCGGCGCGCTGCACCACCACGGTGTCGCCGATGCGGATGTCGCGCCCGTCCCGGATCGGCTCGCCGTCGCCGCCGACCCCCTGGACGTAGCCCTCGTTGTGAAGTGTCGCGTTCGAGACCACGACGCCGCCCACCGTCACCGGCCGGAGCTTGGCCAGGGGGTTGAGGGAACCCGTGCGGCCGACATTGATGGCGATGTCCTCGACCACCGTGAGGGCCTTCTGGGCCGCGAACTTGTGGGCGAGCGCCCAGCGCGGCGAGCGCGAGACGAAGCCGAGGCGGCGCTGAAGGGCGAGGTCGTCGACCTTGTAGACCACGCCGTCGATGTCGTAGCCGAGATTGGCCCGGTCGGCCTCGATGCGCCGGTAATGCGCGATCATCTCCGTCGCCGAAGCGCAGCGGACCGTGAGGGGATTGACCGGCAGGCCCCAGCGCCGGAACGCGTCCATCATCCCGTGCTGGGTGGAGTCCGGCGCGGCGGACAGCTCGCCCCAGGCGTAAGCGAAGAACTTGAGCGGCCGCGACCGGGTGATCGCCGGATCGAGCTGGCGCAGGGAGCCCGCCGCCGCGTTGCGCGGATTGGCGAACAACGCCTTGCCGGCGGCCTCCTGGCGCGCGTTGATGGCCGCGAAATCCGCGTGCGAGAGATAGACCTCGCCGCGCACCTCGCAGATTTCCGGAACGTCGTCGCCGGTGAGAGTTTCGGGAATGTCACCGACCGCGCGGGCGTTGCGGGTGACATCCTCGCCGGTCTCGCCGTCGCCGCGCGTCGCGGCGGTGACGAGGCGGCCCCCCTCGTAGCGCAGGGACAGGGACAGGCCGTCGATCTTCGGCTCGGCGGTGAAGGCCAGCGCCTCCTCGTCCGGCCAGTTGAGGAAGCGGCGCACGCGGGCGACGAACTCCTCCACCTCTTCATCGGCAAAGGCGTTGCCGAGGGACAGCATCGGCACGGCGTGCCGGACCTTGGCGAATTTTTCCGACGGTTTCGCCCCCACCGACGCGCTCGCCGCGCCGGTCCCGGCGAGATCGGGGAACCGGGCCTCGATATCTTCCAGGCGGCGACGCAGGGCATCGTACTCGGCATCCGAGATCTCGGGCGCGTTCTCCTGGTGATAGAGCCGATCCGCCTCGGCGATCCGTTCGGACAGGGCGGCGTGTTCGTCTCGAGCCCCGTCGGCCGTCAGGGTGTCGACGGAGGCGGGGGACGGCTTCGATGCGGGCATGTGGGGTGCTTCGTGACGTGGACCGGCTTCGTGCCCGCCATACAGCACGCAGCCGGCCGCCGCATCGTCGTCGGGCGAACCGGACCAATGCGCCGGGCGTGTGCGACGGCACGTCGCCCACTGTAACTTCGCCTTCACGCGCCACGTAGATAGGGAGAACGGCGGTACCCGCTCGCCGCGTCTGGACATGCCATGCCCGCCCTCCCCGCCTTCTCCGCGCCCTGGCGCGACCGTGCCGGCCGCCTCTCCGGCCTCAAGCTCGCGACCTTCCTGTTCGCCCTCGCGCCCGGCCTGTGGCTCGCTGGCGCCTACGCGGCGGATGCCCTCGGCGCCAAGCCGATCACGGCCCTGCTCCACGGCACCGGCGAATGGGCTGTGCGCTTCCTCCTGCTGTCGCTCGCCGTCACGCCCCTGCGGCGCATCGCGAATTTTCCGAAGCTCATCTTGGTTCGGCGGATGCTCGGCCTGACGGTGCTCGCCTACGCGCTGATCCACCTCGGCCTCTACGTCGTCGATCAGAACTTCGTGCTGACGAAGGTGGTCACCGAGATCGCGACCCGGATCTACCTCACCATCGGCTTCGTGGCGCTGATCGGCCTCGCGGTCCTGGGCGCGACCTCGACGGACGGGATGATCCGGCGGCTCGGCAAGGCGTGGCCGCGCCTGCACAAGGCGGTCTACACCATCACGGTGCTCGGCCTCGTCCACTACTTCCTCCAGGCCAAGATCGACGTGTCCGACCCGGTGTTCTGGACCGGCGCCTTCCTACTGCTGATGGGCTGGCGCTTCCTCCAGGCCCGGCGCTGGCCGAGCAACCCGTGGACCCTGACGGCGCTGGCCGTGGGCGTCGCCCTCACGACCGCCGGGCTCGAGGCGGCGTGGTACGGCCTCGCCTCCGGTATCCCGGCCGAGCGGGTTCTGCAGGCCAACCTCGCCTTTCCGAGCCTGATCCGCCCGGCTTGGTGGGTGCTCGCCCTCGGGCTGACCCTGCCGGCCCTGAACGCCGCACGCCTCGCCTGGGACCGTTTCGGCGGGGGCAAGCCGGTGCGAAGCTCGCCCGGCGCCGCGGCGGTGGCCCGCTGACGCCCGCTTGCGACGGCGTCCGTGCTCCCGCACAGAAGGCGCCGCAATGGCCTGGGAGCACACGATGACGAAGACGATTCCGGTGGCGGGCCTCGCCTGTCTCCTCGCCCTTGGAACGGCCCAGGCCGAATGCCCTCGCGCCGAGCCGCCGCCGGCGAAAGCCCGCCCGGACAAGCCCGCCTTCCCGGCCAAGCCCCCCTGCCTCGACGCGAAGGGCGGCTGCCCCGGTTGGGAAGCCTACAGCTACAACGACGCCATCAAGGCCTACAACGCCCAGATCGCCGTCTATCGCCCCCTGGCGGAAGCCTACGTGAAGGCCCTGAACGCCTACGTGAAGGCGGCGTCGGATTATGCGCAGTGCGAGGTGAAAGCGCTGCAGTAGCGCGGCATTTCGCGGGCTTCGGGACGCATGATAGGGTAGCCACATGAGTGCCCGCCCGGACAGCACCCTGGATGTCGATGCCTTCCTGGCCTGGGCCCGTCAGCAACCGGGGCGCTACGAACTCGCCGATGGCGTCGTCGTCGCCATGGCGCCGCAGCGCGTGCGGCATGCCGAGGTCAAGTTCGCCGTTCAGCTCGCCCTGCGGACGGGCATCCGAACCGCCGGCCTCCCCTGTCATATGCTGCCCGACGGGATCACGGTCCGGGTCGATGCCAGGACCTGCTTCGAACCGGACGCCCTGGTGTATTGCGGCCCGCGCCTCAATCCGGACGTGACGGAGGCTCCCGCTCCGGTCATCGTGGTCGAGGTCCTCTCGCCGAGCACCGGCGGCATCGACACGACGCAGAAGCTCGTGGGGTATTTCCGTGTGCCGAGCGTGCGGCATTACCTCATCCTCGATCCGGTTCGCAGGATGGTGATCCATCACCAGCGTGGGACTGAAGACGGGGGCGCCGAAGCCCTGATCGAGACGCGCCTCGCCTCCGGCGGCTTCCTCGACCTGAAGCCGCCCGGCCTCACCCTCTCCGTCGCGGACCTGTTCGCCGACGCCTGAGCGGCGGCACGGGCGTCGCTTGACCCCGCGCGGGGGCGATGCCACAGCCCGGCCATCCCCTCCCCCGCAGACCGGACGGTTAGATGCCCGATTCCCTCGACCTCCTCGTCCTCGGCAACGCCATCGTGGATCTCATCGCCCGCGCGGACGAGGATTTCCTCGCGGCGCAGGGCGTGCCGAAGGGCGCGATGCAGCTCATCGACGAGGCCCGGGCGGAGACCCTCTACGACGCCATGGGTCCGGCCACCGTGGTGTCGGGCGGCTCGGGCGCCAACACGGCGGTGGGCGCCGCCCTGCTCGGCGCGAAGACCGCCTTCATCGGCAAGGTGCGGGACGACGAGCTCGGCGGCCTCTACGCCCACGACCTCAAGGCCACGGGCGTGCGCTTCCCCGTCCCAGCCGCGACGGACGGCCCGGCCACGGCGCGCTGCTTCATCCTCGTGACGCCGGACGGCGAGCGTACGATGAACACCTATCTCGGCGCCTGCCAGAGCCTGTCCCCGGCCGATGTCGACGAGGCCACCGTGCGCAGCGCCCGCGTCACCTACCTCGAAGGCTACCTGTGGGACCCGCCGGCCGCCAAGGACGCCTTCCGCAAGGCCGTGCAGATCGCCCACGCCGCCGGCAATGCCGTGGCGCTCACCCTGTCCGACGCCTTCTGCGTCGGCCGGTACCGCGACGAGTTCCTGGGGCTGATCCGCGACGGCAGCGTCGACATCCTGTTCGCCAACATCGGCGAGTTGCAGAGCCTCTATCAGACCGACGACGCGGAAGTCGCCCTCAAGGCCCTGCGCGACGAGCGCGACGCCCGCGGCAAGCATCTCCTCGGCCTCGTCACCCGCTCGGCGGACGGCGCCATGGTGGTGAAGGGCGGCGAGATCCGCGCTGTGGAAGCCTCGCCCGTGCACGAGGTGGTGGACACCACCGGCGCGGGCGACCTGTTCGCGGCGGGCTTCCTCGCGGGCCACGCCCGTGGCCTCGACCACGCCACGAGCGCCCGCCTCGGGGCCCTGGCGGCTGCGGAAGTGATCCAGCACATCGGCGCTCGGCCCCAGCACGACCTCGTGGCTCTGGCCAAGGTGCAGGGGCTGCTCTGATCGGAGAGGGCTCCCCCGAAGAAATGGGGGTCCGAAGGGCCGAGCCCTTCGCGGGTCCAGGGCAGCGCCCTGGAACACCTTTCGGGCTCCGCCCGACGCCCGCCGAAGGGATGATCCCTTCGGTATCCCCTCGGCGGAGGTGCCGGATCAGAGCCGCAGGAGCACTTTCCCCACGGCCTCGCGGCGTTTGAGGATGCCGAGTGCCTCGGCGTAGTCGGTGAGCGTATAGACCCCGTGGACCTTGGCGGTGAGGCGTCCTTCCGCCACCCAGGCGAGGAGTTGGCGCTGGTTCTCCGCGTGGGCCTCCGGCTCGCGGTCCACGAACACGCCCCAGTGGACGCCCTGAATGTCGATGCCCTTGAGCAGGGCGAGGTTGAGGGGGATGCGCGGAATGTCGCCGGCGGCGAAGCCGATCACGAGGTAGCGGCCCTTCCAGCCGAGCGACCGCAAGGCCGGCTCAGCATAGTCGCCGCCGATGGGATCGTAGATCACGTCGACCCCCTGCCCCTCCGTTAGCATGCGCAGAGCCTCGCGCAGGTTGTCGGCGGCGTAATCCACCCCGTGCGTCGCCCCGTGAGCCTGGGCCACGGCGAGCTTGTCCGGCGACGAGGCGCAGGCGATGACCCGCGCGCCGAGGATCGCCCCGAGCTCCACCGCCGCGAGGCCGACGCCGCCGGAGGCGCCGAGCACCGCCAGGGTCTCGCCGGGCTGCAGCTTCGCGCGGTCGCGCAGGGCGTGGAGCGAGGTGCCGTACGTGATGGTGAGACCGGCGGCCTGCTCATCCGACACCCCATCGGGAATCCGGGTGAGGTGATGTGTCTCCACGGCGATCCGTGCGCGGGCCGTGCCGAACTTCTGGTGGACGATGACCCGGTCGCCGACCGCGAAGGCGTCGACACCCGGACCGAGCGCCTCGATGACGCCGCTGGCCTCGCCGCCGGGCGAGAACGGCAGCTCCGGCTTCACCTGGTAGCGACCGGCGATGATGAGGGTGTCGAAGAAGTTGAGCGCCGCCAGGGTGACGCGCACCAAGGCCTCGCCCGGCCCCGCGACGGGCTCGGCGATTTCTTCCACCGACAGGTCTTCGGGTCCGCCGAGGCGGGTGCACAGCAGGGCCTTCATCGAAACGCCTTCTCCCGATCTGTCGCATCCATCCCGCCCGCGCCCATGCACCGGACAGGCTCCCGGGTGCAACAGCGGACATCAGGTCCAAGCGGACATTACGTCCGGGCGTAGGTCCCCATGAGGCTGCCCTTGGCCAGCACGTGGCCGCGCATGGCCTCGATCACGGCACTCCGTCCCGGAGAGGCATCGAGGTCGAGGGGCGCGTCGAGGGCGTAGATCTGGAAGAGGTACTCGTGCGGCCCGTGCCCCGTGGGCGGATCGGGCGGGAGCCACTTGTCCTGCAGGAAGCTGTTCTTGCCGAGATCCTGCGATTGGTGCGCGCCGCCGGGGCTCGGCAGCGCCCCCTCGGAGAGGCCTTTCGCCTCCGGCATCAGATTCCAGGCGATGAGGTGGACGAGGGGGCGCGGCGTCGGGCTGCCCGCATCCTCGACGAGCAGCACGACCCGCGCGGTGCCGGCGGGCAGGGTGTCCCAAGCCAGCGGCGGCGAGGTGCGCTCGCCATCCTCGGTGAAGCGGGCGGGAATCGGGGCGCCGTCCGCGAAGGCCGTGCTCGTCAATCGCACGGTCGCGGGCACGTCGGCGAACGCGGCGTGATAGGCCGTGGCGGGCAGGCCGGCCTTCAGGCCCGACAGGGCCTCGCCGACGGCATGGGGGATCTTCTCGAGCATCGGGTGTCTCCGGGGTTGCCCGGTCAACGGCGTGGGGCGCCGGCGGTTCAGCCCTTCCGCGCCGCGATCATGTAGTTCACCGCCGTGTCGCGGCTGGCGCGCCACGATCCGTCGAGGGGATTGAACACCACGCCGGTGGTGTCGGTGACGGACAGGCCGCCGGCCTCGACGTCGCCGATGAGTTCGCGGGGTTTGACGAACTTCTCCCAGTCGTGAGTCCCCTTGGGCAGCCAGCCGAGGACGTACTCGGCCCCCACGATGGCGAGGGCATAGGAGCGCAGCGTCCGATTCAGGGTCGCGGCGAACAGGAGACCGCCGGGCTTCACCGCCATGCAGGCCGTGGCGACGAAGGCGGTGCGGTCGACCACGTGCTCCACCACCTCCATGGCGAGCACGATGTCGAAGCGTGCCCCGCCCGCCACCACGTCCTCAATGGTCTGCGCCCGGTATTCCACCGCGACCCCGGCGGCGTCCGCGTGGGCCTGGGCGACCCGGACGTTGGTGGGTGCCGGATCGAGACCGGTGACGTCGGCGCCGAGACGCGCCAGGGGCTCGGACAGGACGCCGCCACCGCAGCCGACATCGACGACGGAGAGGCCGCTCAACGGGAACGGCGCCTTCGGGTCCCGGCCGAAATGCCGGCAGGCGGCGTCGCGGATATAGGCCAGCCGCACGGGGTTGAAGCGGTGCAGCACCGCCATGGGCCCGGCCGGGTCCCACCACGTCGCCGCGATGGCCTCGAAGCGGGCGACCTCGTCGCGGTCGATGGAGGAGGCTTGGGGTCCGGTCATCGGGTCCGTTCGGCTTGGGGCACAGGGTCGAGGCGCGGGAATCTCGCGGAGCGTCGGGAGTCTCGCGGGGCGTGTCGCCGCACTTGTTGACAGGCCCCGGCGGCCCTTGTACCCGCCGAAGCCCTGTCCGGTACAGCCGCGCGGCGACGCGGGCGTAACCCGGCCCGTCGGCACCCCGGCTTTCCTTTCCACAAGAATCGACGTGGACGCTGCATGCCCCGTTTGGTGATGAAGTTCGGCGGCACGTCCGTCGCCAATGTCGAGCGCATCCGCAACGTGGCGGCCCACGTCGCCCGCGAGGTCGCGGCCGGCTACGAGGTGGCCGTGGTGGTCTCGGCCATGTCGGGCAAGACCAACGAACTCGTCGCCTGGGTCAAGGACGCGGCCCCCCTCTACGACGAGGCCGAGTACGACGCCGTCGTGGCCTCTGGCGAACTCGTCACCGCCGGGCTGCTGGCCATCGCGTTGCGCAAGGCCGGCATCGCGGCCCGCTCCTGGCAGGGCTGGCAGATCCCGATCCTCACCTCCGACGCCCACGGTTCGGCCCGCATCGAAGGCATCGACGGTGCGCGCCTCGATGCCGGGTTCGCGCGCGGCGAGGTCGCTGTCATCGCCGGCTTCCAGGGTATCCATGAGGCCACGGGCCGAGTGACCACCCTCGGCCGGGGCGGCTCCGACACCAGCGCGGTGGCCATCGCGGCCGCCATCGGGGCGGAGCGCTGCGACATCTACACGGACGTGGACGGCGTCTACACCACCGACCCGCGCGTGGTGCCCAAGGCTCGGCGCATGGAGCGGGTGACCTTCGAGGAGATGCTCGAGATGGCGTCGCTGGGCGCTAAGGTGCTTCAGGTTCGCTCCGTCGAGCTCGCCATGGTGCACCGGGTGCCGACGACGGTGCGCTCGAGCTTCGACCCGCCCGACAACGCCCGCCCCGGAACCCTCATCTGCGACGAGGACGAGACCATGGAACAGCAGATCATCACCGGGATCGCCTTCTCGAAGGACGAGGCACAGATCACCCTTCGCGGCGTCAAGGACAGCCCCGGCATCGCGGCGGCGATCTTCGGCCCCCTGGCGGATGCCAACATCAACGTCGACATGATCATCCAGACGGTGTCGGGCGACCAGTCGACCACGGACATGACCTTCACGGTCCCGTCGGCCGATTATGATCGCGCCCGCACAGTCCTCGATGCCCAGAGCGGCGCCATCGAATTCGCCCAGATCGAGGGCGCCACGGACGTGGTGAAGGTCTCCGCCATCGGCGTCGGCATGCGCAGTCACGCGGGCGTGGCCGCCAAGGCGTTCCGGGCGCTTGCCGAGAAAGGGATCAACATTCGGGCGATCACGACGTCCGAGATCAAGTTCTCGGTTCTCATCGACTCCGCCTATACGGAGCTTGCCGTTCGTACGCTCCACTCGCTATACGGCCTCGACCAGGCCTGAGTGTCTCTCGCGAAAGACGCGCCGCGCCGTTGGCCGAAGGGGCAATCGGCGGCGTCCGGGGATTTCGCGAGGCGCTCCGAAGACGCGCGCTTGCCACGCGCACGATTCTTGCGCGGGACCCGCGCGAGCCGAAGCCGGATCGAGGAGACCATGCCCGCTGCGCCTGGAGGACCGCGCCTGCTGCTGCGCCGCCTCCGCGAAGCGATGGCGGAGCCGGTCAGCCCACAGGCGCGTCTCGATCGGATCGTCACCCTCATCGCGGCCAACGTCATCGCGGAGGTCTGCTCGGTCTATGTGCTGAGCAATGACAACATCCTCGAACTGTTCGCCACCGAGGGTCTGAACCGCGAGGCGGTCCACCTCACGCGGATGCGCGCCGACGAGGGCCTCGTCGGCCTCATCGCGCAGACGGCCGAGCCGCTGTCCCTGTCCGACGCCCAGTCGCACCCGTCGTTCTCGTATCGGCCGGAGACGGGCGAGGAGGCGTATCACGCCTTCTTGGGCGTGCCCCTCCTGCGCGCGGGCAACACGCTCGGCGTGCTCGTGGTGCAGAACAAGACCTACCGGGTCTATTCCGAGGAGGAGATCGAGGCGCTCCAGACCACCGCCATGGTGCTGTCGGAGATGATCGCCTCGGGCGAGCTGCAGGCGCTCGCGCCCGGCACCGGGCCGGCGGCGCGGCGTCCGGTGAGCCAGCGCGGCGTGGCGCTCGCCGACGGCATCGGCCTCGGCCACGTGGTGCTGCATGAGCCGCGCATCGTGGTGAAGCAGCTCATCGCCGAGAACGTCGACCGCGAGGTTGAACGCCTCGAACTCGCCATCGGCGAGGTCCGCTCGGCGATCGACGATCTCGTGGAGCGCGGGGACAGCATCGGCACGGGCGAATCGCGCGAGGTCCTCGAGACCGTCCGGATGTTCGCCCACGACAAGGGTTGGCTGCGCCGGATGCGCGAGGCCGTGCAATCGGGCCTGACCGCCGAGGCCGCCGTCGAGCGGGTGCAGTCGGACAACCGCGCCCGGATGATGCGCCAGAGCGATCCCTACCTGCGCGACCGCCTTCACGACCTCGACGACCTCGCCAACCGCCTCCTGCGTACCCTCATCGGCCACGAGGGCAACGGCGACCGGGTGCTGCCCGAGAACGCGATCCTCGTCGCCCGCTCCATGGGACCGGCGGCGCTCCTCGACTACGACCGCACGGCGTTGCGCGGCGTGGTGCTGGAGGAAGGCGGCCCGACGAGTCACATCGCCATCGTGGCGAGGGCGCTCGGCATCCCGGCGGTGGGCGAGATCGCCAACGCCACGGCCCTTTGCGACGCGGGCGACGCCATCATCGTCGACGGCGCCACGGGGGAGATCCAGGTCCGCCCCGGCCCCGAGATCGAGGCGGCCTACGGCGAAATGGTCCGGGTGCGCGCCAAGCGCCAGGAACAGTACCGGGCGCTGCGCGACCGCCCCGCCGTGACGCAGGACGGCGTCGCCATCGGCCTGCAGCTCAATGCCGGGCTGCTCATCGACCTCACGCATCTGGCCGAGACGGGGGCCGACGGCATCGGCCTGTTCCGCACCGAGCTGCAGTTCATGGTGGCCCAGCGCATGCCGTCGGCGGCCGAGCAGCAGACGCTCTACGAGGCGGTGTTCGCGGCCACCGGCGACCTGCCGGTGACGATCCGCACCCTCGACATCGGCGGCGACAAGATCCTGCCGTACATGCCGGCGCTGGAGGAGGAGAACCCGGCGCTGGGCTGGCGCGCCATCCGCATCGGCCTCGACCGGCCCGCCCTTCTGCGGGTGCAGCTGCGGGCCCTCCTGCGGGCCGCTGCCGGGCGCCCCCTCAAGATCATGTTCCCCATGGTGGCCACGGTGGACGAGTTCACCCGTGCCAAGGCCATCGTCGAGCGCGAGAAGGCGCACCTGCGTCGCCACGGCCACCCGCTGCCGAGCGATTGCCGCCTCGGCGTGATGGTCGAGGTGCCGTCCCTGCTGTTCCAGATCGACGAGATCGCGCGGGCGGCCGACTTCCTGTCGGTCGGCTCCAACGACCTCATGCAGTTCCTCTTCGCCGTCGACCGCGAGAATCGCCGGGTGGCGGGCCGCTTCGACACCCTGAGCGTACCGGCTCTGCGTGCCTTCCGGCTCATCGCCGAACGGGCGGCGGCAGCCGGCTGCCCCGCCACCGTCTGCGGCGAGATCGGCGGAAAGCCCCTCGAAGCCATGGCCCTCATCGGCCTCGGCTTTCGCCATCTCTCCATGTCGCCCGCCGCCATCGGCCCCGTGAAGGCCATGGTGCTGGGGCTCGACGCGAGCGCCGTGGCCGCCTTCATCGAGACCGAGATGGCGCGGGCCGGCGACGGTGAATCCCTGCGGCCGGCGCTCAGCGCCTTCGCCAAGGCGCACGGCGTTCCCATCTAGCGGGCCTGTACCGCCGGAACGTCACGACTTCGCCAAACCGAATCACTGCTGAGAGTACCCCACGGGCGATGACCCCCATTCCTTCCGAGCGTCTCGACGCCATCCTGACGCGGCACGACATCGTCACCGCGACCCTGAGCGCCGGCTCGGCCGATTCCGAGACCTTCGTCCAGCTCTCGCGCGAACTGTCCGAACTCGAGGGCGTCGTGGCGGCGATCCACGCCTACCGGGCGGCGGCCTCCAACCTCGCCGACATCCAGGCGCTCATGGACGAGCCCGGCGGCGATTCCGAGATGCGCAGCCTCGCGGCCGCCGAGAAGCCCGAGGCCGAGGCCGGCCTGGAGGCGGCCCACCGGGCCCTGCAGCTCATCCTGTTGCCGAAGGATTCGGCGGATGAGAAGTCCGCCATCCTCGAAATCCGGGCCGGCACGGGCGGCGACGAGGCGGCCCTGTTCGCCGGCGACCTGTTCCGGATGTACGGCCGCTATGCCGACGCCAAGGGCTGGAAGGTGGAGGTCATCTCCGAGAGCGAGGGCACGGTGGGCGGCTACCGCGAGGTCATCGCCGAGGTGAAGGGCAAGGGCGTGTTCGCCCGCCTAAAGTTCGAGAGCGGCGCCCACCGGGTGCAGCGCGTGCCCGACACGGAGACGCAGGGGCGCATCCACACCTCCGCCGCCACCGTGGCGGTGCTGCCGGAGGCCGAGGAAGTCGATATCGTCGTCAACGACGCCGACCTGAAGATCGACACCATGCGGTCGCAGGGCGCCGGCGGCCAGCACGTGAACAAGACGGAATCGGCCATCCGCATCACCCACCTGCCCTCCGGCATCGTGATCTTCGTCCAGGAGGAGCGCTCGCAGCACAAGAACCGCGCGCGGGCCATGTCGCTCCTGCGGGCGAAGCTCTACGATGCCGAGCGCACGGCCAAGGACGCGGCGCGGGCCGCCGACCGCAAGTCACAGGTGGGATCGGGCGACCGCTCCGAGCGCATCCGCACCTACAACTTCCCCCAGGCCCGGGTGACGGACCACCGCATCAACCTCACCCTCTACAAGCTCGAGGAAGTCCTGGCGGGCGAGGCCCTGGACGAGCTCGTCGATGCCCTGGTGACGGAACATCAGGCCGAGCTTCTCGCCGCCGAGGGCATGGCCTGACCGCGATGCGCCCCACGACGACCCGCGCCGAGGCCCTGCGGCAGGTCACGCAACGCCTCGCCGCGGCCGGCATCGGTGACAACGACGCGCGTTTCCTCGTCCTCGACGTCCTGCACCTCACGGGCACGGACCTCATCCTCGGCGGGGCCGAACCCCTCGGTGCCCCGGGGGCGGCCAGCCTGTCGCGGGCCGTGGACCGGCGCCTCGCGGGCGAGCCCGTGGCGCGGATCGTCGGGGCCTGGGAGTTCTGGGGATTGCCCTTCGGTCTTTCCCCCGACACCCTCGTGCCCCGTGCCGACACCGAGACCCTGGTGGAAGCCGCCCTCGCCCGCCTTCCGGAGCGGACGCGGGCGACGACCCTCCTCGATCTCGGGACGGGCTCGGGATGCATCCTGGTGGCGCTGCTGCGCGAGTGCCCCCGCGCCTTCGGCATCGGCCTCGACCGCTCGGAGGCCGCCCTGGTTCAGGCCCGCGCGAATGCTCGGGCCAACGGGGTCGGCGAGCGGGCCGCCTTCGTGCGGACTGATTGGAGCGCCGGCCTCGCGGGGGCGTTCGACCTCATCGTCTCGAACCCGCCCTACATTCCGGCCGCCACCATCGCGACCCTGGCCCCGGAGGTGCGTTGCCACGATCCGATGGCGGCCCTCGACGGCGGCGCCGACGGCCTCGATGCTTACCGCCGCATCCTCGCCGAGGTCGCTTCGGGGCCTGTCCGGCTCGCGGCGGGTGGTACCCTGCTGTTCGAGGTCGGGCACGACCAGGCGGCCGCCGTGCTGGACCTCGGCCGGCAGGCCGGGCTCGTGCCGGGAGGGATCACCCACGATCTCGCCGGACATGCCCGCGTGGTGACTTTCACGGGCTTCCGCGCGACTTCTTGATGGCGATCCCTCGCGAAATCCGTGTATCGCCATGGGATCGCGCGAAAAAGTGCTTGTTGGCCCGCACCCGACCCGTTAGGGTACGAGGCAGATCGAACATTGGTCCGTCGCTACGGATCATGGAAGGAACGAGGCCGGCTTCGAGCCCGCGGCGTTTCTGGGCGATCTCCCACGATCAGGACAGCGTGTAACGAGACGACGCGCGAGCGCCTGATAGCACAGAGCCTGAAGACCGATGAGCGCCTGAACGCGAGCGCGAGCCTCGGTACACCGGGACAGACACAGGCACGGCGAATTCCGATTCCGATCGCGGACTGCACGACCCGGACCACGCGGCCCCTTTCCACGGGCCACCAGGGCCAGGGCCGGTTTCGGCTCGAAGCTGCCGATGTTCGGACCGCCTCACCACACGTTCCCGTACGAACGAGGGTCAATCGAGACCGATGAGACCAAATCAAAACCGACGGATGCGCGGGCGCAACCGCCCCAAGGGTCCCAATCCGCTGACGCGGTCCTACGAATCGAACGGGCCCGACGTCAAGATTCGCGGCACGGCGCAGCACATCGCCGACAAGTACGCCCAGTTGGCCCGCGATGCGCAGGCCAGCGGCGACCCCGTGGCGGCAGAGAATTATTTCCAGCACGGCGAGCATTATTTCCGCATCATCTCCGGCGCGCAGGAGCAGAACCGGCAGCAGGCCGGCGGCTACGCGCGCAACGGCTTCGACGATGACGGCGACGAGGACGGCGGCGACGATCAGGGCGCGCCCCTGGGCTATGCCGCGCATTCCTATAACGACGACTATGCCGACCCGAGCCAGCAGCCCCAGCCGTCCGCCTACCAGCCGCCGGCCTACGAGGGACGTCAGGACGGCCAGCGTCCGGACAATCAGCGCCAGGATTACGGGCGCCAGGATGGCGGCTCGGACCGGCAGAACCGGCGCGACCGCTTCAACAATCGCAACGACCGGCCGCAGCGCTTCGACAACCAGCAGCGGCAGGACCCTCAGCGTCAGGACGGGCAGCGGCCCGACTACAGCCGGCAGGACAACCAGCGGCCTGAGTACAACCGCCAGGATCAGTTCCGCCAGGACCAGCCGCGGCAGGATCAGCCTCGCCAGGATCGGGACCGTCAGGACCGGGATCGGCAGGATCAGCCGCGTCAGGAATACGGGCGCCGGAACAACGGTGCGCGGTTCGAAAACAACCGCACGGCGGATCAGCAGCCGGAGGGCGCGCGTCAGGACCTGCCGCGGGAGGATGCGCCGCGCCAGGAGCCCGTGCGTCAGGAAGCGGCCCGGCAAGAACCCTTCCGGCAAGAACCCTTCCGGCAAGAACCGATCCGTCAGGAGCCGGTTCGACAGGAGCCCGTCCGACCGGACTCGCCGCGCCAGGATTTTCAGCCGTCCGAGTCGCGCCGTTCGGCCGAGGCTCCCCCGCGACGCAGCCGTCGCCGTGACGAAACCGAGCGTGCACCGGCGGAGGATGTGAGCGCCCTTCCGGCCTTCCTCATGACACCGCCCCGGCCGGTTCCCGCTGAACGCACCGCCGAACCCCGCGCCGCCGACGAACCCGCATCTCAGGGTACCGCTCCGGCCGCCGGCAACGACGAGGCCGGCACCGCGCCGAAGCCCCGCCGCCGTCGCCGGGCGCGCTTCGAGGGAACGGAGGGCGGCGAACCGCAGCCGGCCGGGAACAACGACACCGCGCCCGTAACCGAATAGACCGACGCCTCGGTCCGCCACTCATCAGAAAAGCCGCCCCTCCGGGCGGCTTTTCGCGTTCAGGCCGGCTTCGATCGCGCCAGAGCGGTGTGCCAATCCCGGTATCCCTGGACCCGATGGACGAGGCGGCGATGACGCGCCGTCTCGCCGAAGGGCGCGAGTTCCCAAGTCCAGGTTTCGTCGGGGGGCGGCAGGGTCTCGCCGTGGAGGAGATCGAGGCGATCGGTCAGCCGGCCCTCACGATCCTCCTCCCGCTGCTCGACGTCGGTGACGAGGCAGACCCGGGCATCGAGACGCGAGAGGGCGTCGAGATGCGCCCGGACGATCCGGCCGCCGAGGTGGTCGTCCGATTCCCCGGCGCGACCGACGGGCAGGATCGGCAGTTGCGACAGCAGATTGGCGGAGATCACGAGATCGACCGTCGCGTCGCCGCCATGGGCGTCGACCGCGCCCGGTCGCGTGAGGTCGTCGGTCACCAGGGTGACGTTCGCCCTGCCGCGCACGGCCCACCGGGTCGGCCACGGGTGGATCGCGTCGACGAGGCGGACTTCGGCAAAGCGCGCCGCGAGGTGGTCGAGGGGTACATCGTCGAGGAGGCCCGAACCGAGGACGACGCAGGTCCGCGCTTGGGCCAGTCCGTCACAGGCCTGCGCGACCAGGGCGCGGGCTCGGCCCAGATGCGGCGCCCAGGCCGTCCGGCACCGGCGCGAACGGGAGCGCAGCAGCACGCTCTCCCGGAGGTGGCCGCCGCGCCGATGTGCCCAGGATGCGGGGGTGGTCAGGTAATGAAACAGGTCGATGAGCACGGCGCCCTCCTGGCGGGAGGGGTGGGGCCGACGCGTGGGGGCGTCAAGCGACCCTGGCGATGTCCGGGGCGCTGACGAACCCCAAGGAACGGCGGGCCGTGGCGACGGGCAGGGCCTGAAACGCCTCAAACTGGGCCCGCATTTCCTCCGGCTTGAGGCGGCGACGGGTGGGCTGAACTTGAATCAAGCTCTTCAAAGTTCCCCAACCGAGGTCTGCGGCGCGCACGAGGAACAGCAGCCTGTCGAGATTCTCGCTGCGGAAGGCCTGGCGCGCGCTCTCCAACGACACGCCCGCCACCCGGGCCACGACCTCGAGGGCCTCGTCCACTTGACCGCCGACGATGAGGGTCCCGATGGCCTGCTCGTCGCGGTCGATCCCACTGCCGGGTATGGCAGCCTCAGGAAATGCGATCAGGCATCCTTCGGGCACCGTGCGGCGCAGGCCGAGAATCGCGCGCAAGACCTGATCGTCCTGCGCACGATTCATCAGGAGGCCGAAACCGGCCTCCGACAGCCGAGCACTTTCGTTTCCGGCGATGCGCCGTACCGCTGCGATCGCCGCCCTGGTGAGAAGAATTTCGGTGATGGGCTCGCTCAGGATCTGCCGCCGCGAGACCGCATCGAGATGCGAGAGACTAGCGACCCTGGCGATGCGAATGAGGTCGTCCTCGGTCAGGCGAGCGGAGCGGGCAAGGACCGGCCCGGCTATGGTCATCTCCGAATCGAAGGCGAGATCACGCACCACGCTGCGCGGGGCGTTGCCCATGTCGGCGATGGTCCTGGCGAAACTTGCACGACCCGCGGGATCGACGTTGCGGGCGAGGTGCAGCATGACCGCCGCGAACGGCTGCAGCTCGATCTCGCCGAGATGTGTGGCATGGTCGCTGAACAGGGTCGTGATTCTGCGCAGCATCGATTGCCGGTGCCGATCCGTGCCGATGGCGACGGCGTGCTCGACCTTCTTAATGAGTGGTTTGACCATGCACGATCGCGTTGCGGAGAGCCTCCCATCATATAGCCAGCGAGACGTTTAGAAATCCGAACCGGAAACCTTCGAATGGTTCACATCGTTACCACCGCGCCGGTTCACGGCCTCACGACCCCGCGGAGTCCACGTGTCGAATCTCGTTCGCATCCTGCTCGCCATTTTCCTGCCCCCCCTCGCGGTTCTGGTGACCGCCGGCATCGGGTTGCAGTTCCTGCTCAACATCCTGCTCACGGTCCTCGGCATCGTTCCGGGCATGATTCACGCCCTGTGGATCGTGATGCGGGATCGCTGATCCGGAGCCCGAGCCGATGACGGATACAGCATGAGCACGCGGGGTTTCACGGGGCGACGTCCACCGGAGACGACGCGAGTGCGTCTGCCGCCGGGCCAATCCCTCACGGAAGACTTTCCCGTCCTGCAGATCGGTCCGAATCCGCGGATCGATCTCGACACGTGGCGCTTCACCCTGCGGGCGGGATCGCGCCCGCTGAAGAGCTGGAGCTGGGCGGAGTTCGGGGCGCTGCCGCGCACGCGCTGGAGCGGCGACATCCACTGCGTCACGCAATGGTCCAAGTTCGATACCGCGTGGGAAGGCGTGAGCGTCGACGATCTCCTGGCGGATGCCGGCGTGGACGCCCCCACGGCCTTCGCTCTCGCCGAGGGCTACGACGACTATACCACCAACGTGCCGTTCGCCGACCTCACGGGCGGCCGGGCCATGGTCGCGACCCATTACGATGGTGCCCCGATCACCCCCGACCATGGCGGCCCCGCGCGGCTCCTCGTGCCGCACCTCTATTTCTGGAAGAGTGCCAAATGGCTCAAGGGCCTGCGCTTCACCCAGAAGGACGAGGGCGGATTCTGGGAAATGCGCGGCTACCACATGTACGGCGACCCGTGGCGCGAGCAGCGCTTCACCGGTGATTGAAGGGCCACGCCTCCCCTG
>Ga0182233_1000072_pt1 | contig 18407 bp, 12 predicted proteins | sample G6R1MG_31_FD_129664 | JGI IMG/M metagenome (GOLD analysis project Ga0182233, IMG submission 129664) | Miscanthus phyllosphere microbial communities from Michigan, USA - G6R4_NF_07NOV2016_LD1 MG | ecosystem: Host-associated > Plants > Phyllosphere > Phylloplane/Leaf | place: USA: Michigan... | reverse complement strand
TTCGGCCGAGAGATCGGGATGATCGGCGGCGATCCAGCGCATGATCTCGTCGGGCGCCGGCAGGGTCACGTCCTTGCGCAGGGTCCAGCGATCACCCGCGAGGGTGGCGAGGCCGCTGCTCTCGAGGGCGTAGAGGGCGTTGAGGAGCCAGGGGCGCATGGCCTCGGGCACGCGCGCGTCGATGGCGACGGTACCCGAGCGTTGCAGACCTTCCGCGAGGCGATAGGCCATGGAGGTGGCCCAGCCTTCGAGAAGCAGGTGCCCTGGCGCGAGGGGCGCATCGGGCGCGGCGAAGGCCGCTTTGGCCTGGGGGCGCACGGCGTCGGCGATGCGCTGGCGCCGGTCGAGGGGAATCGCCGTTGGTTCGGTGGCGAGTTCCGGGCGCTGGGCAATAGCGTAAGCGGCGAGTTCGTTGCCGCCCTTGGCGCGCAGGGCTTGGAAGCGGCCCTCACGCAGGGTGGCGATCACCTCGCCCTCGGCATCCACGAGGGTGAAGTCGGCCAGGATGCTGCGCTCGTTGGCGCGACGCGTCCGGATCATCGCCCGGGCGATGACGGCGCCGGGCTTGACCAGGCGGATCTCCCCAAAGCGCACCGGGACGTAGGCCTTGGTCGAGCCCTCGCCCATGAGACCGGCGAACAGCAGGATCAGGCCGTGGAAACACGAATCGAGGCGCGCCGGCACGAGGCCGAAGCGTGCGTCGGCCTCCGCCGGCACGAGTTCGGAGACGATGGTGGTCTCGTCGAGGCGGGCCGAGACGGCGACCTGACGGAAACTCGGACCGAAGCCGAGGCCGGAGGCGGCGGCGATGCGGTAGAGGGCCTCGCCGTCGACGGCCTGTTCACCGGGCTCCGGAATGTCCTGCCGGGGGGGTGCCGAGAACGTGCCGTCGACGATCTTGGCCGCCGCATGGAGCTGCCAGGCCGCCTGGGTGAGGCGGGGACGACTCAGGATCTGGATGCCGTTGCCGGAGCCGGAGACCCGGACCATGACCTCGCGCAGGGATTCTTCACCGAACACCATCGGCGACTGGATCTCGAACTCGGCCAGAACGACCGTGTCGCTGCGCATGACTTCGCGGGCGACCCCGAGGGCCATCTCGATGAAGGCCGCACCGGGCAGGATCGCCTGACCGTCGATGCGGTGATCATCGAGCTCCGGCACCGTGGCGATGTCGACATGGCCGTGCCACTCGAGGCCATCCAGGGTGACGCGGGCGCCGTAGAGGGGGTGATAGGTGCGCGGCGTGGTGGCGCCGACGCCCTCCGAGGTTTCGGCGAGGCGGAAGGAGCGGCGCTGCCACGGGTAGAGCGGCAGGGACACGTCGCCCTTCGGGTTCTCTCCGAACACCGTCGCCTCATCGACGGCCGCACCCTGCACCAGAGCGGCGGCGACGGTCCGGGCGATGGGATCGCCGCCTGCTTGCTTGCGATGAAGGACGCCGATGGTGGCGTTCTCGATGCCCAGTGGCTCGATGGCGTCACCGATATGAGACAGGAGCGTGGCGCGGGGTCCGACCTCGACGAACACGCGCGCACCCTGGCGGGTGGCCTCCTGAACGGCCTGAGCGAACCGCACGGGCTCGCGGATGTTGCGCCACCAGTAGGTGGCCCCAAACTCGGCCCCCGGCAGAACGGTGCCGGTCACGGTCGAGACCATGGCGGTGGTGCCGGCATGGGGTGAGAGGCCGGCGAGATCGCGCAGGAGCGGCTTCTCGGTCGGGTTCATGAGCCGGCCGTGGAAGGGATATTCAAGGTCGAGCTTGCGCCCCCGCCGGCGCTTGCGCGCCAGCGCCTTCATGGCGGCGTCGATATCGGCCACCGGCCCCGCCACGGTGATGGCCTTGGGGCTGTTGTAGGCGGCGATGTCGAGGCTCGGGTAATCCTCGAGGAACAGCTCGATCTCCTCGGCGGGCGCCAGGAGCACCGCCATGGTGCCGAGGCCACGCGTCGATTCCTGATGCTGGCTGCGGAAGAAGATCACCTTCACGGCCTGTTCGAGGCTGAGGATGCCGGCGGCTTCCGCCGCCGCGATCTCGCCGACGCTGTGGCCGAGGACATATTTCGGGTGGAGGCCGCGAGCGCGCAGGGCCGTGGTCGAGGCGCTGGAGATCGCGAAGATCAGGGGTTGCGACACCCGGGTCAGGGCGAGGCGCGTCTCGAGATCCTCGGCGAACAGGGCCTCCTTGAGGGACCAGTCCGCCAGGGCGCGGAAGAGGGTGTCGATCCGGTCGAAGGCGGCGCGGAAGACCGCGTTCTCCTCATAGGCCTCGCGGCCCATGCCGGCCCATTGGCTGCCATTGCCGGAATAGACGAAGGCCACCTCGGCCGCGCGGTCGACGGCCGTGCCGACGAGGGCGGCATCCGTGTCCTCACCCTCACCGACGGCGCGAAGCGTCGCCGGCAGATCGCCGTCGAGGGCGACGGCGAGGCGCGACGACAGGCGTTCGCGGCGATGCGCGGCGGCGGCCGCGATGCGCGCAACCTCGTTGGGTGCGGCCGCGTCGAAGCGATCGGCGTAGTCGAGGGCGAGTTCGTTCAATGCCGCGCGGCTCTGGGCCGACAGCAGCAGAACCTCGGGGGCGCGGGTCGTCTCGGCCCGGGCGGCCACACGCGCGCCATCGGTGAGGACGATATGCGCGTTGGTGCCGCCGAACCCGAAAGAATTGACGCCGGCGAAGCGCTCGGCGCGCCCACGCGGGATCGCGAGGGGCTGGTTCACCACCTGCAGGTTCAGCTCGGCGAACGGAATGTCGGGATTGAGTTCGGCGGCGTGCAGGGAGGCGGGCACAAGATCGTGCTCAAGGGCGAGGCTCGCCTTGAGCAGGCCGGCGAGGCCGGAGACCGGCTCGGTGTGGCCGATATTGGTCTTGATGGAGCCGATGGGCAGGGGCTCCTTGCGTGGGCGCCCGAGCTTGCCGCCGATGGCGCCGGCTTCGATGGGATCGCCCACGGGGGTGCCGGTGCCGTGCGCTTCCACGAACACCACCTTGTCGAGGTCGATCTCGGCCTCGCGGTAGACCTGCTCGAGGAGTGCGCCCTGCGCGTAGCCCGAGGGCAGGGAGATACCGGTGGTGCGGCCGTCCGAATTCACGCCGCTCGCCGCGATGACGCCCCGTACGGTGTTGCCGTCGCGCGCGGCGGCCTTCGCGGATTGGAGGACGAGGACGACGCCGCCCTCGGAGCGGACGTAGCCGTCGGCCTGGGCCGAGAAGGCGCTGCACAGGCCGCGCCGCGACAGCATCTGGGCGTTGGAGAAGCAGATGAAGTTGAACGGGCTCGCCAGCAGGTTGACGCCGGCCACCACCGCCGTATCGATCCGGCCGCTGGCGATGGCGGCGACCGCCGCGTCGAGGGCGACGAGGGACGACGAGCAGGCGGTGTCGACGGTGAAGCTCGGCCCCTTCAAGTCGTAGATGTAGGAGATGCGGTTCGACAGGATCGAGAGCGTGTTGCCCGTCGCCGCGTAGGCATCACCCGACGCGGTGTCGAGGATGCGCAGGTTGCCGTAATCGAGGGACGAAGCGCCGACGAACACGCCGATCTGCGTGCCGGCCACGGCCGAGGGACGCAGGCCCGCATCCTCCAGGGCTTCCCAGGTGAGTTCGAGCAGGAGCCGCTGCTGCGGGTCCATTTGCTCGGCCTCGCGCGGCGAGATCCCGAACACGCCCGGATCGAACGACCAGATTTCGTCGAGGACACCGGCCGACCACGTGTAGCTCTTGCCGCGCTCCTGGGCGCGCGGATGGCCGAACCGGCTCAGCGACCAGCGATCCTCGGGGATACGGCCCACGGCGCAGCGGGCTTCCGTCAGGAGCTGCCACAGACCCTCGACATTCGAGGCGCCCGGGAGGCGGCAGGCACGACCGATGATCGCGATGTCTGTACGTTGTGTCACGTTCGATTCGCACACGCTCTTGAACGGGGAACGAGACCGGCCGCCAGGGGCCGGGCAATCCGCCCGATCCTTAGTATGGCACCAGAGTGGTGTCCAACACGGGGGGAGGGGACGGGCTTAAGGTCACGCGAGGAACACCGCTCCGATCGCGCGTCGTCTGGGACGAACCGCGCGGATCCGGGGCGGACCCATCAGCGGAACGCAGAGGCAAGACGGGTCACGTCTCCCGAGTCGTCAGGGACGGCCCCGGCGGCACGGTGAAGGACACTTCGATGCCGCAACGCAACTTCGAATTCGATGGACACGGACCAGTCATGTGTCTCTCGGCCTGCTTCGGTTGATCGGGTCGAGTACGGGAGCCCCCGCGCCCTGCGGGAGCCGCCGCTCCCACGGCATTGAGCTCTTCTATCGATCCGACTTCGAGCAATTCCAAGGCAAGCCTGTGCCCGGGAAGACACAACCCACACGAGACAGGGGGCAGATCGTGGCGGCCAGATGGCGCACCGCAAACACATCACACCAATTTGCTGCCGCAACGCAACAACCCGTCCGCTCGGTCTACAGGCGGAAATGCGCGGATCGCCGTGACAGATTGGGATTGTAATACGGGTCGGCCCTCAGCTGCGGCTCCCAGCGCGCTTGCATCACGCGGGTCTCGGCCTCGAAGCGGGCGCGTTTCTCCGGCGTGTCCTCGGGACCGCGGCTCTTCGATTCGTGATGGACGAGGCGCGCATGCGGCGTCCAGACGTTGCGGTAGCCGGCCGCCCGCAGGCGCAGGCACAGGTCGACGTCGTTGAAGGCGACGGCGAGGTGCGCGGCGTCGAATCCGCCCACCGCCGCGAAGGCATCCGCCCGCACGGCGAGGCACGCCCCCGTGACGGCGGACACCTCCTGGGTCAGCACCATCCGAGCAAAGTAACCCGGCTCGTCGCCCGGCAGGCCGAGGTGGCTGTGCCCCGCGACGCCGCCCACCCCGAGCACGATGCCGCCGTGCTGGAGGGTGCCGTCCGGATAAAGCAGCTTGGCGCCCACGGCTCCGACACTCGGATCGAGGGCGAGGGATACCATCTCGGCGAGCCAGCCGGGCTCGACGATCTCGACGTCGTTGTTGAGGAACAGCAGGATCGAGCCTGTCGCGGCGGCGGCGCCTCGATTCGACAGGTCCGAGAAATTGAACGGCCCCGGCACCGCGAGCACCCGCAGGCGCGTGTCGTCGGCATAGGTCCCGAACAGGGCGTGCGTCGCCGCTTCGCGGCTGTCGTTGTCCACCACGACAACGTCGAGATCCGGATAGTCCGTGGCGGTGAACAGACCCGCGAGCACCTGGCCCAGGAGTTCGGCCCGGTCGCGGGTGGGGATGATCACGGACACGCGCGGAGCCGGGGCGGGCAGGGGCCGCACGAGACGGTTGAAGCCGAGCGGCCCGCGTTCAGCCCGGGCACCGAAGGGCGCGGCCACTTCCGCGAGGGCGCGGAGCCGGGCGGTCTCGGCCTGGGCGAGGGCCCGATCCGAGAAGGTGCCCGAGCCTCCGGCGGCGCGCCAGTGATAGAGCACCTTCGGGATATGACGGACCCGCTCGGGCGCCAGACCGGCGGTGAGGCGCAGGAGCAGATCGTGGTCCTGGCTGCCCTCGAAGCCGGGGCGTAGGCCGCCGAGCGCCCGCAGGGCGTCGGTTCGCACCACCGTGAGGTGGTTGATGTAGTTCTGCCCGTAGAGGAGTTCGCGGTCGAAGGCAGATTTGAAATGCGGCTCGAAGCGGCGCCCGCGCGCGTCGATCTTGTCCTCGTCGCTGTAGATCAGGACCAGGTCCGGATCGGAGCGGACGGCCTCCGCGACGTGGAACAGGGCGGTCTCCGCCAAGGTGTCGTCATGGTCGAGGAAGGCGACGAAGGTGCCGCGCGCCATGGCCAGGGCATCGTTTGTGGCCCGCGCGATGTGGCCGTTGACCGGACGCCGCATCACCCGGATGCGCGGGTCGGCGGCGGCATGGGCCGCAAGTCGCCGGCCGGTGGCGGGGTCCGTTGAGGCGTCGTCGACCACGCACAGGTCCCAATGGGGGTAGAGCTGCGCCCGAACCGAGCGCAGGGCCGCCTCGAGCACCCCGGGGGCGGGATCGTGGACGGGCATGAGGACGGAGATCAGCGGCGGAGCATCCCAGGCCGCGGCCGTGTCGCGGAGGCGCGACCGCCCGGCGGCGTCGAGGGTGTCGAAGCGCCGGATCCAGGCGGGGTACCCCGTGTCCCGGCGGTCACAGAGGGCAGCGCCGAGCAATCCGCGCCCGCGCACCTTCAGGCCGAGGCTGCGCCAATAGACGGCGCGGACGGTGCGGGCGGGGCTGCGCAGGGCGGCCCGGCCGACGAGGGCGAGGCGTCCGCGCCGAGCGATCGAGACATCCGCGACGGCGACGGGCCGCCCCGGCGCCAGGGGCGAGAACACGAGGGCCCGAAGCCCCTCGGGCAGACGCCCGGTCCAGGCGAAGGCATCGCCCCCCAGGGCCTCTTCGGAGAGGATCGCGCCCTGGTGCCCATCACGCAGGACGGTGAGAAGGAGCCGGCCGATGCCGCCGCTGCCGACATCACGAAACCGGATCGTCACCCACGCATCACCGAGGCTGGTGCCGGCGAGATCGAGGCGCAGGGCCTCCCCCTCGACCACGAAGCTGCGCCTGCCTCCGGGCAGGCGGGCCGAGGGAGGATGATCCTCGCGCGAGCGTGCCTCCTCGGGCGGGACGGGCGCATTCCCTCCCACCCTCAGACGGTCCATCCCTTGGCCACGGCATCGCGCACGGCGTCCGCCATGGCGACGTCGAACACGAGCATGTCCTGCGCCACCCGCAGGCCGCGCAGGCGCGCGGCGAGGGCCAGGACCGTCTCGGAGATCGGCTCGGGCTCGGGCACGACGGCCTCGATCCCGAGGCGGTCGAACACCGTGGTGGCGAAGGCCTCGTAGAAGTCGCGGTGACCGACGACGCCGACGCGGGCCAGGATCTCGATGGCGACGATGGAATTGCCCGGGGTCAGGCGGTCATCGGGCAGTTTGGTGCCGAACTGGCGCGCAAGGGGATTGTAGAGCAGGCGGTAAGCCGCCTCCGGCATCATCCGGAAGAAGCGCTTCAGACTCTTCACGTCGTCGTAATCGTAATCGCCGGCGAAATCCGCCGCCTCGCCGAGGCGGCCGAGGCGCCAGGCCTGGGCCGGGTCGGCGGCCACGGCGGTCCGCGCCTTCAGCCAGAGCATCCGCGTCGCCATCTCGGTGTAGGGATCGTGGATGAGGGCCGTGGTCAAGAAGTCGTCGCTGGCGAAGAACCCCTCGTAGCGCGGCACGATGATGGCGCCCGAGATGATCGACGAGGACAACCACGGGCTCTCGAACAGGACCCGCAGCACTTCGTCGGACAGGCGCCCGACGCCGAGATAGCTCTGCTGGAACCAGTCGAAGAGTGCCGCGGGGATACGGGTCTCCGGGATGATGCTCGTATCGACGAAGAGCACCTTGCCGGTCCGGATCCCGTCCCGACGGATCCGCCTGTAGATGAGGACATTGGTGTCGGTGTCGTAGACCTCGACACGCCTGGCCTCGGCGAGGCCGGGCACTTCCTCCGGGGTGAGCCGGAACACGCACTGTCCGGTGGAATGCCAGCCGTTGGCGCGGATGCCGTCATCCGTGATCGAGGCGGAAATCTCGGCGACCCGGCGTCCCTCCACGGCGACGAAGACGCGGCTGATCGCCAGGGGATTGTCCGGGACCACCCAGCACCTGATCTCATCGCCCCGGTCGTGATCGACGTAGAACCGCATTCCTCACCGTTGCTCGATAGGTATCGCCGCCCCGTGAGCGTCGGCGCCCCTCGCGGAGGCCCCCTCCCGGAGCTGTCGGCCACCGGCCTTAGCGTACTTTCAGGATCGGCGCAGGAAAATGGGGTGCGCCGCGGCAGCGGGGGAGGGCGTGTGGAAGATGGGATCGGAAGCCGCCTTTGCGCTTGCGCCACCGAAAACCAGAAGCTATAGCCCCCTCACCGGCGAGGAACGCCGCCGGTGAGGGCGCTTAGCTCAGCGGTAGAGCACTACCTTGACATGGTAGGGGTCACAGGTTCGAACCCTGTAGTGCCCACCATTCCATGATGTCACTGATCCACGGATCGGCATGGAAGGAAACGACGAGACGACCACGGGTTCGACGAACCTGGATCGGACGACTCTCGTACGTTCATAGGTCTGGTGGACCTTTATCTCGAAAACTCTCTCTCGATTTGATCAAGCCTATCCATCGAACGAAGTGTTCGCTGTCGATGAGCTCGGATCCATCGATCCCATTCCTGCCCGGCAACACCACGGCGAAGCGATCGGCATTCCTTGCGGGTTGGGCCAGGGGTTCTTCCGCGTCGGCTGCCCAGACCGTTCCGGAGCCGAGGTCCGCCAGCATCTGAACCGCGAAGGCGCCGACGTCGATCTCGCCCTCGACGATGAGGACGCAGGTGCCGTGCCCGTCCATCGGGAGCTCCGGCTCGCCTTCGTCCGTCGCGCGGTCGGCGCCTTCGAAGCGCGGCAGGTAGAGGGCGCACGTCGTGCCGCACCCGACCTCGCTCCTCACGGTCCCCTCCCCACCCATCGCGTCACGGGCATTGAGCACCCTGATGACGAGGGCGGTATCGAACTGACTGGGGGCGGCATTCAGGAAGCATGGAAGACGATCCTGACGCGTGACATCCCACGCGGACGCGCGGATACCAAACGACAAAAAACGAAGGAGGGGCCATCGGCCCAACTCCTTCGTTTCATGGCAAAATTCGATGGTACCACCGCCCCGGCTCGAACGGGGGACCCCCAGATCCACAATCTGGTGCTCTAACCAACTGAGCTACGGCGGCACTGAGGGGGCTGTATCGTGAGCCGACGCGCTTTTCAAGCACCTAGCGACCCTCGAAGGCCGGAGAATCTGTGGGCGAAGAGGGACGCCTCCTGCGGAAAACGGATCGACGCCCCGGCGCGGCACTCCTACACCGTCCGCGATGAAGACGCCCCGTCCCCGCTTCGCGCGCGTGTTCGCCCACGCCCCAGCCCGAGTACGGGCCCTGGTGCGGGGCAGCGAGATCGGCCTCGTCGTCCTGGCGGCGCTGGCCGGTTGCGGCGCAGGGGTCGCCGTGGCGGCCATGGGGCTGGCAGCGCAGACCCTGCGCGAATGGCTCTATGGGCTGCCGCACGGCGCTCGCCTCAGCGCCACCCACGACCTGTCGGCCGCGACCTTGCTCCTCGCGCCAGCGGCGGGCGGCGTGCTCCTCGGTCTCCTCGTCCACGGGCTCGCCCGGTGGCGCGGACGGCGGCCCCACGCCGTCGTCGATCCCATCGAAGCCAACGCCCTGCATGGGGGCCGGATGTCGGTGCGGGGCTCGGGCCTCGTCGCCCTCCAGAACACGATCTCGAACGGGAGCGGCGCGTCCGTCGGCCTCGAGGCCGGCTACACTCAGATCGGCGCCGCCCTCGCGGCCCGCCTCGGGCTCTCGTTCGAGCTGCGCCGGAGCGATCAGCGTACTCTGGTGGGCTGCGGGGCGGCCGCCGCCATCGCGGCCGCCTTCGGAGCCCCGCTCACGGGCGCGTTCTACGCCTTCGAGCTCATCATCGGCACCTATTCCATCGCCACTCTGACGCCCGTGGTCGTGGCCGCCCTGTGCGGCAGCGTCGTGGCGCGCGGCCTGGTCGCGCAAGCCCCCCTCGTGACCCTTGAGGGATCAGATGCCCTCGCGACCGCGGCGATCACCGCCGCCGACACCCTCCCGGCCTTCGGCCTCGGCCTCGTCTGCGCCGGTCTCGGCGTCGCGATCATGCGCGGCGTCACCCTGGTGGAAGCCGGCATCCGGGCGAGCCGGCTTCCCGCCCCGGCGGCCCCCGCCCTCGGGGGCCTGTGCGTCGGTGCCCTCGCCCTCGCCGCCTCGCCACAGGTGCTGTCGGGCGGCCACGGGGCGCTCCACCTCCATCTCGGCGACCACGGCCTGCGGATGGGCGTCGAGGCTCTCGTTCTCCTCTTCGCAGCCAAAGCCGCGGCCTCGGCCATCTCCATCGGCTCGGGCTTCCGGGGCGGCCTGTTCTTCGCCTCCCTGTTCCTCGGCGCCCTGGCCGGCAGCATCTTCGCGGACCTGATGCCGGGGCTCGCCGCCTTCGCGCCGACATCACTCGCCTACGCGGTAATCGGCATGAGCGCGCTGGCCGTAGCGGTCATCGGCGGCCCCCTGACCATGACGTTCCTGACCCTCGAACTCACGGGGAGCTTTCCCATCACCGGCCTCGTGCTGGTGGCGGTCATCGCGTCGTCGCTGACCGTGCGGAAGACCTTCGGCTATTCCTTCGCCACCTGGCGCTTCCACCTGCGCGGCGAGAGCATCCGCAGCGCCCACGACGTCGGCTGGATCCGGACCCTGACGGTGGACACCCTGATGCGGCGAGAAGTGGCGACGGTGCCGGTGTCCATGCCCCTGGCGACATTCCTCGCGGACCACCCCCTCGGCTCGCCCTCGCGGGTGGTGGTGGTGGACGGCGCCGGGCGCTACGCCGGCATCGTCCGCGTGCCCGAGGTCCATGCCGCAATCCGCGACGCCGATGGGGCCAGCCCCGCCCTCGCGGATCTCCTGCGCCATCGCGACGACATGCTGACGCCGGACATGAACGCCAAGACGGCGGCGGCGGCGTTCGACCGGGCGGAGAGCGAAGCCCTGGCCGTCGTCGACGGCCTCGACACCCGCCGTGTCGTTGGCCTCCTCACCGAGAGCCACACGCTCAAGCGCTACAGCGAGGAACTCGACCGCCAGCGCCGGGCGATGCTGGGCGAGACGGCCTGAGACGTTGACGCGGAGGGGGCCGCCATCGGAGGGGGGAGGCAAGGTCCGTCTCGAAACGGCCATCGGGTAGACCGCCCAGCAGGAGCCTCCACCATGCGCCCCATCGTCGTCGCCGTCGCGATCACCGGCTCCGTTCCGCGGACTTCGGACAACCCGACCCTTCCGGTGACGCCGGAGCAGCAGATCGCCTCGACCCGTGCGGCCTACGAGGCGGGTGCGTCCCTCGTGCACATCCACGTGCGCGGCCCGGACGAGAGCCCGTCCTCGGATCCGGCCCTGTTCGCGCAGGTGAAGGCCGGCGTAGAGGCGCAATGCCCCGGGATGATCGTGCAGTTCTCCACCGGCGGGCGCGGGCGCGATCCGGCCGCGCGCGGCCTGTCCCTGCCGCAGGGGCCCGACATGGCCTCCCTCTCCACGGGTTCGGTGAACTTCCCCACCATCGTGTACGAGAACCCGGCCGCCCTGGTGACCGAGCTCGCCGCCGCGATGAAGACCCACGCGGTGCGGCCCGAGATCGAGATCTTCGATCTGTCCCACCTCCACGGGGCGCGGCGCCTCGTGGAGGCGGGTCTGATGGACGAGCGCCCGCACGTGCAGTTCGTCATGGGGGTGAAGAACGCCCTGCCGGCCGAGGAACGGCTCCTCGACCTCCTGCTTGCCGAATTGCGCCACCTCCTGCCCCGCGCCACCTGGACGGCGGCCGGGATCGGCCGGCATCAGAGCGAGGTCATGGGCTGGGCCCTGGCGCGCGGCGCCGACGGCATCCGCACGGGCCTCGAGGACAACATCCGGGTGTCGAAGACCCGGCTCGCCGACGGCAACGCCGAGCTCGTGCGGATCGCCGTCGATCTGTGCGCTCGGCACGGAGCGCGGCCGGCCACACCGGCCGAGGCGCGGGCGATGCTCGGTCTGGCCTGAACACCGCCCGCCGCGCGTCAGGCGTGGACGACGCGCGCCTTCGCGCCCAGGGCCTCCTCGACGGTACCGTCACCGTCGAGATAACCGTGGCGCTTGGGGTTCGGCATGATCAGCGAGCCCACGAAGGCGATCCCGAGCATCACGGTGACGTACCAGAAGAAGGTGCTTTCGGAACCGATCTGCTTCAGCCACAGGGCCACCATTTCAGCGGTGCCGCCGAACAGGGAGTTGGCGACCGCGTAGGACAGGCCGACGCCCAGCGCTCGCACCTGGGTCGGGAACAGCTCCGCCTTCACGATGCCCGAGATGCCCGTGTAGAAGCTGATCACCGTGAGGCCGATCATGATGAGGGCGAAGGACAGGAACGGGTTGGTGGTGCCGCCGATGGCGGTCATCAGCGGCACCACCATGAGGGTGCCGAGCCCGCTGTAGAGCAGCATGTTGGCCTTGCGGCCGATCCTATCCGACAGCCAGCCGAAGAATGGCTGGATGATCATGTAGACCAAGAGCGCCGCCGTTGAGATCTGCGAGGCGGTGACCTTGTCGATATGCGCCGTGTTGAAGAGATATTTCGGCATGTAGGTGGTGAAGGTGTAGAAGCTCAAGGAACCACCGGCCGTGTAGGCGAGCACCACGCAGAACGCGCGCCAATGCTTGAACAGGGCCGAGAAGGTGCCCGATTCCTTGGATTGCATGTCTGCCTTGGTGGCGGTCTCGGTGAGCGACGAGCGCAGGTAGAGGGCGACGACGGCGGCCACCGCCCCAAGGACGAAGGGAATGCGCCAGCCCCAGGCCGTGAGCTGCTGGGCCGTGAGGAAGCTCTGCAGTATGATGAGGACGAGGGAGGCGAGAAGCTGGCCGCCGATGAGGGTGACGTACTGGAACGAGGCGAAGAACCCGCGCCGGCCCTTGATGGCGATCTCGCTCATGTAGGTGGCACTGGTGCCGTACTCGCCGCCCACCGACAGGCCCTGGATCATCCGCGCGAGGAGCAGGAGGGCCGGGGCGAGGTGCCCGACGCTGGCGTAGGTCGGCAACACGGCGATCATGAGCGAGCCGGCACACATCATCAGCACCGAGATCATCATCGAGGTCTTGCGACCGAGACGATCGGCGAGACGCCCGAACAGCCAGCCGCCGATGGGCCGCATGAAAAACCCGACCGCGAAGACGGCCGCCGATTTCAAGAGCTGGCTCGTGTCGTCGCCCTCGGGGAAGAACACCGGTGCGAAGTAGAGGGCGAAGAACGCGTAACAGTAGAAGTCGAACCACTCGACGAGGTTGCCCGACGACGAGGCGACGATGGCCTTGATCCGCCGACGGTTGTCCGCCGCCTCGTCCAGCCTCGGCGTCACCAATTCCGCACCGTTCGACATCCGCTTCTCCCCTTATCCGACGACGTCTTCTTGTTGGTCCGGAAACGTCTTCTCGGGCCTGCCTCCGACGGGATGTCCCATCGGGCAGACGCGGGGCGACGTTAAGCACCGAGGCGAAAATCACAAGGCTTGCGGCGGCGCGGCGATGCCCGCCTCGTGTTCGCTTCGCATCCCGGTTGTGGACGACGCCAATGCAAGTTTTCGTGCGCGTCTCGCCAAACCCGAACGCCATCGATGAAGGTCTCGGCAAGAAATCCGGAACGGTCTTCGAGGTCTCCTCGTTGCGGCTGCGTCTGGGCGTCTCGGAACGCCATTGGTCGACGGGATGGGAAACGAACTCATGAGTAAACTCTTTCGCACTACGGTCGCGGCGGCGGCCCTGGTCTTTGGCGCGACGACGGCCTTCTCCCAAGGAGCTCCCGGCGGCGGCCCCGGTGGCGGTGGCGGCGGCGCAGCGGGCGGCGGCGGCGGTCCGGGTGCGAGTGGCGGGCCGGCCGGTGGCGGCGGCGCGGCCGGCGGCGGTGCAGGCGGTGGCGGCGCTGGGGGCATGCGCGGCGGTGCGGCGGGCGGTGCCGAGCGTGGCGGCCCAGCCGGAGCGGAGCGCGGCGCCGGTGGGGCCGAGCGCGGCGCTCCGGAGGGCGGGGCCGCCGGTGGTCCAGGCCGTGGCGGCGCCGAGGGCCGTTCGGAGCGCGGCGGCGAAACCCGTCCGGATCAAGCCGGCGAAGGCCGGGCCGGTGGGGGGCGCACGGACCGGGACGGACCGGCGGATCGCGACGGCAAGGCCGGGCGCGGCGACCGGGATGGCAAGATGGACCGGGGCGCGGAGCGGGATGGCAAGGGCGCGCGCGGGGACCGCGACGGCAAGGCCGACCGCGACGGCAATGACCGCGAGGGTCGTGGGGCACGGGGCGAGCGGGACGGTCGCGGTGGCCGGGACCGCGGTGACCGGGGTTCGGTGCGGGGCGCCTACGGCCGCCTCGGCGCGCCCCAGCGGACGGAGTTCCGCCAGAGTGTGTTTCGCCGCGGCATCCCGCGTCTGGCAGCGGGCGCCTTCGCCCTCACCGTCGGCACGGCCATCGCTCGCAGCTACACTCTCTACGATCTGCCGCCGGACATCATCCGCATCGCGCCGGAATACGAGGATTACCGCTACGTGCTCGTCGACGACGACATCGTCATCGTCGATCCCGATACCTACGAGATCGTAGACGTGATCCGGGGCTGATCGCCACCGGACAAGACCGGGGGAGGGCGCGGACGCGCCCTCCTTCTCATCACCGCTTGGATCGGTCGAGGAGGCCCGAGACCACCCGGGCGGTGTAGTCGACCATCGGCACGATGCGCGCGTAGTTCAGCCGCGTCGGCCCGATCACGCCGACGACGCCGACGATCTTCTGCGCGCCATCGCGAAACGGCGCGGCGATCATCGAGGAGCCGGACAGCGAGAACAGCTTATTTTCCGAACCGATGAAGATCCGCACGCCCTCGCCGCCCTCGGCACGGGACAGAAGCTCGATGACGTCCTTCTGGGTCTCGAGGTCGTTGAACAGCAGGCGGATGCGTTCGAGATCCTCGGCGGCCCGCAGGTCGTCGAGCAGGTTGGCCTGGCCCCGGACGATGAGCTGACGCGCGTCCGACGGTCCGACGGAGACGGCGAGCCCCGCATCGACGAGACGCTCGGTGATGACGTCGAGCTCGCGCTTCATCGCCTGGCGCCCGGATTCGATCTCGGCCCGCAGGGTCCCGAGGGTGCGGCCCTGGAGCCGGGCGTTGAGGTAGTTCGAGGCCTCCTGCAGGGCGCTCGCCGGCAGGCCGGGCGGCAGGTCGAGGAGGCGATTCTCCACGGACCCGTCGTCGGAGACGAGGACAACGAGGGCACGGGCGGGGTCGAGGCGCACGAACTCGATGTGCTTGAGATGCACGTTGGTCTTCGTGGTCAACACCACGCCGGCTCCGCGCGAGATCCCCGACAGCAGGGTCGAGGCTTCCGCGAGCGCGCTGTCGAAGGTGTGGCCGGAGGCCGCCGCCCGCATCTGCGCCTCGATGCGGGCCTGCTCGTCACGGCCGACATCACCGAGTTCGAGCATGGCATCGACGAAGAAGCGCAGGCCCTGCTCCGTCGGCAGCCGGCCGGCCGAGGCATGGGGCGCGTAGATGAGCCCGGAATGCTCCAGGTCCGCCATCACGTTGCGGATGGAGGCCGGCGACAGGGCCATGGGCAGGATGCGGGCGAGATTGCGCGACCCCACGGGCTCGCCGTTGGTAAGATAGCTCTCCACGATCTGCCGAAAGATCTCGCGGGCACGCTCGTTGAGCGCGGCAAGAACCTGCATCTGCTGGGGAGAGGAGAAGGGGCGGGCGGACTCGGTCACGGGGCTTTCCTGAGCTTCCGATTGTGTCCGGTCGGTGCCCCTTGCACAAGCTGTGCTCCGGAGATCGGCCCGGGCGGGCGCTCCGGGTTTTAATCCTTCGCCGCACGAAAACGCACGACATTAAAAAACGTCCGTTCGTTGAGACTATCCCGGCGGATCGTGCGTTCCAACTCGCTCGCACCCGGTCCGATGGGTGCTGGTTCCGCGTCGCATCCCAAGGGAGTCCCCATGCGCACCACACCCCGTTCAGGCCTCGTCCGGTCCCTCGCCATCGTGCTCGCGATGATCGGTGCGATGTTCGTCGCCGCCCCGCAGGGTGCCCAGGCGGCGCCCGCCATGGTCTCGACGCAGGTCGCCGGCCCGGCCGACGCCCTCACACAAGTCCAGTACGGCGGCTGGCGTCATCACCACGGCCATCACCACCGTCATTTCGGCCATCGCCGGCACTTCGGTCATCACTACGGCCACCGCCGTCACCATTTCGGCCGTCACTTCGGCCATCATCGCCACCACCACCATGGCTACGGCTACGGCCGCCGCCACTTCTACTGAGACCGAAGGGGCGCCCACGGGGCGCCCCTTTTCGTTCGAGGACGTTGCCGGGGCCGGCCCCGGCGCCTAAGAGCCGCGTCCTGACACCTCAACCGGGAGAGCGGCATGCGGCCCTCGAAGCGCGCCAACGACGATCTGCGCACCGTCACCCTCGAGCGCGCCGTCGCCCGCTACGCCGAAGGCTCCTGCCTCGTGACGTTCGGCGAGACGCGCGTGCTCTGCACCGCCTCCCTGGAAGAGCGCGGGCCGCCGTGGCTGCGCGGCTCGGGCAAGGGCTGGATCACCGCGGAGTATTCCATGCTGCCGCGCGCGACCCACGAGCGCACCCGGCGCGAGGTCAATTCCGGCAAGCCGTCCGGCCGCACGCAGGAGATCCAGCGCCTCATCGGCCGCTCCCTGCGCGCCGTCACCAACCTGCCGGCCATGGGCGAGCGCCAGATCACCGTCGATTGCGACGTGATCCAGGCCGATGGCGGCACCCGCACGGCGGCGATCACGGGCGCCTGGGTGGCGCTGCACGATTGCTTCTCGTGGATGCGGGCCCGCTCCATCATCTCCGTCGATCCCCTGCGCGACCACGTGGCGGCGGTCTCGTGCGGCATCGTCAAGGGCGTGCCCGTGCTCGACCTCGACTACGCCGAGGATTCGGGCGCCGAGACCGACGCCAACTTCGTCATCACCGGGTCGGGCGGCCTCGTCGAGGTTCAGGGCACCGCCGAGGGCAAGCCGTTCTCCGAGGAGGAACTCCTCGCCCTCCTGCGCTTGGCCAAGGGCGGCACCGAGCGCCTCGTCGCCCTCCAGAAGCAGGCCCTCGCGCAAGCCGCGCCCGACAAGAAGGCCACCGCATGAGCCAGCACCGCATCCTCTCCGGCCGGGTCGTCATCGCGACCCACAACGCCGGCAAGCTCGTGGAGATGCGCGAACTCCTGGCGCCCTTCGGGGTCGAGGCGGTCTCGGCCGGGGAACTCGGCCTGCCCGAGCCCGACGAGACCGGCACGATGTTTTCGGAGAATGCCGCCATCAAGGCGAATGCCGCCGCGCAAGCGTCGGGCCTTCCCGCCTTCGCGGACGATTCGGGCCTCTGCGTGAACGCCCTCGACGGGGCGCCGGGTCTGTTCTCGGCACGCTGGGCCGGGGAATCCAAGGATTTCGGCGGAGCCATGGCCCGGGTCGCGGCCGAGATCGAGAAGCGCGGCGACACCACGCGCCGGGCGCACTTCGTCTCGGCCCTCGTCATCGCCTGGCCGGACGGCCACACGGAAACCTTCGAGGGCCGGGTGTTCGGCCAGATCGTGCCCCCGCGCGGCGCCAAGGGGTTCGGCTACGATCCGATGTTCCTGCCCGACGGGCACGACCGCACCTTCGGTGAGATCTCGTCGGAGGAGAAACACGGCGTCGACTGGCAGACGGGCGATGCCCTCTCGCACCGAGCCCGCGCCTTCGTACTCCTGGCGCAGGCGTGCCTGCGGCGACCGGCCTGAGTCAGCCGCCGTTCTGCGAGCGGTCCGCCATGCCGTAGCGGCGGCCGCTCGCGGGCGGTCCGTCCTGGCCGCTTCCGGCCACCACGACGAGGCGCTGGACCTCGCCGCGCAGGAATGCCTGCAGGAATCGGTTGTAATCGCGGAACACGACGCAGCCGTTCGAGGCGCCGCTCGGGCCGAGCATGTAGGTGTGCGCCAGCAGGCCGACGCGGCCATGGATGGCGCCGGGGCCGCCGACGGGGTTGAGACGGATCGCCCGCACCCCGTGGAACAGGGCCTCGCGCTCGCGCAGATCGTAGGTGCCGGGCGGCGTCGCCCCGCGCATGGACAGGTGCACGTGGCGCGGATTGTCTTGGGCGGGCCCCAGGCCCGAATGCGCCTCCAGCACCTCCCCGTTGGGCAGCGTCACCCGGCCGGCGGTGATGTCGTAGACCGCGACGCCGCTGCCCATGGCGGGGGCCGGGACGAGACGCTGGCGCGAGGGGATCGCCCCCGACCCTGAATCCACGGCGGCATAGCCGAGGGCCGTGGGGGCGGGCGCGTCGCCGAAGAGGCGGTCGAACAGGGACGGCTCCTCGACGCCGGCCGCGCGGAACACGCTCTGGGTCGAGGGCACGTCCGGGCGCCGGGTGAGGCGCGCGGTGACGGCCACGGGCCCGCGCCGGAATTCGGACGGTCGCGGAACCGGCAGCGGCGTCGCAAGGGCGATGCGTTCGAGCTTGGGCGCCGGAACGGCGGCGGTTCGGACGGGCGCGGGCACGGGCTCGGCCGGCGGCTCGACGGCGGCGAGAAGGGGTTCCGCCGGCACCACGGCGGCGAACCGCTGAAACTCCGATGCCAGGGGGGCCGGACGAGCAGCGCCGGAAACGCCTAAGGCGGGCGTCGGATCGAGCATCCAGGCGTAATCGGCGGGGAGGGGCCGGTCGGGTACCGTCTCGGGCGCGACCGCGACGCTCACCGGCGGCGGGACCTCGCCCCAACC
>Ga0182233_1000068_pt1 | contig 18523 bp, 16 predicted proteins | sample G6R1MG_31_FD_129664 | JGI IMG/M metagenome (GOLD analysis project Ga0182233, IMG submission 129664) | Miscanthus phyllosphere microbial communities from Michigan, USA - G6R4_NF_07NOV2016_LD1 MG | ecosystem: Host-associated > Plants > Phyllosphere > Phylloplane/Leaf | place: USA: Michigan... | reverse complement strand
CGCGACAGCCCGCATGGGAATGTCCGAGTAGACTGCCAGGGCTGTGAGGAATAAAAGCGGCTCCCATTTCTCGTTGTAGCTTGCAAGCGATTCAGCAATATCCAGAAAATCACTGAGCTGGGTCGGCGAGAACACAGCCTGAGGTTTCTCGACGCGGAATTCGTAGTCTTTGGGCGCCATGTCCTGGAATGGATTTTTGGATTTATCCTGTTGCTGGGACGTGGCAGCGGTAGTTGTATCAGCGGTATATGCTGCGGTGGTTGGGGCTGGATCTGCGGCATTCCTGGGACGCGCTAGGAAGTCGAAGTACTCGCGCCCATGCGTCATGTACCAGTTGCGGTGATGCTTCGAGCTCAGCCCAGGGTCATCGCCTGTGAGCGTCGGGCGGATGATTGGACGCCATGTGGGGTCGATCGACTTGTTCGCAAAGTTTTGCTTGGTTTTCTTGGAATACCGACTGCACCCGGGGGTGGTTACCCAAGTAATCGGGGGTCGCATGATGAAAGTCATGAACGACTTGGCGGGACTGGAGAGATTGGGATTCTGGTTTTCAGTTCTATAAGATTTGGACGCTGGAACCCCTGAAAGCTCGAGAGGTGCGGAGGAAGGGTATGCAAGGCCTTGACTTGACTTGATTCTGGTAATTCAAGGCAAATCCCGGTTTTCAGGTACAGGTGACAACACATATACAGACATAGAAATACATATAATTTAACATAATATACATTATGCGTAACAAGATGTTACGCGATCTTGGCAGTGCCGAGCGCATTTCCGCAGGAAAAGGCTCCTGTCGACACATGCAACCAGCCTCGAATCAATCCTGAGTGAAACCGCCACGCACATTGATCTATCACGAAGCTAAAAACACTGAGCGAGCCCGGCGCTGTATCGAGTTGCTTTATCCGTGATGGCTACGCAGCGCTGTCGCGATACCTCGATGACTCGGTTGTACCCATTAACAACAATGGGGTCGAGAACCAGATCCAATCATGGGCTCCTGGACTCAAGAACTGGCTCTTCGCCGGGTCGTTCGTGCGGCTATGTGGACACTATCCTGCGATGTATTTAGGGTTACCTTTCCCACGGAACCCGACCGACGAGCGCTTTATGCCCAATACACTGAGTTTTCACCAGGTTGATGTATTCGCCAGTAAGCCCCTGGAAGGCAATGCCCTGGCAGTCGTAAGCGACGCTGATGATCTGACCACCGAACAAATGGCCGCGTTCGCACGTTGGACAAACCTTAGCGAGACGACATTTCTCATGCGTCCTACCCATCCTGATGCGGATTATCGTGTACGTATCTTTACTCCAATCCGTGAACTTCCTTTCGCTGGCCACCCTACTTTAGGCAGCTGTTACGTGTGGCTGGGGGATCATGGTTTTTCGCAAAGTAAAGAAGTCGTTCAGGAGTGTGATGCAGGTTTAGTTCACATCCGCCGCGACGGCCCTCGTTTGTCTTTCGCGGCACCACCGTTGCTACGTGGAGGCGCGGTTGAAGACGATGTTTTGCACCGCATCATCGATGGATTGGGTGTTGCACCTGACCGTATTATTGCGAGCCAATGGGCAGACAACGGCCCGGGCTGGGTTGTGGTAATGCTGCGCACGCGTGAAGAATTGTTGGCAATACATCCAGACTATGCAGCACTGAATGGGTTAAACGTAGGGGCCTTTGCGCCTTGGGTCGGGCGAGATGCAGAAGCTGATGTCGAAGTTCGAGCTTTCATCAGTAACAGGTCTGCCGAAGACCCTGTTACTGGTAGTCTTAATGCCAGCCTTGCCCAATGGCTAATACCCGCCGGGCTAATGCCAAAACGATATACCGTCAGCCAAGGTACGGCGTTGGGACGTCGCGGACGAATTCAGGTAGAACAGATCGGTGAAGGCATCTGGGTTGGTGGTGAAGTTCAAAAATGCATTACCGGCCAAGTCTCTTTTTAGCAGATGATTAAAATCAGGTTGAGTCAGCGAGCTTTTGATGACGATCTACCAAGGAACGTGAGACTCATATTCGCCTGCAGAACAACCGCCCTCGCCCAACCTTAAAGTCCCTGAGATTAATAACTCAACTAAACAGTCATTTAGTTGAGTTATCAATCCCCCCCACAGGCGCCCCTCCTGCACTTGACCCAGACATAAAATACTCACCGGTTAACGACCAACTCCGAGGCGACTTTTCTCAGCATTAAGGTCTCGCGCTGTATGGACTGCCCCATCGAAGACTCCTGACGCTGCATAACAGCCTCATTATGAGCGATGGCTTCAGTTACGCTGATCCAGACGGGCCGCATGCCATTGGCTATTTCATGGCTTTCCATTCTAACGGGCTCTAATTGGTGCGCGACTTCGCACAGATAAAAATGTGAGGTCATGTGCATCAGATCATACTGGGGCTTCCAATAGGGCCGGTATTCTTCGATGTAACCATAATGCTGGAGCACCTGAATTTCGCGAGCGCCCGTCTCTTCTTCAAGTTCACGCTTCAACCCTGTAACAACGTCCTCGTCTGCATCAAGGCCGCCTCCAGGAAAGCTGAAGTCGTTATAGCGTTCAGTGAACAGTAAAAGTATTTTCTCATCCCTCAATACGATGCCGCGTGCCGCATGGCGTCTGAATATTCTGCCCTGTGTGGACTTCAGTTCGGGATGAATGATTTCGGTAATGAGCTGCATGGGATCTTCATTTCGAGTGAGCTGGAGAATTCGAAGCAGTTGTCAGCCTGGTCGTAGCAACCTTTATTGCTCTTCAAAGCGAACCTATACGATCAAGTTCGGCCTTGAGCTGGTCGGTGCTGATGGCCTCCAGTGGCAACGCAAGAAACGCTGTCACACGCTCGCGAATTTTGGCGAGTGTGCTTTCAAACGCTGCGGTGATCTGCGCTTCCGACCCGGAGACTTCGGAAGGATCAGCCAGCCCCCAATGCGCCTTCAGGGCAGGCCCGAAGAAGATCGGGCAGGTTTCACCTGCAGCCCTGTCACAGACGGTGATCACGATATCTGGAGGCGAGCCTTCAAAAACGTCCGAAGCCTTGCTGCTAAGGCCTGCGGTGGAAATACCTGCTGCTTCCAGGGTTCGCAAAGCCTGTTGATTTACCTGGCCACTGGGAAAACTGCCCGAGCTGACTGCCTCCAGATCTGGATGCGCCAGATGGTTGAAAAGCGCCTCAGACAGAATGCTGCGGCAGCTGTTGTGGGTGCACATGAACAATACTTTCATCGTTGCATACCTTGAGTCAGAAACCGGGACGCAATGCCGAGACACCCGTCTTTCTTCTATCCCATCCTATTCCATTCGTATAACAGGAAATCAATGGCTGGGATCGCCGAGCGTGCGCAGCCCCTCCAGCAACCGAACAAATTCGACAACAGCTGGGGCCATTGTGTGCTCCGTACGGGTAATGAGCCCGATTTGCCGAACAACACCCGGATGATCAACTGGCACCTTGCTCAGGTCTCCCCGCCCATCGTCCGCTGACTCCGGAAGAAGTGTAACGCCCTGCCCCTGCCTGACCAACGCCAGCACGGTAGACATGTAATTGGCTTCCAGCCCCGCAGATAAAGGCAGTTGCTCGTCAGCAAACACTCGCTCGACCAAATCGCGAACGCTGCTTTCCCTGCCGGTAAGAACGATCGGAAAAACAGCTATCTCGTCCAGTCTCACTGTCGGACGCTTTGCCAGTGGATGGTCTTTTGGGGCGAACAGGCACAACCGGTCTTCCAATATCGCGTTGAACTCCAGCCCATGAGTGGGCCGAGCCTGTACGCCTAATCCGAAATCCACTTCGCGCTCCATGACAAGCGTGTCGATGCGTTGCGCGACGACATCTCGCAGTCTGACCTCGACACCGGGAAACCGCTCGCGGAACGTCTTCAACACGACAGGCAGTACACCGGAACACAGCGATGGCAAGGCGGCGATGGTGATCAAGCCGCGTCGTGAGGCTGCAATATCCCGCGCAGCAGTAACGATGTTGTCCAGATCCAACAGCAGTTTTTCCATGGGTAAAAGCGCATTTTGCCCGGCGCCGGTCAAGCAGACATGACGCGGGCTTCGTTCCAGCAAGGCAACGCCAAGCCAATCTTCCAGTTGCTGGATTTGTACGGTCAGTGCAGACGGCGACAAGTTGAGAGCAGCTGCAGCCTTTGAAAAACTACCGGTCTGAGCGACTGACAGAAAGGCGCGGATGTGCTGGATCGAATTCTTCATTTTGTTTTTCCGAACAAGACCCACTGAATATTTCAATTCACAGAGCATAGCGTCGTTGTTATTACTCTTGCAAAACAACAAGAGGGTGTCTCGTCGCTGCTGCGAACAGGGATGCCAAAGAGGATCTGCCCATGCTCGCCACACTCGGTGTGATAACCATCCTTGCCATGCTCGTCAGTATTATGAGCAAACGCATATCTCCCCTGGTTGCATTGATCGCCCTCCCGATCATCGCCGCCCTCCTCGCTGGTTTTGGTCTGCAAACCAGTGGTTTCATCATCACAGGCATCAAGAACGTTGCGCCCGTAGTCGGGATGTTTGTATTCGCCATCCTCTTCTTCGGCATCATGACGGATGCCGGCATGCTCGATCCGATCATCGATCGCATCCTCAAACGGGTCGGTACACGGCCGACCCGCATCGTCATGGGCACCGCACTGCTGGCGCTGTTGGTGCATCTGGACGGCTCCGGCGCGGTGACCTTTCTCGTGACCATTCCGGCAATGCTGCCGTTGTATACGCGGCTGGGCATGGATAAACGCATACTGGCCTGCGTCACGGCGATGGCTGCGGGTGTCAACTTCCTGCCCTGGACGGGTCCGGTGTTGCGCTCCTCCGCAGCCCTTCACGTGCCGGTTTCGGATCTGTTTCAGCCGCTCATTCCGGTGCAGATCGTCGGACTGATCTTCGTCTTCACCTGCGCGTTCTTCCTGGGACAGCGTGAAGAGCGACGCCTGGGCCTGGGTCCTGACAATCTCGATGTAAAACCCCACCAACGCGTGCTCAGTGATGCCGAGCGTGAACTGCGCAAGCCTCGGTTGTTCTGGATCAACCTGCTGCTGACGCTGGTGGTGATGGGCGTAATGATCGCGGGGATTGTCGATCCGGTGGTGATGTTCATGCTCGGCACCGTGATTGCCTTGTGCATCAACTATCCTGCCGTGGACGCACAACGGGCACGCATCGACGCACACGCCAAAACGGCCCTGACCATGGCCAGTATTCTGCTTGCTGCCGGGGTATTCACAGGCATCATGCAGGGCACCGGGATGCTGAAGGCCATGGCAGAAGTGGCCGTAGGCCAGATCCCGGCCGGGCACGGCAAGCTGATCCCGGTCGTCGTAGGCTTTCTATCCATGCCCTTGAGCCTGCTCTTCGATCCGGACTCCTTCTACTTCGGCATCATGCCCGTGGTCGCCGAGGTCGGCAAAGCGCTCGGCGTTGACCCGATGCAGGTCGCGCAGGCGTCGCTGCTTGGCGTGCATACCACCGGCTTCCCGGTCAGCCCGTTGACGCCAGCGACCTTTCTGCTGGTCGGCCTGTGCAAGATCGAACTGGCTGACCACCAGCGTTTCACTATCCCTTTCCTGTTTGCGGCCTCGGTCATCATGACCCTGACCGCTATGGTCATAGGAGTTTTCTGAATGAAAACAATACGGATTGGTTCAGGAGCCGGTTATTCCGGCGACCGCATCGAGCCGGCGATCGAGCTGGCCGAGCATGGGCAACTGGATTACCTGGTATTTGAATGCCTCGCAGAACGTACCATTGCACTGGCACAGCAGTCGCGTCTGGCAGACCCATCAGCAGGCTACGATCCATTGCTGAGCGAGCGCATGCGCCGGGTCTTGCCCTTTGTGGGCAACGGCGTTGACGGTACGCGCCGCCGCTTGCGAATCATCACCAACATGGGCGCTGCAAATCCGCTTGGCGCCGCTAGTGAAATACGCCGGATAGCGGCAGAACTGGGCTTGAACGGCTTGAAAGTCGCAGCCCTGACAGGCGATGACGTACTCGCAGCCCTGCTGCAACAGCCCGATCAAACCCTCGACAACGGCAGGTCTCTGCGATCCCTCGGCGACAGGCTCATCTCGGCCAATGCCTATCTGGGCGCGGAAGGAATCATCCAGGCCTTGCGCGCCGATGCTGACGTGATCGTTACCGGAAGGGTCGCTGATCCCTCACTGTTTCTCGCACCGCAAATGTTCGAGTTCGGCTGGGCCGAGGACGCATGGGCATTGCTGGGCCGCGGAACCCTGGTCGGGCATTTGCTCGAATGTGCCGGCCAGGTCAGCGGCGGCTATTTCGCGGATCCTGGTGTTAAAGACGTCCCAGACCTCGACCGTCTGGGCTTCCCGCTGGCCGAGATAGATGCGGCAGGCAACGCCGTCATCAGCAAAGTGGCAGGCTCCGGTGGCCGCATTGATACCGCCACCTGCACCGAGCAAATGTTGTACGAAGTGCATGACCCTGCCGCCTATCTGACGCCGGATGTCAGCGCGGATTTTACCGATGCTGCCTTCGAATCCGTCGCCAGAGACGAAGTGCGCGTTCAGGGGGCGGACGGACACGCACGTCCCGCGACGCTGAAGGTGTCAGTAGGTTTTCTGGATGGCTGGATCGGCGAAGGACAAATGTCCTACGGCGGCCCCGGCGCGCTGGCTCGCGGACAATTGGCGAAGGACATCGTACTCAAACGCCTGGCCCTGACAGGCGTGGTATGTGAGGACATTCGAGCCGAACTGATCGGCGTTAACGCCTTGCATGGAAGTCACCTGGGAGCGCGCGCCGAGGGCGAGCCCTGGGAAGTACGCCTCCGGGTGGCCGCGCGTTGCATGGACAAAAACGATGCAATACGCGTCGGTAATGAGGTGGAAACCCTCTACACCAACGGCCCGTACGGCGGCGGCGGTGCGAGCAAGTCAGTCCGCCAGGTAGTCGCGGTGGCGTCGTTGTTTGTGCCGAGAGACCAGGTCAACCTGCACGTGCATCTGGAGGATCTGGCATGAACACCACCAAATTGCGGGACATCGCTCATACACGTACCGGTGACAAGGGTGACGTCTCCAATATCTCCATCGTTGCCTTTCGCATCGACGATTATCCACGTCTGGCTGAGCTGCTGACGGTGGAACGGGTCACTGAACACTTTGCCGAACTGCTGGATGCAAATGGACCACCCGTACGGCGCTACGAACTGCCACGTGTTGGTGCGCTCAACTTCGTCCTGCCCGGCATCCTGCGTGGCGGGGTCACGCGGTCACTGGCGCTCGATGCCCACGGCAAGGCTCTGGGGGCCGCACTGCTCGATCTGGCCCTGGAATGACGAGCGGCTTAGCGCGAGGCGGCACATCGGTCGCGCACCTAGCGGTGCACTTTGGCGCACCCTGCACGCATTGATGCAGCAAATCCGTACCCGCTGAAAAATTGGTTCACTCAACGGCGAACCAATCCCCTTGCCATGCCGCGGACCAACCCGGCGGACCTTTGAACATTGGCCCGCCAGGCTTGATCCGCGATAGTGGCTGGCCATCTTGCCCGGCAAAATTGACCGAACCAATTTTCATTGGCATCGCTCTTGCACCAGCCCTTATGCCTGGAACCCCTGCCTGCGGGCAGCTCAGGGCATCTTTTTTCGGTCTGGCGCGAGTACCACGATGCAAAGGTTCGACCCTGACATCCCCATCGACAACTCTTCGAAACTGGCGCTGGACGCGTTGCGCCAGATCGTTGCCCAGCATGCGGCCTTCCCCCAGCGGGCATTGCCTACCGAGCGGGATCTGGCGGCCGATTTCGGGGTCAGCCGACGCGCAGTTCGTCGCGCCCTGTCGGTGCTGGAAGCCGAAGGCCAGGTCTGGCGCCGGCAAGGTAAAGGGACATTTGTCGGACCGACGCCACCCAGTGCCGCCATGAGCTTCGCGCGGCTTTCCGGCCGGACCAATTTCACCGAGGTCATGGAAGCGCGCCTGCACCTGGAGCCAGCGCTTGCCTCACTGGCGGCGGTACGGGCCAATGGTGAACAGATGGCGATTCTGCGCCGCCTTGCCGAGCGCACCACTCGCCAGCAGGTCGCCGAGCAGACCGATGCCGAAGGCATCGAGCTGTGGGACAGCGCCCTGCACCGTGCCATTGCCGAAGCCGCGGGTAATCGGCTGATGCTGGACATCTTCGAAATGCTCGATGCGATTCGTCTGGACCCCGCCTGGCGAGACTTGCGTCACCGGGCGCGCAATGCCGACCGCCTCGACACTTACAGCCACGATCACGACGACATTGTCAGCGCCATTGAAAGCCGCGATCCGATCAAGGCCGCCACCGCCATGCGCGGCCATTTACGTGCGCTGCAACAGGCCCTGAACACCGTCATTAACCAAGACCTGGAGGCCAGCCTATGAGCGCCACTGCCCACCTCACAGAAAACGGCGACGGCACGGTGCTCAGCATCAGCGACCTGACCGTCCGCTTTGCCGGTGCGCCCGCCAATGTTGTCGACGGCGTGTCGTTTTCCGTCAAGCGCGGCAAGACCCTGGCCATCGTCGGCGAGTCCGGCTGCGGCAAGAGCGTGACCTCAATGGGCCTGATGGGCCTGTTGCCGACGACGGCCAAGGTAGACGCCAGCGACTCGCTGCTGATCGATGAAGCCTTGTTGGGCATGTCCGAAGAGCGCCTGCTGGACGTGCGCGGCAACCGCATGGCGATGATCTTCCAGGAGCCGATGACCTCCCTCAATCCGGTCTTCACCATCGGTGAGCAGATCGCTGAAAGCGTGATGCGTCATCAGGGCCTTTCAGACAAGGCTGCCCGCCAGCGGGCTCTGGACATGCTGGAAAAGGTCCGCGTGCCGGACGCTCGCCAGCGGCTGGACGCCTACCCACATGAACTCTCGGGTGGCATGCGGCAGCGGGCCATGATTGCCATGGCGCTGGCCAATGACCCGGCGCTGATCATCGCGGATGAACCGACGACTGCGCTGGACGTGACCATTCAAGCACAAATCCTCTCGCTGATCGCCAACCTGCAGACCGAGACCGGCACAGCGATGATTCTGATCACCCACGATCTGGGTGTAGTCGCCGAAGTCGCCGATGACGTCATGGTCATGTACGCCGGGCGTGTCGTGGAAAGCGGCCCGGTGAAAACCCTGTTCGACGATCCGCAGCATCCGTACACCATCGGCCTGATGGGCTCGATGCCCTCGATCGGCCCTCGTGAAGGTCGTTTGGCGACCATTAACGGCCGGGTGCCGACGCCGGCAGAAATGCCGGGCGGTTGCCGTTTCGCCGGGCGTTGCCCGTTCGTGATCCAGCGATGCCGAGACGAACGCCCGCCGCTGCTTGAGTTGTCTCCCGGACACTTCGCCGCGTGCATCCGTGCGCCTTTGGAACAGCATGTGGGAGTCAGTGCGTGAACCTTTCCAGACCAGACATCGCCGGGCGCGTCAGCCCCGACAGCAACGCGCAGAAACCCATTCTGGAAGGCATCGGCCTGAGCAAGCACTTTACCGTGCAAAGCGGCCTTTTGCAGCCGAAGAAGCCGCCGGTACAGGCTGTCAATGAGGTCAACCTGTCAGTCCGCAAGGGCGAGACGCTGGCATTGGTAGGCGAGTCCGGCTCGGGTAAATCCACCCTTGGCCGCTTGCTGCTCAACCTGCTGCAACCGACTGCGGGCGACGTGATTTACGAGGGCCGCAACCTGGCCAACCTGACGCCGGAAAAACTGCGTCAGGTACGCCGTGACTTACAGATCATCTTTCAGGACCCGTTCGCCTCGCTGAATCCACGCATGACCGTGGAATCCATCGTTGGCGAACCGATCTGGCTGCACAGCCAGGCCAGCCGTAGCGACCGTCAGGCTAAAGTCGCCGAGTTGTTGCGCACGGTAGGTCTGGCTCCGGAACACGGCGGTCGGCATCCCCATGAATTCTCCGGCGGTCAGCGCCAGCGCATCGGCATTGCCCGCGCCCTGGCTTCCGAGCCGCGCTTGATCCTCGGTGACGAGCCGGTCTCGGCGCTGGACGTTTCAGTGCAGGCGCAAGTGGTCAACCTGCTCGAAGACCTCAAGCATCAATTCGGCCTGACCCTGGTGATTGTTGCCCATGGCCTGGCCGTGATTCGCCATATGAGCGACCGCGTGGCGGTGATGTACCTGGGTGAAATCGTCGAACTGGCGCCGGTCGACGCGCTGTTCGAAAACCCTTTGCACCCTTATACCCAGGCGCTGATGGCCGCTGTGCCGGTCAGCCACCCTGACCTGCGCCAGCCGCGTCCGCTCCTCGGCGGCGATATGCCCAGCCCCAGCCGCCCGCCTTCGGGTTGCCGCTTTCATACCCGTTGCCCGCACGCCCGTGCGCTGTGCAAGGACGCTGCGCCGGTCATGGAAACAGTCGAGGCCGAACGCCAGGTCGCCTGCCACTTCTGGCGTGAAATCGCCAACGCAGGCAGCGCCACGCTGATCCTTCCGACACCCAGCGCTGCCTACACCCAGCGCCTGAATCTGTTCAAGCATCATCAATCCCTTGCAGTGGAGAGCCAGCCATGAAAATCGCACACGTCGTGACAGGAACATTGTTATTGCTGGCCGCCAACGCTGCCTTTGCCGAATCGACGTTGCGCATCGGCATTCAGGACGATCCCGATGTGCTTGATCCGCATCGTTCGCGCACCTACTCTGGCCGTCTGGTCTACACCGCGCTGTGCGACAAACTGGTGGACGTCAACCCGGACCTGACCTACTCGCCGCAACTGGCCACCGCCTGGAACTGGAGCGAAGACGGTAAAACCCTGACCATGACGTTGCGCGAAGGCGTGACGTACCACGATGGCGAACCTTTTGATGCCGCCTCGGTGAAGTTCAACCTCGACCGCGCCCGCACCCTCCCCGACTCGCTGCGCAAAAGCGAGCTGGCCTCGGTGGACAGCGTCGAGGTGATAGACGCAAAAACCGTCGCCATCAAGCTCAAGCAGGCCGATGCCACGCTGGTTTCACAGCTGTCTGACCGCGCCGGAATGATGCTCGCGCCGAAAGCTGCGCAAGGCGAATTCGCCGCCAACCCGGTCTGCTCCGGCCCTTACAAATTCGTGCAGCGCGTGCAGCAGGATCGAATCGTGCTGGAGCGTTTTGACAAGTACTGGAATAAACAGGCTTATCACTTCGACAAAGTGGTGTTCCTGCCGATTCCGGATACATCGGTGCGCCTGGCCAACCTGCGCTCCGGCGACCTGGACATCATCGAGCGTGTTGCACCAACCGATGTGAAAACGGTCAAGGGTGACAGCAAGCTGGCGATCTACAACACACCCGGCCTGGGCTACATGCAACTGATGTTCAACATCGGCAACGGTGAAAAAGCCAACTCGCCGATGGGTAAGGACAAGCGCGTACGCAAAGCCTTTGAGCTGTCCATCGACCGCGATGCTATCAACCAGGTGGTGTTCGAGGGTCTGTACGCGCCAAGCGCTCAGCCGTTCCCGAAAAACAGCCCGTATTACGACAAGGACCTGCCGATCCCGGCTCGCGATATCGAGAAAAGCAAGGCGCTGCTGGCTCAGGCCGGTGTGAAGCTACCATTGGCGGTGGACCTGAAAGTGGCCAACAACCCCATCGCACAGCAGGTCGGGCAGATCATTCAGGCCATGGCTGAAGAAGCAGGCTTCAAGGTCAACCTGATTGCCACTGAATACGCGACGATGCTCAGCGAACAGGCGAGCGGCAACTTCCAGATCGGCATGAGCGCCTGGTCAGGCCGCCCCGATCCGGACGGCGATATCCATCAGTTCGTGACCTGCAAAGGCGGCCAGAACGACGGTAAATACTGTAACGCCAGGCTCGACGAACTGCTCAACAAGGCGCGCACCGTGAACGACGTTGCACAACGCCAGGCGCTGTACAACGAAGCGCTGCGTTTGTTGACCGATGAAGTACCGACCGTCTACCTGTATTTCGACCCGCGAATCATTGCCATGCGTAACAACGTGACCGGTTTCGTCCCTAACCCGGACGGTCTGATTCGTCTGAACAATGTCGCGTTCAAGCCATGACTGACGGGCGCACCTGCGAGGTTCCGGTATGCTGATGTTCATCCTGCGACGCCTGCTCAGCTCGATACCGACGCTGATTCTGGTTTCGCTGTTCGTCTTCACCCTGCAGAAGCTGCTGCCGGGTGACCCGGTGCTGGCCATGGCCGGGGAAGAACGCGATCCAGCGGTCATGGAATACCTGCGCGACAAATACCGGCTCGATGACCCGATCCCGTTGCAGTACCTCAACTGGGTCGGCAACGTGCTGACCGGCGACCTGGGAACATCGCTGCGCACCGAGCAACCGGTGACCACGCTGCTGGCGTCGAAACTGCCGGTGACTATCGAACTGGCCGTGCTGGCCCTGCTGATTGCTCTGTTTATCGGCATTCCCACCGGGATCATTTCGGCGGTGCGCAAAGGCACTGCGGTGGATTACGGGGCCAACGTGGTGGCGCTGTCGGGGATTTCCATCCCGCACTTCTGGCTGGGCATTCTGCTGATCATGATCTTTGCAGTGAAACTGCAGTGGCTACCCGCCTCCGGCTTTGTGCCGATGGGTGAGGACTTCGGGCAAAACCTGAAGACCCTGATCCTGCCAGCGTTCGTACTGGGTGCCGGGCTTTCCGGGATTCTCATGCGCCACACCCGCAGCGCCATGCTGGAAGTCCTGCGTGCTGACTACGTCCGCACCGCACGGGCCAAGGGATTGTTCCCGCGCACGGTGATTCTCAAGCATGCGTTGCGCAACGCATTGATGCCGATCATCACCCTCACGACACTGCTGTTCGGTGAGTTGCTCGGCGGTGCGGTGTTGACCGAGCAGGTATTCAGCATTCCGGGGTTCGGCAAGATGATTGTCGACGCCGTATTCAACCGTGACTACGCCGTGGTGCAAGGCGTGGTGTTATGTGTCGCGATTGGCTTCCTGATGTTGAACTTGCTGGCAGACGTGCTTTATCGCCTGATCAACCCACGCCTGAGGACTGCCTGATGACCGCTATCGCCAGCCTGTCGCACAGCGCGATCCTGCCCCGCAGTCGCTCGCCTTTTCTGAAAAAATTCCTGGCCAACAAAGGCGCAGTGATTGGCGCGGCAGTGTTGTTGCTGTTTGTCCTGGCCGCCGTTCTGGCGCCCTGGATTGCGCCTCATGACCCGCTCAAAGCCAACTTCCTCGCGGTACGCAAGGCACCTTCATTGATCTACTGGATGGGCACCGACGAACTGGGGCGCGATTTATTCTCGCGTTTGCTGTATGGCGCACGCAGTTCGCTGCTGGCCGGTGGTGTTTCGGTGGCCATCGCCATGGTCATCGGCGTGCCGCTGGGCCTGCTGGCTGGGTACTTCGGTGGCAAGCTGGACATGATCATCTCGCAGGTCATGGAAGCGCTGTTGTCCTGTCCGTTTCTGGTGCTGGCCATCGCTTTGGGCGCCTTTCTCGGCCCCAGCCTGACCAACGCGATGATCGCCATCGGCCTGTCCGCGATGCCGATCTTTGCCCGCCTGACCCGTGGCCAGGTGCTGTCGATCAAACACGAGGATTACCTCGAAGGTGCCCGCGCCATCGGTCTGCCGGATCGCTGGATCATCCTGCGTTACGTGCTGCCCAACGTGATGTCGCCGCTGGTGGTACAGGCCACATTGACCATCGCCTCGGCGATTCTGGCCGAAGCCAGCCTGTCGTTTCTCGGCCTGGGCCAGCAACCGCCGTCGCCGTCCTGGGGCTCGATGCTCAATACTGCGAAAAATTTCATGGAGCAGGCTCCGTGGATGTCGATTGCGCCAGGTGTGGCGATCTACATCACGGTCCTGTGTTTCAACCTGCTGGGTGACGGCCTGCGCGATGCGCTGGACCCCAAGGGCTAAACCTTTCGTCTTCTGCCAAAGAGAAACGCTTATGTTCGATGATCTGGATTACAACCAACCGTACGCGTCGGCCCGCTCGCCGGTGATGGGCAACAATATGGTCGCCTGCTCTCAACCATTGGCCGCTCAGGCCGGGCTGGACATGCTGCGCCGTGGCGGCAATGCGGTCGACGCCGCCATCGCCGCGGCCATGGTGCTGACTGTGGTAGAGCCCACCGGCTGCGGCATCGGCAGCGATGCCTTTGCCATCGTCTGGGACGGCAGCAAGCTGCAAGGCTTGAACGCTTCCGGCCGCGCGCCACAGGCCTGGACACCGGAATACTTCGAAGGCCAGAGCCAGATGCCGCAACGCGGCTGGCCTGCGGTCAGCGTGCCGGGTGCAGTGTCGGCCTGGGTGGAGCTTTCGGCACGCTACGGCAAACTGCCCTTCGCGACCCTGGCCGAACCGGCGATCGGCTACGCCCGCGATGGCTATCAGGTCACACCGATTATCGCCGAGCTGTGGAAACGCGGCGCGCATCTGCTCAAGGACCAACCGGGCTTTGCCGAGTGTTTCATGCCGGATGGCAAGGCCCCCATGGCCGGAGAGAAAATCCGGCTCAAGGACCATGCCCGCACGCTGGAACTGATCGCGCAGACCAAAGGCGAAGCGTTCTATCGCGGCGAACTGGCGCAAACAATCATCGCCCATGCCAACGCCAATGGCAGCGTGATGAGTCTCGACGACCTGGCGACGCACACTGTGGACTGGATCGACACCCTGTCAGTGCCATACGCAGGCGCTGTGGTGCATGAACTGCCGCCCAATGGCCAGGGCATTGCCGCCCTTGCCGGCCTGACCATGCTCGAAGCACTGGGCGTCGGTAAACACCCGGTGGACAGCCTCGAGACGGTTCATCCGGTGCTGGAAGCAATGAAACTGGCCCTGGCCGACCTCGACGAACATGTCGCCGACAGCGAGCACATGCGCGTGCCCTCAGCCGATTTGCTGGGCCAGGCTTACCTGACGGAACGCGCAGGGCTGATCACCGATCAGGCCGCCAATCCCGGGCACGGCTCGCCAAAACCGGGTGGCACGGTGTACCTGTCGGCAGCGGATGAAAGCGGCATGATGATCTCGTTCATCCAGTCCAACTACATGGGCTTCGGTTCGGGTGTGGTGGTACCCGGTACGGGCATCAGCATGCAGAACCGCGGCGCGGGCTTCTCGCTGGACCCGCAGCACGTCAATTACGTCGCGCCGCGCAAACGCCCGTTCCACACCATCATCCCCGGTTTTGTCATGAATGCCGACGGCACGCCGCTGATGTCCTTCGGTTTGATGGGCGGCCCGATGCAGGCGCAGGGTCACTTGCAGATGATGATGCGCATCCTGCGCTACAAACAGAACCCGCAAGCCGCTGCCGACGCACCGCGCTGGAGGATCGAATCCGGCCTGAAAGTCGCCGTGGAGCGTGCGTTTGACCCCGAGGTGGTGAAAGCACTGCGCGCCAAGGGTCACGACATCGATGTCGAAGAGCCGAGCGGCGTGTTTGCCTTCGGCGGTGCGCAGATTATCCAGCGCACCGCGCATGGATACGTGGGCGGGACCGATCCGAGGAAGGACGGAACGGTCGCAGCGTATTGAGCGACCGCGATATCCGCTACTGACAAGCCATCGAGCAGACGGCCCTGGTCGGGAAACAGTTGCTCGATGCGCTTGGTAATCCGCGCAACTAAGGGTTACACCTTGCCGTCGACCAAGGGTCTTGCGGCTCGCCGGTAGCCCAGTAGCGCGTCCAGGACGATAAAGCCCAGCAGACTCACGCCCAATACGGGCAGGGCAAAGCCAGTCAACACTGCGACCAGGATCAACGCCCATTGCGCGCCCGGATTCAATGAGCGCCAGAGACTCAAGAGCGTTGCCTGCTGATTGCGTGGTTGAGAAAGCGTTGGACGACGTCGCCACCACATCACATAACCCATGACGACCATGGCCGCCAGGCCACTGGCGAACACCACCAGCACCAATTGATTGGCCAGACCGAACAACACGCCCATGTGCGCATCAATGCCCCAGCGGGTCAGCTTGGCGGGCAGCGAATAGTCTGCAAACCTGACGTGATCGACCACTTCCAGTGTTTGCGGGTTGATCGACACGGCATCCACTTGCGTCGGCCAACTGCGATCTATCTCGCTGACCACCCACGCCTTGTCGCTGCTCGCGGATGGCCTGATCTCAACTTTGGCTGCATCGATATGCTCGGCACGCGCGCTGGCCAGAACGCTGTCAAACAAGGCAGGGTCCAGCACGGATGCCTGTGTCGTCGGCGCCATGTGCATATGATGCTCGGCGTGCTCGTCCATGGGCATAGACATTGGCATCGCCGCCGACTTGTCCAGTGCGGTGGCCACACTGGGCGTTGACCAGCCATAGTAGGCACGCAGTACGCCAATGTTATCGCCAGCGTACTGTGACCACGTCAAACCGGTGGCCGAGAAGAACAGCAGCCCCAGTAACAGCCATACGCCGGTGGTTGCATGCCAGCGGCGCACGTTGCCGCGTTCACGACTCTGCCGACGACGGCGAACCGTCCACAGCACCAGACCGCCGAGCGCAGCCACCCACAGCCATGAGGCGGCCAGCTCGCTGTAGATCCTGCCGACATCGCCCAGTAGAAGGCCCCGATGAAACTGATCGATCCAGGTGCGTAGGGGTAGTACGCCACTGGTACCGTAGACCTTCATGTCGCCGCGAATTTCGCCACTCACCGGGTCCACGAACAGCGCTCGATGCTCTGATGGGCCAAAGCCCGGATCGCTGAACATGACCCGAGTGGTATCCCCTTCCCGGGGTGCCGGGCGCACTGCGGCAACGCTCAGGCCTGGACCTGCCGATGCCTGCGCGCGCTGGATCTGCGCCTGCAAGCTCATGGCAGGACCACGGCTGTCTGTGTGCAGCGCACGCGCATAGAGCGAATCTTCGATCTGCGGGGTCAGCGCATAGACGATGCCACTCAAGGCCGCGACCAGCATGAACGGACCAACGAATACGCCGATGTAAAAATGGAGCCTTTTCAGAAAGGCGACAAACGCCCCGGAAGGCCGTAGCTCCGGGCTTGAACAGGATGCAGACATAAGGACTCACCAACGTATAAACGCGCCCCGCCGGAATGACCTTCCGGCAGGCTATAAGGGCAATATCGGTTGTTCGTGCGAGCGATACTCACACGTCCACGATGGGCGCTACGGGGCCTGTGGATTGAGTCGCGGGAGGGAGTACCTTGGCAGGTTGCCGAGCCAGAGGTCGGGCAACACGAAACGAGAACGGCGGATACGGGTCAGCCAGCCCAGCGCCACGAAGAAAATCATCGCCAGCGTCAGCGTGCCGGCAAACGAACAGTCTCCCGACTGCGCCTTCATGCCGCCTGACATGTCCGTCTTTTTGGACGAGCCGTCCATGGACATGTGCATCGTGTGATGCCCACCGTGCATATCCGACATCCCATGGTCTGCATGGGAGACCGACGCCACTGCAGTGCCTGCAAAGGCGGCCATCATCTGGCCGTGACCGATGCTGCACGCAAGACCATTGAACAGGACAACTGCGTACAGTATCCAGGCAATGGGCGAGCAATGGGTTCGGAAGAAGTTCATGGCGGCTAATTTAACATCTCCAGCCGGAACTAGACAGAATGGGGTGTACAGATCGGCAGCCTTCGCAGGAGCGATAATCGCGGTGAAGCGGGTTATACGAGCCCGCCATGTGCTGGTGGACGCCAGGGCGCACCGCGTGGTTTCTTGCTTCGCTGCATCGAATGAACCTGGCAATTGCAGTCGAGCAGACAGTCGTTTTTAAATCCGTCGTTAAATACTTCGCCTGTACCCGCCACCTACAGGATCGTGCCAATGGACATAAGAGAACATGAAGTAAACCTTGAACACCTTGCAACAACCAGCACGCGTGCACTGAACCGTCTCGAACTTATAACGCCCCCAATCACACCTCGATGATGCCCCGTACCAACCTGGCCCTCATACACGTACTTTTCCATACCACACTGCCCGACTCTATCGCTTGGTTATATATATCACTTGATGGCGACACTGTTTTCTACACCCGAGCGAATTCCTCTCGACCCGGGCTTATCCGGACGCGCAGTCTGCTTTTCAAAAAACCGAGAAAAAGCTGCCTCCCCCCAATTAAACCGGGCCAATAGCAACCTGTTCGATTCAGGTTCGACCCTGTTAAAAAACGCGAAACCCATTTCGCGGTCATGAAACCTTCATTAAAAAATCCTGCAAATGCAACACACTTCATCCGCTTTAACTTTCCATGATTATCATGAGCAAGCTGAACTAAAGCTGTCTGTTCATGACGAGCTCGATGAAACCTGAACGCCAGATTAATAATTCTACATGGACGCATAACGACATTGTCGGCCGTTTGAGTTTCCCCCTACTCTATGCTTCGAAAGCCTGCCAAGCGATACAAAAAAGCAACGGCATATGGACATTATTTTTACAGTTGAACGCCTAAGTTCACGACACTCACGCACCCTGTATTTGCGCACTCGTCGTGTGACTTTTTTATGTTCGGCCCTGCTGCGTCAATCGGAGAGTCTCTGTAGATGAGTCAAACTTTTCTTGCCTTTTCACGGCCGTCCATT
>Ga0182233_1000067_pt1 | contig 18582 bp, 8 predicted proteins | sample G6R1MG_31_FD_129664 | JGI IMG/M metagenome (GOLD analysis project Ga0182233, IMG submission 129664) | Miscanthus phyllosphere microbial communities from Michigan, USA - G6R4_NF_07NOV2016_LD1 MG | ecosystem: Host-associated > Plants > Phyllosphere > Phylloplane/Leaf | place: USA: Michigan... | reverse complement strand
TTGGGCAGCACATGCATGCCCGGCTCAAGCGTGTCATGCGCCAACGCGGCGTTTTCAGCATAACCAGTCACGAACAGGATTTTCAGGTCGGGCCGGACATCCCGCGCCGCGTCTGCGACCTGACGACCATTCATGCCGCCCGGCAGACCGACGTCGGTGATCAGCAGGTCGATCGCCACTTTGGACTGCAGAATGGTCAGGGCATCGGCACCCCGTTCAGCCTGCAAGACGATATAGCCAAGGTCTTCAAGCAACTCGGCAATGAGCAAGCGCACGGCGGGCTCGTCATCGACGACCAGAATGGTTTCGTCACTCGTGCTGGAAGCGGGGACTTGCAACGGGCTGTCATCGAAGACCACCGTTTCAGCTTCGCCTTCGTGCATCGGCAGCAGAATGCAGACTTTCGAACCCTCGCCAACCTTTGACGTAATGTAAACGCCGCCACCGGACTGCCGTGCAAAACCGTAAATCATCGACAGCCCCAGCCCGGTGCCCATGCCTGTCGGTTTGGTGGTGAAGAACGGGTCGAAGGCCCGCGCCATGACGTCGTTGCTCATGCCGGTGCCGGTGTCGCTGACGGACAGTTCCACATAACGGCCTGCGGGCAGTTGATACTTGGTCGCCGTGACTGCCGTCAGGTGGCGATTGCCCGTCTGGATCAGCAGTTTTCCGCCATCGGGCATGGCGTCCTTGGCGTTGATGCACAGGTTGAGCAGCGAATTTTCCAGTTGATGCGGATCAACCAGGGTCGCCCATAGCCCGCGTGAGGTATTGACCTGCATATCGATGGCCGGACCTACGGTGCGCCGAATCAGCTCGTCCATGCCCGCGACCAGAAGATCGATATCCGTGGCCTTGGGGGCCAGCGTCTGACGGCGCGAGAATGCCAGCAGCCGATGTGTCAGGGATGCCGCGCGTCTCGAGCCTTCCAGCGCTGCGTTGATGTAGCGGTCCAGTTCCGTGAAGCGTTCCTGTCTGATCCTCGACAGCAGCAGCTCCATGTTGCCGGTGACGCCCATCAGCAGGTTGTTGAAGTCATGAGCCAGCCCGCCGGTCAGTTGCCCGACCGCTTCCATTTTCTGCGATTGAATCAAGGCCTCTTCGGCAATACGCAATGCTTTGATGCGGTCCTTTTCGTGGGTCAGGTGCTTGCCCAGCGCAAAAATGATTCCGTTGCCGGGTGCCGCAGTCCAGCCGAACCAGTGGTAGCTGCCGTCGACATGCTGATAACGATTTTCAAACAGCGGCAGTACATGGTTGACAGTGTGTTTCAGAGCATTCTGGGTGTTGCTGACATCATCCGGATGCAGCAGGGTCATGATGGAGGTGCCCAGCAGCTCTTGTTCCGGGTGGCCCAGCAGCGCTGTCCAGGCCGGGTTTACCCGCAGAAAGATACCGTTGAAATCGAGTATCGCCAGCGGGTCAGGAGATATTTGCCAAAACGTGTCCAGCTCCAGCGTCCGTTGTTCAAGTCTGGCGGTCTGCTGTCGTTCCAGACTGACCAGATCATCAATCAGTTTCAGGCGTTTGCGCTCGCTTTCCTGCAGCGCTTGCTGATTGAGAACATGCGCAGTGGTTTCGTTGGTGATGCAGAACATGCCGACTACCACGCCATGCTCGTCGATGACCGGTGAAAACGAGAATGACCACCATGTCTGCTCGACCTCGCCGTAGCGTGCCATGGACAGCGGCAAGTCCTGGTAGTGGCAGGGCTTGCCGGCGAGGGCGTCGATCACCAGCGGCGCGACCTGGTCCCAGACGTCTGCCCACAGATCCGGAATGAGTGCGCCGATAGCGTCGTCCTTGCGCGGGCCGAGGATCGGGGTATAGGCGTCATTGTGGAAAAACACCAGATCCGGTCCCCAGAGCAGGTACATGGACTCCGGAGAATTGAGGATCAGATTCAGGGTGTTTTTCAGCGATACCGGCCAATGCTCGATCGGTCCGAGTGAAGTCTGACTCCAGTCCCTGGATCGGATAATCCCGGCGGCCTTGCCGTTGGCGGTCGGGAAACCAGTGGGCGATATCACTTCGGACAAGCTCCTGAAGATCTGCATGAAGAGGCAAGGGTATTCATATGAATAGGGATGTGTGTTTGCTCAGTTCAGGAAAGGGGCTGCATACCTGCTTTTACCTGCAGCCTGTACTTTATTGACTCTTCGCCACAGGTGCGGGTTGCACGCAGTTCACCAATACGCGGGGCAGATTGACGAACGGGTATCTGCTCAAACCCGTAACATCCGGAAGCACACCGGTAATAGCCAGACAGTGACTTCTCTTCAACTTGTTGGTCAATGACTCATCTGACAAACCTTGTAGGAGGCTTCCTGTGAATACGCGTGGTTTACTCGATCAATTGCTCAAGTCCGGACAAAGCATGTTGCAGGACAAGAACAAAGGCAAATCCGGCAAGCAATCGTCGGGCAGCGACTCACTGATCAATGGCCTCGGCAGCCTGCTTGGCGGTGGCAAAGGACAGGGCGGTTCCCAGAATGGGCTGGGTGGTCTGCTGTCCGGCGCCGGTGGTGGCGCTCTGGCCGCAGGTGCCATGAGTCTTCTGCGCGGCAAGCGTACCCGCGGGATGGGCGGCAAGGTGTTGACCTACGGAGGCCTGGCGGCGCTGGGAGTACTGGCTTACAAGGCATACAACAACTGGCAGTCCAGCCAGGGGCTTGCCGCTCAACGTGAACCGCAAACCATCGACCGGCTGCCCGAGGCTGAAGCCGAGCAGCACAGCCAGGCAATCCTGCGCGCATTGGTCGCCGCCGCAAAGGCCGATGGCCATGTCGATGAGCGTGAGCGCGAACTGATCGAAGGTGAGTTCACCAAACTGAACAACGATCAGACGCTTCAGCAATGGCTTCACGCCGAGCTGAACAAGCCGCTGGACCCGGCAGAGGTGGCCAAGGCCGCGACCACGCCGGAAATGGCGGCGGAAATGTACATCGCCAGTGTGATGCTGGTGGATGAAGAGCACTTCATGGAACGCGCCTACCTCGATGAGTTGGCGCGTGAGTTGAAGCTGGAACCCGGCCTCAAGACCGAGCTTGAAGGCCAGGTGCGGAACGCTCAGTAAACCGGCTCTCCGGCCAGTGAGTTGCCTGGCACGCCTTGTGTGCCAGGCAACTGCCCCGATCAGGGGTGTTCCATTCCTTCGGCGTTGGTCAGTTCCCTGATCAGCGCTGTCTGCTGCTCCTTGAATGTGGCTTCGAACTCTACAATCCGTTCTTCGTACTCCGGGTCTTCGAGACTGATATTGCGTTGTTCGAACTCGTCGGTGAGCTGGTTCAGTTCAGTCCTGTAGGTACGTTCGAGTGCTTCGAAGCGTCCAGTGTGGGTTTCACGCAGGTAGCTGATCCAGTAATCCTGCTGCTGAGCGAAGCGCAGGAAGGGCTCGCCGCGTTCTCCGTTTTGCACGCGAAGCATTGCAGTGTCGAACTCCCCGGGTCTGATGGCTGCGTGAGCCTGGAAAAGCATGCCTTCCGGTGGTACTGGCAAGTCCAGCGCGCTGGCCCAGTGCGTGCGATACGCCAGACGCACCTCGGCTTCATCACGGCCCCCGGACTGTTCGCGGGCTGCGGCATCCAGCTCGGAGAGGCGATACAGCCGGACGGTCAGCCGATACAACAGGGCGCCGCGCTGCTCCGCTACGACGTCCTGCAACGACTGCCGGACGAACACCAGCACCTCCATCTGGTTGAATTCCAGAAGAATGCCGTCCGGGCAAGTGTCGTTGTCACGAAACAGCCTGAGCGGTTCTTCGGCGATGGCGTTGAGGGTCTCTCCAAGTTGAGGCTCCTGACTCACTGCGGTCAGTACCCGCCAGACGCGCTCGCGCAGTGCTGTGCGGCTGGTGATGTTGCGATAATCGGCGCTGCGACGCAGCGAGTCGATCAGGTCGAGCAGGTTGCGGGTGTGCTCGCTGGCCTCCAGTTGCTCCCACATCTCACGCCGCCCGGCGCTCAACGGGTTGCTGTCGTCCAGCCAGGGCTCGACGGTGACGGGCTCCGGAGTCGATGCCCGACTGTCATCTGATGACAGATAATCAGAGATCGATGCGTCCGAGTCATGGTGTTCCGTCCAGTCCATCGCGCTGAGCTCGGGCGGCAGATCCATGTCGAAGGTGAAAGAGCGTCCATAACGTTCTGACAGATGTGCCCGGCGCATGGTGTCTTCGGAAAGCGGATTGCTCAGCAGGCTTATTTCCGTGTGCGAAAACTCGCTGCCGGGATTGGCGAGTATGTGTTCTGGCAGTTCGCTGATCAGATTGCCTTCCAGCAACAGTGTCCTGATCTGGGCTGGGACCATGCTCTCCACCCAGGTTGGCCATTCGACCAATCCGATGTTGTTCAGTGACAGCCAGTTAAGTGCTGTGCCACTGAGGCTGGCCAGGTCGCTGATGGCACCGATTCTGTTGCCATCCAGCTCCAGCCTTTCAAGCGTCGCGATCCGGCCGAAGAAATCGATGTGCTGTTGCTCTACCAGCATCCCCTGATCCATCAGCGATAGTGTACGAAGAGATCGAAGCTCGAGCAGCGCCGGTGGCAGTTGCAGCAGGGGGGCGACATGCCCGCTTATTTCCAGCGAGGTCAGATCCGTCATGCGGCGCAACAGCTGATCCAGATCAGCGGCTGTGCCAATGATTCTGCTCAGATGCAGATAGCGTACCTGGCGATAAAAGAAATCCGGCAGGTGTCGGGGAAAGTCGGCCAACGCAATGTCTGCGAGGCGCAGTGGACTGTGGATTTGCCCCAGGCTGAAGGTTCGCCAGTGATCGGTCAGAAGCCTGCCGATCTGACGGCGTGATTCGAGGGTCTGCTCGCTCGGTAAGGCCATCGAGCTGGAGGCATGCGTCCACCGATCAACGGCGGCAAATAATTCTGCACCTTCGTTCAATTGCCTGTTTACAGCGGCCTGCACGGCAACCGGAGTGTCCATGACAAAACTGAAGGAACTGCCGGCTACCGCTTCATTGATACGTGCATGCATCGCAGTGTGTCGGGACAGGATGTTGCCGCGCAAGTCAATCACTGTCCGATGCTCAGGGCTGGGAGGATTGTCGAGGATCCACCCGGGCAGTTCCGTCAGGTTATTGTGCGCCACCGACAGTTCGCGAATGTTGTTCGGGATTATGTCGGTCAGCCAGGACGGCCAGCGGTGCATGCTGACCCGCTCCAGCACCAACCGGTCGAGGTGCAGCCAGCTCAGGTCCATGGGCAGCACGCTGATCAGGCGATTGCCACTGAGGTTCAGCATCCTCAGGCCAGGCATGCTGCGCAAGGGGTCCATTTGCGCCTGGTCCAGAAAAATGCCCTGGTTGATCAGCCCCAGTTCGGTCAGTTGGGGCAGCACACGGGACACTTGCTGAGGCAGGTTGAGAAAGATCGAGGGCTCGGGGGCCAGACGGGAGGCGGGCTCACTGGTCAGGTTCAGTGCGCGGGTATGCGGGAAGCGCTGCAGGAAGGCGCCAAGTTCGAAGCTGTTGGTCGACTGTCGGGACAGGTTCATGCCTGCTGGCGTTATATCCGCTGCATCGAGTCGCGCTCCGGACTCGACCGATATGTTTTCCAGGTGCAGTGCGGTAACGCGGTTGAAGACGAAGTCCGGCAGATGTTGCGGAAAATCACTCAGCGAGACATGGTGCAGGCGCAGCGGCTCAAGCGTCCGTCCTATCTCGGGGAGGTTGTTGAGGCGCCAGTGGCTCCAGATCGCTTCGTGGATGCGCGTGCGACTGTCGATATGAGCCTGACTCATGGGGGGCATTGCCACGGATTCATAGGTCCAGGCGTCGAGACTTGCGCGCAACAGCATTTGCTCGCCCAGCAGGTCGTTGAGTCGCGTATCGATGGTTCTGTTGTCCCAGCCGGCGTGGCGCAGACGGTCGAGGATGTCTTCGGGAAACGCATCCTCCAGCTCAAGTGTGCGGATCTTGTCCAGCAGACTCTCGTCGGTCATGTGCCAGTCGACTCTGCCGCTACCGCTCAGAGGGTAGCCAAGGCGACCGTCAGCCAGGCGCATGGGGGATTTCGAGCCTGGCTTGATCGCCTGCATTTTCAGCAATGGTGCCAGGTGCTGGCGGGGCAGGGGATTGTCCTGAATCAGCGCTGCCAGCGTCTGGCCCTCGCTGGTCCGGGCAAAGCCCAATTGCTTGCGTTGGGCATCGGGCAGGGCGTGCAGCACGGACGAGTACAGATCGTCCAGCCCGTGCAGGTGCTGGTCCTCAGCGTCACGGGCCTGGTAACGATTGCCGTCCTTGATCAGTACTTTGCGTACGGGCGCATCCTCTGGGCCGATGCTGTCGATCAAGCGGCCACCGAAATACCGGTCATGGACCTCAAGTCTGACCTGGGGCGGCCATTGCGGCAGGGCTTCAAGGCTGTGCAATGCAAGGCAGTCAGTGTCGGCACTGTAGACCGAGGTCAGATAAAGCCCTTCATAGGCCCGCGCCAGCCTTACCTGTTGTAAATAGGCGCTGGCCTCTTCGGCAATGGTCAACGGTACACGTCGTTCTGCCACGAGTTGCAGTCTTTCGGCAGGCGAGGCATGGCTGGCCAGTTCCTCGGTTACCAAAGGCGGCAGACCGGGAAATGCCTTCTGCAGGGTTTGCGCACCTTGCGCTTCGGTGGTGTTCAATGCGCGGTAATGAGACTCGAACAGCCAGCCCCGCGTGGTACGGGCGCGTGCCGCCAATTGCGCCCGTAACGTGATCAGTCGCGGTGACATGCCAAGCTGGCCTGCACCGAACTCTTCGTTGAGCAGGGTGCGGATTTCGTTGTTGCTCAGCTTTTCCAGCACCTGGCGCAGGGCATCCGGCTGGTCGGCATGAACAGTGATGTTGAGGGTGTCAGACACGACCGGCTGATAGGCCGGAGCGAATGTCTGCAGCGTGCGGCCCTCGGCATCCACCAGTACCAAGGCGCGATTGCTCGGCCAGCCACGGTCCTGGCTCAACAGTTCAAGTTGAAGGGGCGCCGCGGCGTTCGTATCGTTGGCTTCCAGCTGTTCGATGAAACGCTCGATCTCCTGGTCCAGCCTGAACCGGCGCGCCGTGTCCTCAAGCAATGCCGGAGGACGACGCTGATCGGTCAGTGCCTCGCGCATCACGGATTCAGGCGTGTTGCTGACTTTGACGATGCGCCTGGCGGTGCTGTCCGAAAACGTTTCACTGGAATAGCCCAACCGTCGAAACAGGTTCAGGCCTTCCATCTCCAGCGGCTGATCGAGCTCATGCAGCCATGCGCCTGCGCCGTTGTGCCGCAAGGCGGGCCGATAGCTGTCCGCGCGGGTCGGGTGCTCGATCAGGTAACCGTCGCCGCTCGTGGCAGGGCTGACTGAATAGGTACGTCCTTCAAGTGGCAACCACTGCTTGCCTTGCCAGGTGTACAGCCCGGTAGCGTCGGGCTGCAGACCCTTGGGCAGTACGATGTCATGGGCAAAGGGCGTCAGGTCAGGCTTCCACAGGCGGGTCGTGCCGCCCGGCAAATCCACGGGCTTGAGGCTGTTTACGAACTCGGGCGCCTGTACCGCCGGGATACCTGCGGCGCCCGTCGACGCAGCGCCAAGAGCCGATATCAGGGCAACGTTCTCGACTACATCGAACAGGTAGGCGAACGCCTGCTGTTTCTCGTCCTTGGCCCAGCTTTCCACGCCCTCATACACTTCGTGAACCAGCTGAATGGCGGTGACGGCCATCATCACTTCGCCCAATACCGGAACGACGAAGCCTGCGATATTCAGGACATTGAAGGCGGTGTCCATGAAGTACTGCACGCGCTCATCGAAGGTTTTCTGATCCTGTTCTGCTGTAGGCACACCATGAAACAGTGCGTCGTCGCGCAAGGCCTCGCGTTTGCGCTCGTGCAGGTTGTCCAGCAGTGGACCTTGCAGCACGGTTTCTCTCAGGTGGAGTCGGGCGTTTCGGTCCGCCTCACGCTCCAGCCACTGGCGCTCGAAAATGCCGCCTTTCTTGACTTTGGGGTATAGGCGCTCGGATAACTTTTCAAACAAGGCACTTCGATGGCGCGCCGGTATGAAGCGCATGAAGAAGTTCAGGTAGTCGTTGATGAACATCCGGTCGCGTAATTCATTTATGAAGACTTCGACCGAGTCGTATTCCTTCAACGGCGCAACGGGATCATCCGGGATATACACCACAATCCGCTCTGCCTGAGTGGCAATATCCCGGTCCTTGCCAATAACCAGAAGACCGCTCAGTTCGATATCGCCCAGGCACACAACGCTGCAGTTGACTGGCCGGTTATCGAGGCGGACTTGTTGCTTGCCATCGAGAAGCTCCAGTAATGCGCCTTGCAAATCCGAGCTGATCTGTTGTTGCAGGGATGCAATCTGCAACTGCAGCCGGATCGACGATGCTTCCAGCTGCATGAAGGTCTGGCGCAGCCTCGATGCCGCAGCGTCTTCCGTTTCGTCAGGGGTCGAAGGCGTGCTGAAGACGGCCTGGATATGCGCCTGATATTGGCCGCCCAGGTCCAGCTCACGGCACAGCGCCGCAAAGCCGGCCGGGGAAATAGGCAGGGACTTGCCGGTGATCTGTGGGCCGAGGATTTCAAAGGAAGAAAACACCTGGGCCTTGATACCGGTGCTGGCGTCCATTGCGCCCGGTGCGGTTTCCCAGGCTTCGAAATTCTGTAGCGCAGCCTTGAGCAGGCTCTGGGTCGCGGCCCTCAGTGCAATGTTTGCCTGCGTTAGAGGGTCTCTGGATGCCGTATTGAACGATTGATCGACCCGCGCCCGACTGGCGTGGAACAGCCAGGTGTCGGTGACGTCCACCTCCAGCCCGAAGCGGTCCTTGATGGCGGCTGTCAGCAAGGGCCTTGCGAAGTCCTCCAGCGTCGACAGGCGATCCAGCGTCGGGCGAACCAGGTGCTCGTGCTTTCGGTGCTCGGCATACAGGCGCTGCAGTTCGGCGACCTGATCAGGGCTGGACTTGCGTGCGCCTTTCAGCCATTGCACGGGGCGCCGCGAGGCCTTGCGCAAGGCCGCATGGGTTGCCGGCTCAGCCTGAAGCAGCCACTCCGGGGCTTTGTCTTTTATCAGTTGCAGATGCGGGAGTGCAGAAGCCTTGCCCGACAGAGATAGATCCAGCATTTAAGTGCCTTGTCGTGAATGAACAACGACAAAGCTTACGGTCGTGACTTGCCGTACAAGTGCTAACTATCTATGTGCTTTCGCTGTTTCTGAAGACCATCGCTCAAGTAGTGGTGGCGATGGCCGACAAGACATTGGATGGGTGAAGGAGCGGCGATCGATAGCGGCCGTGACTTCGTTCTGTATTACCCATGTAACGTTTGACGGCTGGGCTATACTCACGCCGTTTGGACCGTCCGTCGGTCCACTTCTTGAACACGGCCCGACGCCGTCGTTGAACTCTTGAGGGCTGACTGTGAAGAACTGGACCTTGCGCCAACGGATTCTGGCGAGTTTCGCCGTCATCATCGCAATCATGCTGTTGATGGTCGTTGTATCTTATTCACGGTTGTTGTCCATCGAGTCCAGCGAGGAAGATGTGCGTCTGGATGCGTTGCCCGGCGTGTATTACAGCACCCTGGTGCGCAGTGCCTGGGGCGAGAGTTACATCCGCACGCTGGAGCTGATTGCCGAAGGGCAGGCGCGGCCGCTGACCAAGCAGGAAAAGGACCAATTTCAGGGCTTTGACGAAAACCTGCAGGCACAGATGGACGGCTACAAAAAGTCCATCTTCGATGATGCAGACAGAGACAGCTTCGCGCTCTTCGAAAAGCGCCGCGAAGCCTATTCGCGCATGCTCGCCGATGTTCACGCCAAGTACGATAGCGGCGACTACGCAGGCGCGCGCGCCGAATTCTATGGCGAAGTGAACCCGGTCTGGCTCACGGGACGCAAGCAGCTCAATGATCTCATTGTCGCCAATAAACAGCTGGCTGATCAGGCCACCGCCAACATTGTCAATGCCGTGCTGGCTGCCAAGATCAGCATGATCCTGTCGCTGCTGGTCGCCGTGCTGGCGGCTGCGGCCTGCGGTCTGCTGTTGATGCGTTCGATCACGGCACCGATGCAATTGATCGTTCGGATCCTGGACGTCATGCGTACCGGCGACCTGAGCACTCGATTGAACCTGTCGCGCAAGGACGAGTTCAATGCGGTCGAGACTGGCTTCAACGACATGGTCACCGAGCTCACCGCGCTGGTTGCCCAGGCGCAGCGCTCCTCGGTACAGGTCACTACCTCGGTCACCGAGATCGCTGCAACGTCACGCCAGCAGCAGGCTACCGCCACCGAGACCGCTGCAACCACCACCGAGATCGGCGCCACGTCGCGGGAAATCGCCGCCACCTCGCGGGACCTGGTGCGCACCATGACCGAAGTCACTTCGGCGGCGGATCAGGCGTCGGTTCTCGCCGGTTCCGGCCAGCAGGGCCTGGCACGCATGGAAGACACCATGCATCAGGTGATGGGCGCTGCCAATCTGGTCAACGCCAAGCTGGCGATCCTCAACGAGAAGGCCGGCAACATCAATCAGGTCGTCGTCACCATCGTCAAGGTCGCCGACCAGACCAACCTGCTGTCGCTCAATGCCGCCATCGAGGCCGAGAAGGCCGGTGAATACGGTCGCGGGTTTGCAGTGGTTGCCACCGAGGTCCGTCGCCTGGCCGACCAGACTGCCGTCGCCACTTATGACATCGAGCAGATGGTGCGGGAAATCCAGTCTGCGGTGTCTGCGGGTGTGATGGGCATGGACAAGTTTTCCGAAGAGGTGCGCCGTGGCATGTTCGAGGTCACCCAGGTCGGTGAGCAGCTGTCGCAGATCATCCATCAGGTTCAGGCGCTGGCACCTCGTGTGCTGATGGTCAACGAAGGTATGCAGGCCCAGGCCACCGGCGCCGAACAGATCAATCAGGCGCTGGTACAACTGGCGGATGCCAGCAGCCAGACCGTCGAATCACTGCGCCAAGCCAGTTTCGCGATCGACGAGTTGAGTCAGGTCGCGGTCGGGCTGCGCAGCGGCGTTTCGCGTTTCAAGGTCTGAAGGATCAATGAGCGATCAATCGCCGAGGCGCAATGGCACGCCACTGACCGCCAGCAAGCTTTTTCTGCTGTTTTGCATCGGCGAAGACCGCTATGCGCTGGACGCGACCGAGATCGCCGAAATCCTGCCGCGGGTAAAACTCAAGGCGATTGCCCAGGCACCGCACTGGGTGGCGGGAATCTTTGCTCATCGCGGCGAGATTGTCCCGGTGATCGACATCAGCGCGCTGAATTCCGGTCAGCCAGCGCGCTCGCGTACCAGTACGCGCATGGTGCTGGTGCATTATCGCTACGACGACGCGCACCCGGCTCAGTTGCTCGGGCTGATTCTGGAGCAGGCGACCGAAACGCTGCGCTGCCCGGTTGCGCAGTTCAAGGCGTACGGGCTGGACAATCGCCTGTCACCTTACCTGGGGCCGGTCCGCGAGGACGAGCAGGGCCTGCTGCAGTGGATTCATGTTCACGAACTGTTGAGCGAGCCGGTCCGCGAGTTGTTGTACCCGGTGCCGCCGATTGACCTTGAGCTGCTCGAGGACGCGCGATGAAGGTGGATGATTCGCGCTTCTTCAGCTTTCTCAAGGAGCGTATCGGACTGGATGTGACGTCCGTCGGCGAAGCGATCATCGAGCGCGCCTTGCGTCAGCGTGCGACGGCTGTCAATTGCCCTGACAGTGATGCGTACTGGCATCTTCTGGTCTCGTCGCCGCAGGAGCAGCAGGCGCTCATCGAAGCGGTGATCGTTCCCGAGACCTGGTTCTTTCGTTATCCCGAATCATTTGTCACCCTGGGTATGCTGGCCCGCGAGCGTATCGCCGGTCTTGCCGGTGCGCGCCCCTTGCGCATTCTCAGCCTGCCGTGCTCGACCGGTGAGGAGCCGTATTCCATTGCCATGGCGTTATTCGACGCCGGTGTCGACGCCCGGCAATTCAAGGTCGATGCCATCGATATCAGCCCTGTTTCGATTGCCAAGGCCGAGCACGGTGTCTACGGCAAAAACTCGTTCCGTGGCAGCGACATCAGTTATCGCGAGCGCTATTTCAGTCCTGTCGCTGACGGCTTTGAAATCGCTGACAGTGTTCGCGACTCTGTGAGTTTTCAGCCGGGTAACCTGCTCGACCCGAAACTCGCTTCACAAGTGGCCTATGACATCGTCTTCTGCCGCAACCTGGTGATCTATTTTGATCGGCAGACCCAGCAACATGTATTCAAGGTCCTCAAACAACTGACCCGTGAAGACGGCCTGCTGTTTATCGGTCCGGCGGAGGGCAATCTGCTGGCGGGTATCGGCATGCGCTCGACGGGTATCGCCCAGTCCTTCGCCTTCCGGCACGCGCCCGTCGATGCGGTGGTGCCGGTGCCTGTCGCTGCACCGATTGCATCGCGTCCGGTGGTCGAGGCACCTGCCAGAGCGGTCGCGCCACGACCTGCGCCGCGAACATCCGCAGCTTTTGCGCCCGTCGCGAAACCCGTCGCTGCGGCAGGCAACAGCGATGTTTCGGCCTTGCTCGACAGGATCGCGGGGCTGGCCAACGAAGGTAAAAGTGCTGAGGCTCGGGCTGCGTGCGAGCGTTACCTGCAGCAGCATGAGCCGGTCGCGCAGGTGTTTTACTGGCTGGGTCTGCTCAGCGAAGTGGAAGGCCAGGTGCCACAGGCGCAGGGCTTCTATCGCAAGGCGCTGTATCTGCAACCGCAGCACTCCGAATCGCTGGCCCAACTGGCAGCATTGCTGGCTGCCCAGGGTGACACTGCTGGCGCCCGGCGCTTGCAGGACCGCGCAGCACGTGGCACGAATAAACAAGGAAACCAATGATGGCGGGCGTGTCCGGTTTTTCCAGTCTGACCCATGATCAGGCCCTGGATATCGATGATTGCTGGAACCGCATCGGCATTCACGGCGATCGCTCCTGCCCGTTGCTTGCGGAGCATATCCACTGCCGCAACTGCGCGGTTTATTCGGCTGCCGCCACCCGTCTGCTGGACCGCTACTCGCTGGTCCAGGAGTCGCCTGAGCAGTTTCAGGGTTCGGTGTTGCTGCGCGACATCGAGACGCGCTCGATTCTGGTATTCCGTCTTGGTGAAGAGTGGCTGGGGCTGGCGTCGCGCTGCTTCTCGGAAGTCGCTCCCAGTCAGACCATCCATTCACTGCCACACCAGCGTTCGCGTGCATTGCTGGGTGTCGCCAATGTACGCGGCGCTCTGGTAGCGTGCATCTCGCTGGTCGAGCTGCTCGGGCTGGACAGCACCGCGGTGAGTACCCCGTCGACGCGGGTGGTACCGCGCATGTTGATCGTCAGCGTCGAAGGCGGCCCGGTCGTGGTGCCGGTCGACGAGGTGGACGGTATTCACGCCATCGACGAGCGTGAGCTGGAAGCTGCTTCGGCATCCGGCACGCATGCCAATGCCCGTTTCACCCGTGGCGTGCTGCAATGGAAGGGCCGCAGCCTGCGCTGGCTGGACGAAGAAGAGTTGTTGTCGGCGGTGTATCGGAGCCTCACATGACGCCAGATCAAATGCGTGACGCCTCGCTGTTCGAACTGTTCACGCTGGAAGCCGACGCGCAGACCCAGGTATTGAGTGCGGGCCTGCTGGCACTCGAACGTAACCCGACCCAGGCGGATCAGCTGGAAGCCTGCATGCGTGCCGCTCACTCGCTCAAGGGCGCAGCGCGGATTGTCGGCGTCGATTTCGGCGTGAGTGTCGCGCATGTGATGGAAGACTGTCTGGTCAGCGCTCAGGAAGGGCGTCTGCTGCTTCAGGCCGAGCATATCGACGCGCTGCTGTCGGGGACCGACCTGTTGATGCGTATCGCCACGCCCGGCAGCGACGGTATTGGTCAGCCTGATATCGACAGTTATGTCGAAAGGCTCAATACGTTGCTGGCTTCCGGCGCTGGCACGGCGCGTACGGTCAGTACACCACTGCCGGATCCAGCCTCGGAGGCCTTGCTGGCCAGCGCGATGCTGCAGCTTGAGACATCAAGCGGGTCGGTTGCGCCAGCGCCTGAGTCTGTTGCAGCGCCGTCGGCCGCCGCGTCGCCTGCGCCTGCCAGTCCAGCCGCCATGCCGGCTTCGGAACCAGAGGCACCGTTCACGCCCTTGCGTGAACGCCGTGTGGCCGAGGGCGGCGAACGCGTGTTACGAGTCACCGCCGAGCGCCTCAACGGGCTGCTGGACATGTCCAGCAAATCGCTGGTCGAGACTCAGCGCCTCAAGCCTTTGCTGGCCGGTATGCAGCGTCTCAAGCGCCTGCAAAGCAGCAGCGACCGTGCGCTGGAGGTATTGGGGGCCAGCTTTGGTGAAGAAGGTCCTTCGGCCGATGTGCAAAAAGCCCTGGAGGACGCGCGCAACCTCCTGTCCCAGGCGCAGCAGGTGTTGGCCCGGCAGACTGCCGAGCTGGATGAATTCGGCTGGCAGTCGGCACAACGTGCGCAACTGTTATACGACACGGCACTCGCGTGCCGCATGCGACCTTTCGCCGACGTACTGAATGGTCAGGCGCGCATGGTCCGGGATCTGGGGCGTGAGCTGGGCAAGCAGGTCCGCTTGCAGATCGAAGGCGAGAAGACCCAGGTCGATCGCGATGTGCTGGAAAAGCTCGATGCACCCTTGACTCACTTGCTGCGTAACGCCGTGGACCACGGCATCGAGTCGCCCGAAAAGCGCGTGGCGTCCGGCAAGGACCCTGAAGGTCTGATTCGTCTGCAGGCGTCGCATCAGGCTGGCTTGCTGGTCGTTGAGTTGAGCGATGACGGTGGCGGCGTGGACCTTGAACGTCTGCGCCAGAACATTATCGACCGCAAGCTTTCGCCGGCCGAGACCGCTGCGCAGCTGAGCGAGGAGGAACTGCTGAGTTTTCTGTTCCTGCCGGGCTTCAGCATGCGCGACAAGGTCACGCAGATCTCCGGCCGTGGTGTCGGCCTCGATGCCGTGCAGCATATGGTTCGCCAGATGCACGGCAGCGTTGAGCTGCAGCAATGGGCGGGTGAGGGCAGTCGCTTCAGGATAGAAATGCCGCTGACGCTTTCAGTGGTACGCAGCCTGGTCGTGGAAGTGGGCGGTGAAGCGTATGCCTTCCCGCTGGCTCATATCGAGCGCATGCGCGACCTGCAGCCTGACGACATTCTGCAACTGGAAGGGCGTCAGCATTTCTGGGATGAAGAGCGCCATGTCGGTCTGGTTTCGGCCAGTCAGCTGTTGAATCGACCGGCTGCGCAGAAGGCCGGAGAAACCCTCAAGGTTGTGGTGATTCGTGAGCGTGATGCTGTTTATGGCGTGGCCGTTGAACGCTTCATCGGTGAGCGCACGCTGGTGGTGATGCCGCTCGATGCGCGCCTGGGCAAGGTTCAGGACGTGTCGGCGGGGGCCTTGCTCGACGACGGTTCGGTGGTGCTGATCATCGATGTCGAAGACATGTTGCGCTCGGTGGAAAAACTTCTGAATACCGGCCGCCTGGAGCGCATCGACCGACGCACTCGTCAGGCAGACCAAGTGTCACGCAAACGCGTGCTGGTCGTCGATGATTCTTTGACCGTGCGCGAGCTGGAGCGCAAGCTGCTGCTCAGTCGCGGCTACCAGGTGTCGGTGGCCGTGGACGGAATGGACGGCTGGAACGCGCTGCGCGCCGAGGACTTCGACCTGCTGATTACCGACATCGACATGCCGCGTATGGACGGTATCGAGCTGGTGACCCTGTTGCGCCGCGATACCCGCTTGCAGTCCCTGCCGGTCATGGTCGTGTCCTACAAGGACCGTGAAGAGGACCGGCGTCGCGGCCTGGACGCTGGCGCCGATTATTACCTGGCCAAGGCCAGTTTCCACGATGATGCCTTGCTCGACGCTGTCGTCGAATTGATAGGAGACGCGCAAGGATGAAGATTGCCATCGTCAACGATATGCCCATGGCCATCGAAGCCCTGCGCCGTGCACTGGCTTTCGAGCCCGCGCATCAGATCATCTGGGTGGCGTCCAATGGTGCCGACGCCGTGCAGCGTTGCGTCGAGCAGACCCCGGACCTGATCCTGATGGATCTGATCATGCCGGTGATGGATGGCGTCGAAGCCACCCGCCGGATCATGGCCGAAACACCCTGCGCTATCGTTATCGTGACCGTCGACCGCGAGCAGAACATGCGCCGCGTGTTCGAAGCGATGGGGCACGGCGCGCTGGATGTGGTGGACACGCCGGCCATTGGTGGCCCCAATCCAAAAGAGGCGGCGGCGCCCCTGCTGCGCAAGATCCTCAATATCGACTGGCTGATCGGCCAGCGTGTCGGCGTTGAACGGGTCGCGGTTGCGCCGGTTTCCGCGCCGTCGAAACGTGACCGGCTCGTGGCGATCGGTTCCTCGGCAGGCGGGCCTGCAGCGCTGGAGATTCTGCTCAAGGCGCTTCCGGTGAGTTTCCCGGCAGCGATTGTCCTTGTACAGCACGTCGACCAGGTCTTCGCCGCCGGTATGGCCGAGTGGTTGAGCTCGGCCTCCGGCCTGCCGGTACGTCTGGCAAGGGAAGGCGAAACGCCACAGCCGGGTGTGGTGTTGCTGGCAGGCACCAATCATCATATCCGTTTGCTCAAGGACGGCACGCTGGCGTACACAGCGGAGCCGGTGAATGAAGTTTACAGGCCCTCGATTGATGTGTTTTTCGAGAGCGTTACCCGATATTGGAGTGGCGAGGCGGTCGGCGTTCTGCTGACCGGGATGGGGCGCGACGGTGCACAGGGACTCAAGGCCATGCGTGAGCGGGGGTTTCTGACCATCGCTCAGGATCAGGCCAGTTCTGCTGTTTATGGCATGCCCAAGGCTGCCGCAGCCATTGATGCTGCCGTGGAAATCTGCCCATTGCCCGCCATAGCACCTCGCTTGATCGAGGTATTTACTCAATGACTGCTCTGCTGAACTCAGTGGCAGTCGGCGATCAGGAGAAAGATCATGAATGACCTGCAAACGGATGAGCTCAAGACGCCGGATGAAAACAGCGCAATGGTGCTTCTGGTGGATGATCAGGCCATGATTGGTGAAGCCGTACGGCGCGGCCTGGCCGGCCATGAGTCCATCGACTTTCATTTTTGTGCCGACCCGCATCAGGCGATTGCACAGGCCGTGCAGATCAAGCCGACGGTGATTCTGCAGGACCTGGTGATGCCGGGCCTGGACGGGCTGACGCTGGTTCGCGAGTACCGCAGCAACCCGCTGACCCGGGATATTCCGATCATCGTGCTGTCCACCAAGGAAGACCCGCTGATCAAGAGCGCGGCGTTCACGGCCGGGGCCAACGACTATCTGGTCAAGCTGCCGGACAACATCGAGCTGGTGGCGCGCATTCGCTATCACTCGCGCTCGTACATGACCCTGTTGCAGCGCGACGAGGCCTATCGGGCCCTGCGCGTCAGCCAGCAACAACTGCTCGATACCAATCTGGTCCTGCAGCGCCTGATGAATTCCGATGGCCTCACGGGGCTGTCGAACCGCCGCCATTTCGACGAGTATCTGGAACTGGAGTGGCGCCGTGCAGTTCGCGAGCAGACCCAGTTGTCGTTGCTGATGATCGATGTGGACTACTTCAAACCCTACAACGACAACTTCGGGCATCTTGAGGGTGACGAGGCCCTGCGTCAGGTCGCCAAGGCAATCCGCAACAGTTGCAGTCGCCCGTCGGACTTGCCGGCTCGCTACGGCGGCGAGGAGTTCGCCATGGTCCTGCCCAACACCTCACCGGGCGGTGCGCGTCTGCTGGCTGAAAAGCTGCGCCAGAGTGTCTCCGGCATGAATATCCCGCATATGGCGCCAGCGCCTGGCTCCAGCCTGACGGTGAGTATCGGCGTGGCAACCGTGACGCCGCAGCTCGGAATGCACAGCCGTCAGCTGATTCTGGATGCCGACAAGGGGCTTTATCAGGCCAAGAATAACGGGCGCAATCAGGTCGCGGCGGGCTGACGCCGGCAGCGACCGGTAAATAGGCCTCACAACGCCCGCTCGACGGGCTGCTTTCGTGGCCTTGCCTGGGGTATACTCGTCGGCTTTGAAAATTTCGCCTGCGAGTGCTGCCTACCATGGAAATCAACCCGATCCTAAACAGCATCAAGGATTTGTCCGAGCGCTCCGAAACCATTCGGGGGTATCTTTGACTACGATCACAAACATGATCGTCTGACCGAAGTCAACCGCGAGCTCGAAGATCCAAACGTCTGGAACAACCCGGCCTACGCCCAGGAACTGGGGCGCGAGCGCTCCCTGCTGGCGCAGATCGTAGAAACCCTGGACGAAATGTCCTCGGGTCTGGTCGATGCCAAAGACCTGTTGCTGATGTCTGCCGAAGAAGAAGACCAGGCTGCCGTCGATGACGTCGCCGCCGAAGTCGAGCGCCTGCGCGAATCGCTGGAAAAGCTCGAGTTCCGCCGCATGTTCAGCGGCGACATGGACCCCAACAACGCTTATCTGGACATCCAGGCCGGCTCCGGTGGCACCGAAGCGCAGGACTGGGCGAACATCCTGCTGCGCATGTACCTGCGCTGGGCTGACAAGCGCGGTTTCGACGCTACCATCATGGAACTGTCTGCCGGTGA
>Ga0182233_1000054_pt1 | contig 20254 bp, 19 predicted proteins | sample G6R1MG_31_FD_129664 | JGI IMG/M metagenome (GOLD analysis project Ga0182233, IMG submission 129664) | Miscanthus phyllosphere microbial communities from Michigan, USA - G6R4_NF_07NOV2016_LD1 MG | ecosystem: Host-associated > Plants > Phyllosphere > Phylloplane/Leaf | place: USA: Michigan... | reverse complement strand
GCCGGCGGCGACGCCTCCGAACCCGGAAGCGCCCGGGTGACGGGATGGCGGGTGCCGGTGGCGGTGAGGCCGGCCTTGTAGGGCTGCTCGACCACGCGGCCGTTGGGCTCGCCCGGCAGGATCGCGGCGAGACGCGTGCGCGCAAGGCTCGCCTGACCGGCGAATTCCGGGCCCGCCGCGATGAGGAGCGCGCCGCCGTCACGGACGTAACGGACGATGTTGTCGAAATAGGCCGAGGGCAGCACGCTCTGGTTGGCGTAGCGATCGAAGATGATGAGGTCGAAGTCCTTGATCTTCTGGACGAACAGCTCGCGCGTCGGGAATGCGATGAGCGACAGCTCCGAGATCGGCGTCCCGTCCTGCTTCTCCGGCGGCCTGAGAATCGTGAAGTGTACGAGGTCGACATTGGCGTCGGATTTGAGAAGGTTGCGCCAGGTGCGCTCGCCCTGGTGCGGTTCACCCGAGACCAGCAGCACCCGCAGCTTCTCGCGGATGCCCTCGATGGGCAGAACCGCGCGGTTGTTCACGACAGTGAGTTCACCGGGCAAGGGCTCGACCTCGACCTCGACGACGTTGGGGCCACCGTGCTCGATCCGCATGGTGAGGGAGAACGGCTTTCCCGTCGGGAAGGTGCGCCGGCCCACCTCCTCGCCGTCGCGCCGGACGGTGACGACGGCGCTGCCGGTGCCGCCGCGCTCCATCACCTCCGCGCGGATCGTGAGATCGCGGCCGACGATGCCGAAGCGCGGTGCCTCGATGAGCTTGATCTGACGATCGCGCTCGTCCGGGTGCCCGGTGACGAGGACGTGCAGCGGCCCCTTGATGCCCAGAGCCGCGGCGGAAGCCGGAATGTCGTGCACCACGCCGTCGGTCAGCATCACCACCCCGGCCACGCGCTCGGGCGGCACGTCGGCCAGGGCCTGCGACAGGGCGGTGAACAGCTTGGTGCCCTCGTCGCTGTCCTTGGCGTCGGGCACGTCGACGAAGCGCGCCTCGATCCCCGTGAGGGCGCCGAAGCGGCGCTGGAGTTCGGCCCGTACGGCATCGGTCATGGCCGGCCGGTCGCCGAGCCCCTGCGAACCCGAACGGTCCACCACCACGGCGACGATGTCCTTGACCGGTTCGCGGTCCTCCCGGATCAGCGCCGGATTGGCGAGGGCGAAGAGCACCAGGGCAAGCGCCAGGGCGCGCAGGATCGCCGTGCCGCCGCGCGCCAGGATCGCCAGCACGGCGAACACGGCGACGAGCACGCCGAACCCCGCGAGGACCGGCCAGGGAACGAGGGGCGTGAAGCTGAGGCTCAGCATCGGCGCGCGGCCTCCCGCAGGTTCGGTGTCGCTGTGTTCATTGGCCCAAGCGCTCCAGTAGGGCTGGAACGTGGACCTGATCCGCCTTGTAGTTGCCCGTGAGGGTGTAGATCACGACGTTCACGCCGCCGCGGAACGCCATCTCGCGCTGTCGCTCCTCGCCGCCCACCACGGGGTAGAGGGGCTCGCCGCGTCGGCCCACGGCCCAGGCGGCGGCGAGATCGTTGCCCGTGATGATGATGGGCGAGACGCCGTCGCCCGCCCGCGCCGGGCGACGTTCGGTGCCTTCCGCCGCCGGCGGCAGGGCCTCGACCCAGGTTTGGCCCGTGGCGTAGCGGCCGGGAAAATTGTCCACGAGGTAGAACGCTTTCGTCAACACGTGGTCGGCCGGCACCGGCTCCAACTCGGGGACTTCGAGGGTGGACAGCATGGTGCGCAGATAGAGCGCCTCCGGTGTCGGCGGCCCGCCGGGGCGGGCGGTGAGCGCGTCGCGGGTGTCGAACAGCACGGTGCCGCCGTTGCGCATGAACGCGTCGATGCGGCGGATTGCGGTGGCGCTCGGCTGGGGCCGGCCGGCGACGATGGGCCAGTAGATCAGGGGAAAGAAGGCGAGCTCGTCCTTGGCCGGATCGATGCCGATGGGCTCGCCCGGCTCCAGGGCGGTGCGGTTGGCGAGCACCTGCGTCAGACCCGACAGGCCCGCCCGGCTCGCCGTATCGGCCGCCTCGTCACCGGTGATCACGTAGGCGAGGCGGGTGACGAGGGCCGATTCGATGCCGTTCGGCCGGCTAGGGGCTTGGGCCTGCGCCAGGGCTGGGTTCGGGACGAGGCCGGGCGCCGCGAGGCAGACCAGCACGAGGGCGGCCACCGCGGCCCGCCCGCCGCCCCGGCGCAGGAAGCCACCGAGCCAGAGGCCCGCTAGGGTGTCGAGGAGGAGGAGCATGAGGGCCAGGGTGAAGAGCGTCGCGCGGAGATCCAGGGTTTCGGCACCCGCGAGGGACCCCGTGCGGGCGGTGGCGAGGGGGGCGAAGTCGAGGGGTTTCAGGCGGTCGGCCGCCGTCAGGGCGTTGACGGCGATGCCGCCCTCCGGCGGGCCGTACAGGCCGGGCGGATGCTCGAACGAGCCGCGCTCGGCATAATCCGCCGGAACTGCTGTGGCGCCGGCGGGCGGGGTTCCGAGGGCGCCGAATCCGTCGAGGGTCAGGCGCGGGGCGAGGATCGCGGCGGGCGCACGGGCCACCTCGCCGGCGGGGGCCGCACCGGTGCCGGCAAGCGCCACCACCCGGCGCAGCATGTCGATGAACAGGCCCGACAGGGGCAGGTTCGACCACGTGGTGTCGGCGGTGACGTGGAACAGAACCACGAGACCCTGCCCCCGCTTCTGCGCCGTGACGATGGGCGTCCCGTCCTGCAGAGAGGCCCAGGTGCGGCCCGGCAGGTCGCCGTCGGGCTCGGCCAGGATCTGGCGGCGAACCCCGATATCGGCCGGCGGCGTGAGGCCAGCGAACGGGCTCTCGGGGGCGAACGGCGCCAGGGTCTTGGGGCTGTCCCACGACAGGGTTCCTCCCAGCGTGCGCCCGCCACGACGCAGGCGCACGGGCACGAGGGGATCGTTGCCGGCGGCCAGACGCGGGCCGGCGAAGCGCAGGAGCAGGCCGCCGGCATCGACGAAGGCTTCGACCCGCTCCAGGGTCGCGGCGTCGAGGGCGCCGACATCGGCGAGCACGAGGACGGAGACCTGTCCGTCGAGCATCTGGGCGATGGATTCGGCGACCCCCTTGGCGCCGCGCGGCTCCTGAACGTCGGCGAACGGCGTCAGGGCCTTGGACAGGTAGTGGGTCGGCGCCAGGAGCGGCTGGGCCTGATCGCTGGTGCCACCGAACACGAGGCCGACGCGGCGGCGCTTGCCGCGCTCGTCCACGAGGGTAACGGCCCCCGCCGAACGTTCGTTGAGAATTTCGAGGCGGCTGATGCCGTTGCGCAGTTCCACCGGCAGGTCGAAGCCGATCTCGGCTTCGCTGGCGCCCTCCGCGAAGGTGAAGTCCTGCGCGGCGAGCGGCAGACCCTTCTGGTCGAGGGCCCGCACGGTGCCGCCGTCGCGGCCGTTGGCCGCCGCCCGCACGGCATGGGCCGTGAGACGTCCGCCGGATTCCGCCGCAGACAGGGCGAGAGCCGGCGGCTGGGCCGCCCGCAGGATGGTCAGCGCCGTGCCGTGCCGGGCGACGAGATCGGCCAGCCCCTTGGCGAAGGTGTCCTCGCCCGAGAGCGTGACGCCGTCGCTGATCCACAGGGCGGAGGCCCCCGGCGTGCGTTCGAGGAACGCCGCCAGGCCGGGCAGATGGGCGGACCGCGCGGCGAGATATGGCCGGGGCGCGATGGCGCGCAGGCGTTCGAGGGCGTCGGCTGGAACCCGTGCCTCGATCGGCGCCACCGGTTCGGCGAGAGCCACCAGGGCGACGGGGCGCCCGTCCCGCGCGGCGGTCTCGACGGCGTCGTCGGCGACCGCCAGGCGCTCGCGCCAATCGTGGGCGGCAGAGAATCCATTGTCGATCAGCACCAGGAGGGGCGTGCGGCCCGGATCACCCCCGAGGCCCGAGGGGTTCCAGACCGGGCCGGACACGGCGAGGATGAGGCAGGCGGCAGCGAGCAGGCGCAGGATGAGGAGCCAGGGCGGCGTGCGCGCCGGCGTCTCGCGGCGCGGCAGCAGGTCGGCCATGATCCGCAGGGGCGGAAAGTCGATGCGGCGCGGGCGCGGCGGCGTCACCCGCAGCAGGAACCACAGGGCCGGCAGGGCGACGAGGGCGGCGAGCGCCAGGGGGGCGGCGAAGGTCAGGGGCAATCCGAGCACGGTGTCGATCCTCAGCCGGTCCCGCGCGCGGCGGCCACGAGGGTGAGCAGGCGAAGGGCGGCTTCGCTGGCCGGTCGGTCGGTACGGTGGAGGGTCAGGGTCCAGCCTTGGGCGCGGGCGATCTCGGCGAGACCGGCCCGGTGCGCGGCGAGGCGATCCCGATAGGCTTCGCCCCAGGCCCCGGCATCGCCGATGGCGAGGCTTCGGTCGGTCTCCGGATCGTGCAGCACCGCTTGCCCCGAGAACGGGAACGTCTCTTCCACGGGATCGGCGATCACCACGAGGTGGCCGTGGGTGCCGTGTGCCGCGATGGCGTCGACGGTGGCCTTCACTTCGGCCAGGGGCGAGAGGAAGTCGCCGACGAGGATCGCTTCGTCGAAGCGGCCCGGCGTGGCGCGGGGCGGCGCGTCGTTCGTGAGCCCGTCCCGATCCTCGACGAGGGCCTGCGCCAGGGTCTCGACGATGCGCCGCGAGGTGACCGCGCGGGTGAGGCCGAGCAGGCCCACGCGTTCGCCGCCCTCCACCAGGGTGTCGGCGAGGGCGAAGGCCAGGACCAGGGCGCGCTCGACCTTCGGGGCCTGGGCGAGGTGCGAGGCAAAGCCCATGGAGGCGGAGCGGTCGACCCAGAACCAGATGTTGTGGGCCGCCTCCCACTCGCGCTCGCGCACGTAGAGCCGGTCGTCGCGGGCAGAGCGGCGCCAGTCGATGCGCGCGGCTGCCTCCCCGGCCACGAAGGGGCGGAACTGCCAGAAGCTCTCGCCCGGTCCCGCCCGGCGGCGGCCGTGGAGGCCGTGGGCCAGCGTCGTCGAGACCCGCCGGGCTTCGAGGATCAGGCGCGGCATCCGCTCGGCGAGGCCAAGCGCACTCTCGGTCTCGCGCCGACCCGGCGTGCGGGCCTCTGCGGGGAGGACCCGCGTGGGGGCCATCCGCGTGGGGGCCTTGGCCATGGCTTACAGCTTGGCCGCGAGCCCGGCGATGAGACCCGGAACGGTCTCGCCGTCGGCGCGTGCGGCGAAACTCAGGGCCATGCGGTGCTTGAGGACGGGTTCGGCCAGCGCCTTCACGTCGGCGATGGAGGGCGCGACGCGGCCCTCGATGAGGGCGCGGGCGCGCACCGCCAGGGTCAGGGCCTGGCTGGCGCGGGGCCCGGGCCCCCACAGGAGCTTGCCCTTGAGGGACGGATCGCCGCCTTCGGGCCGGGCCGAGCGCACGAGGTCGAGGATCGCGTCCACCACCGCGTCGCCCACGGGCAGACGGCGTACGAGGCGCTGGGCCGTGAGAAGCTGTTCGGTGTCCATCACCGCCTGCGGCTTGTGATCGTCGATACCCGTGGTCTCGATGAGGATACGGCGCTCGGCGGCGCGGTCGGGATAGCCGACGTCGATCTCGAGGAGGAACCGGTCGAGCTGGGCCTCGGGCAGCGGGTAGGTGCCCTCCTGCTCGATGGGGTTCTGGGTCGCGAGCACGTGGAAGGGGCGCGGCAGGTCGTGGCGCTCGCCGGCGACCGAGACGAAATGCTCCTGCATCGCTTGGAGCAGGGCCGACTGGGTGCGCGGGCTCGCGCGGTTGATCTCGTCGGCCATGAGGAGCTGGGTGAAGACCGGCCCCTTCACGAAGCGGAACGAGCGATGTCGGTTGGCGTCCTCGTCCAGGATCTCGGTGCCGAGGATGTCGGAGGGCATGAGGTCGGGGGTGAACTGCACCCGGCGGCCGTCGAGGCCGAGCACCGTGCCGAGGGTCTCGACCAGCTTGGTCTTGGCGAGGCCGGGCAGGCCGACGAGCAGGCCGTGGCCCCCGGCGAGGATCGTGATGAGCGAGAGATCGACCACCTGCTCCTGGCCGAAGATCACCCGGTGAACCGCCTCGCGCGCCTTGCCCACGGCCCCGAGACACGCTTCCGCCGTGGCGACGATGCCGTCGTCGAGAGCCGTGGCCGGCTGGGAGCCTTGCGTCATGCGGTGTCGGTCCTCGCGGGGCCGCCTCGACCTCTCGTGGGTCGATGGCGGTGTTCTAGGAAGCCGGAGTGTGGCGCCGTTTGCGCCGCCCTGGCAAGGTCGGCGCGACGCCGCAGGCGCATCGCCGGATTTGACAGTGCCTTTCGGGCCGCGAATCGACCCTGTCCCGGGCGCTCGCGAAACCCTATCTTGCTCGCCATGACGCCCACCGAATCCGACCCCACCATCGATCGCCTGAGTGCCGCCCTCGGCGACCTGCCCCGGCGCGGTCCCCCGCCCGTCGAGCAGTGGAATCCGCCTTATTGCGGGCCCATCGACATGCGCATCGCCGCCGACGGCACGTGGTTCCACGATGGTGCGCCGATCCGGCGCCCGGCCCTGGTGAAGCTGTTCGCCTCGATCCTGCGCCGCGAGCCCGACGGCCGGGTGGTGCTGGTGACGCCGGTGGAGAGCGTCGGCATCACCGTCGAGGACGCGGCCTTCGTCGCCGTCGAGATGGCGGTGGAGGGCGAGGGCGAGGGCCGGCGCATCGCCCTGCGCACCAATGTCGACGACCTCGTGGCCGTCGATGCCGACCACGCCCTGCGGTTCGAGCAGGACGAGGCGGGGGGCTTGCGCCCCTACGTCCATGTCCGGCGCGGCCTCTGGGCCCTGGTGACGCGGGCGCTGACCTACGATCTCGTGGCCCTGGCCGAGGAGCGCGACGGCTGGCTCGGCCTCGCCGCCGGAGGCACGTTCCACCGGATCGCCCCCCTCTCCGAGGCATGAGGCCCGACGCCGTCGCCGACCTCGTCGCGCGCGCCGCCCGCTATCTCGACACGGCCCCACCGGGACCCGGCGACCCGACCGCGAACCCGCGGGGCGACCACGACCTCGACGGCATCGACGTGGTGCCGCCCGGCCCGCACCGCCCTGCGGCGGTGCTGGTGCCCGTGGTGCCCCGCCCCGACGGGCTCGGCGTCGTCTTCACCGTGCGCTCGGCGCATCTGCGCGACCATTCCGGGCAGATCGCGTTTCCGGGCGGCAAGATCGATCCCGCCGACGCCACACCCGCGGCGGCCGCCCTGCGCGAGGCCCACGAGGAGATCGGCCTCGAAGCCCGGGCGATCCGCACGCTCGGCTACCTCGATCCCTACCTTTCGGCCACGGGCTTCCTCGTGATCCCGGTGCTCGGCCTCGTCGATCCGGACGCGCCCCTGCGCCCGAACCCCGCCGAGGTGGCGGCGACCTTCGAGGCCCCCCTCGCCCATCTCCTCGACCGCAGCCTGCGGCGAATCGAGAGCGCGGACTGGCGGGGACGCACTCGGCGCTACTATGTGATTCCCTATGGCGCCCACCGGATCTGGGGCGTGACGGCCGGCATCGTGAACAACCTTCACGAACGGCTTTATCCCTGATCCGGCGTACCGCACGCCGGCCCGCGTCGAGACTCTCATGCTCCGTAAGCTCGTTGAGGAAGTCGCCCTCTTCCTCCTGCCGTTCCTGGTGTTCGCCGGTTACCTCGCCCTGAGCGGACGGCATCCGCACGACAAGGTACATTGGGAGGGCAAGATCTTCCGCCTGACCATGACGGGCCTCGTTCTGGCGATCCTCGCCCTCGTGGCGGCCGGCCTGTTCGGCGAGCGTCACCGCGGTGGCTACGTGCCGCCGCATTTGGAGAACGGCGTCGTGGTGCCGGGAGAGTTCCGGTGAGACGTCTCGATCCGGACGGCCCACGCCGGCTCCTGCTGATGCCCGGCGTCGCACGGGTGCTTGCCGCCCTGGCGGCTCCGGGTGAGGAGTCCCGCTTGGTCGGCGGCTGCGTGCGCGACGCGCTCCTCGGCCGGGCGTCCGACGACATCGATCTGGCCACCACGCTCACGCCCGAGACCGTCGTCGCCCGCGCGGCGGCGGCGGGCCTGCGCAGCATTCCCACGGGGATCGAGCACGGCACCGTGACGCTGATGGCGGGCTCCGCCGGCTTCGAAGTCACGACCCTGCGCGAGGATGTCGAGACGGACGGCCGTCACGCCGTCGTCCGGTTCGGCCGCGATTTCGCCCGCGATGCCGAGCGGCGGGATTTCACCATCAACGCCCTTTCGGTGGATGGCGCCGGCACGGTGCACGACACCACGGACGGGATCGCGGACCTCGCGGCGGGGCGCGTGCGTTTCATTGGGGAGGCCCGAACTCGGATCCGCGAGGATGCGTTGCGCATCCTGCGGTTCTTCCGGTTCCACGCCCGCTACGGCGCCGGCGCGCCCGATCCGGAGGGGCTGGCCGCCTGCATCGCCGCCCGTGACACCCTCGACGGCCTGTCACGCGAGCGGGTTCGCGCGGAACTCCTGAAGCTGTTGCTTGCGCCCGCGAGCGTGGCGGCCGTCACGACCTTGAGCGAGACCGGGCTTCTCGGCCGGCTCATCGCGGGGATCGGTGACCTGTGGCGGTTCGAGCGCGTGGCCCAGGAGCCCTTCGATGCGCCAGCGCGGCTGGGCGCCCTCGCGGTGTTCTCCAGCGACGATGCCGAACGGCTGGTCGGCTGCCTGCGCCTGTCGAAAGCCGAGCAGGCCGATCTGGGTGCCTATGGACGCGCGCTGACGGCGGTGAAGGACCGGGTGGAGATCGACACGGCGGGCATGCGCGGCCTTGCGGCGATCCACGGGGCGCGATCCCTGAATCTTGCACTTGCGGCCCTGGGAAAAGGGACACGTCCGGCGGTCGCGGATCCAGCACGCGATCTGCTCGCTCGGATGGTGCGGGGCGAGACCCCCATCCCGGCCTTTCCCCTCACCGGGGCGGACCTCGTCGCGCGGGGGATTCCGGCGGGGCCGCAGATCGGCCGGCGTCTCGCCCAGGCGCGGGGGCACTGGCTCGCGGCCGGCTGCCCGGAGGGGGCCGAGGCGCGGGAAGCCCTGCTCGCCCGCGCGCTCGCGTGATCAGAAAGCCAGGGCGACCTTGGCGTCCTGCAGCTGGACGATCTGGCCGTTCAGCTCTTCCTTCTTGGCGAAATCCGTCGTCGCGTCGCGCTGGAGCTCGATGGCGGCGATGTCGCGGTCGAGGGATTCCGGCGTGATCTCCTCGAACGGGTTGGCCCGCTCGGCGATGACCGTGACGGAGGTCGGCCCGATATCGGCGAAGCCGCCGCGCACGAGCACGCGCTTGCCGGCGTGACCGGCCTCGTTGATCACGATGACGCCGACCTTCAGGGCCGTCAGCACGGGCGCGTGGCCCGGCAGGACGGTCATCTCGCCCTCGACGCCCGGAAGCTGCACGGCCTCGATGGGGCCGGAATACACCGTCCGCTCGGGGCCGACGAAATCGAACTGGAAGGTGGCCATGACGTCGCGAATCCCGGTTCGGGTGTGTGGCTATCAAGAAACGGCACGCGGCCCGGGGCCGTGCGCCGTGGACGTGTTCAGGCCTGGCCGCGACCGGCGACGAAGCCGATCCCGAGGCCGAGCGCCGCGCCGATGACGGCGAAGATGCCGATGTGCTGCATCTGGCCGGTGGTCAGGGCGCCCCCGGACGTACCGGCCGGCTTGTCGCCCTGAACCTCAAGGCTGAAATCGCCGATTCTGATCTCGGCGGCCTGGGGCCGGGTGAGATACCCGACCAAGCCGCCGACAACGAGGCCGACGAGGAGGAGCCCGATCCTCGCGTTCAAGATCAGGCGGCCGCCGCGATCTTCTTGGCCTTCTCTTTGGCGTCCTCGATGGTGCCGACCATGTAGAACGCCGCCTCCGGCAGATCGTCGTAGTCGCCGTTCACGAGGCCCTTGAAGCCCTTGATGGTGTCGGCCAGCGGCACCTGGATGCCGGGCGAGCCCGTGAAGATCTCGGCCACCGAGAACGGCTGCGAGAAGAAGCGCTCGATCTTGCGGGCGCGGGCCACGGTGAGCTTATCCTCTTCCGAAAGCTCGTCCATGCCCAGGATGGCGATGATATCCTGCAAGGCCTTGTAGCGCTGCAGGGTCTGCTGAACCTGACGGGCGACGTTGTAGTGCTCGTCGCCGAGAACGGCGGGGTTGAGCATGCGCGAAGTGGAGTCGAGGGGATCCACGGCCGGGTAGATGCCCTTCTCGGCGATGGAGCGCGAGAGCACCGTCGTGGCGTCGAGGTGGGCGAACGAGGCGGCGGGCGCCGGATCGGTCAGATCGTCGGCCGGCACGTAGATGGCCTGCACCGAGGTGATCGAGCCCTTGGTGGTGGTGGTGATGCGCTCCTGCAGGGCGCCCATGTCGGTGGCGAGCGTCGGCTGGTAGCCCACCGCCGAGGGGATGCGGCCCAGCAGCGCCGACACTTCCGAGCCGGCCTGGGTGAAGCGGAAGATGTTGTCCACGAAGAACAGCACGTCCTGGCCCTGATCGCGGAAGTCCTCGGCGATGGTGAGGCCGGTCAGCGCCACGCGCGAGCGGGCACCGGGGGACTCGTTCATCTGGCCGTAGACGAGGGCGCACTTGGAGCCTTCGGCCGAGCCGTTGTGCTCCTTCGGGTCCATGTTCACCTTGGACTCGATCATCTCGTGGTAGAGATCGTTGCCCTCGCGGGTCCGCTCACCCACGCCGGCGAACACCGAGTAGCCCGAGTGCACCTTGGCGATGTTGTTGATGAGCTCCATGATCAGCACGGTCTTGCCGACGCCGGCGCCGCCGAACAGGCCGATCTTGCCGCCCTTGGCGTAGGGAGCGAGGAGGTCCACCACCTTAATGCCGGTGACGAGGATCTGCGACTCGGTGGACTGCTCGGAATAGGCGGGCGCCGGCTGGTGGATGGCGCGCAGGGTGTCGGACTGAATCGGGCCGGCCTCGTCGATGGGCTCGCCGATGACGTTCATGATGCGGCCGAGGGTGTTGAAGCCCACCGGCACCTTGATGGCCTCGCCGGTGTCGGTCACTTCCTGGCCGCGAACGAGGCCCTCGGAGGTGTCCATGGCGATGCAGCGCACGGTGCTCTCGCCGAGCTGCATGGCGACTTCGAGAACGAGGCGGCTGCCGTTGTTCTTCGTCTCGAGGGCGTTCAGGATTTCGGGCAGGTGGCCGTCGAAGTGGACGTCGACGACGGGGCCGATGACCTGGGTGATCTTGCCGACCTTGTTCGAGCCGGAGCCGGGGATCGCGGTGTTCGCCATGTTACGGGTCCTTGAGAGATGTTGCGGTCAGGGCGTCGGGGAGCGCTTAGAGCGCTTCGGCGCCCGAGATGATCTCGATGAGTTCCTTGGTGATCATGGCCTGACGCGTGCGGTTGTAGATCTGCGTCTGCTTCTTGATCATCTCGCCGGCGTTGCGCGTGGCGGAATCCATGGCGCCCGTGCGGGCGCCCTGTTCGGAGGCGGCGTTCTCGAGGAGCGCGCGGAACACCTGAACCGTGAGGTTGCGCGGCAGCAGCGTGTCGAGGATCGTCTCCTCGTTCGGCTCGAACTGCAGGGCCGCGTCGGGCGCCGTGGCGCCGGCCTGGGGGAGTTCAGCCGGGATCAGCTTCTGTGCGGTCGGAACCTGCGCGATGACCGAGCGGAACCGCGAGTAGAACAGCGTCGCGACATCGAACTCGCCCGCATCGAAGCGACTGATGATGCTGTCGGCGATCTCGGCGGCGAACTCGTAATCCACCGGCTTGTTGCCGCGCAGGTCGCGGTTCTCGATGATCTGGTCGCGGTACTGGCGGCGCAGGAGGTCGTAGCCCTTCTTGCCGACGGTGACGATCTTCACCGTCTTGCCCTCCGCCGTCAGGCGGCGGATGTGCTCGCGGGCGAGGCGCACGATGGACGAGTTGAAGCCGCCGCACAGGCCGCGATCGGCAGTGCAGACGATCAGGAGGTGGGTCTTCTCGGCGCCGGTGCCGGAGAGGAGCCGGGGTCCCTGGACGCCGCCGACGAGGTTCGCCGCGAGGTTGCCGAGCACCTGGGACATCTTCTCGGCGTAGGGACGCGCGCTCTCGGCGGCCATCTGGGCGCGCCGCAGCTTGGCGGCGGCGACCATCTGCATGGCCTTGGTGATCTTCTGCGTTCCCTTCACCGACGCGATGCGGTTACGCAGATCCTTCAAACTCGCCATGGGTGTCTTCCAGATCCATCCGCTACGGCTCGGGAGGGGGCGCCCGGCCTTCCGGGCGCCTCACTGACTGGGGCCGGTCCCCGTAGGACCGGCCAGGGCTTGGTCAGGTCGGGGCTTAGGCCAGCGACTTGGCCACGCCCTCGACGACGCCCTTCAGCGTCTTGGCGCTGTCGTCCGACAGGTCCTTCGAGTCGCGGATCTTGGTGAGCAGATCGGCGTGCTTCGTGCGCAGGGTCGAGAGCAGGGCGTCCTCGAACGGACGGACCTTCGAGACCGGCAGGTTGTCGAGGTAGCCGTTCACGCCGGCATAGATCACCGCGACCTGCTCTTCCATCTTCAGCGGCGAGAACTGCGGCTGCTTCAGGAGTTCGGTGAGACGCGAGCCCCGGTTCAGGAGCTTCTGGGTCGAGGCGTCGAGATCCGAGCCGAACTGCGCGAAGGCGGCCATCTCGCGATACTGGGCGAGCTCGCCCTTGATCTTGCCGGCGACCTTTTTCATGGCCTTCGTCTGGGCCGAGGAGCCCACGCGGGAGACCGAGAGGCCGACGTTCACCGCCGGGCGGATGCCCTGGTAGAACAGGTCGGTCTCGAGGAAGATCTGGCCGTCGGTGATCGAGATCACGTTGGTGGGGATGTAGGCCGAGACGTCGTTGGCCTGGGTCTCGATGACCGGCAGGGCGGTCAGCGAGCCGTTGCCGGCGGCGTCGCCCATCTTGGCGGCGCGCTCGAGGAGACGCGAGTGCAGGTAGAACACGTCGCCGGGATAGGCCTCGCGGCCCGGCGGGCGGCGCAGGAGCAGGGACATCTGGCGGTAGGCCACGGCCTGCTTCGAGAGATCGTCGTACACGATCACGGCGTGCATGCCGTTGTCGCGGAAGTACTCGCCCATGGCGCAGCCGGCGAAGGGCGCGATGAACTGCATCGGCGCGGCGTCGGAGGCCGTGGCGGCGATGACGATGGAGTATTCGAGCGCGCCGTTGTCCTCGAGGGACTTCACGAACTGCGCAACGGTGGAGCGCTTCTGGCCGATGGCGACGTAGACGCAGTAGAGCTTGGCGTTCTCGTCGGTGCCCGCATGGGCCGGCTTCTGGTTGAGGATCGTGTCGAGGGCGATGGCGGTCTTGCCGGTCTGGCGATCGCCGATGATGAGCTCGCGCTGGCCACGACCGACGGGGATCAGGGCGTCGATGGCCTTGAGGCCCGTGGCCATCGGCTCATGGACCGACTTGCGCGGGATGATGCCCGGCGCCTTCACGTCCACGCGGCGGCGCTCGGTGGTCTCGATCGGGCCCTTGCCGTCGATGGGGTTGCCGAGGGCGTCGACGACGCGGCCGAGCAGCGCCTTGCCGACGGGCACGTCGACGATGGCGCCGGTGCGCTTGACGGTCTGGCCTTCCTTGATGTCGCGATCGGACCCGAAGATCACGATGCCGACGTTGTCCTGCTCGAGGTTGAGGGCCATGCCGCGCACGCCCGACTCGAACTCGACCATCTCGCCGGCCTGGACGCTGTCGAGGCCGTAGGCGCGGGCGATGCCGTCACCGACGGACAGAACCTGACCCACCTCGGTGACTTCGGCTTCCTGGCCGAAATTCTTGATCTGATCCTTCAGGATCGCGGAGATCTCGGCGGCGCGGATGTCCATCGTCGGGCCTCTTGTCGTTGATTGAATGAATGGGTCTGGGAACGGGAAGGGTCGGGCCTGTGAAGGCCCTTACCGGGCTTCCCGCATGGCAAGGCGAATACCGTTGAGCTTGGTCCGCAGGGACGCGTCGACCATGCGGCTGCCGATCTTGACGACGAGGCCGCCGATCAGGCTGGGGTCGATCCGCAGATCAAGGTCGATCTCGGAGCGTGCGACGTCGCGCAGGCTGGCCTTGATCTCCTCGACGACGGCGTCGGACGGCCGCTCGGCGACGGTGACCTCGGCGCGCACGATGCCCCGCGACACCTGCACGAGGCTGCGGAAGGAGCGGATCATGTCCGGCAGGGCGAACAGGCGGCGATTGGCGGCGGCGAGGCGGATGAAGTTCGCGCCGAGCCCGCCGATGCTGGCTTTCTCGAGAAGGGCGCCGATGGCGGCTTCCTGCTCGGCGCCCGAGAAGACGGGGCTGCGCACGAAGCGACGCAGATCGGCGCTCTCCTTCAGCAGCGCGTCGAACTGATCGAGGCTCGCCGCGACACCATCGATATCGCGCTCGTCGCGCGCCAGTTCGAACAGGGCCGACGCGTAACGCGCCGCCACGCCTGCAACCGGAGAACCCGCCTCGGAACCGTTCTGCGCCACGCGCCGCTCTCTCTTCAATCCGGCCCTAGGGTTCCGGCCGCCGCGTACCGCTGGAGCGGCGAGGCTTCGGGAACCGTCAGGATTGGGAACTGCCGGTCTGCGCGGGCCACATGAAAACCCGCCCTTCCGGCGCGGCGAGGGCCTAGCATGCGGGTTCTGGGGGCGCAAGACGATGGGCCGCGCCGGTACGGGACAGGCGATCGGCGCACGGGTCGGCCGGCCGAACCACCCGCCGGGCGTTGTGCGGTGCGGCAGAATCCGGAGCACGATCCGGTCGCGCCAAACGGTGGCGAAGGTGAGGCGGAGCCTCAGCAGGCGATGCGATCGCAGCGCCGCATGGCGGCGATCATCCGGGCGAGGGATTTCGCACCCGGATGGCCGAGGAGGCCGGTGTTGCCCAGAACGTAGGACGGCGTGGCGGCTAGCCCGAGATCGGCGGCCATCCGCATCTGGGCCTTGAGGGCGAGGCGGACTTCCTCGCTGTCGCCGATGGTCTCGAGTTCGGCCGCGGGCACGCCGAGCTTGGCCGCGGCCTTCAGGGCGCCGGTTCCGTCGATGGTACCGCGTCCGGCGAGAAGCGTGCCGTAGAGGCTCCACGCGGCGGCCGAGCCGAGCTTGCGCTGCACGGCCAGCGCGACCTTGGCCGCCTGGGCCGATTGCGGTGATAGGATCGGATTGTTGATGAGGCCGATCCTCAGGGTGGGGTCGCTCCCGGCGAGGGACACCATGTCGGCGGCCGCCTTGCGGCAGTACGGGCAATTGTAGTCGAAGAACTCGTACAGGGTCGTCTCGGCCTCGGCCGGCCCGACATAGGTGATGCCCTTCAGGGCCGGAATCTCGCCGACGATCTCGCCGGGCAGGCGCATGTTGGCGACGGGGCGGCCCTCGTCGCTCTCGACCTTCCAGGTCTGGCCGTAGCCCTGGGCGAGGGCCCGGCCGGTGAGGCCGATCCCCAGGACGGAGAGGAAGTGCCGGCGGTCGAAGCGCATGGGATAGGGCCCGAAAAGCGAGTGCAAGGTCGGGCAGGCTCTTAAGCGTGTTGCGCCCGGGTGACCATCGGCTGGCGCGCGCGTGAGAGGGGAAGCTCCCCTACTCGCGCATGGCGCCGGGTCGGTCGCCGACGGCCCAGGCGAGGGCCTGTTCCAGGCGGTCGTTGCCCCAGAACAGCTCGCCGTCCCCCGTGAGGAAGGTCGGCGCCCCGAAGATGCCGCGCGAGCGCGCCTCCTCGCCGTTGACGCGCAGGCGCCCCTTGTTCGTCTCGGCCGCCGCCTGCTTCAGGATGATGGTGCCGTCGAGGCCGAGGCCGTTGAGGATCGCGACCACGGCCGCGGGCTCGGCGATGGATTGTCCCCGGGCGAATTCCGCCTCGTAGACCGCTTTCGAGAACGGCACGAGCCAGTCGTGATCCATCCCGTAGGTCGCCGCCCGCGTGGCGCTGAGGCTGTTCTGGGGAAACGGATTGGGGCGCGTCACCGGCGGCAGTCCGAGGCGCGCGGCCTCGCGCTCGACGTCGCGCCACATGTGCCGGCCCTTGGCCGGATAGAGGTTGAACGGCGATGAATTCCACCCCTGCGCGGCGAAGATCGGGCCGACGAGGAACGGGCGCCAGCGCAGCTCGACTTCGGCGGCCTCGGCCAGCGCCTCGATCCGCATGGCCGCGAGGTAGGAATAGGTGGAGGCGAACTCATACCAGAATTCGAGGGTCGGCCGGCGCGGCATACGTCGAAACTCCGGATTGTGTGAGAGAGCCATTTTCGCCGCCCGGGCCCCCAGGGGCAAGGTCGCCGACAAGGTTACCAGGCGATGACCTTCGTCCCTGGGATGAGTGGGGACAAGGCCGCCGGCTGCCGTAACGACATGAGGCGAACGCATCCGGCGGCACGGCGGTTGCACGGCCCATCGCTCCGCTGTTAAGCCGCCGCCAGACGCCCGCCCCCCATGGCCGAACCCGAGCGAGTCCGATGCCCGACGCGAACCCGAAGCCCGTCAACAAGGTCGTGCTCGCCTATTCGGGCGGCCTCGACACCTCGATCATCCTGAAGTGGCTGCAGACCACCTATGGCTGCGAGGTGGTCACGTTCACGGCCGATCTCGGCCAGGGCGAGGAATTGGAGCCGGCCCGCAAGAAGGCCGAACTCCTCGGCATCAAGCCGGAGAACATCTTCATCGAGGATCTCCGCGAGGAATTCGTGCGCGACTACGTGTTCCCGATGTTCCGGGCCAACGCCGTCTACGAAGGCGTCTATCTGCTCGGCACCTCCATCGCCCGGCCGCTCATCGCCAAGAAGCAGATCGAGATCGCCGAGCGCCTCGGGGCCGACGCCGTCTGTCACGGCGCCACGGGCAAGGGCAACGACCAGGTGCGGTTCGAACTCGGCTACTATGCCCTCAAGCCCGACGTCACGGTGATCGCTCCCTGGCGCGAATGGGACCTGAAGAGCCGCGAGCAGCTCATCGCCTTCGCCGAACAACACCAGATCCCCATCGCCAAGGACAAGCGCGGCGAGAGCCCGTTCTCCGTCGACGCCAATCTCCTGCACGCCTCCTCCGAGGGCAAGGTGCTCGAGGACCCCGCCGACGAGGTGCCGGACTACGTGTTCTCGCGCACGATCTCGCCTGAGCAGGCCCCCGACACGCCGACCATCATCACCATCGGGTTCGAGAAGGGCGACGCCGTCTCCATCGACGGCGAGACGCTGTCTCCCGCGACCCTGCTCGCGAAACTGAACCAGCTTGGCCACGACAACGGCATCGGCCGCCTCGACCTGGTGGAAAACCGCTTCGTCGGCATGAAGAGCCGCGGCATGTACGAGACGCCCGGCGGCACCATCCTTTTGCCGGCCCACCGCGCCATCGAGTCGATCACCCTGGATCGCGGCGCGGCGCACCTCAAGGATCAGATCATGCCGCAATACGCGGAGCTGATCTACAACGGCTTCTGGTTCAGCCCCGAGCGCGAGATGCTCCAGGCCCTCATCGACAAGAGCCAGGAGATGGTCACCGGCGAGGTCCGGCTGAAGCTCTACAAGGGCGGCGTCCACGTCATCGGCCGCACCAGCCCGAACTCCCTCTACGATCAGGACCTCGTCACCTTCGAGGAGGGTGCCGTCGCCTACGACCACCGCGACGCGGCGGGCTTCATCAAGCTCAACGCCCTGCGCCTGCGCACCCTGGCCCAGCGCAAGAAGAAGCTCGGCGCCTGAGCGACTGTTCTCCCCTCCCCCCCGCGGGGGGAGGGTCTTTGGGGCTTTGTCGTCAGGCCGCGACCCAGCCGTCCGCACCGCGCCGGAACAGGCCCGGCCCGAGGTCGGCGTACCGCAGGAAGATCTGCAGGGCCGGCTGCATCTCGTGGTGCAGGGCCGGCGGCTCGGAGGCCGTGCCGTAAGGGCGGGCCGGATCGATGGCCGGCACGTCGCGGGCCTCGTCCCAGATCACCGCCAGGGACCGGATCAGGGCGATGTGCTCGGCGCCGACGTCGAAGGTGACGTGCTCGGGGGTCGCGCCCGTCGCCTCGTCGCGGAACACGTCGCCGACATCGCCCGCATCGAGCTTGGCCAGTGTGTTGTGGTAAGCGTAGCGGCCCGGCTTCAGGACCGCGCTCGTGCAGAACACCGCGAGTGCGTCGCCGAGCGCCCGGTGCTCCTCGTCCGCGCCCTCGTCGTCGCCCGTGACGTTGAAGATGTCGCCGTCCCGGTCGGTGCTGCCGTAGGGCGCGTCCGGATGCACGATGGGCGCGCCGACCCCGTCGCGGTTCCAGGCCACCACCATCCGGCGGATCAGCGCGATGCGCTCGAGGGTGAGTTCGAAGGTGTTCGCGTCGGCCAACGTGGTATCCGCCCCTGATGCGGCCCGTCCGGGCCGGGTCCCCGGTCTCGATCGGCTCTATGACACGACTTTTCCCCCGGCGACATGGGGAGCGCCGGGCCGGAACTTCGCCCCGAAAGCCGGAGGCTACCTTTCGCAGCGATGCGCTAGCGCTTCACGCAGCCCATCAGGCCGGCCACCCCATTCATCCGGGTTTGGATCCGGGCCGCCGCCGCCCGCACGCCGCGCGACGGCAGGGCCGGGTTGCGCAGGATCGGGTTGGGCAGCACGGCGGCGAGCAGTGCCGCCTCCCCCCGCGTCAGGTCGCGGGCGGGTTTGCCGAACCAGCGCCGCGCAGCGGCCTCGGCCCCGAACACCCCCTCGCCCCACTCGGCGACGTTGAGGTAGACCTCCATCATCCGGCGTTTGCCCCACAGGGCGTCGGCGGCCATCGCCAGGGGGATCTCCAGGCCCTTGCGCAGGACGGAGCGGCCTGGCCACAGGAAGACGTTCTTCACCGTTTGCATCGAGATCGTCGAGGCGCCCCGGCTCGGGCCGTCCTCGTCGTCGACGACTTCGCGCAGGGCGCCCCAATCGACGCCGTCATGCAGGCAGAAGCGCTGATCCTCCGAGGCGATCACCGCCTGGACGAGGTGGGGCGAGATCGCCGCCAGGGGGACGGCTTGGCGGTCCACGGGCTTCAGGGTCGCCCATCGCCCGAGCATCAGGGTTGAGGGCGGGGGCACTGCGCTATAGACGAGCGCCATGACGAGCAGCACACCAAAGGCGAGGGCCGGCAGCAGCAGGACGAGTCCGACGATCCGGCGCGGGCGCCAGCCCCGTGTCGATCCGGGCGCCGTCTGCATCGACCTGCGGCGCAGGGGCCGCTCGGCGCTCTCCGCTCCCTCCCGAATCTGATCCTCCTCCGCTCGCCGCACGCTCACCCTTCCGAAGGCCCGCCCGACCATGACGTCAACGCAAGGATCCCACGCTTCGGTCAAGGCGGATGCCCCGGTCGACGCGTTTACCCACAGGCTTGCCACGGTGGCCGACGCCGTCGAGTCCTGGCTCGCCGAGCGTCTCACCCCCGAGACGCAGGCCGGCGAGATCACCCGGCCGGTGCGCCTGATGGAGGCCATGCGCCACGCGGTGCTCGGCGGCGGCAAGCGCCTGCGTCCGTTCCTCGCCGTGGAGACGGCTCGGATGCTCGGCGGGCCCGAGGCCGGGGCGCTCGCCGCCGGATCGGCCATCGAGCTCGTGCACTGCTATTCCCTCGTCCACGACGACATGCCGGCCATGGACGATGATGACCTGCGCCGGGGCAAGCCCACCGTCCACAAGGCCTACGACGAGGCCACCGCCATCCTGGTCGGCGACGCGCTTCAGACCCTGGCCTTCGAGGTCCTGGCCGACGCGACCTGGCAGCCGGACGCCGCGATCCGGGCCGACCTCGTGCTCGGCCTCGCCAAGGCCTCGGGCCTCGGCGGCATGGTCGGCGGCCAGCTCCTCGACCTCGGGGCGGAGGGGCGCTTCGGCCCGGTGTCGCTCACCGTCGACGACACCCTCCAGCTTCAGGCCATGAAGACCGGCGCGATCCTCGCCTTCTCGGTGGAGGCCGGCGCCATCGTGGGTGTCGCGAGCCCCGACGAGCGCCGCGCCCTCCTGCGCTACGGCCACGCCCTCGGCCAGGCCTTCCAGATCGCCGACGACATCCTCGACCGCGAAGCCTCAGCGGAAGCCATGGGCAAGGCCACCGGCAAGGACAAGGACGCCGGCAAGGCCACCCTCGTCGACCGCCTCGGCCTCGACGGGGCGCGAGCCGAGTGCGACCGTCTGGTGAGCGTCTGTGAAGACGCCGTATCAGCTTGGGGCGACAGGGCGCAGATTCTTCGCGATGCAGCGCGGTTCACCGTGGCGCGCAAGGTCTGACCCGCCGGCAAGCCCGGCCGAACCGTAGATCGAACCGCGTCCATCGGGACGAATCAAGCGAGTTGACCCCATGACCCCCTACAAGCTCCTCCTCCT
>Ga0182233_1000053_pt1 | contig 20393 bp, 27 predicted proteins | sample G6R1MG_31_FD_129664 | JGI IMG/M metagenome (GOLD analysis project Ga0182233, IMG submission 129664) | Miscanthus phyllosphere microbial communities from Michigan, USA - G6R4_NF_07NOV2016_LD1 MG | ecosystem: Host-associated > Plants > Phyllosphere > Phylloplane/Leaf | place: USA: Michigan... | reverse complement strand
TGTTAGCCACCCGCATGACCCCAATATAGGGCAGGACCCAAGGGGGGTAGGGGGGTGGGCGGGGGTCGAAAACAAGCCCTATTTAAGCCAGAAAGTGCCCTAGAATCGACGTTCTAAGGCACTCATAGGGAAACACACGCTAAAGGCATAGGGTCGCTTAAAACGAACGCTAGCGGCCTAGATTGCGAAGTATGTTATTTAGCTCATGCCTAGCCCTTGGTACTAGGTTTGTCTCTATCTTCTTCTTCACGCTATCGAGTACAGCGCTATTTAACAGCGCGGCAGGTACAGACTTGCTATATAACTCGTTAATTGCTAAGTCATTAGCGGGCCATTTTTTTACCCTACCCTGCCTACGCTCGAATGTCTTACCGATATATTGCCCCCTACTAAATACCCCCTTATGGCCGTTAGGCATCTTGGCAAAGAAGGCCCCGCGTATCAATACCCTACGCTTGGCAATGTTGGCCGTAACGCCCTTCGCTGTCTGTCGAGCCTGAAATACAGCTATGGGCAAGGGCCTACCTAGGGCGTTCAGCTTGGCGCTAAGCATAGTCGGGTTAGCCTTCACTATCGACATATCATTACGCAAGTTCTTAACCGGGATATTGTAGGCTTGGCGTATTTCCCTGTACGCACTAGTCCGGGCCATTTCGATAACTCGATTTAGCGCCCTACTCATACCCTTGTTAAACTGCCCCCTAGTCAGCTTCGACTTAAATTCTTGGGCTAGTCTGGTTGTATGCGGCTCGATATTTATAAGTAACATTTTGTAAGTGCCTGACAGTGAGGGTATTATGTAGCTGCCCTAGGAATTATCTAGGGCAGGTCCAAAGATACCCTATCGAGTAAGCAAAATCGCGTTACCATTTTGGTAACCATTAACTAGTTGATAATCAGCATACATTTTTCAGAGCGTTACCCCGCGTTACTAAAAATGTAACCGCGCCGTATCCCTTCTAACTAACTAACCAACAATACATTAATAATAATAATAAATAAAAAGGTTACGTAGAATACAACAAAAGAAGCCTTACGGGCGCGCTCACACACACGCACTACGCGCGCCCATACACACGCCTCACATGACCGCTTCTAATTCGCGTTATCTACGTAACCTTTGTTACATTTTTTTATAATGACTTGATTATCAATTGCTTACCTATTGTTACTTACATGGCAAGTTCAGTTACAAAGTAGTTGCGCTTTGCTAATTATCCTACGGGTTATACCTTTGTTGCGTAACATTAACGTTAATGTTACGGTAACAGACCCGTTTACAATGACAGACCAAGCCAAGTTACGCGAATTGTTAGCGTTAAATAATAAAGTAACCCGCTTAATTAACGAGCTTTTAGCAGACGCTACGCCGGTTGTTACGGAACAAAAAACGTTACACGAAGCGCTAAGCGACTTTATCGAGCAAAAGCCGCCGGAAGTACTGCCCATTACCCCGCTACAAAAGACCGACCTTTGGGAGTATCGAGACGAAACGGACGGCCGTAATTGGGGCTGCTACTGGTTTACTCCTACCGCATTGGCCGAAGAAGCCGTAAAGCGGGGCGCTACAGGCGCTACGCCGAACGAAGTAGGCCGATACCTACGGGGCCTTGGGTTTGTTTGTGAGACGAAGCGCTACGGGGCGAAGTCGGGTTGGGGTTCAGCTATGGCCCGACTTTACTTCTTGCGAGTAGTCGAAGAATACGAAGAATTTTAAGCACGAAAAAGCCCCGCTAAATAGGCGGGGCTTTTCTTTTACCGGCGGCTAGTATGGGCGCTCGTTGTAGTCTGTCGAATCAATTAGGGCGCAAGCTTCGGACAGTACTTCGCGGAATGTTTCGGCAGGCAGGCGGCAGCTATGGCAGGCGCTACCGATAAGGGAGACAGCGTTAAGCTCAGCTAATATGTTCTTATCTGAAATGCGAGCTACTTGCTTACCTGCTACAGCGTCGTAACGCTTACCGTCCGCTTCTTCTTGCGCCTTACGGCCTAATCCGTTAATAGCGGCCGAAGTGCCGTTTTCGCTAAATGAGTGCAGCGTAGTTTTAGCAGCATTCAATACGAAGTGATTGCCCTTTATCTTTTTTAGGAGCTTGGTAATTTGCTCAATACGAACGGCGGAGTTGTTAAAGTCTAGCATGGCTGTAGGCGCTTGGCGGTTAAGAGTAGGACAAATATACAGCGATAAATTTATTATGCAAGTTTTTTACAACAAATATTTAACTAAATAAAAAGACCTGCTATCGGCCGGAGCGATAGCAGGTCTTAAACTAATCTACACTTACTACTAATTGCCCGTAGTTGTCGAGTTGTACGGTACTTTTCAGTATGTCCGTAAACTTCATTACTAGCAGGCCCCCGGCCCAACGGTCCCCAAGGTAGGGCAGGCGTAAGGCGGGTTCGCAACGAGCCGCGCGGCGTGTCGAGTAGCGCCGCCAAATAGCCAGCTTCCAAGCCTGCGGGTCGTATTCTTCTTCGTCCCCTACATACTGTAGTTGAGCGATACACCAAGGCCGGCGCTTATCGTAGCGCTCGACAGCTTGTCGGTACATGGTTGGCAGGTCCATAACCTAAGCCGCGTCTATGCGCTTAAAAGTTACTTGGAATCCTTGGGCTTCCGTTTCTACAAAAACGTCGTATATCCAACCTTCGGAATACGTAGCGCATAGCCAAGCGGTAAGGTCCGAAGTAATGTCTAAAATGAGTTTTCGACTAATCGGCTTTAGCTCGTATTCTGCATTAATCTTGCGGACAGCTTCGGCCAATTCTTCGGGCGTTGGCTTAATCTTTTGAATGGCTGTAGCCTTGGCTACGTAGTCCGGGCTAGCTGCCGCTACCCAAGCTAGTTGGATAAGGGCCGGTAGTTCTTCCCAAGTCGGCATAGGCTGCCCCAAGAAGTTAAGATTATCCGTTGTAGCTCCGTAGCGCTCGTAAGCGTGTTTAGCTAGTAGGAGTTGGCCGGCCGTAGGGGCGTTAAAATCCTTCCCGTTAATTGTCAGCATGACTTAAAAATTAAGATTTAGTTTCGGCTATGCGCCGTTTAACATACTCGTACACGTCCAACGCCGCAAAACAATCGGCTAGCGCGCCGTGTGCTACTCCGGTCCATTTGTGCCCGGCTACCCTGGCAGCTATTTCGAGCTTAAACCAAGTATTATTCTTGCGATAGCTATTCCAATGGCCTAGCCAGTTGGCAAAAGCCAGCATACTACAAACTGTCTTAGCAGGCGGCCCAAGCGCCCAAGCGTCCCGGAGTATTACGCTGTCGTAGCCTAGGTTATACACCATAACGTTACGGCCCCGTAGGTACAGCGCAATAAGCGGCGTTAGTTGGGCTAGCGTGGGCGCATTCGCTACCATAGCCGGACTAATCTTGTGTATCGCTTCGGCTTCGTCCCAACTCGTTGCCTTCTCCGGCCTTACTAGGCTGTCGAGCAATACGCGCCGGCTCGAATCAATAATAGCGACGGACACAACTTCGGCGCTTTCTGCATACTTGCCGGTAGTCTCCGTATCTAAAATTAGGTAGTCCATTACTTCCCGGTTAGGTACGTTTCCTTACCGTCCCAAGGTATGCGCGGGGCCGGCTTGGTCCTTTTGGGCGCGTCCTTCGCTACAATCTTAAACCGGGCTATAGATTCCGGCTTTAGCAGGTACGTAGCGTACACGCAAGAATAAAACGGGTAGCGCTCGACTTCGCTTAGCTGCCCCGCGCGGGTGTAACATTTGAAGTAGGCGCGGCCGTGCTGGAAGCCAGTAATACGCGCCCGGCGTACCGTACTGTTAAACTCCGTCCGGTACTCTATTTCGGTTCCTTCGACGTAACCGGCAGCCCGTAGCGCGGCTTCTTGGGAATCTACGTAGGCTTTATACGCCTTGTCTGCTACCTTCTTCGCTGCCGCGTCTACTTGGGCGGCTTCTTGCATTGCTGCCAATGCTTCGGCCAACGTTGGGGCCGGTTTCTCCGGGTCTCCAATTAACATATATGCTTCGCGCATGACTGAATTAATAAAGGCGTGAAGGGTCTATAGCTAAACCCATAGCTATTTTAGTTTGTAATGAATACTTTTCCGGCCGAACGGCTGCCCGCTTTAGTTGCGCTTCAATTTCAGCCCGGCGCTCGACTGAATGATATAAGTGAGCGAAGGCCCTACCGCCTTCTTGGTACTTTATCCAAGGGTTAATTTCGTCTGCCCGGCGGCCGTATTTTTCGGCTCGTACTACGCGGGCTTCGTCCGACATATCGAGTTCAGCTAAGCGCTCCGACAGCGCTAGCATTCCGGCAATACGTACCGCGCAATAGTGAAGCGGGGCGAATAGGATAGCTTCGGGCAACTCGTTAATAACGGTAGCGCGAAGATGCTTCCGGCGCTCGATTAACTGCCGGGCGAATGCTGCCGACTGGCTGTCGGCTTGGTCTAATGGTTTTAACATGGGTTGTAGAAAAATGCCGGACGGTATCGAGCCGCCCGGCGGGTTAGAAATTAAGCTATTTTCGACATATACAACGCCTTATATTCGGCGTCCAACCAATTCCCGTTCGTGTCGAGTACGGCCGCTTCGCGTAGGCGCTGAATGTACATATTCCAATCTTCGGGAAACGGAGCGCCGGCCCGCGCTAAGCTGCCCAAATATTCAACGTCATGCTGTACGCCAAGTTCGGTTAGCTCTATTAGCGCTTCCTTCATTCGGCCCAACTCCGTTTCCATTAATTCAAGCGCCCTTTTTACTTCGGGCCGCGCTTGCATCTTATTAGCCGCAACCTGTAGCCGGCGGCTGTTAATCTTGGCTTGGGCCTTGGCTATTCCCTTGGTAGCTTCGGCTATTTGGCGCTGTGTCATTACCGACTGTATGGCTTCCGGCATAGCGCTATTTAGGTGGGCCGGCAAGCCGCGCAAGCTAAGCGTTTCGGGTTGGTTGCTATGCTGCCCCGGCAGGCCAAGAATAGCCAAACTAGCGCCCTTGCCGGCCGCGTTGCGAGCTTGGGCAGCCAGGATATTACGTCGTAGCTCCGGGTTAGTAGCCGGCAGGTTGAGGTTAAAACCGTCTGCCGTCTGAATGTTCACCGTAAGCGGCTGCCCATTATCTACCGGCTCCGGGTCTTCGGTAGCTATGGTAGGTTCGGCAGGGTCCGGCGCTACTATCGAGACTTCCGTTAGTTCGCCCCGGCTGTTATACCCCGGCTCCATTTTGGCGGCTGTAGCTTGTTCGTCTTGGTAGCGCGCGGCTTGCTCGACTATCGTTCGCGTAGCGTCCAAAATAGCCGCGCCCGGCAGCGCTAACACTTCGCGCATATCGGCAGGAATTTCGGACAGGACTTTGCGGAAGCCTTCGGCAGCTTCGGCAAGGGTCGGTTTTACCTTGGGGGCAGTATAGCGCGCGGTAGCCCAACGAGCTAAAAAAGCCAAGGCTTCCAACCGGGTAGGGTAAGACTTGCGCGCGGCCGGCGAATAGGCGGTAGCGCTCGTTACTTGGCTGTAGTCTTTACAGCCAAAAGCGAACGTACTAGAAATAGACCCTATTTGTTTACCGGCTTCCGGCCGGGGGCCGGGAGCCGCGTTCTTGCGCGCGGCTACGTTGTCAGCTAGGTAAACGTCTATGTAAATGCCTGCCGGCTTTAGTACGAGCAAAGGGCCGGCGGCTTCCAAGTAAGCGGCCGAAGCTATTTCTTCGCTATTAGCGATAAAGGCAGTTTTTAAAACGCGGTCCTTCTCTAATTCTTCGGCCGTTTCTACTAGCTTGTTAGAAAAGCCCAATACTTCGGTAACGCTAAAGTCTGCTACATTGCCGTTGTCATAAATAACAAGCGCAAGTTTTCGGCTAATGAACGGGCCGCCGCCTAGTACTTGGGCAACCGGGAAGCGCTGCCCGTTTAGGTGAGCGTAAGCGCTACCGGGCTGTACGCTTAGGGTCGCAAACATTAGGCAGTTATAGCCGGCGGTTTCTTTCGGGGTATTCATGGGTTGTAATTGGTAAGAGTGTTCGACAAAGGTAGTACGATAAATTAACTATGCAAGTTTTTTACAAATAAACTTTACGCCCTACTCGACAAATATACGATAATTTGTCTAACGCTGCCGGCAGTAACGAAAAAAGCCGCCCGGTTAAGGCGGCTTTAGACTGTCGAGTAGCTGACTTTACGACGTGGCTACCATTTCGGTAAATTGGGCTACAAAGTTAAAAGTTCCGTCCGATACGGTTACTTGGGGCGTAACGCCGGCAGGGAAACGGGGCGGCGTCGAAGCCGTAGCGGTAAGCGCTAGCAGGTTTACAATATTGTTTACTGCCGCAAGCGAGGCCAGCGCTATAGCCTTGGTTACTACCGGCGTAAACGAGCCGCCCGAAGGCGTGTAGCCTACCTTAATCGTAACCGTAAGCGCCGTAGCTGCCGTTAGCGTTTCGGCTAGCAGTGAGCTAAGAACAAACGTCGAAGAAGTCCGAACGTTGGACAGCGCGGCCGAAGCTCCGGTAGCTACCGTAGGGCTTGCCGTAGCCGTCTTCGATACGGCTTGGAATACCCGCGAACCGTTGTCGGTTTGGGCTACAGCTTGGGCGGCTTGCGTTGCTGCCGCTTGGGCTTGTTGAGCTACAGGCGTTACGAGCGCTTCGGCCTGTACTAAAATAGGGTGTTTCCCTTCGTTGGGATTGGTAGCCATGTCGGAAGTGAATAAGGTAAAATTAGAGTTTAGGAGTACGTACCCATACTAGCGAACCGTCTGCCCCCGGCCTAAAGATATATAACCAAAATTGGTCGGCAAAACTTTGGCGTAGAGCGCTGCCGGCAGGTTGTGGCCCCGTTAATTCTCCGTTGGGAAATTCGCCGGCTAAGACAGCTTTAGCCAAGTCCCCGGCCGGGTCTATATAGGTCGTATCCGGGGCTACTAGCCCGGTAGTTTGCTGTAGTTGCAATACGGCTAGCTCGTATTGAGCCATAGCCGTAGGACCTAGGAACGCTACGTAGTCCGGGATTGGTACGGCAGTCATGGGCAAGTAAGTTTTATAGTTAGGACACTTAAAACTACAATACGTTGCGGCTAACTTACTTTTGTCTGAACCCTAACCCCAAAAAAAATATGCCTGTACTGATTAACGGGGAACCGTTTATACATGGCTTGGACCCCGACGTAGACGCGGCTACAGCCGGCGGGACCAATCCAACAACGGACGCCCTAGCCCACCAACAAAACACAGACAAGGGTAGTACCAAGTCCTTTTTTGAAATTGGGCTAGCGTCCGCGTATGCAGCTAGCGGAGCCGTCCGGCGCGGTATCGTATTCAACCCCGGCGGGGCCGGCAATATTACTGCCTTCGCATGGGAAGCCAGAACCGAAGACGGCACCGCAACCGGGCGCTTCGTGCAATGCTTGCGCGTCCTGAACGGGGACCCAAAGGACCCCGGCAATGTATGGGAGCCGGCCGAACTCGCATTAGGCAAAATAGCGGCCGGAGACTACGGCGCTAACCCGGACCTAACGAGCTTCGGGCAAGCTATTAAGTACCTGCTTAACCTGTCGAACGCTAAGACGCCGCCGGTTATTGGCGGCTTCAATCCGGCAAGCGGGATAGTTGGCTCGACTGTCTTAATTAACGGTAACAACTTCGGTTCTTCAACCGGAACGGTTCAAATTTCCGGCAAGCCGGCCAATATCCAAGGTTGGTCCAATTACCAAATATCTATACGCATACCTTCCGGCGCTACTACAGATAAATTTACGGTTACGACGGCCGGCGGCCAAGATGTTAGCCGGGACAGCTTCACAGTTACGAGCGCGGTAGTAGTGAGCGTGCCCGGCCCCGTTGGCGGGCTTACTGCCGTAGGCGGCTCCGGCCAAGTAATTCTACAATGGGCTGAACCTGCCGACAACGGTAATTCACCAATTAACGACTACTTAGTACAGTACCGTTTAACCGGCGCTACTACTTGGACAACCTACGCACATAGCGTGCGTACTGCCCCCAACATTACCGTAAGTGGCCTTAGCCCGGCCACCGCCTACGACTTCCAAGTAGCCGCCAAGAACGTAAAAGGAACGGGCCAGCTATCGGCCATAGCTAGTGCGAGTACCACGGCAACGAGTGCGGTATATTATGCGACACTGCAAACCTATACCACGACCCAGGCCGACCTAGAATTAGCTTGCGGCACAGGTACGACGGCCACGCCCGTAACCGAATCTAGTTCGGATGGCACGTCCACAAATGACCAAGCCGAAGCAGACCGGCGCGCGTTGGCCCGCGCTAAGAATTTGGCTATTCAAGGTATCGTTTGCCCGCTGGGTACGAGTACCGGCGGCCGCAATATCTACGACGTTCCCGGCCAAAAACGGGTAGATATTATTACGGCCAACAAGCCAGCCGTTCCCGAAACCGACGAAACTATGTACGAAAAGGTCTTTTACGACATGGTTACCCAAGCGCCGGTAATTATGAAATATCATTGCGGCTCGGCCTCTCAAGCCGATAATACTACCCGTTGGTTTTGGTTTCGGAGCGAAGTAAAATAGTCTGTCATGCGCCCATTTTTTCACCTACTTTTTTTCGTCTTAATGAGTACTTTTTTTCTGTCCTGCAAAACGGATTTTGTAATACCGGCTTGGCCCTCCGTTATCCCAAGTAACCCGAAACCAACTATAACGAGCTTCGCCCCTTCTTCGGCTGCTGAGGGTGCTACCGTAACCATTACCGGAACAAATTTTACCGGGACTACGGACGTAAGGCTAAACGGCGTAGCTATCGGTATTTATACCATAGCTAGCGCTACGTCTATTACGTTTTCCGTACCTGCCGGCTCAACTAGCGGAGCGTTAACCGTAACGACGCCCAACGGTACGGCTACTTCTGCCAACAACCTAAACGTAGGTCAGGCCGCTATGCCAACTATTACCAGCTTTTCACCTGCCAGCGGTGCGCCCGGCTCGACTGTCGTTCTTACGGGTACAGGCTTTACGGGCGTAACTGTTGTAAGCCTGAATAGTGGGGCGGTAGATAGATTTACGGTAGATAGCCCTACGCAAATTACCGCTACGCTTACCGCTAGCAATACTACGGGTAAGTTCAAAGTAACGCACCCTCAGAACGGTACAGGGACTAGCGCAACTTCTTTTACCGTAACGGGCGCTACTACTGACCCGGTTGTACTTGTGCCGGCTATTTCTGACTTCTCGTATAATGTGCGGTCTGCAAATGACGCACCCGCTACCCCCGTACATTCAGCTTTGAGCGTATTGGGTGTTTATGCCGCCAATGCGCCCTACGTAGATATAGAGTATACCGCGACACGGCCCGCTTTAAAGGATGCAAACGGAGTTTATATAGACCGATATGGAGTGAGCGTCAATAGCGCCGGGTCGTTAGATGCTGAATTTATAGCCGAAGTTGCTGGGGATAAATTGACGAAAAGATTAACTTTTAACAATAATTCGGCCGGCCGAAAGGATTTTATAGAGCGAGTACAAGAGCGCGGTGATGGTGATGCCGGAAGTTTTGGACAAGTCTATATTACTAAGCTGACTTTCCCGGCTGGCTCTACTGCATACTTTCAAAAGCCACCCGCTAATGGGGACGTATTATATGTAGTTGGTGATAGTAAATCGGTAGAAGTTTATTCTACTACGGGGTGGATTCGGCGGCTTCGGGCCAAGCGCCCCAATATGGATATTTACTCGGACGGGTGGGGTTTCCGGAGGGCAAGCGTAGCACTAGCTAATTCTACTTTACGCGCCGCGATTTTGGCCAACGTAGCCCGCTTGGGAATTACTCGACTTTGCGTAGCACTTGCAACCAATGACAAGGTGGCCGGCTTAGACCCGTCTACAGTCATGGGTTTAGTGGGCCAACTTGCAGACGAAGCGCGGGCTTACCCCGGCCTATCCAATATCTTATTTTACGTAGAATTAGAATACGACAATTCAACATCTGCAAATAACGCTTGGCGCTCAGCAGCAAAAAACTTGCAAAACGGGCGGGGGACTTGGTTTCGCATAATCGACCCCGGCAGCCCCGCTACTGCTGACGGAACACACGCAAACGACCCCGGGCAGCAAACGGTATGTAATGCTTACGATGCGCAATTGGATTTAACTCCCACCTTGGCGAGTCCCGTACTTTTGCACGCCTGGGAAGGCAATAACACACCTGCCGTATGGTACGACCAGGGCGCGGGTAATAAAAATGCTACGCAGTCAGTTGAGGCAAACCGCCCTAGTTTGGTAGATAATGCAGTATTTGGTAAGCGCGCTTATAAGTACACGGCGGCGAGCGGCATAAAGCAATACATGAAATTGCAAGCGCTATTTAGTCAATCCGGCGAATTTTCTATTATTCTGGTTATAAAAGCACTTAGCACTATTTCGCGCGGCTTTCCCTTGGATGCGCAAACCGGCCGCTTTGCTATATTTCAAAACGGATGGGCCGGAGCGCCTAACGCGCAAGCAGCTTACTACATTTCAGACGCAGACGGTAACCCTTCGGGCGCGCGCGGGCCTATTTTAGATTTTTCAAAAGATACTATCGTAGGCTTCGCTATTGGCAACAGTTCTTCGTCTATATTCCAAGACGGCGGAGTAATTGGAACTGGGTATGCCGCTGGTGTTACGCGCCTGCTTTCTGAGTTATTTATAGGAGTAAGTTACGACGTAGATACGACAACGCCGGACCAGCAAGCCGAAATGCTATTGGCCGCCTTAGAGGTAATACCCGGCAAAATAACGGCCGCGCAATTTGAGGCCCGGCGGCAAGCGTTGGGGGCGGTTGCTTCTTCCGCTACTACAGCTTCGGGCTATATTGACGGGGATAACTTTACTGTTACTTCCGGCTCTTTTACACAAGCCGCGAATATGGGTGGCCCCGGCTCCGGGCATCAATACTACTCTAATAACAGCGGTGATGCAGCAAGCGTAACAGGGAAAGGCAATATTATAGATTTTTACTCCGGGCAAGGTTCAGGCAGCCAGTTAGTAGAAGTTTTTAATAGCAGCGGCGGCAAAGTGTTTAGTACCCCTTTGCAGAACTCCCAGCTAGCTGGTAATAATGCGCTCAACTTAACTATTGATTTAAGCAATTTTGGATTTGGAAGCTATACGTTAGTTACTACTATTCAGAATAATACATTCGGTAATTACGGCGGCGCTAGGTTTAGATAGTTTATTAATTGCTAATTTTAAGCCCCGGCAATAACGCCGGGGCTTATTTTTTTGTCCAATGGATAAACCAAAAACCTATCTTAGCCAAGTCTTTGAAGGCGTGCTAAGTGTTATTGCCGTACTTATCGGCGTGTTGCTCGTTGTCTTAGGCTTCGTAGCCAGGGCCAAGCGCGCTTACTACGACTTCGGCGGTTGGGCCGGCCTTGGCGGCGGCGGGCTGCTTATCGGAGTAGGCGTAGCTATCCTACTCGTTTGCTTCTTGGTCCCGTTGTTCAGCAAGGAAAAGCGCCGGGCGCGCGGCCTGTAGTATGCCGATTAATAACCGGCAAGACGCCTTACACCCGGACTTGCTCCGGGTGTTTTTGGCTGTCGCTCCTAAATGGGCAGCGGCCAACCCTAGCGTAAAGATTGGCCTAAACGAAACGAGCCGGGCCGAAGACGTACAGACGGCCTACTACGCGCGGGGCCGTGAATCCGTCGAAGAAGTACAACGGCTATATAAGTTAGCCGGGCTGTATGCAATCGGAGCTGGCGAAGCGGCCATTAAAAACAGTAACGCCCGGTACGGACAAAGCTCCCATAACTTCCCCAAGGCCCGCGCCTTCGACATTCGCCCAACGTATGCAGCTACCGGCAAGTACGTAAGCAATAACGAAGACCTAAAGCGAATTTGCGGGAAGTATTGGGCCATGTTTAAGGCCGAAGCAGACCGGCTCAAAGTAGCTGTTACCTACGGCGGCACTTGGGAAGATTGGCCCCATATCGAGCTAAAGTATTGGCGAACCTTAAAAGCGTAATTGTATGCTGTACCTACTCATTATAGCGGCTTGCCTGCTACTCGTTGCCGGCGCTGCCAAGTCTGCCGTAGATATTATGTCGCACCAACCCGACAATAATATTTTTATGAATTGGGGGCCGTTCTTCGACAACCGTTCTTCTTGGAAATTCAAGTATAAGAACTACGACGCCGGGGACCTTCGCGCCCGGTTTTTCGGCTCCAAAACTTGGGCGGCCATGTTTACCGATTTTTGGCACTTGTGCGACTTCATTTATTTAAAAGCGTACTTGGGTGCCGGTTTAGCTGCCGGAGCCGCGCTAGCGCAACGTGCGGCCCCTTGGTGGGCTTATGCGCTCGTAATAGTAGCCGCCGGTATAGAAATGGGCGGGATATTCGAGCTACTCTATAGGCGGGTATTCCGAATACGTCCCGTAGCAGAGTAAAAGAAGAAGACCCCCGGCAGACGGCTACCGGGGGTCTTCTTTTGCGTACTTACCGTTATTAGACTTTCTGACTTTTGGACAGTTAGACGGCGTTTTCCGACTTCCAGAACAAACATATTCGGCTAGTTAGCGGGCAGAGTCGAACTATACCAGAAAAGGCAAAGAACCCGCTTAGCGCAAATATACATTATTTGAACTTACGCCCGGAGTAGTGTTCTTCTACCGGCATATACCAAAACTCGTACAAGGGCAGCGCTACGCGGCGTTCGACGTAGTACAATGTCCATAGACACGAAGTCGGGTCGTAGTGTACAGCGTCGAAGATTATACAGTGTTCCGGGCAACCTCCTACGGTTAGGGCGAAACTACCGGCGGCAGTGTAAGCGGTGCGGTCTTCGGGCGGCAGTTTTGCCAGCAAGCCGGCTATTAGCTCCGGGTGTTCCACTTCTTCGCAGAATGTAGCCCTATTCCGTACTACAATTCGCGCCGGCTCCGGGGGCCTGTAGTGCGGATTCGGGTTCATAGCAGGCTAATAACAAACTTGCCTAGGCGGTACAGGCCGTAGAATACGAACGGCGAAACGAATACCATAAGACCAAGCGCCCAAGCTATTACTTTCGGGCCTACTAATTTGTCTTCGGGTTGCTCGTTATATTCTTGCATGGGTTGGGGTTGGGTTGTAGGGTAAAACGGATTCAGTGTAGCGCCCGGCAGGCTGCTTTAGCTCCGGGTTATTCGTACCCCAATGGGCTACGAAGTAAAAGGCAAATAGCCAAGCGGCAGCCAGGGCCAAGGCTTTTAAATCTGACTTATTCATTTTTGGGCGGGAATGTAGATAGTGAGAAAAAGTAACACTAACGCCCCTAAAATCCAAAGAAGCCAATAGTCCGGCCGTAGATTGGGGGCGGGGTTTGCGGGGCCGGGTTGGTAGTCCGTTGGGTTATGTCCGTCCGCTATTAATTGCTTATCCGATACGGTTTCCCAACCGTTCCCCTTATCGTAGTCTACTCGATAGCGGGGCAGCTTGGGCGGGGGCGGCGTACCGCGCCGGAGCCATACGATAGGGGTAGGCGAAATAGGGCTAAAGAACCGGCCCCCGTTTAGCTCCGGTAGCGCTTCAATTTCGTAATAGAAGCCCGGCGGCAGCTTGCGGACGCGGCGTAGGTTGGGGTAGCCGCCTACCATTCTATTAACGTTTTCCTCACACCAAGCCAGAATACGCGCGGCTTCGGCCCTTCTTACTTTGCCCATAGCATAGGGCGCGGGCTTATTAAATATCTTTCGGGTCTCCATTGGCCGGGCGGTTACGAATTTCCTGTACGGCTTCATAAACCGCAATAGCGGTAGGTATCGGCCAAATAAGCAGGCCGAACAAGAAGCGAAATAAGACCTTCCAAGAACGCGGTTCGTTCCTGAATGTGTGCCAGCAAAGGGGAACCCCGCCGGCAAGGTGAAATACTAGGTACAGCTTTAAGTAGTACATGGGTTGTAGTTGGTGAGGGTTGGACAAAAGACGCCGGCCCGGCGTAGCTCGACAAATGTACTACAATTTGTCTAACTATGCCGGGCCGGCGAAAAATAATCTTATTTTTTAGTGCTGTCGGGCGTCTGCCGACAGGCCCCCGGATTCATCCGTACCGGCCGCCTTCTCCGTTGCTTGGGTAGGCGTCGTAGCAGTACGAGCGTTACCGCCGCGCGAAGGGCTACGGGTAATAGGGTGCGCGTTCGGGGCCGGGGCAGTAGTAGCCGGGGCGGCTGCCTTATCTGAATCGGAGTTGGCGAAGTCGTTAGCCAAGCCCGCAATACCCGGAGCCGGGGCGGCAGGCACGCCGGGGGCCGGAGCCGGGGGCGGCGTTGGCGCTACGTCAATATGTAGCGGGGCGGGGCGTTCGGCCGATTCAGTGAGCGCGGCAGGAATACCGGCAGGCATAGACGCGGCTACCGCGTTTTCTTGGGTCTGCACTTGGCCCGCGCCGGGCGTGAATACTTGCGGGGCAGGCGGGGCGTAGCTGGCTTCGGCTCCGGCCCAAGCGCGCCAATTATGGCCGGTTCCGGTTTGGCCTTCGGCTTCGCCGTTTACCGGGGGCAGCTTATCGGTTACGTCCCCGCCTACTTGCGAGACAAACAACGAAGCCGGCATTTCGGTAGGCGTCGTAGAAGACGGCTCCAAAAAGGTTACTTCGTAGTCCATGATACCGGAGCCGGTAGGCTTTAGGTCGGTTACGCGGCGGTCGTTATAGACGCTCTGTCCGGCGGGGGTTTGTACGAGCGCGGGGCTTTTGGCTTCGTACACGCGGCCGGCCTGAATGCCGGCTACCGCTTGCGCGGCTGTCTTCGTTGGGGTATCCATAAAAGTAAATTGGGTTTGTGAGCGTTCGCCGCTATACGCGCTAGCTACGGCCCGGTTCCAAACTAGTTCGGCAGCCGTAGAAAAAAGGGCCAACGAAGCCAAGCCAAAAAAGACCCGGCGTAGCTCGACACGAAGGCCGCAACTATCGAATATGTAAGAGCGCATTACCGGGTAAGTTTTGCGACTTCGCCGCTACGTAAAACATTCTTCCCGTCTTGGGCCGGGGACTGCCCTTCTTTAATTGGAGCCGGCGCGGGGTTGGCCGGGGCTGTTTGCTTTTTCATGGGCTATTCAGTTAAGGCGCTAAATATAAACGTACTACGCCGTTTCTTGTTTCTTATTTTTACGTAACCAGATTAAAAACAGCCCAATAGGGCCGCCGGAACCGAAGCTAGCCAGAGCCGGAACAAACTTCCAAGCCAACGAGCCGACTACCAAAATGCCGCCGGCTATGAGTAGCCAGCTAGCAAGAACCGGCTTCGACTTCGTGTCGGCTTGCTTATCGAGCGTCTTACGTTTTTCTTCCTTCTGTACTTGAACCTTGGCGGCTGTCTCCGTTTCCGACTTAGCTTCGGTATGCTTGGCCGTCGTAGCTGTCGTACTCGACTTTGTTTCGCTCGACTTGGCGGCGGTTCCTGTACTCCGGCGGCGGGTTGTTACGACGCGCGCCGGCTTGCCGGTAGCGGGGTCGTACTCTGTCGTAGTCGTTTCTTCGGTAGTCTCGTTTGTGGCAGTCTCAGTGGCCCGGCTTGCCGTATCGGCCTTGCCCGTAGAATCTACCTTAGCCGTCGAGCGCGCGGCGGTGCTAGTTTTTACCTCCGACGTGGAATCGGTTTTAGTAGTTGTCTTTTCTAGCTGCTTATTGAGCTTGCGCGAAACGCTACAGCCCGACAGGGCAATAACCAGCATAGCCGCAAGGCAAGCCAGCATTAAAACGGCGCGGGTAGGGGACAGATTTTTAAACATATTAGGGGGCTGTTGGGGGTTGTTCGGCCGCTTCAACGGGGGCCGGTTCCGGTAATGGGGCAGGCTCCGGCGGGGCCGGGGCAGGGTCGTTCGGGTCCAAGGGTAGCGCCCGGCCGATAAAGCTATTTAGTACCCGTTCCGGGACTGATATAATAGCTTGGACTAGCCGGCGTTTAATGGGTTCAGGTAGTAGCTCCGGGTCCAACTTGGTTACATTATCCAAAATGCTAATAGCTTCCCGACCCATAAGGATAGTATAAATAACGGCGTCTACTAGCTTGAAAAGCCAGTTTACTACGCCGTTAATTTTGAAGTGCGTAAGGCCATGCGCTACTATTAACATAACGCCGTAAGCCAAGACCTTGTAAAAGAAGGCCGTTATTTGCTTCGGGCTAAATGCTCGCATTCTAATTGCTACCAAAATGTCGGTAACCGTGTCGAGCGCTACGAAGACTAGCAGGAACGCCAAAAAATCCCAATCACTAAAAAAGTACTTCGTTATGATACCAAGCCCGTAAACGGCATACGGAGCGTACTTAGGGGGCAGCGTATCGGTAGAAGGGAACATTTATAGCGAAGGGATTAAAATAGTTCGGGGGCCAATTCGGCCCCCGAAGATAATAGGTCGTACTAGCTGAACGGCAAATTATTGCGCCGGTAATAGTCTTCTACTGTAGCCCAATGCTGAACGAGTAAGCCGCCTTGTTGGGCCTTCCGGGCGAACGCCCAAGCCTGCCGCTTTATTCTCGATTCGAGTAGCGCCAAGCAAGCCAAAAGCGGCGTAGCGCCTTCGCCGGTTCGCTCCGGGTTTATTTCCTTAATTGGTTGGCCCGGCGGCGGCGTGTAGTTGGGCGCGCCGGTAGTGGCTAGCCATGCTTCGGCCGTGTCCCAATCTTGTTCGGGGTCGGATGGCAGGAACGTAACGGCTGCCGGCAGTTGCTTAACGAACGTAGCCAGGAAATGAGACGCTACGGCCGGCCGGTCCCGAAGCTGCATTGGCGTACCTAAGTCCGAATGCAGTTGGAACGCTACCCGGTCCCATTCGGCAAGCTCCGGCGGGGTTAGCGGCCGGTTACATACGCCGAATATTGCTAGGTTTTGGGCGTTGGTCCCGTTCACGCTGTTACGGCCTACGGTGGGCAATACCTGCCGCGCGGGGCGGCTTGCGAGTTCAGCCGCTAGCTTTTGCGCGGCGGCTGCTTTTGCTTGTGCTGAACGTCCCTTAGCCATTACAACGAGTAGCCTTGTAATTCTTTGTACACTACTACCATTTCGGCAATGTTCCCGGACGCCAAGGCTTCGCGGCCTTTTTTCAGGTCGGCAGCCATTAAAGCGGCGGCTAGTTCGCCGGCCTTGCCCAAGCTCCGGTATTCCTTTTCTATTTCAGCTACGCGCTCAATTTCGCCGGACAGACCCGCTACTAGGTTGGTCGGGTGAACTTCGGCGCTGCCTTCGGGCGCTCGTACTGCCGACATATCCGGGGCCGGCTTTATCCAACCCATACTAGCGGCGGCAGACGGCCCGAAAGTTTGCCGGTTGTAAGCCGCGTTAGCTTGGGCTTCGATAGGGTCCGGGGCCGGCGTTGGCTCCGAATGCAAAGCGTCTGCCATTCGCATACGGTAGGCGTGTCGTTCGGCAGGCGTAGCCATGTCGGCAGTAAAGCCGGCAGCTACGCGCGCCGTTCGTGTGTCGTAGCTAAACAAAGCAGCCAAGGCAACGGCCGCAACCTGTACGAGTTCAGCCCGAAGCTCCGGCTTAAATTCTACGCCGTCGTAGTAGCCTTCGGTTACTTCTTTTTGGTATTCGCCTACTTCTTCTTGCAATATCATTGCATACTCAAAAGGCGGCCGAATCTGTACGCCGTGTTTCGCGTCTTGGTGTACTCGTTCGTCCAAAACTTCGGCTAGTTGTGGTAGCTGTTGTAGGAATTGGGCTAGCCGTTCCTTCGGCCAAGACTGCACGTCTTGCAACGCTTTTTTAATATCGGACATGGGTTGTAAATTGGGTAAAAAGGGTTAGGTTTTTGCTACACTTTGGGCCGGCGGTAACGTATAACCGGAGTATCTTAAAACGTGCTTAGCGTATGCTACAATCTTATTTAATTCGGCTTCATAATAGGGCCTGCTACCGTCTAACGCTTTTCGTAGATGGTGTATTTTCAGCGCCGGGCCGTATATGTCCGCTAGGCAAAAAGAAGTAGCAGGAACCCCAAGCCCGTTCGGCAGGCTCGACAAGAATTCCCGGAAGTGTTGAGTAGCTAGCGGGTCGGCTAACGGCTCACTTGGTGGCCGCCCGGCCTTAGCCTTCGGCGGGTCGGTAGGCGCTTCGCGCCAAGGGCACGTAGCGCAAAGGTTGGTACAAGTAGTTGGTTTGGACATTAAGTAAACGGCTAACTGCCGGCGTTGCTCGACAAATGTAATACACTTTGTCGAGTTGCGCCGGCTTTTTCTTTTAATATACTTTGTAAAAAACTTGCATAGTTAATTTATTGCCCTACCTTTGTGCTACTACTCTATACCAATACAACCCAATGCCGACCAAGAAGCCAACCAAAAAGCGCGCCGTTAAGATGCTAGCGCCCGTAACGGCCGTTCAGGCTGTCGAACGCATTTACGGACACATGATAACCGACCTAAAGTCGGCTATCGAATCGGCTACAGCCGACAACAGTATAAGGGGCTTCGTCTTAGCGCAACAAGCCAAGTTCGACGCGGACCCTACCGACCCTACCGCGCATACGTTTGAAATACGGAACTTGTACCGGGTGTTTTCGCTCGACAACCCGCAACGTATGAGCCTGAACCTGTATATAAAACTTTGCCAAGCCCTAGGCATTGGCGGCGCTCGAATGCTGAATAACCCAATAACGCCGGGTAGTAACGAATCCCTAGTAGACTACTTAGCTAAGGACTTCGATATTATTTGGAAGACGGTTCTTTGTATTCAGTACCAAGGCGCTTAATTCACTTTTCACCCAACCGGCGGCCCTTAGCTGCCGCCGGTCTTTTACCCTTACTTATGAGTACCCTAGCAGACAAAACCAAGGCCCGTAGCAAAGCAGGCGCGGCCAAGCCCGAAGCCAGCAAGACGGAAGCCACGAAAAAACGGAAGCCGCGCGCGGACAAGGGCAAGAAGCGCGCGCCCGGCTCCGTACCCGGCCGGCCCGTTGGCACAGGCAAGCCGGTAAACGCCGGGCTACTTGGCCGTATGGCTAACGTAGACGCTTGGCTAACGCTCGAAACGGCCGTAGTAAAAGCTACTGGCATAGCTACCAAGGCCAAGCTAAACGCCCGTATTTTGCAAACCATGCGAGACGGCGAACGCATACTAACCGAAGCCGAAGTACACGCGCTCGAAACGGCTGCCGGTCCTTACGGATACCGCCCAAGCAAGACGTACTAAGCAGCTTCTACAGCTATTAAAAATAGGTGCGTTCCTAACGCACCATTGGCGCGTAACTAACTGACACAAAAAGGCCCCGGCTAGTAGCCGGGGCTTTTCTTATGTACAACCCATGCCGGGCCAAGTTTTCACCCTTCGCGGCCCTAGCATAAGGCTACGAAGGTACAGGCTATTCTTTGAGTATGGAAATAGGCAGCTTAACGCTACGGCTGTTTTTTACGCCCGGCCCGAAGTAAGTAGACTTCACGGCTTCGGCTCCGGTTAGTCGAGCTAATACGCGGCCGTGATTCGTAGCCCATGCCGTACCGCGTAAGGTCTTTTGGAGCCAATCGGCCGTATTGCTTATATAAAAACAATCGGCTTCTACTCGTATGCCTATCCGGCCTACGCGGTCCCTTGCCGAATCCTTGTCTACTACTTCGCCGGCCCGGCCCCCTTCGGCAGCTACTATTACTAGTTCGCCTACGGTCCGTTCGTGTTCAGCCCCGCCGGAGTTCTTAACCTTAATAGGTTGCTCCATAATCTTGCCTAACAACATTACTTCGTCCGTTTCTTCGTTTCGCATTTCGTCCCAATTCCGTTCGGCTATCCATGCCTTCGCGTCTTCAAAAGATATAACGTCCCGGCGCATTAATGAGTAAGACCCGGCTAGTAGTGTACCTAACTGGTCCCCGGCCCGACTTTCGCCCAAGACTACCGTAGCGGCTCGTTTGAATACTGCCGCGTTCTGTAGCAGTTGGGGCAGTAGGTTAAGGGTACGAGCGCGTAGGGCTTCGCAACGCTCCGGCGTGAAGCATTCATGTAATACGGCTTCAATCTTGGCCCAATTTTCTTCGGCTACAGACTTAACTAAGACCGGCGGCGCTACTAGGCTTAGGACCGTAACGCGCCCCTTGTCGGCTGCCGTAGCTGTCTTCGGAGTGATAGACGAAAAGGCGAAGCAAGACCGGATAACGAAACTTTGCGCTTGCCCATTCGAGCCGCCCTTAATGATGTTACCGCCGTCATGCGAAGACGCCGCGCGGACCAAGCTAAGAATAGTCTGTAGTCGGGCCGTGTCGTTGTAACCGTCGCTGTCCGCTTCGTCAAACGATACGGGCCGCGCGTCCTGTCCCAAACTTTGGCGTATGGCCGGTTCCGTCGTATTGCCTTGGGCCGGTAGAATAATATTCCCTACAACCTTCTTTAGCAGGTCCATAGCGGTAGTTTTACCGGAGCCGGCCGGGCCTGTTACCCAAATATGGGGCCGCCAATGCAGCGCCCCGCAAATAGGAGCCAACACGCACCAACCTATAAATAGGTCGGCAAAAGCC
>Ga0182233_1000049_pt1 | contig 21581 bp, 16 predicted proteins | sample G6R1MG_31_FD_129664 | JGI IMG/M metagenome (GOLD analysis project Ga0182233, IMG submission 129664) | Miscanthus phyllosphere microbial communities from Michigan, USA - G6R4_NF_07NOV2016_LD1 MG | ecosystem: Host-associated > Plants > Phyllosphere > Phylloplane/Leaf | place: USA: Michigan... | reverse complement strand
GACAGGCCTTCCTGCATCAGTGTGTTGCCCTGCTGCATGGTGCTGATGGCGTTGCCGGTTTCTTGCTGGATGCTGGCGATCATGCCGGAAATCTCATCGGTGGCTTCACGGGTGCGCGAGGCCAGGCTGCGGACTTCGTCAGCCACCACGGCAAAGCCGCGACCCTGCTCACCGGCGCGTGCGGCCTCGATGGCAGCGTTGAGCGCGAGCAGGTTGGTCTGGTCGGCAATCGAGGTAATCACCCCGACGATGCTGCCGATTTCCTGCGAGCGCTGACCCAGCGTGTCGATGACTTTCGCGGTGCTGCTCAGCGAAGTGGCGATCTGTTGCAGCGACGACGAAGCCTCTTCCATCGAAGTACGACCAATGCGTGTCTGCTGGGCATTTTCCTGTGCCAGTCGTTCGGTATTGCCCATGTTGTCGGCGATGTTCATCGACGTGGCGCTGAACTCTTCGACCGCACCGGCCATGCTGGTGATCTCGCCGGATTGCTGCTCCATGCCCTCGAACGCACCGCCCGACAGGCCGGACAATGCGTTGGCGCGGGTGCTGACTTCCTGCGCCGCAGTACGGATATGCGCGACCATCGATGACAACGCTTCGCTCATCTTGTTGAAGCTGCCCGACAACTGCCCGATCTCGTCATTGCTGGTCACATTCAGGCGTACGCTGAGGTCGCCTGCACCCAGTGCGTCGGCCTGGCGTACCAGTTCGGACAGTGGACGCAGCTTGCTGCGCAACAGCCAGATGGCACTGATCACCGCGATCAGCATGGCCAGCAGACTGCCGATCGCCAGTTGCGTGCCGACGTGCCAGGTCACTTCACTGATTTCCTTGCGCGGCATGCTGGCGATGACGGTCCAAGGGCCGCCAGCGAACGGCTGGCCGACGCTGTAATAGTTGTCATCACCGTCATCCCAGAACTGCGCCTTGCCCGGTTTGCTGGCAAGGTCGGCCACTGACTTCGCGGCACCGTCGAGGGATTTGACGCCTGCCGGTGGCACCAGCCAGGTGCCCTTGTCGTCGAGCAGCGCCAGCGAGCCGGTAGAGCCGATACGGAAGCTCTTGAGGTTATCGAACTGGGTCTTCTGTGCATCGGTGTAATCGAACCCTACAAACAGCGCCGCAATGATCTTGCCGCTGCTGTCGCGAACCGGGCTGTACTGGGTCATGTAATAGCGATCGAACAACACCGCCTTGCCGACATAGCTCTGCCCGGCCATCAGACGCTCGTAGGCTGCGCCCTTGCGATCCAGTACCGTGCCGATGGCGCGCGTGCCATCCTGCTTGCTCAGGGAGGTGCTGATACGGATGAAGTCGTCGCCGCTGCGCACGAAAATGGTTGCCACACCTGCGGTCATCGAGCGGAATTCGTCGACTTCGGTAAAGTCGTTGTTCAGCACGGCATCACGCAGCAACAGGCCTGGCGTGGACGTGCCCGCCACCGTGACCGGCTTGTCGGGTTGCAGGCTCAGGCCATCGGCGAAGCGTTTCTCGAACAGTCCACTCAGGCGCTGAGTACTGTCGCGCAGCGTGCTGTGGAAGGTGTTGAGCTGGTCAGCGAGGAGCCTGGCTTCACTCGACATGTGCTCTTCACGAATGACCAGGTTGGACGCGTCCAGAGACCTCAACGCGAACAGGGTACTACCACTGATAACCACCGCCAGGATCACGGCCAGAGCAATACCAAGTTGCGAAGCAATTCGGGTACGAGGCTTGGACATAGAGACTCCGTGCCGAATGATTGGAGTTGCCGGGTCCGTGGCTTATCATTCAGCTGATAGATTTAGTTGGTGTTTTACGCCGTTTGAACGAGCAATCGTTAAGCAATGCTTCGGCCATCAAGGTCGTTACTTGAGAGCGGAGCGAGACATTAACAAATGATGGCAGTTCAATACTAAACTAAATTTTAATAGAGTACTTCAACTAACGGCAACTTCATGGCGCCCACCTCCGCCTTGAGAAAATCGCTGAGGCGTCGCAACCGCTCTGCGCCGGGCCTTGTACGCGGCCAGACCAGATAATAGTTTTCGCCACTGAACACCGCCGTGCGCCACGGCAGACTCAGACGGGCCTGCGCCACGTCCTCGGCGACCATCAGCAGATCACCCATCGACACACCGTAGCCGCGTGCGGCGGCAATCATTCCCAGCTCGAGGGTGTCGAATACTTGCCCGCCTTTGAGCGACACCTGATCGGCCAGACCCATGCGGTTCAACCAGGTGCGCCAGTCACGACGATCAGGAGTGGGGTGCAGCAATTCAGCCTTTGCCAGCCGCTCCACGTCCCATGGCGGGTCCTGCAACAACGTGGGGGCGCCGACCGGAATCAGCAACTCGGGAAACAATAATGTGGCGTCCCAGTCCGACGGGAAATGACCCTGGCTGAGCAGAATCGCGCAGTCAAAAGGCTCCTGGGTAAAGTCCACCGCATCGATTTCCATCCACGCGCTGGTCAGTTGCACTTCGTTGCCCACCTGAAGGTGACGGAAACGGCTGAGCCGCGCGAGCAGCCAGCGCATGGTCAGGGTCGACGGGGCTTTCATGCGCAGAATGCCCTCCTCGGTCTGCAGGGTGCTGCAGGCGCGTTCCAGTGCCAGGAACCCATCGCGCACACCGGGCAACAGCGCGCGTGCCGATTCGGTGAGCTGCAAGTTACGCCCGTTACGCTGAAACAAGCGGCAGGCAAAGTGCTCTTCCAGCGTACGAATATGACGGCTTACTGCACTTTGGGTGATCGAAAGTTCCTCGGCTGCGCGGGTAAACGAGGTATGCCGCGCAGCCGCTTCAAAAGCCCTTAGTGCATAAAGAGGGGGGAGACTGCGAGGCATGGGGCGCTTCCTGCGGACGATGAACGGCTACTTTACTGCAAATGCTGAAAATTGCTTCAGATGAGTTTTAGTCATGCTGAGCATCGGATTTATCGTTTTGTGTTTAGTCGAGCAACTGCCCAGAATACGTCGCTCAATCGTCCCTTTGCCGTAGAGCACCGTCACCATGCAGCCGTCCGCCCTCAAAGAACTCTGGATCATCCTGCGCCTGGCGGGGCCGCTGATTGCGTCACAGATGGCGCACATGCTGATGGTCTTCACCGACACCGTGATGATGGGCAAGATCGGACCGGAGGCCTTGGCGGGCGGTGGTCTGGGCGCTGCCACGTACAGCTTTGTGTCGTTCTTTTGCGTCGGCGTGATGGCAGCGGTCGGTACGCTGGTCTCGATCCGTCACGGTGCTGGTGACGCTGAAGGCGCGACCCGTCTGACCCAGGCCGGTCTGTGGCTGGCCTGGGGCATGGCGCTGGTTGCCGCGCTGTTGCTGTGGAACCTCGAACCCATCCTGTTGCAGTTCGGTCAGGCCGAAGCCAACGTGCATATGGCGGCTCAATTTCTGATCACCCTGCCCTTCGCCCTGCCCGGCCTGCTCAGCTTCATGGCATTGCGCGGCTTCACCAGCGCACTGGGTCGCGCGGGGCCGGTGATGACCATCAGCCTGGCCGGTGCGGCAGCGAACTTCGTGCTCAATTACGCATTGATCCATCAATGGCTGGGGCTGCCCAGCCTCGGGCTGATGGGGATCGGGCTGGTCACCGCGATCGTCACCAACTGCATGGCCCTGGCCCTGGCGCTGCATATCAGGTGGCATCCGGCTTACGCGGCGTACCCGATCAGAAAGGGGCTTTCGAAACTGTCGCGCAGTCATCTGGGCGAGCTGTGGCGGCTCGGTCTGCCGATTGGCGGCACCTATGCAGTGGAAGTCGGCCTGTTCACCTTTGCCGCGTTCTGCATGGGCGCGATGGGCAGCACGCAGATGGCGGCGCACCAGATCGCCCTGCAGACCGTGTCCATGGCGTTCATGGTTCCGGTGGGGATGTCCTATGCGGTCACCATGCGTATCGGCCAGCATTATGGCGCGGGCAACCTGGTGATGGTGCGCATGGCCGGTCGTCTGGGCATCGGTTTTGGCGGCTGTGTGATGCTGATGTTCGGGCTGCTGTTCTGGCTGGCACCGCATCTGGTCATCGGTCTGTTTCTGGATATCAACGACCCGGCGTTTGCCGAGATCGTCGTACTGGCGGCAAAACTGCTGGCCATTGCCGCCCTGTTCGAGTTCTTCGACGGCACCCAGACCATTGCCATGGGCGCCATTCGTGGGCTCAAGGATGCACGCACCACCTTCCTGATCGGCCTGGGTTGCTACTGGCTGATCGCCGCGCCTGCCGCGTGGTTGCTCGGTTTCTCTACCGATGCCGGCGCTTCGGGCGTGTGGTGGGGGCTGGCGCTGGGCCTGTTCTGCTCGGCCGTGGCGCTGACCTACGCGTTCGAATGGAAGACGGCTCGATTGTTGCGTCGGGACGCGGCCGGGGTGGCGGTGCTGGGCTGATCCGGCGCACCGTCACCCGGATCTGGATGTATCTGCGTGCACGGCTTGCGAGCGCAGATAGGTCACCAGTTCTTCCACCGGCAGCGGCCTGCTGATCAGATAGCCTTGCACCTGATTGCAGCCGAAACTGCGCAGCAACTCCAGTTGCCCGGCGGTTTCCACACCTTCGGCGACTACTTCCAGGTTCAGGTTGTGCGCCAGATTGATCATGGCGTTGACCAGCTTGCGGTTCTCTTCGCGTAACTCCATCTGCGCGACAAAGCCCATGTCGATCTTGAGCAGCGCGATGGGCAGGCTGTTGAGGTGCATGAACGACGAATAGCCGGTGCCGAAATCATCCAGCGAAAAGCGCACGCCCAGTTGCCGCAATGCGTCCATGGTCTGCCGGACCTGGTCGCTGCGCCGCATGACGGCGGTTTCGGTCAGTTCGAATTCCAGCCAGCGCGCGTCGACATCGTGTTCCGCGATGAGGCGATTCAAGGTCGGCAGCAGCTGGCTGTCCTGAAACTGCCGGAACGACAGATTGATCGCCATGTGCAGTGGGGCAAAGCCTTGTTCGCGCAGGGCCTGCATGTCACGCAGTGCGCGGAAGATGACCCAGTAGCCGAGCGGCACGATCAGGCCGCTTTGCTCGGCCAGTGGCACGAATTCGCTGGGCGGCAGCAGCCCGCGTTCCTGATGGCGCCAGCGCACCAGCGCTTCCAGGCCGACAATACGCCCGCTGTCCAGGCACAGGCGCGGCTGGTAATGAAGTTCCAGCTCATCGCGGCGCAAGGCGCGTCGCAGTTCACCTTCCAGATCGGCGAGGCTGCGGGCGTTGCGGTTGATGCGCTCGTCGAACAGGTGATAGGTACAGCCCTGCATGCTCTTGGCCTGACGCATGGCGATATGCGCATGCCACATCAGCGGGTCGGCTTCGGGCTGGGCTTGCGAATGCGCAATGCCCAGGCTGCAACCCAGCAGCAGGCTTTCGCCATCGACCCAATAGGGTTCGGCCAGCACGTCAGTGATACGTTCGGCCATTTGCAGGGCACGTTCGGGGGTTGCTCGGGTGTCAATCAACAGGGCGAATTCGTCGCCCCCCAGGCGGGCGATCTGATCACCGGCATCGAGCTGGTTTTTCAAGCGCGCCACGACTTGCAGGATCAGCCGGTCCCCGGCCTGATGCCCCAGTGCATCGTTGGCGCGGCGAAAATTGTCCAGGTCCAGATGCCCCAGCGCCACACTGCCGCCTTCGCTCAAGCGCGCCGAGAGCAGCGCCTGAAATCCCTGGCGGTTGGCGATGCCGGTCAACGGGTCCTGGCCGACCAGGCGTCGCAGGCTGTCTTCCAGGCGACTGCGCTCGTGGACATAGCGCAGGCAGCGCCGAAGCGTGTCACCGGTCAAGGCATCGCGCACCAGCCAGTCACTGACGCCGGTCGGTCCGACCAATGGTTCGGTCTCGAGCAGCACCACGGTAGGCAACAGGCAGGCCCCGGTCCTGGGCTGCAGATCAGGGGTGGTCAGCAGCACAGTATTGCGCTCGTTAGCGTATCGGGCGCTGAAAACGTCCCAGTTCGCGCCATGCAGAAGTATCACGTTGCTTCCCGGCGCAGTGAGGCAGCCGCTAAGCAGCGCCTGCCAGAAGGGCTCGTGCGCCAATAACAGCAATCGCAAGGGTTCGACAGGTGTAGGCAATCTAACTTCCTAAGTGCAAAGGAAAAACCGGTGGCCGCACTCTCGCAGGAGCGCGACAAATACACGTATCGCGCGTCGCGGCGCAAATGTAACAAAAACAGAAGAATTAGATAGCTGTCACTGTCCGACGACGATGAGCACTGCACAAAACCGTGGGCCTGTTAAAATGCCCGACCTTTTTTGCAGACGACTCTTCATACCGCCATGTCCCGACTCAATCCCCGGCAGCAGGAAGCCGTGAACTACGTCGGCGGCCCTCTTTTGGTGCTCGCCGGTGCCGGTTCCGGCAAGACCAGCGTGATCACCCGCAAGATCGCGCATCTGATCCAGAACTGCGGTATTCGTGCCCAGTACATTGTCGCCATGACCTTCACCAACAAGGCCGCGCGCGAGATGAAAGAGCGGGTCGGCACTTTGCTCAGAGGCGGCGAAGGACGTGGCCTGACGGTTTCGACCTTCCACAACCTGGGTCTGAACATCATCCGCAAGGAGCACACGCGGCTGGGCTACAAACCGGGCTTCTCGATCTTTGACGAGACCGACGTCAAGGCGCTGATGACCGACATCATGCAGAAAGAGTATTCCGGCGACGACGGCGTCGACGAAATCAAGAACATGATCGGCTCATGGAAAAACGACCTGATCCTGCCCGCCGAGGCGCTGGAAAACGCCCGCAACCCCAAGGAACAGACTGCCGCCATCGTCTACACCCACTATCAGCGCACGCTCAAGGCGTACAACGCAGTGGACTTCGACGATCTGATTCTGTTGCCGGTCAAGCTGTTCCAGGAACACGCTGACATCCTGGAAAAATGGCAGAACAAGGTGCGTTACCTGCTGGTGGACGAATATCAGGACACCAACGCCAGCCAGTACCTGCTGGTGAAGCTGCTGATCGGCACGCGCCATCAGTTCACCGTAGTGGGCGACGACGACCAGTCGATCTACGCCTGGCGTGGTGCGCGGCCGGAAAACCTCATGCTGCTCAAGGACGACTACCCGTCGTTGAAAGTGGTCATGCTGGAGCAGAACTACCGTTCCACCAGCCGTATTCTGCGTTGCGCCAACGTGCTGATCTCCAACAACCCGCACGCCTTCGAAAAACAACTGTGGTCCGAGATGGGCCACGGCGACGAGATCCGCGTGATCCGCTGCCGTAACGAAGACGCCGAGGCCGAGCGGGTGGCCATGGAAATCCTCACCCTGCACCTGCGCACCGACCGCCCGTACAGCGATTTCGCCATCCTCTATCGCGGCAACTACCAGGCCAAGCTGATCGAGCTGAAATTGCAGCACCACCAGGTGCCGTATCGACTGTCGGGCGGCAACAGTTTTTTCGGCCGCCAGGAAGTGAAGGACCTGATGGCCTATTTCCGGCTGCTGGTGAACCCGGACGACGATAACGCCTTCCTGCGGGTGATCAACGTCCCGCGTCGCGAGATCGGCTCGACCACGCTGGAAAAGCTCGGTAACTACGCCACCGAGCGCAAAGTGTCGATGTACGCCGCCACCGACGAGATCGGCCTGGGCGAGCATCTGGACAGCCGATTCACCGACCGTTTACAGCGCTTCAAGCGCTGGATGGACGGGGTGCGCCAGCAGTGCGCGCAGAACGATCCCATCGCCGCGCTGCGCAGCATGGTCATGGACATCGACTACGAGAACTGGCTGCGGCAGAACAGCTCCAGCGAAAAGGCTGCCGATTACCGGATGAGTAACGTCTGGTTCCTGATCGAGGCGTTGAAAAACACGCTGGAAAAGGACGAAGAAGGTGGCATGACCATCGAGGAAGCCATCGGCAAGCTGGTCCTGCGCGACATGCTCGAACGTCAGCAGGAAGAGGAAGACGGTGCCGAAGGTGTGCAGATGATGACCTTGCACGCCTCCAAGGGTCTGGAATTCCCTTACGTGTTCATCATGGGCATGGAAGAAGAAATCCTGCCACACCGCTCCAGCATCGAGGCCGACACCATCGAAGAAGAGCGCCGCCTGGCCTACGTGGGCATCACCCGCGCACGGCAGACCCTGGCCTTCACCTTCGCCGCCAAGCGCAAGCAGTATGGTGAAATCATCGACTGCGCGCCGAGCCGCTTTCTGGATGAGCTGCCCCCGGACGACCTGGCCTGGGAAGGCAATGACGACACACCGACGGAAGTCAAAGCGGTTCGCGGCAACACTGCGCTTGCCGACATTCGCGCCATGCTGAAACGCTAGCCGACACAATATTGATCATTTATTGCGCAATGGCGCAGCCAAGGAATTGAAGTGGAAGCACTGCACAAGAAAATTCGCGAAGAAGGCATCGTATTGTCCGATCAGGTGCTGAAGGTCGATGCGTTTCTCAACCATCAGATCGACCCGGCCCTGATGAAGGAAATCGGCGACGAATTCGCCCGACTGTTCGCCGACGCTGGCGTGACCAAGATCGTGACCATCGAAGCTTCCGGTATCGCGCCGGCAGTCATGGCAGGCTTGAAAATGGGCGTGCCGGTGATCTTCGCCCGCAAGCACCAGTCTCTGACCCTGACCGAAAACCTGCTGTCGGCGACCGTGTACTCGTTCACCAAGCAGGTGGAAAGCACCGTGGCAATCTCGCCGCGCCATCTGAGCAGCGACGACAAGGTGCTGATCATCGATGACTTCCTGGCCAACGGCAAAGCCTCGCAGGCGCTGATCTCGATCATCAAACAGGCCGGCGCCACGGTAGCCGGACTGGGCATTGTGATCGAGAAATCCTTCCAGGGCGGCCGCGCCGAGCTGGACGCCCAGGGCTATCGCGTTGAATCCCTGGCGCGGGTTGAATCCCTGGTCGGCGGGGTTGTAACGTTCAAGTAAGCCCCTCGAGGGCGGACGCAGAGCGTCCGGAAAGGCATGCGACGCGGAGCGCCGCACGATAGTTGTGATGATCGTTCCTCACGCTCCAGCGTGGGAATGCAGGTCTCGACGCTCTGCGTCGCAAGAGGACGCGGAGCGTCCGGAAAGGCATGCGACGCGGAGCGCCGCACGATAGTTGTGATGATCGTTCCTCACGCTCCCGCGTGGGAATGCAGGTCTCGACGCTCTGCGTCGTCAAGAGGACGCGGAGCGTCCGGAAAGGCATGCGCCGCGGAGCGCCGCACGATAGTTGTGATGATCGTTCCGCACGCTCCAGCGTGGGAATGCAGTTCTCGACGCTCTGCGTCGCCAAGAGGACGCGGAGCGTCCGGAAAGGCATGCGACGCGGAGCGACGCACGATAGTTGCGATGATCGTTCCTCACGCTCCAGCGTGGGAATGCAGTTCTCGACGCTCTGCGTCGTCAAGAGGACGCGGAGCGTCCGGAAAGGCATGCGACGCAGAGCGCCGCACGATAGTTGCGATGATCGTTCCTCACGCTCCAGCGTGGGAATGCAGTTCTCGACGCTCTGCGTCGTCAAGAGGACGCGGAGCGTCCAGAACGGTATGCGACGCGGAGCGCCGCACGATAGTTGTGATGATCGTTCCTCACGCTTCAGCGCGGAATCCCTAGGGCACGCAAACGTCGGTACAGGGTGCGTTCGCTCAGTCCCAGCTCTCTGGCGAGCTCACTGCGCGAGCCATTGAACACTCGCAGTGCATGGGCGAGTTTCTCCAGGCCGTCGTCCTGCTGGCGGTACTTCACACCACCCGCTTCGCCCTGGCCGCGCACCTCGACGGGCAGGTCCTGCGCGCGAATGATGCCGTCGTCGGTAAATAAACGGGCGCGTTCGAGTATGTTGCGCAGCTCGCGAATGTTGCCGGGGTAACTGTACAAACTCAGCAGCTTCATGGCCTCGGCGTCGACACGCGGAGCAGCGCCGGGCGCGATGCGTTGCAGCAGGCTGTCGATCAGCAGCGGCAGGTCATCACTGCGTTCACGCAGGGCCGGCAGGCGAATCGGAAAGGCGCTGATGCGGTAAAACAAATCCTGACGAAAGCTGCCGTCGGCGACCATCTCCCGGAGCGGTTTGTGCGTGGCCACCACCAGCCGAAAATCCGAGTGCACCGTGCGCAGGCTGCCCACCGGACGAAAACTGCCCGATTCGATCAGCCTCAACAGCTTGACCTGCATGGCCAGCGGCACCTCACCAATCTCATCAAGAAACAGCGTCCCGCCATGAGCGGCTTCAGCCAGACCGGTCTTGCGCTGCAATGCGCCCGTGAACGCGCCCTTCTCATAGCCGAACAGCTCGCTCTCCAGCAGGGTTTCGGTAAGCCCCGTGCAGTCGACCACCACCAGCGGCCCGGCGGACCTGGCGCTGCTGGCGTGCAGTGCGCGCGCGAACAATTCCTTGCCGGTGCCCGACTCGCCCTGCAGTAACACCGGAATCTGCGCGGGCGCCGCACGTTGCAGAGCGCTCAGCACCTCCTTGAACGCCGCCGAGCGCCCCACCAGCCCGTGTTGCTGCGGCTGGACGGATGCCACCGCCACCGAGCTCAGTCGCTCGACATAAGCGATCACCTCACCCTGATCATCGAGAATCGGCCGCAGCTCGACATCCACATGCTCCGGGCCGCGCGGTGTGTGATGAATGTGCAGCAGACGCTCCGGAAGCCGTGTTTCATGGGCCTTGCGCATCGGGCAATGCTCGCCGGCCTGATCGCATGGCACCGCAAACTGATGCGACACCCGATAACACTTCTCGCCCACATGCGGCGTGCCTTCGACGCCGAACTGGCGCTGGTAGGCGGTGTTGGCGGCAATGATGTTGTAGTCGGTGTCGAGCACGATGGTCGGTCGCAGATCATGTTCGAGGTATGACACCAGCGACTGCATGCGACTGCCGGGAAAATCGGTGGCGATGAGGTTCATGGGGGCTCCTGTGGGCTGGGCGCAGCTTAACCCATCCGTCTGCCAGCGTGTGCCATGGACTGCCAAATGACTGCCAGAATGTGGCAGTCCGCAGGTTTGTCAGTTGATCCAGGTGCTCTTAAAGAATTCCTAATGCCTTTATTTACTGGGCTGAACAGGCTTTGCAGTGATTGGCATGGTTATTGAGACATCATGGCAACGACTGCCAACCGTCCGGCCTGACCAAACGGGCCTTGAGGCGATTTACAGCCATGGGAATTGCACATGATCATCGGTGAAAAACTCCATGTCGAAGCGCTCTTCGACACGCATACCTGGACCATCAGCTATCTGGTGATGGACCTGCACAGCAAGCAATGTGCGCTGATCGACAGCGTGCTCGATTACGACCCCAAGTCCGGCCGCACCAGGACCGAGTCTGCCGACCGGATGATCGAACGGGCGCAGGCGCTGGGCGCCTCGGTGCAGTGGATTTTCGAAACCCACGTGCACGCTGATCACCTCTCGGCAGCGCCGTATCTGAAACAGAGGCTGGGTGGGCAAATTGTCATTGGCAGCCACATCACCGCCGTGCAGGAAACCTTCGGCACGCTGTTCAACGCGCCGCCTGACTTTGCGCGCAATGGCAGCCAGTTCGATGTGCTGCTGGAAGACAACGCGTCGTTCGCCCTCGGCACGCTTGAGGTCAAGGCCATGCACACGCCCGGGCACACGCCGGCGTGCATGAGTTACCTGGTGCAAGTCGGTGACGCCACGGTCGCGTTTGTCGGCGATACGCTGTTCATGCCTGATTACGGCACCGCCCGGTGTGACTTCCCGGGGGCCGATGCGCGCACGCTGTATCGCTCGATCAAGAAACTGCTGGCGCTGCCGCCGGAGACCCTGCTGTTCATGTGCCACGACTACCTGCCCAATGGCCGTGAGCTGAAATACATGACCACGGTTGCCGAACAGCGCGCCAGCAATATCCATGTGCACGACGGTGTGGATGAAGACGCGTTCGTCGGCATGCGCGAAGCCCGCGACGCGACGCTGGACATGCCGGTGCTGATGCTGCCTGCGGTGCAGGTCAACATGCGCTGCGGACACTTTCCCGAGCCGGAAGACAACGGCGTCGTCTACCTGAAGATCCCGCTCAATGCCCTTTGACCGCTGCCCGCCTTGGGAAACCCTGTGATGAATGCTTCGACAACAACCTGTCAGATCCTGATCGTCGGTGGCGGTGCTGCCGGTATCGCCACTGCCGCAAGCCTGCTCGCCCGGGACGCTACCCTGCAAATCACTTTGGTCGACCCTGCCGATACCCATTATTACCAGCCCGGCTGGACCATGGTCGGTGCGGGGATCTTCACCCCGCAGTCGACGGCGCGCAGCATGGCTTCGCTGATTCCAAAAGGCGTGCAGTGGATCAAGGCTGCAGTAGCGACCTTCGAGCCGCAGCACAATGCGCTGACGCTGGGCGACGGCCGCGTGCTCGGTTATCAGCAACTGGTGGTCTGCCCCGGCCTGAAGCTGGACTGGTCGGCCATCGACGGGCTGGTGGAAACGCTCGGGGCCAATGGCGTGACCTCCAACTATCGCTATGACCTGGCGCCCTACACCTGGAAGCTGGTGCAGAACCTGAAACAGGGCCGCGCGCTGTTCACTCAGCCGCCCATGCCGATCAAGTGCGCCGGTGCGCCACAGAAGGCGATGTACCTGTCCTGCGATCACTGGTTGAAAAGCGGCCGTCTCGCGCAGATCGATACGCAGTTCTACAACGCCGGTGGCGTGCTGTTCGGTGTCGCCGACTATGTGCCAGCGCTGATGAAGTACGTCGAGCGCTACGCCATCGACCTCAAGTTCAGCCATCGGCTGGTCGCCGTCGACGGACCTGGCAAGCGTGCTACGTTTATTCGCACACAGGCCGATGGCAGCAGCGAGACCGTCGAGCAAAGCTTCGAAATGTTGCACGTAGTGCCGCCGCAGATTGCCCCCGACTTCATCCGCAGCAGCCCGCTGGCCGATGCCGCAGGCTGGGTGGACGTGGACCCTGCCACGCTGAAGCACCGCCAGTTCGCCAATGTGCATGGCTTGGGCGACGTCACCAATACCAGCAACGCCAAGACCGCCGCAGCGGCACGCAAGCAGGCGCCGGTGGTGGCCAACAACGTGCTGGTCGCGCTGGGTCGTCGGGGTGAATCCGCTGTGTATGACGGTTATGGCTCGTGCCCGTTGACGGTCGAGAAAGGCCGCATTGTGCTGGCCGAATTCACCTATGGCGGCAAGGTCGCGCCGAGCTTTCCGCGCTGGCTGCTGGAGGGTCGCCAGCCGACCCGACTGGCCTGGTGGTTGAAAGCGCGAGTGCTGCCCGCGCTGTACTGGCATGGCATGCTCAAGGGCCGTGAATGGCTGGCCAAACCGAAAAAGGCTGACACCCGGCATGGATGAGCATCAGTTACTGGGCGTTGGTCTGGGAACCATCATCGGCATGGTACTGGCGCTGACCGGAGCAGGGGGCGGCATTCTCGCCGTGCCGCTGCTGGTCTTCGGTCTCGGTCTGTCGATTGTCGAAGCGGCACCTGTCGGTCTGCTGGCCGTAGGGCTGGCGGCGGGGATCGGTGCGGTGCTGGGGCTGCGCCAGGGCATCGTCCGCTATCGCGCGGCCGGGTACATCGCGTCCATTGGTGTACTGATGGCGCCTCTGGGCCTGTGGCTCGCTCATCGACTGCCCAATACGCCGCTGGCCTTGGTCTTTTCGGTTGTGCTGCTGTACGCCTGTGGACGCATGTTCATCAGGGCCAGCCGCGAATTGCGCCACGGAAAGCCGGCGCCGCGCGCAGAGATCCTGCCCTGCGTGCTCAACCCGTTGCAGGGCCGCCTGCGCTGGACCATGCCCTGCCTGCGCGCACTGACGCTGACCGGCGTGGGCTCCGGGTTGCTGTCTGGTTTGTTGGGGGTTGGCGGCGGGTTCGTGATCATTCCGGCGTTGACCCGCTACAGCGACCTGGACATGAAGAGTGTCGTGGCGACGTCACTGGCGGTGATCGCCCTGGTCTCGACGGGCAGCGTTATCACCGCGTCACTGAGCGGGGTGATGCACTGGGCGGTCGGTGCGCCGTTCGCGCTGGGTGCAGTCGTCGGCCTGATCATCGGCAGACAAGTCGCCCGCTACCTCGCCGGCCCACGCCTGCAACAACTTTTCGCCGTATGCGGCATCGTCGCGGCGTTCATGCTGGCGTTGTCCGTGCGATAACAGCCCGAGGACGCAGAGCGTCCAGAAGGGCATTCCCACGCGGAGCATGGGAACGATAAAAATCGTGAAGCGACTACCGTGCCAACGCGGAGCGCGGGAATGATGGAAGTCGTGAGGTGACTATCGTGCCAATGCTCCGCGTTGGCATGCAGTTCGTGACGCTCTGCGTCACATGCCCGTGCTGACACCGCGCACTCAAGATCGGACGCAGAGCTTCCAGAAAGGCATTCCCACGCGGAGCATGGGAACGATAGCTGGAGGGCGGGCTTAAAGCTTCTGCCAGACCTTCGGTTTGAAGAACAGCGTCTCGCCCTTGGCCAGGCCCACCAGGCTGTCGTGGTCCTTCACCACTTCGGCCTCGATCAGTTCGCTCTGCCCTTCCACTTTCAGGGTGACCCGCGTCGTCGCGCCCAGTGGGCGGATGTCGCGGACTTCGGCGGCGTGGTGGTCTTCGATTTCCTGGCGGGACAGCGACACCTCATGCGGACGGAACAGCAGGTGACCCTCCTCGCCCAGGCTCAGGCGATTGGAGTCGCCGAGGAAGTGGTAGACGAAGTCGTTGGACGGGTTCTCGTAGACCTCGCCCGGCGAGCCGATCTGCTCGATCACACCCTTGTTCATCACCACGATGCGATCGGCCACTTCCATGGCCTCTTCCTGATCGTGAGTCACGAACACCGAGGTCAGGTTAATGTCCTCGTGCAGGCGCGCCAGCCAGCGACGCAGCTCCTTGCGGACCTTGGCGTCCAGCGCCCCGAACGGCTCGTCCAGCAGCAGCACTTTTGGCTCGACCGCCAGGGCGCGGGCCAGGGCGATGCGCTGGCGCTGTCCACCCGACAGTTGCTCCGGATAACGGTCGGCCAGCCAGTCCAGCTGCACCATGTTCAGCAGCTCATGGACCTTCTCGGCGATCCGTGTCTCGTTCGGGCGCTCGCGTTTGGGCTTCATGCGCAGGCCGAACGCGACGTTATCGAACACCGTCATGTGGCGGAACAGCGCGTAATGCTGGAACACGAACCCGACGTTGCGATCACGCACGTCGTGACCGGACACATCTTCGCCATGGAACACGATGCTGCCGTCATCCGGGGTTTCCAGACCGGCAATGATGCGCAGCAGGGTGGTCTTGCCGCAGCCTGACGGGCCGAGCAACGCCACCAGCTCGCCACTCTGGATGTCCAGACTGATGTTGTTCAGGGCCTTGAAGGCGTTGAAGTTCTTGCTGACGTTACGGACTTCGATCGACATGATTATTCCTCCGCCGCGTTATGGCGCAGACGGTTAATGCGGGATTCGCTCCACTGCTTGAGCAGCAGGATGAACAGCGCCAGGATCAGCAACAGGCTCGCCACGGCAAAGGCGGCAACGTGGTTGTACTCGTTGTAGAGGATTTCGACGTGCAGCGGCAGGGTGTTGGTGACGCCGCGAATGTGCCCGGAAACCACCGACACCGCGCCAAACTCACCCATCGCCCGCGCCGTACACAGCACCACGCCGTAGATCAGGCCCCATTTGATGTTCGGCACCGTGACGTGCCAGAACATCTGCCAGCCATTGGCGCCCAGCAGCCGTGCGGCCTCTTCTTCCTGAGTGCCCTGCTCCTGCATCAGCGGGATCAGCTCACGCGCAACGAACGGCACGGTGACAAAGATGGTCGCCAGCACGATGCCCGGCAGGGCGAAGACGATCTGGATGTCGTGATCCTGCAACCACGGCCCGAACAGCCCCTGCGCACCGAACATCAGCACGTAAACCAGACCGGCGATGACCGGCGACACCGAGAACGGCAGGTCGATCAGCGTGACCAGAATGCTCTTGCCACGGAACGAGTATTTGCTCACGCACCATGCGGCGCTGACGCCGAACACCAGGTTGAGCGGCACCGAGATCAGTACCGCAATAACCGTCAGCTTCAACGCCGACAGCGCGTCCGGCTCGAGGATCGCGGTAAAGAACGCGCCCAGACCGTTTTTCAGGCCCTGGGACACCACGATGAACAGTGGCAGCCCTAGAAACAGGACGAACACCAGCCAGCACAGGCCGATCAGAATGCGTCGCGACACCGCGCTGCCACGACGGGCGGCGTTGGCAGAGGCGGCGGCTGAAACAGATGAATAAGACATGTTCTGCGCCTCCTCAGGATGGGGTTTCAATGCGCCGCTGCAGCAGGTTGATCAGCAGCAGCAGAATGAAGGACACCACCAGCATCATCACGCCGATAGCGGTTGCGCCGGTGTAGTCGTACTGGTCGAGCTTGACCATGATCAGCAGCGGCAGGATCTCGGTTTTCATCGGCATGTTGCCGGCGATGAAAATCACCGAACCGTACTCGCCCACGCCACGGGCAAACGCCAGGGCGAAGCCGGTCAGCCAGGCAGGCAGCAACGCCGGCACGAGGATGTGGCGAAACACCTGTAACGGACGCGCGCCCAGGCAGGCAGCGGCCTCTTCGACTTCCTTGGGGATATCGGCCAGCACAGGCTGCACGGTGCGCACCACGAACGGCAGGGTGACGAAGGTCAGCGCCAGGGTGATACCCAGCGGGGTGTAGGCGATCTTGAAACCCAGATCAGCCGCGAACTGGCCGACCCAGCCGTTGGGCGCGTACAGCGCTGTCAGGGCGATACCGGCCACTGCGGTGGGCAGGGCGAATGGCAGATCGATCATCGCATCGATGACCTTGCGCCCGGGGAAGGTGTAGCGCACCAGCACCCAGGCCAGCAGTGTGCCGATCACACCGTTGATGAGGGCTGCGTAAAAGGCGGTGCCGAAGCTCAGCTTGAGTGCCGCGATCACGCGTGGTGCCGTGATGATGGTCCAGAACTGATCCCAGGTGAGCTGCGCGGCATGTACGAACATGGCGGCGAGCGGTATTAGCACAATCAGACTGAGGTACACCAAGGTGTAGCCCAGCGTCAGCCCGAAGCCGGGTATGACGGGGGAGATACGACGCGACATAAAAGTCCCTGGTTTCACTTGCACGAAGCCCGGAGGGTAATCCGGGCTGTTTGGCCAAGCCTGCGATGCCGCTCGGGCGGCATCCTCATTTCGGCTTATTGCGCCTGATAAATCTGGTCGAAAACGCCGCCGTCATTGAAAAACTTCGGCTGCGCAGTTTTCCAGCCACCAAAGTCTTTGTCGATAGTCACCAGATCGAGTTTCGGGAATTGCTTCTCGTACCTGGCGGCCACTTCGGCATCACGTGGACGATAGAAGTTTTTCGCAGCAATTTCCTGACCTTCCTTGCTGTACAGGTGCTTGAGGTATTCAGTCGCGATTTCGGTGTTGCCCTTCTTCTCGGCGTTCTTGTCGACCACGGCGACAGGAGGTTCGGCAAGGATCGACAGCGAAGGTACGACGATGTCGAACTTGTCCTTGCCGCCGTCTTCTTTCAACGCCAGGAACGCTTCGTTTTCCCACGCCAGCAGCACGTCACCCTGACCGTTGTTGACGAAGGTGATGGTCGAACCGCGTGCGCCGGTATCCAGGATCGGCACGTGCTTGAACAGCGTCTGCACGTATTCCTTGGCCTTGGCTTCGTCACCGCCGCCCGCCTTCAGGCCGTAGGCCCAGGCGGCCAGGAAGTTCCAGCGCGCACCGCCGGAGGTTTTCGGGTTCGGTGTGATCACCGAGACGCCTTCCTTGGTCAGGTCGCCCCAGTCCTTGATGCCTTTCGGGTTGCCCTTGCGCACCAGAAACACGATGGTCGAGGTGTACGGCGTGCTCGCGTCCGGCAGACGGGTCTGCCAGTTTTCGGGCAGCGTCTTGCCGAGCCTGGCGATTTCGTCGATATCACCGGCCAGTGCCAGGGTCACTACGTCAGCGCGCAGGCCATCAATCACGCCACGTGCCTGCTTGCCCGAGCCGCCGTGGGATTGCTTGATCTCGACCTTGTCGTCCGGATGGGATTTTTTCCAGAAATTGACGAATTCTGCGTTGTAATCCTGGTACAGCTCGCGGGTCGGATCGTAGGACACGTTGAGCAGTTCGTAATCCTTGGCGACAGCCGAGCCTGCGAAAACAGCACTGGCGAGAGCCGCCAGCGCAAAACGGCGAATGGACATAGATTGAAGCTCCTGGAAATGCTGTGTGTTGGCTTTTTTGATTTCTTGGCGCGTCAGAACGGCATTCGCACGGGCGCGTTGCTGTTTTTCAGGGGGATATCAGGAGTCAGGATGAAACCCTCCGGTTGACCAGTCGGGTGATTGCCGCTTCAGTTCTGCTTGGCAGGGTTCTGCAAACGAAACTTTTCCTTGCGCTCGATCTGCACCACCTGTGCGTTGTGCACGGTGATTTCGACGGCACCAAAACGCAGGTCACGCAACGCACTCTGAATTTCACGCAGAATGGCTGCTTCGTCCTGACCGTCAACACTACGTAGAGATGCGCTCATTGTCTTAATCCTTGAGAAGTGAGGGGCCTGCCGTCGCGACTGGGGGCGATAGCGTATGGCGGTGAGGCAATAATAGTGAGGTGCGGATATTCTTAAAAAGACTATTTAAGAATGCAGATATAACCAAAAAGACTTTATAAGGGTGGGAGCCACTCAGGGTGCATTGCACACCCTGACCCGCGTTATCAGTGAGGGCCTGAACTAGTTGAACGCGGGCGCGTGCGTCCAGTCAATCGACTGTGCCGCCATGGGCCGGGCAAACCAGTAGCCCTGGCCCAACTCGCAACCGTTGCTTAACAGGAATGAAGCCTGACTGGCGTGTTCGATCCCCTCCGCCAGTACACGCATGCCCAGGCTCGAAGCCAGCGCGATGACCGTCCGTACAATCGCGATGTCATCCACGTCGCCCGGCAGCCCGGCCACGAAACCCTGGTCGATCTTGAGCTTCTGCACCGGCATGCTCTTGAGCCGCAGCAGCGATGAGTAGCCTGTGCCGAAGTCATCGATGGCCAGACTCAGGCCCAGTTCACGCAGGCGATGCAATTGCTTGATGGCCTGTTCAGGGTCCTCCATGACGGCACTTTCAGTGACTTCCAGCTCAAGAAATGCCGGATCGAGGCCGGTCTCGTTCAAGACCTCAGCCACTCGCCGATCGACATCACCACGACTGAACAGGCGGCTGGACACGTTGACCGCGACGGACGCAATCGAGACGCCTTCTGCCAGCCATGCCTGCATTTGCCGACAGGCAGTGTTCAATACCCAGGCATCGATATCGGCGATGAGCCCGTTCTGCTCGGCGATAGGGATGAAATCGCCGGGCGAAACCATGCCACGAGTCGGGTGCTGCCAGCGCACCAGCGCTTCGACCGCGCAAATACGTCCGGTTACCAGGTCGTAAACCGGTTGGTAGAACACCCGCAATTGGTCCTGCTCGATGGCCTGGCGCAGCTCGCTGGCCAGTTGCACCCGCTGCTGGGCGTGGGCGGTCAGCTCTTCGGTGTACAGCGCAAACCCTTCGCGGCCATCGGTCTTGGCCTTGAACAGCGCCGAGTCGGCATTGCGCAACAATTGCTCGGCCGTCAGCGCGTCACCGGGAAACAGGCTGATACCGATACTGGCAGTGACGAACAACTGATGCCCGCCAATCGGGTACGGCGCTTTGAAGGCATTGATCACCTGCTGCGCGAGCGCTGCGGCATGCACCATGTGCGTACAGTTTTTGACCAGCAGCGCGAATTCGTCACCGCCCAGCCGCGAGACCGTCATACCGCTATCGGCCAGCGCATTGAGACGTTCGGCTGCCGCCTTGAGCACTTCGTCGCCGATGTTATGGCCAAGGCTGTCGTTGATGTTTCTGAAGTTGTCCAGGTCGACCACCAGCAGCGCACAGCCGCGCTTGCTGGAGCGCGCCGAGGTCAGCGCCTGGCTGATACGGTCGGTCAGCAGCAGACGATTGGGCAACTCGGTCAGCGCATCGTAATGGGCCAGTTGCGCCAGTTCCTGTTCGGAGCGCTTGATGGCCGTGATGTCGGAAAACACCGCCACAAAATGCCTGGCCTGCCCGTCTTCACCCTTGATGCAGCGGATGGTTTGCCATTGCGGATAGATCTCGCCGCTTTTGCGCCGGTTCCAGATCTCTCCGCTCCACTGCCCGGCACTCTGCAGTGAGTGATACATCTGCCGATAAAACTCGGGGCCATGACGACCGGACTTGAACTTGCTGGGGTTGAAACCCAGCACCTCGTCGGCCTGATAGCCAGTGATGTCCACAAACGCACGATTTACATGGACAATACGCCCTTCGGCATCACTGACCAGCACGCCCTCACGCGTACTGTCAAACACCACCGCCGCCAGCAGCAGCCGGTCATAGTCCTGTTGTTGGCGCTCGAACAGCGCTTCGCCGCCGACGATGGCCTTCAATTTGTCACGTGCAATGAAGATCATGACGGTGCTGAGCAACGCCCAGCCGTAACCGATCATCTGTTGTCCGACGGACAGTCGAGCCGGATCCTTGACGAAAAAAGACAGCAGGGCGCTGCCTGTCGCGAACCACAGAATCGACAGCAGCCCATACAGAACGGCGGTTCGCAGCGCGTTACGGGAATAATCGGACATAAAAAACCGAGCCTTACGAAAGGTCTGGATTATAAAGCAAGAAACATCCTGCGACGCTTATCTGCAAGGGTGACTGGTTTTCTGAGCCATGTCAGTGATAATGCCGTTGCGACTTTTTTCTTCACAGGTATTTCTACGAGGGCCAAACAGCCTATGTGGTACAACGGTTTGCTCGACCTTTCCGTCTGGCAGTTAATAGCGGTCACGCTGGTCATGACCCATATAACGATCATTGGCGTTACGGTCTATCTGCACCGCTATTCAGCCCACCGCTCCCTGGAGCTCAATGCGGGTCTGAAACACTTCTTCCGCTTCTGGCTGTGGCTGACCACTGCCCAGAACACCCGCGAGTGGACAGCCATCCACCGCAAACACCACGCAAAATGCGAAACCGTCGACGATCCGCACAGCCCGGTCGTCAAGGGGCTGTCTACGGTACTGCGCAAGGGCGCCGAGCTGTACCGCGAGGAAGCGCAGAACCAGGACACCCTGCGGATCTACGGCAAGAACTGCCCGGAAGACTGGATCGAGCGCAATCTGTACTCGCGCTACAAGCTGCTGGGCATCGCTTTGATGGCGGTCATCGACGTGGCGCTGTTCGGCGCGCTCGGTATCACGGTCTGGGCCGTGCAGATGATGTGGATTCCCTTCTGGGCTGCCGGTGTGGTCAACGGGCTGGGTCATGCGGTCGGCTATCGCAACTTCGAGTGCCGCGATGCAGCCACCAATCTGGTGCCGTGGGGCATCGTGATCGGCGGCGAAGAACTGCACAACAATCACCACACCTACCCTAACTCGGCCAAGCTGTCGGTCAAGCCCTGGGAGTTCGACATGGGCTGGGCATGGATCAAAGTGTTCAGCTTCCTGGGTCTGGCCAAGGTCCAGCGGGTCGCGCCTATCGCCCATCGGGTCGAAGGCAAGGGCCATATGGACATGGACACCGCGATGGCGATCCTCAACAACCGTT
>Ga0182233_1000048_pt1 | contig 21935 bp, 17 predicted proteins | sample G6R1MG_31_FD_129664 | JGI IMG/M metagenome (GOLD analysis project Ga0182233, IMG submission 129664) | Miscanthus phyllosphere microbial communities from Michigan, USA - G6R4_NF_07NOV2016_LD1 MG | ecosystem: Host-associated > Plants > Phyllosphere > Phylloplane/Leaf | place: USA: Michigan... | reverse complement strand
GCCAACATGGTTCGCAGTGAAGTGAATCGTCTGATGGCGGCGAGCAGGTAGCAGCACAACCCGACAGCGCCCGACAATCCGCGTCGATCATTCTTCACGCTTCAGCGTGAGGGTGTCCTGGTGAGGGGTCTTGCCTTCCTGACCCGTCAGGCCTTTTGAGAACATTGATGGCCCAAGCCAGTGCAAGATTTACCCAGGGCAGCGTAGCGCGCCATATCGTCGTTACCGCCAGTGCCAGTGCCTTGAGCCTGTTCGCCGTCTTTCTGGTCGACATTCTCACGCTGGTCTACGTATCGATGCTGCATGACCCCGTGCTTCTGGCGGCTGTCGGCATTGCCAAGGTCTTGATGTTTTTCAACGGTGCGCTGGCAACCGGCCTGATTATCGCCGGGGCCTCGGTGCTTGCCGCACGCATCGGCCATCGGGCAGCCAGATCGATACCCAGGCTCACCGCCAGCCTGATGCTCATGGTGATCATGGTCAGCGGTCTGGCCGCCGCCGCGCAATTGACGTTTATCGTGCCGATCATGCGATGGCTGGGTGCCGAGTCGGCCACTTACGAGGCAGCGCGCAGTTTTATCTGGCTGACCCTGCCTTTTACCGCGTTGCAGGCGGTGATGCAGATGTCGGCGCAAATGCTCAGAACCATTGGTGACAACCGTAGGGCCATGGGCGTCGTGCTGTCCGCTGCCGCCACGCTGGTAGTGGCGGACCCGTTTTTCATCTTTGGGCTCGGCCTGGGGCTCGACGGTGCTGGTATCGCGTTTGCCGTGTCTGCAGCAGTTTCCGCGTCCATCGGTCTGTATTGGGTGCGCAGCCGAATAGGCATGGTGTTCACGCGTCATCTGAAACTGTTGCGCCTGCACGCGCGGCATACCTTCAGGCTGGCGCTCCCGGCGATGGCGGCAAATCTGGCGACGCCAGTCGGTTTGGCTTATCTTGTCGCCTCGCTTTCGGCATTCGGCACCTCGGCTCTGGCCGCGATGACCGTGCTGGATCGAGTCATACAGTTTTCGTACTGCGCTTTTTTTGCCTTGCCTGGCGCGCTGGCTCCGGTGCTGGGTCAGAACATTGGTGCGGGCCGCGATGATCGCGTGCGTTCCGCGGTCACTTTTACCCGGCGACTGGTGGTCTGCTACGGGCTGGCCGTGTGGATGGTGCTGGTGCTTTGTGGAGGCATGATTGCCGACCTCTACCAACTGGGGGACGAAGCCCGCGCCGTGTTCATGGCCTTTTGTTTGTGGGGCGGCGGTCTCTGGGTTCTGATTGGTCTGGATTTTGTCGCCATCGCGGTATTCATCACCATGAACAGGTCGTGGTGGGTCGCGGTGTTTGCCTGGCTCAGGGCAACGGCGGGTACAGTGCCGTTCGTCTTCGCCGGGACCCACTGGTTCGGCAGCAGCGGCGCCTTGCCCGGCATGTTTACCGGCAATGCGCTCATCGCGCTGATCTCCATCACCACGGCGTCGCTGACGGCGAAACGGTTTTTTACCAGCAGGGCCCCGGTCATGAGCATCGGGGCACATTGAATCAAGGCGTTATCAGGTTTTTATGGTCATCGAAGAATCAGGGAATGAATCCGCAGAAACGGCTCCACCCAAGCGTCGCCGCGCACCCAAGGGAGACATGCGCCGAAAGGCCTTGCTGGACGCCGCTACTGTTGTTTTTGCCAGAGACGGCTATTCGAGTGCGTCGATGCGCGAGGTTGCACTGCTTGCCGGTATCACCACGGTCGGATTGCTTCACCATTTCCCCAACAAGGAAGCATTACTCGCGGCCTTGCTGGAGCGCAGGGACCAGCGGGTCACGTCGCGCTTTCAGGATCTGGTCACCGAGCCGACGCTCGAAGGGTTTCTGAAGTTTCTCAAGCTGAGCATGAGTTTCAGCATCGAGAATGCCGAGGAGTGTCAGGCAGCGTTGCTGATGAATACCGAGAGCCTGTCGAAGGCGCACCCGGCCTGGGCCTGGCACCTTGAACGATTCCAACTGACCCACGAACACGCACGCGGGCATTTGCAGGGGTTGATAGAGGCGGGGGAAGTGCGCAGCGATATCAATGTCAAAGCCCTGGCCCAGGAGATCTTCTCGGTCATGGACGGCTTGCAGATTCAGTGGCTGCGAAGCCCTCAGGACGTGGATGTCATGGCGGTTTTCGATATCTACGTGCAGCGATTGGGAAGGGATATCAAGGCTCATCCATGAGCCTTGAAGGGGTCCATCAGTAGGTCTGTGCCGCGCTGACCTGGACTGCCTTGCGCAGTGGCAATGGCAGCGGGTTGCTGTCACGCGTGGTCAGTTTTTCCGGGTACAGGGTGATCAGCGTCCTGTTGAGTGTGAGGTTCTCCGAATCCGCACCGACGAGGATCTTGAACTTCCCGGCATCGACGTCCCAGCTTGCAGTCTTGTCGACGTAGTAAGCCAGGGAGCGCGAGTCTATCGGTACGCTGACGGTCTTGCTCTCGCCCGGCTGCAGGTACACCTTGGTGAAGCCCTTGAGCTCTTTCTCCGGACGGTCCACAGCAGGTTTGACCGGCTGCACATACAACTGCGCCACCTCGAAGCCTGCCTTGTCGCCGGTGTTGGTCACCGTGAATTTCACGTCGATCGTCGAGCCTGGCGTCAGCACGTTGGTCGACAGTTTCAGGTCGCTGTAGCTGAACGTGGTGTAGGACAGGCCATAACCGAACGGATAAAGCGGCTTGGCGTGTTTCTTGTCATACCCGCGATAACCCATGTACAGGCCTTCGCTGTAGGTCATCTCGGTCAGCGGGTTGCTGCCGCGATAGGCTGCCGGATCCGGATAGGAGGCATAGCTCGGGTTATCCTCGATCTTTTTGTCGATCGTGACCGGCAACTTGCCCGACGGGTTGACCTTGCCGTAGAGAATCTCGGCCAGTGCCTGACCGCCTTGCTGACCCGGGAACCAGGCTTGCAGCGTGGCGCCGACCTTGTTCGCCCATGGCTGCATGTTGGCCACGCCACCGCCGTGCATGACGACGATGGTGTTGGGGTTGGCCTTGGCGACGAAGCTGATCAGTTCAGCCTGTTGGTCCGGCAGATCGAAGCCATGGTCGGAACCTTCACCTTCGTTTTCAGACGTAGTCCCGGTCGCAACCACCACCGCATCGTATTTCGACAGGTCCTTTGGCGGACGCAACGCAGCCCAGCTCATCTGCACGCCTGTCAGGCCGCCCAGTACCGGAATGAAATTGCCCTGCACGCGCTGGTATTCCAGTTTCACGGTGTAGGTCTTGCCGGCCGACAATGCTGCAGTTTTCCCCGACGTTGTCAGCGCATTCACCACATCGCCCGAGTAAGGCACACCGTCGCTCTGCACGATGAGCTCATCGTTGACCCAGAGTTTGTATGGGCCGTCCGCACGCACCTTGAACGCCTGGGCGCCCGAGATGGTGGGCTTGATGGTGGTGGTGAAACGTGCCGAGAAGGCGCCGGGTGTCGGGCTGAAGCCAGACACCGCAGTGCTGCCTGTGTTGGTCACGTTGCTGCCGGTGGTCCAGTTCAGGTTCACGCCGGGTTCGACACGCGTCAGCACCGGGTCACCGGAAAAGCTGGTGTTGGAGAAGTATTCGGCTTTTACCCCGGCGTTGCTGATCCCGTTATCGCCGGTTGCTGGCTGATACCACACCGAGCTCGCCGGATTCAGGCTCATCTCTGACAGATACGTGACATCGCTGCTGCTGGATGCCAGTTGCTGCAAACCGCTCAGCTCGGTCACGTAGCTGTTGGGCGGGGAATTGGCGGTGCCGAAAGGCGACGCCGGTACGTCGTGCGCCCAGTTGCCGATCACGGCGATTTTTGCCGAACGGTCCAGCGGCAGCAGTGGTTTGCCGGCAGCGGTGTTCTCGTTGCGCAGCAACACGATGGATTCGCGCGCGGTATTCAGCGCGGCACGCATGCCGTATTCCGGATGCTCGAGAGTCTTGGCGGTGTTGAGGTTGTTCTGGAGGTCGTAGCTGACGATGCCGCGCAGGTTGCGTTTGACCTTGTCGTCGATCACGTTCTGGGTCAGTTGCCCGCTCCACAGGTAGGGCAGGAGTTTGGCTTCGGTAAACTGCAGGCCTGAGGGCATGTCGATGTCCGTACCAGCCCATGCGCCCTTGAAGGCATCATGAATGGCGTTGAAGTCACTGATGACCATGCCCTGATAGCCCCATTCGCCCTTGAGCACTTCGGTGATCAGGTGATGGTTTTCACAGGCGTAGTCGCCGTTGACCTTGTTGAAGCCACACATGATCGAGGCGACATTGGCGTTCTTCACCATCGACTCGAAGCCTGGCAGGTACAGTTCGCGCAGGGTGCGCTCATCGACCTTGACGTCGACCGCCTGACGATTGGCTTCCTGTTCGTTGGCCAGGTAGTGCTTGCCGCTGGCCTGGATACCCTGAGCCTGGATGCCGTTGACGATAGCGGGTGCCAGCACGGCGCCGAGGAACGGGTCTTCACCGCTGACGTATTCTGCCGAGCGGCCGTTGTAGGGTGTCCGGTACAGGTTCACGCCTGGCGAGAGCATCTGCTGACCGCCGGAAATGCGCGTTTCATAAGCGATGGCCAGTCCGAACTCCTTGGCCCGGTTGATGCTCCAGGTCGCTGCCAGCGCAGACTGCGAAGGGTATTGCGCGCCGAACGTGGCGTTGTTGACGTGTACCCCCATGGACGAGTCATACGCCACGGTGCCCTTGATGCCCCACTTGAGCAGGGACGGGATCATGTGGCCGTCGTCGACGCGGGTGAAGTTGATCTTTTCCGACTGATTCATGTTGTCGAGAATCGAGCTGACGCGCGCTTCGACTTCGTTGCCGGTCGCCGGGGTCACGGCGGCGAGTGCCAGGTTGGCCTGCATGACGCTGAACGTCAGCAGACTCAGGCCCAGGGTCTGTTTGAAAGCTGACAAGGCAAGTGTCCTTCCGGTCGATGTGATCGGTTGATTGAGGTTGTTCATGGTCGTTGTGCCTGGGCAGGGGCGTCGTCGGTGTCCACCGGCGTTTCGAGCAGGGACGACGAACTCTGTTGTTGAGCCGGTTTGATCTTGTCGGCGCCTGATAACTGGTCGCGCTTGGCTTCCACCTGCGCCCGGATCTGTTGATCGGACCCGGTGGCAGGTGTGCTGGAAGTTGAGTCCGCGGCGAAAGTTAAGGCACTTTGCGCGCACAGAAGTACTGCACTGAAAACAGACAGCATTGATCTAGTCATCGATTGAATCTCGATTGATGGTTTGCAGGATAAAAACGGACGGCTGTTGCAATCGCCTATTGCTCGGCTGAACACTCAGTCCAGCGAGAGCGAAAAAAGTTCACCGGTCGCTAAAGTATGAGTAATGAAGATTTTAATAAATGATGTCATGTGGCTATCATCTGATTTTTCCAGATGAAGGCAGAGAATTTAAGCGCGTTTTAAAGCATAAATTAGATAAAATGGCTATTTTTCAGCTATAAAAATCCAAAATAACGGAGAAAAATAGGGGTTTATTGTTTTTTGATAAACCTAATTGTCGTTAGGTTTAGAGGGCTGGTAAGCTTTGCATCCTCGCGGTTCGTGCGCGCTTTAAAAAGCCTGGTACGAGAGATAAAAGTATTGGGATGCGCCAGTTATTTAATTAACGTGTAAAGAAATTGTTCAGGGCTTACCGTGCGCGACTGATAATCGGCGTCATTAATTTTATTCGTGGCCATTTAAAAAATGGACGTGCAAGTGTGCATTGTCGATTGACCGAAGCTGTGTGTCGACGCAGAAAAACGACAGGCATATTCAGTCGGTCGCGCGTCAGGTTTCATTAAGTTAAAGGCAACAGTGGTGAGTGACGAAAAACAACGGCTGGACCTTGCAGTGCTGCACATCGTCAGTCGCCTGTGCTTCAGCAAACCGCAAAAACTGACATTCGGTCAGATCTACAGGGAGCTGGTGCGCGCGTATTCAAGCGCTCCGGCAATCCACGTCTGTGTGGCAACCGTCGACACGCTGGTCGGGGAAGGGCTGCTGATCTCGACAAGAGTCCTGGAGCCCGATCAATCATTTCCCTATACCCAGCACATCATCAGCGGTCTGACCGAGATCGGCGCGGCCTCGCTGAGAGGCTGCAAAGACGCGTTGGCCGAGCAGCGGGAGGTTACTCGCTGTGTGGCAGCGAGAGGTAATACTGGCCCAGTTCGGTCAGCTTGCCCTCAGCGTCCAGCAAGCTGGAAAAGTGCGGGTCAGGGTTCATCCGGCCCGTGAACCAGGCGTATCTGAACACGTCCTGGCGCTGCTCGAGAGTGGCGACCATTTCCGCCATCTGCTGCTTCTGCTTGTCGACTGAATCAATCTGCGCACCGTCATCCAGGGTGTGCCAATTGGCGAACTCGGTGACCCAGAAGGGTTTTCCGTACTTCGACAACCGATCGAGCATTCCCGGCAAGCCATAGTCATACCAGTGAAAAGCCAGGTAATCGATGCGCGGGTCCCGATTCTGATTCATCGATCGATAGGCTGTGTAAAAGGCATCGAGCCACACCACCGGGTCGCCGTAGCCCGGCATGGTTCCCCAGTTCATCGCTGGCCCCACCAGTTTTACGCCGGTCTGGGCGGCGATCTGTTCCAGCCTCGGCCAGAAGCTGGCTGCCGCTTCGGGCGTCATGTTGGCCTGGTCGAGCAGATTCGGCTCATTGATCACCAGCAAATAGCGGATGGCTGAATGAGCCAGCAGGTATTGCTTCAACTGCCCGTCGTCAACGTTGCCGTTCCATACCATCGGGATGAAATCCACGCCGTACATCGACGCATAATCGTACGACGCCAGACGGTCATGGGGTCTGGGGCTCCAGTTGTACCACCAGCTCACGCCCGAAGATAACGCACTCAGGTCGGCGGGCAGGGCGATGTCGTAGGCAATGCCGCGCTTGGCGCTTTTTTCTGCAGCCCATGTCGGCGCCATGCACATGCTGAGCATCAGCGTCACAAGGGCCAGAAAGGTCGGGAAAAAACGTGCTGACGGATTCTGCGGGGTCATTGGCAAATCTTCCTTGAGGGTGGGGAGGCGCAAGGCATGCGCTGCAGTCAGCGAGCAGAAAGCATGCCACCTGTATCGTCCCGTTTACCCTGCCAGAACCCGAACAGGCATTGCCATCCATAATCACTTGTTACCAGGGATCTCCCTCGGCCTGGCGCAAATCCAGCGTGCCGCTGTCACTGAAGCGCATTGTGCCGAACAGGCCGCCAGCCAGTTTGCCGCGAAGCGTATAGGGCAGATTGTCCAGACGCTGGCTCTGACTGAGCCCCAGTGCCTGGCGCAAGGCAGCGAATGCCGACACGCTGACCGGCACCACCAGCACCGCCTCGGAGAAGCGTCCTACAGTGCCTTTCTGGTTGCTGACCCCGGAGGCCAATAGTCTGTCGTTCACGTCGAGGTCCAGCGCGACGCCGTTGTAGTTGATCTCGGTTTCGTTTGGGTTCTGCACCCGCAACGTGACCGCCATGCGCAGTTCCAGACCCTGGCCGGGGATGGGTTCGATACCCACGACGCTGATCGTCAGCGGGTCTCGATGGGGAATCAGCGCACAGGCGCTCAAGCCGAGGATAAGCAGCCCGGAGAGCAGGGCGCGGATCAGGCGTAGCGACATTCGTGTGCTCCAGCGTCAGGTTCAGTGATCTTCAGACCTCGCCAGTGGTGAGAGATTCGTCGCGTCGGGCACGATGCCGGGATAGCGGCTAATCTGCCTGCCTCAACCATTGCGTCTGCAAGGCAGCAGGTTGATGATTCCCGCGTACCTATAGAAAACCGTACCTATAAAAACAAGACTGGAGATAGCCATGTCCATCGAAAGGACACCCCCTCATCAAGACCCCGTGGTCATTGTCAGTGCCCTGCGCACGCCCATGGGTGGTTTTCAGGGCGACCTGCAGAGCCTCAGCGCCACCGCGCTGGGATCTATTGCCATCCGTGCCGCTGTAGAACGCGCAGGCATCGAGCCTGCAGACGTGGAGCACGTGCTGTTTGGTTGTGTATTGCCGGCAGGCCTCGGCCAGGCACCCGCTCGACAGGCGGCGCTGGGTGCCGGGCTGAGCCATGCGACGCTGTGCAGCACGGTCAACAAAATGTGCGGTTCCGGCATGCAGGCCGCAATCATGGCCCATGACCTGTTGCTGGCAGACAGTACTGCGGTGGTGGTGGCTGGCGGCATGGAGAGCATGTCCAATGCGCCTTACCTGTTGGACCGCGCGCGCAGCGGTTATCGCATGGGGCATGGCAAAGTGCTCGATCACATGTTTCTCGACGGCCTTGAGGATGCCTATGAGCCAGGTCGGCTGATGGGCACCTTCGCTGAGGACTGCGCGCGGCTCAACGGTTTCACTCGCGAGGCGCAGGATGCCTTTGCGCTGGCGTCACTGGCTCGCGCGCAACAGGCCATTGCCGGAGGTCATTTCGACGCCGAGATCGTGCCGGTGCAGGTCACCGTAGGCAAAGAGTCGAAGCAAATCACCCACGACGAGCAGCCGCCCAAGGCGCGTCCGGACAAGGTTCCCACGCTCAAACCCGCGTTTCGCGAGGGCGGCACGGTCACCGCAGCCAACTCCAGCTCTATCTCCGATGGCGCGGCAGCGCTGCTGTTGATGCGCCAGTCCGAGGCTAGGCGGCGTGGCCTGCGGCCTCTGGCGGTGTTTCATGCGCACGCGGCGTTTGCCGACCAGCCGGGCCTGTTTCCAACGGCGCCGATAGGGGCCATTCAGCGCCTTTTGGGTAAGACAGGCTGGAGCCTGGATGACGTGGATCTGTTCGAGATCAATGAGGCGTTCGCCGTCGTGCCGCTGGTGGCGATGCGCGAGCTGGGGCTTGAGCACGAAAAGGTCAACGTCAATGGCGGTGCCTGCGCGCTGGGCCATCCGATCGGTGCCTCGGGTGCGCGGATCATCGTGACGCTGCTGGCGGCGTTGCAGCGTCGACAGCTCAAGCGCGGCATTGCGGCGATCTGCATCGGCGGCGGCGAGGCTACTGCAATCGCTGTCGAGATTTTGAATTAGCCTTACTAATCAATAACTTGATCTAATAATCGAATGTTGATTCTATAAAAAATATTAATTGCCTAATTAAATAAAAAGGATATTTATCAATGCTTTACGAGACTATTCTCATGGAGGTTATAGATAAAGTAGGTCTGATCAAGCTGAACCGGCCCCAAGCGTTGAACGCCCTGAATGCGCGCCTGATCAACGAATTGAACCATGCCCTCGACCAGTTCGAGGCGGACAGCGCCATCGGCTGCATCGTACTGACCGGCTCGGAAAAAGCTTTCGCCGCCGGTGCGGACATCAAGGAAATGGTCGACCTGTCCTACCCGCAGATCTATCTCGATGACCTGTTTCGTGAAAGCGACCGGGTCGCCGCGCGACGCAAACCCGTGGTGGCTGCGGTGGCCGGTTTTGCCTTGGGGGGCGGCTGTGAGCTGGCATTGATGTGCGATTTCATTCTGGCTGCCGAAAACGCCAGGTTCGGACAGCCCGAGATCAATCTCGGCGTGTTGCCCGGCATGGGCGGTACGCAGCGACTGACACGCGCGGTCGGCAAGGCCAAGGCGATGGAAATGTGCCTGACCGGCCGATTGATCGATGCTCAAGAGGCCGAGCGCGCCGGTCTGGTGGCCCGCGTGCTGCCGCTCGATCAGTTGCTGCCGGAGGCGCTGGCAGTGGCAGCGGTGATCGCCAGTAAATCCCTGCCAGTGGCGATGATGGTCAAGGAGAGCGTCAATCGCGCATTCGAGGTCAGCCTGGCCGAAGGTATTCGCTTCGAGCGCCGGGTTTTTCACGCCGCCTTCGCCAGCCAGGATCAGAAAGAGGGCATGCGCGCCTTTATCGACAAACGCCAGCCCGACTTCAAGGACTGCTGATCTTCATGGCCCACGATCAGGATACGTTGCGCGTCGACCTGCAGCGCCGCGGTTTGCCCGCGTACCAGCAATCCGTCGTGGGCATTGACGTGCAAGTGCCGACCGCCCGCCACTCGAATACAGCCAGCCGGCTGTGCGGTCATCCCGTCCAGCTCATGACCCGGTGACAGTACAGCGCAAATCACAGGCCGTTCGGGATGATTGTCGAGGTAGCGCACCAACACACGTGCGCCCGGCGGTAGCCGATGAACCTCCGCGCAAGCGACCTCGGCCAACGGCCAGTGTTGTGCGGGTTCGTCTTCCAGATCCTGAACGTGCCAGTCGAGGCGGATTGAGCGATATCCGGGTGGGTCCGGCTGCATGCCGTTGCGCTGTAATGTGGCGAAATGCTCACCGGTGACCGCAGGTCGAGGGTGGCTGATCGAGGGGCGAAACGGCGTCGCCCAGGGTATTACCCTGAAACTGTTGCAGTAGCCGTTGCCTTGCAGCTGTTCAGCCTCGGGTGACGAACGTTGCGCTTCCACGAGGATGCGCAGGATTGCCAGCGCATCATGAGCGGCGACACCCTTCAGCACCTGTAACTGCCTGCCAGCGTGAGCGACTTCGGTCACTAGCCATTGGTCGTTGAGCAATGGTTCCGGGTGATCGAGCACCTGAATGACTTCACCACACTGTAAGGCGGTGTCGGTGCTTTGGCCTCTGACATCGCGCCGCTCGCAACGCAGGCGCTCCAGCCTGCGACTGCCACGCTGCCGACTCAGTGCCTCCTGGTGACTGATTGCTCCACGAACGCCTGGCGGTTGAAAGGCTTGATTGGCCGCTATCGTCAGAGGATGTTCATCGTGCAGCGATGAGGGTGCATGCGCAGGTTGCGGGTGCTCGGCGACTTGTTTTGAAACGTGCGCAAACGCCAGTCGCTCGGCCAGGTGCAACAGCGTATCTCGCAACGCGCCTGACGCTTGCGGGCGTTTGAAGCGCACCGGCAATGGCTGCGCCGGAAAGCTGGCTGGGTCGTCCGAGAACACCAGCCGGTGGCCGCTCCGTCGATGCTCGAAACGGAAATGCATGCCTTCTTCCTCACACAGGCGCTGCAACAGGTGCAGATCGCTTTCGTCGTACTGGATGTGCAACGGTTTGGCAGGATAAAGGCCGTTCATGTGCTCGAAGCGGTAAGCGTTTGCTCCGATGCCGTTCGCTTCAAGCAATCGCATGATCAGTTGAGGGATCGCAAGGTCCTGATAGGTGCGGCGATGTCGATGCTGCGCCAGTTGTTGCAGATCAGGCATCAGGATCAGATGGTAAAGGCTCATTCGAGCCCCCCTGTGGAGCCGGGCCGCATGCTCGATACGGCCATGCCTGCCGCCGCCGGATTCGCCGAAGCTTAAAAACGCTTCGCGTTGCAGCAGGCTGTGTACATCCCACTGCGGGTCGCTGCCGATCATCCAGATGTCGAAGCGATACGTTTCGTTGAGGGCTTCATGGCCGGCGAAGCTGATGATATGCAGATCCGGCTGGCAGTCGGTGATCGCCAGCATGAAGGGCACTTGCAGGTCCTTGCGCATCCGCGGGGCTCTCTAGCTTCAAAAACGGGGCCGCGAAGGTTACGGAATACGGGGTTACAAAAGCATTGCTGCAAGGTTTTTCGGAAAGAGCCTACAAGCGTTGATGGAAAGACGATGAGTGCCGTTGGCCGGATTGATAGTCATCTTGGCCAGTTCGTCAGGCCAATCTGCCTGTCGGGGGTTTCATCTGCCGTGATCGCGTATAAAATGCGCCGCGCCGGACAGGGTATTTGCCGGTGACCCTTTTTCAGCGCCTTGCCTGCGCCGCGTTCTGTGAGTCATGCAGACGCAGGCGGCGAGGCGCCTAGCGAATCAAGAGAGCAGACATGGGCGCACAGTGGAAGGTCAAGCATAAAGAAGCGGCAGCCAATGCCAAGGGACGTACGTTTGGCAAGCTGTCCAAGGAAATCATGATCGCGGCTCGTGCTGGTGCAGACCCGGACATGAACTCGCGTCTGCGGCTGGTGGTCGAGCAGGCCAAGAAGGCCTCGATGCCGCGCGAGACTCTGGAACGCGCCATCAAGAAAGGCGCCGGCCTGCTGGGCGAAAGCGTCAACTTCGAGCGTCTGACCTACGAAGGTTTTGCGCCACACCGCGTGCCGGTGATCGTCGAGTGCCTGACCGATAACATCAACCGGACGGTCTCGGAAATTCGCGTGCTGTTCCGCAAGGGCCAGCTGGGTGCTGCGGGTTCGGTTTCGTGGGACTTTTTGTATCAGGGCATGATCGAGGCTGTTCCTGCAGCAGCGGATGCCGACCCGGAGCTGGCGGCAATCGAGGCCGGTGCCCAGGATTTCGAGCCAGGTGAAGAAGGCGCGACGCTGTTCCTCACCGAGTCCACCGACATGGACGCAGTCTGCAAGGCGCTTCCGGAATTCGGTTTCACCGTCCAGTCCGCGCAACTGGGCTACCGCCCGAAAAGCACCGTGGACGGCCTGACCGATGAGCAGATGGCCGAAGTCGAAGCGTTTCTCGAAGCCATCGACAACCATGATGACGTGCAGAACGTTTACGTGGGTTTGGCAGGCTGATCACTGCGCAATGGAGCGCTTTACGCGCTCCATGTTTTTATCTGTAGAAGAATCTCTGCCAGCGACGGTCGTTGCTGGCAATCAGGCTGCACGCAGCTTGCCTGCAGCGCCGTTAGACCCGCCATGACGTCCTGATCCTGCGGATCTGCCTCGCAACGTTCCAGCAGTTCCCCCAGCAAGATACCGAATGCCCGCGTTTCGATGCGCTCCAGCGCCTCTCCCAACCCGGCTGACGGGTGAAAGGACGCCGCACCGAAGTCGCTCAGCAGGCAATTGCCATCCTCCTGCACAAGAATGTTGTGGCCATACAGGTCACCATGCGTGATCCCGCGGGCGTGCAGGTGCGCGGTGACCGATGCAATACCTTCAGCGAGGCGCAGCAGTACCGGCAGGGAAAAGCGCGTGTCACTGGCGTAGACATCGCGGCTACAGGATTCCAGGCTCGGCGGGCCGGCAAGATTGCCGAAATCGGGGGCTATCAGTGCCATGACCAGGCCGCGCTGCTGCTCGGGATGCCCGCTGATCTGTCCAAGCACCTCGATCAGCTGTACGTGGCGGCCTGCGGCGATGCAGGCCGCCATTTCATTGAGCGGCGAGCCATCGCTGGTGACCGCGCCCTTGTACAGCTTGACCGCTGCCATGTGCTCAGCGCCGGCGTCGTGCCAGACCGCCTGCTGAATGATCCCCGACGCACCTTCGCCCAAGCGTTGATGGAGGCTGAGGTGTTGCCAGGGGATTTCACGAATCGGCGCGGTGGGGCGTTCAGCGCACAGCGGGTTGTCGGCGAAGGCGAGCCATGCCAAGGCAGGCAGGCTCAGCAGCCAGTCCGGCAGCTCGGTCAGACGATTGGCCGCAATGCGGATCAGCTCCAGCTTGTGACACTGCGCGAGGGTCGCGGGCAGGGTGCGCAAGCGGTTGCCGGCGAGCATCAGCTTTTGCAGGTCCGGGCGGCGGCCCAGTTCGTCGGGCAGCGACTCGATGCGGTTGTCGGTGAGGATCAGCCAGCGCAGGCGCGGCGGCAGTGCTGCGGCGCTGACCTGTTCTATGCGATTGGCCTTGAGGCCGACAATCTGCAACTGTTGGCATTGGCCAATGCTTTCCGGCAGGTGCGTAAAGGCGTTATCTGACGCGAACAGCACGCGCAGGCGGGTCAGGCGACACAGGTCGTCAGGCAGTGAGGTCAGCCTGTTGCCACTGAGATTCAAGACTTCCAGCGTGTCGGCCAGGTCGAAGATTTCAACCGGGAATTCGCTCAGGTCACAGGAGAGGTCAAGCCGTTGGGTGCCTGCCAGCTTGCCGGCGCGTAGATCTGCGAGGGTGTGCATGAATAGGTTCGGTCATTGATGTCGGACGAGGCGCGCATGATAACGGGAGTTGCGCCCGCTGACTCCCTGCAAAGCGGCTCAGCTCAGGCAGCGGTCGACCCATTGACGCACGCGTTCGGGCGTCGGCGCCGATTCGGCATACAGAATCCGGTAAATCATCGGCGCGATGACGGCATCGATCATGTCGTCGGCACTGGGGGAAACCTCGCCGCGAGCGATGGCGCGATCGATCATGACCTGCAGCTGCTCGCGAACCATTGCCGCACACTTGCCGACACAGCCGGAGGTACTGGCGGCGACATCGCGCATCAATGCCCGGCCAGGTGCCGAGGACATTTCGTCCAGATACATTTCACTCCAGGTCAGCAGGTCCTGATGCAGACTGCCCTGATCGATCGGTACGTCAGGGCGCAGACGCTCCAGGGCAGCGTCCGCCAGCAACGTGGTCAGATCACCCCAGCGGCGATAAATGGTCGACGGCGTAACGCCTGCGCGGGTCGCGATCATCGGCACGCTGAGTGCCGACCGATCGTGATCCTGCAACAAATCGCGGACGGCGCGGTGGATGGATTCCTGCACACGGGCACTGCGGCCTCCGGTGCGAACTGCTTCTTTAATAGCCATACGGCGGACCTTAACACAAAGTATTTGCTTTAAGCGCTATCACGTCGCACACTCCGCAAAAGCTAATTTATGGCTTTAACAGGTTGCATTGGCGGAGAGCGTATCCATGTCCCTTTCTTCACACGATTCGACGTCGCCAGACGTGAAGTCTGACGGTCGGGCACGAAACCATCTCGGGTTTCTGGCGTTTACCACGTTATGCTTTTTTGCCGCGTCCAGCACGCCCACGCCGCTTTATCACCTTTATCAGGAAGCATGGGGATTCTCGGCGGGCGTGCTTACCCTGATTTTTGCAGTCTATGCATTCAGCCTGCTGGCTGCCTTGTTGATGGGCGGGTCGCTGTCTGACTATTTGGGGCGGCGCCCGGTGATTTTCGGCGCCTTGCTGCTGCAAAGCGTCTCGATGCTGCTGTTCATTCTGGCCAGTGACGTCAGCTGGCTGGTGGCTGCGCGCCTGCTGCAGGGTTTTGCAACAGGTCTGGCTGCCAGCGCACTGGGCGCAGCCTTGCTGGACAATGATTCGGTCAAGGGGCCGTTGATCAACAGCATTTCGCCGATGCTCGGCATGGCCGTTGGCGCTCTGGGGACGGCACTGCTGGCGCAGTTCGCGCCGTTGCCGTTGATGCTCGGTTACTGCTTGCTGCTGGCCGCATTTCTGAGTCAGGCCCTGTACCTGGGACGCGTCGAAGAAACCGTCAGTCCTCAGCCCGGTGTCTGGCAATCCCTCAAGCCCTCGCTGCATGTACCGCAGCAGGCACGACGCATGCTGTGGCTGGTTTTGCCGGTGGACATCGCCGCGTGGGCGCTGGGTGGCTTCTTTCTGTCGTTGAGCCCGTCCTTGCTGGTAGCGGCGACCGGCTCCACCTCACCGCTCAATGGCGGCCTGGCGGTTGCGGCGCTGACCCTCAGCGGCGCGGCGGCGATTCTGACGTTGCGTCAGCGCGAGCCGGTACTCGGCTTGTGGGTAGGTGCGAGCTTTCTGCCGCTGGGTGTCGCGGTGATCCTGCTTTCGATCAACCTGGGTTTGCTGTGGCTGTTTTTCGTCGGCGCAGTGGTCGCAGGTGTGGGTTTCGGGTCGAGCTTTCTGGGCGCGCTGCGCATGCTCATGCCCTTGGCGCATGCCCACGAGCGGGGCGGGCTGATGTCGGCTTTTCTGGTGCTCAGCTACCTGGCCTTCTGCATACCGGCACTGGTCGCCGGCTTCTTTGCCCACTCGGCGGGGCTGGTGATGACCAGCAATGTCTACGGGGCAGTGGTGATCACGCTGGCGCTGATCGCGCTGGCCAGTCTGATCGTACGGCGTGCCGCCAGCGCAAACAAAAATGCCCACGCATAGGTGGGCATTTCGGTTTGCCTGAAGGCAGGACAGCCCTTAACGCAGCTCTTTTACCATCTCGGACAACACGGTCAGTATATCCCCGGCCAGTTGCGCGGAGCGCTTGCCTGACCAGCCGGTGACCGGGTCTGGCGCGTTGTCGTGATCCTTGAACGGCATTTCCAGGGTCAGTGACAGGCACTTGTAGCGTTCGCCCACAGCATTGGCGGCCAGGTTCATGTTGGCCTGACCGGGCGCGCTGCGTGGGTAGCCATGAGCCGTCTGGAAGTTGTCGCTGACCTCGCACAGGCGGCTGCGAAAGCGCTCTTCAAGCTGGCGTTGCTGTGCGCTATACCCCGGATTACCTTCGCAGGCGGCAGTGAATACGTAGGGGATTTCCTCGTCGCCGTGCACGTCGAGGAACATGTCCACGCCGTACTTTTCCATCTGCTGCCTGATGAAAGACACTTCCGGACTCAGCGCTTCGGTACTGTCCTGCCAGGCACGATTAAGGTCCTTGCCGTTGGCGTTGGTGCGCAAGTGGCCATGAAAGGCACCGTCCGGGTTGACGTTCGGTACCAGGTAAAGATCCGCTTCTGCCAGCAATTGCTGCAGCGCGGCGTCATCCTTTTGCTGGAGGCGTTCGATTACGCCCTCCATGAACCATTCGGCCATGTGTTCGCCAGGGTGCTGCTGAGCAATCATCCAGATCCTGCGTTTGCCTTCGGCACCGTTGCCTTTGCGCAGCAGTTGAATATCCCGACCCTCGACGCTTTTGCCGACAGCCAGCAACTGCGCACCGGCTTTTTCCTGCGCCTGTTCGATCAGCCACTCATGGCGTTCGCGGCTGTAGGGTTCGAAGTACGCAAACCAGACTTGCGGCTGGTCCGGGGCCAGGCTGAAATTCAGCGCCTTGCCGTCGAAATCCGACGCTACCCGAAACCAGTTCTCATGGTCGTAGGACGCCACGGCGTTGTAGCCGGTCCAGGCACTGTTGAACGTGGATTCGCTGGCATTGGTCAGGCTGAAGCCATAGGTCTGGCCGACGTTCAGGCCTTCTGCCTTGAAATGAAACCACTGGAAATGCGCGCTTTGCGTGTCGGGCCGAATCGCCAGCCTGATATGCGCCGGGTCGCTTGCGTCGAGAACCTGAATGTTGCCGCTGTCGAAATCTGAACCAATAGTGAGAGTCAAGATAGGTGCCTGCTTGCGTAGATGCCTTTTCAGGCCACTACTGTACACCGATCAACATCGCGCCCTGCGACGTAAACTTCACTGCAACGGTCATCTGCGCCTCAGGATATGGCTTCGGCGGTGACCATCAGGCTGCAGATGAAGGCGGTCAGCAGGCACCAGATCAGATACACACTGCGCTTGCGCCGATGCCAGCCGGATGCGCCGAGCAGCGAGGCGGGCGCCTGCAACTGACGCCACAGTCGCTCGCTGTTCTGGAAGGCCGAAAGGTGCGCGGCGTCGGCGTCCAGCCAGTGGCGAAATTCGATGCGTTCGCTGGCGGTTGCCGCTGGGCTCTGCAGGTGCACATACCAGCGACTGGCCTGATTCTGAATGGCAGCCTGAATGGCAGCGCTTGGGGTGTCTGCCGCGCCAGGTACGTGGGCCTTGCCCAGCGCACGAAGCATCGCACGCTCTACCCGGGCGATATCGACGTTCATGAAGCGCGCGATGTCGGCATAGGCCAGTCCGTCGAGTCGGCTGAGCAGGAATATCTGCCGGGTCCGGCGCGAGAGCTTGCCCAGTCGGTGACCGAGTTCAATGGCCTGCAGCGTGGGTTGCGGCTCGGGCACGCGGACAGGGAGGTGCAGTAGAGACGAGAGCTGATTACTCATGATGTATAGCTCGCTGATCGTCCATGGGAGTCTTCCTTGTGATGTCGGGTAGCGTCCGTGACAAGAATAGACTAGTGAATACGAGAATCATTCTCAAGTGAAAAGTCGCAGCAATTACTTTTTATCTGCCGCATTGTGGCGTTTTTGCCCTAAAAGCATGGCCTTGATCGAGTGGCCTTTGCTATGATCCGCGTCATTGCAACACACCGCGCAACACCCAGACTTCATTAGCCTGAAGCAGCGAAACCATAAAGAAAGAACCAAAAAAAGACCCGGCAAAAAGCCGGGTCAAAAACCGTGATTAGCCTGATGAGGAGATAATCAGGAAGCCGACCTAAGACTTCCCGGTTATCCAGCGAGTCTCGCGACCCGCTGATGCAATAATAATCATTATCATTTGCAAGTCAAATGTTTTTATTGCCCTCATTGATACCGATAATCCGCCAGCGCTCGCTCGGCGGATTTTCTTTTCTGGCTTCTCCCCGATATCGCCTAGTCCAGCGGCAGCTCCGTGGTGCGCTTCACCGTGCTCATGGCGATGTTTGAATGGGCTTCGTGGACGTGGGGCAATTGCAGCAAATGATCGCGCAGAAAGCGCTCGTAGCTGGCGATGTCCTGAGCGACCACCTTGAGCATGAAATCCATCCCCCCGGCCATCGTGTAGCACTCCAGCACCTCGGGGTGGCCGATGATCGCCTCCTCGAACTCCGCCAGATAGCGACGGCCATGGCCTGACAGCTTGACCTCGACGAACACCGTCATGCTCAGTCCCAGCTTCTGGGTGCTGAGCAGGGCGACCGTGCGTTCGATCACCCCGTCTTCCTGAAGGCGGTGAATGCGTCTCCAGCAGGGCGATTGCGACAGCTCGACGCGTTCGGCGATTTCCGCTGCCGACAGGCTGGCGTCATGTTGCAGCAGACGAAGAATCCTGCGATCGATAGGGCTCAATTTTGGCTGCATGAATTGACCTTGTTTTTTGTTCTGGCCGAAAAAAGCATGCTGAATATCAGCAGATTTGCGCGCATTTAGAAAGAAAAAGCCTCTTTGCTGCTGGCAGTCTAGTTGCAAGGCTGCCGGGCAGGACCGTCCCGGTGCAAATGACCTGACTTATAAGAACAAGAGAGGTATGCGCATGTCCCTGGCTGATATTCGTCTGGATGATAAATACCGGCTTGCCACCGGCAATCTGTACCTGACCGGCACACAGGCCCTGACCCGCCTGCCGATGCTGCAAAAGCAGCGCGATGAGGCGCAGGGCCTGAACACTGCCGGGTTCATCTCTGGCTACCGCGGTTCGCCGCTGGGTAATCTGGACAAGAGCCTTTGGGACGCCAAGGACTACCTGCAACAAAACGCCATCCATTTTCAGCCGGGCATCAACGAAGAACTGGCCGCCACGGCGGTCTGGGGCAGTCAACAGGTCAACCTGTTCCCGCATGGCAAGTACGATGGCGTGTTCGCCCTCTGGTACGGCAAGGGGCCGGGCGTAGATCGTTGCGGTGATGTGTTCAAGCACGGCAACTCGGCCGGTGTTGCGGCCAATGGCGGCGTGCTGATCCTGGCGGGCGACGACCACGGCTGCAAATCATCGACCATCGCTCACCAGAGCGAGCATGCGTTCATCGCCTCGATGATCCCCGTGCTCAACCCCAGTAATGTCCAGGAGATTCTCGACTACGGCATCATTGGCTGGGAGCTGTCGCGCTACAGCGGTTGCTGGGTGGCGATGAAGACCATTGCCGAGAACGTCGACTCTTCCGCGGTGGTCGAGGTCGATCCATTGCGGATCAAAACCCGTATCCCTGAAGACTTCGACATACCCGAAGGCGGTTTGCACATCCGCTGGCCGGACCCGCCGCTGGCTCAGGAGGCCCGACTCAATACCTACAAGATCTACGCCGCCAGGGCCTTCGCGCGCGCCAACCAGTTGAACAAGGTGGTGATCGATTCTGCGCAACCCCGGCTGGGGATCATCACCACCGGCAAGTCCTATCTGGACGTGCGGCAGGCCCTCGAAGAGCTGGGTATCGATCAGGAGCTGTGCGAGAAGGTCGGGATTCGCGTGCTCAAGGTCGGCATGAGCTGGCCGCTGGAACCGGTGTCGGTGCACGATTTTGCCGAAGGGCTGGACGAAATTCTGGTGGTCGAGGAAAAACGCAGTGTCATTGAAGACCAGTTGACCGGTCAGCTCTACAACTGGCCTGTTGAACGGCGGCCAGTGGTGGTCGGCGAGTTCGATGAGCAGGGCCGTTCACTGCTGCCGAACCTCAGTGAGCTGACCCCGGCGATGATTGCCAGGGTGATCGCCAAACGCCTCGCGCCGTTCTACAGCAGCCCGCAGATCGACGCGCGCCTGCAGTTTCTCAGCGACAAGGAGCAAGCGTTGCAGGCGCCGCTGTTCACCACCCAGCGCACCCCGCATTTCTGCTCCGGCTGCCCGCATAACACCTCGACACGGGTTCCGGAGGGCAGTCGCGCCCTGGCCGGCATCGGCTGCCATTACATGACCATCTGGATGGATCGCGAAACCGATACGTTCACCCAGATGGGCGGCGAGGGCGTGACCTGGATCGGTCAGGCACCGTTCACCGAAACTCCGCACGTTTTCCAGAACCTGGGCGACGGTACCTATTTTCACTCGGGGCACCTGGCGCTGCGTGCGGCAGTGGCCTCCAAGGTCAACATTACTTACAAGATTCTCTACAACGATGCGGTGGCCATGACCGGTGGCCAGCCGATCGACGGCGTGCTGCGCGTCGATCAACTGAGCCGTCAGGTGTTCAACGAAGGCGTGCTGCGCATCGCGCTGGTTTCCGACGAGCCGGACAAGTACCCGAGTCGTGAGGACTTCGCGCCGATTACCACCTTTCATCATCGGCGCGACCTGGACAGCGTGCAGCGCGAGTTACGCGAGTTCAAAGGCGTGTCGGTCATCATCTACGACCAGACCTGCGCCACCGAAAAGCGCCGCCGTCGCAAACGCGGCACCATGCCTGACCTGGAAAAGCGCGCGTTGATCAACCCGGCGGTGTGCGAAGGCTGCGGCGATTGTGGGGTGAAATCCGGATGCCTGTCTGTGCTGCCCAAGGAAACGGCACAGGGGCGCAAGCGTGAAATCGATCAGAGCGCCTGCAATAAGGATTTCAGTTGCGTCGAGGGTTTCTGCCCAAGCTTCGTTACGGTGCATGGCGGCAAACTGCGCAAACCTGTGTTGCCCAAGCAGGTCGAGGCGTTCGCGCGTCTGCCAGAACCGGCACTGCCGTCGCTCGACAGGCCGTTCAATATTCTCCTGCCGGGTGTCGGCGGCACAGGGGTGACCACCGTCGGCGCGATGCTGGGCTATGCCGCGAATCTGGAAGGCAAGGGCTGCAGCGTGCTTGATCAGGCCGGTCTGGCACAGAAATTCGGTCCGGTGGTCAGCCATATCCGCATTGCCGCGCGCCAGGAGGATCTGTTCGCCGTGCGTATCGCCGCCGGTGAAGCGCACCTGCTGCTCGGCTGTGACTTGCTGGTGGCTGCCGGCCCGGATGCGATCGCCAAGCTCGACAGCAAGATTTCCCATGCGGTGGTCAACAGCCAGCAAACACCGACCGCCGAGTTCACGCGCAATCCGGATGCCGTGTTCCCGGCCGAGGCCATGAAGCAGACCATCATCGAGGCGGTCGGCGCGGCGAAGACCCACTTTGTCGAAGCCACCTCGCTGGCCACCCGATTGATGGGCGACAGCATCGCCAGCAACCTGTTCATGCTCGGCTATGCGTTCCAGCTGGGCCTGATTCCATTGACCTCGGCGGCCATCGAGAAGGCCATCGAACTCAACGGCGTTGCGGTCAACCTGAATCAGCAGGCGTTTCTCTGGGGCCGTCGTACCGCGCATGATCCCGCCGCCGTGGAGGCCTTCGTCAATCCGCAAGACAAGGTCAGCGAGCCGCAACCGATGGACCTTGATCAGCGTATCCAGAGCAACGTCGATGCCTTGAAGCAGTATCAGAACGCGGCTTACGCCAAGCGCTATCTGGCGTTGGTGCAACGCGTACGCGACAGCGAATCGCGGGCGTTCCCCGGTCAGCAGCCGACGCTGACCGAGGCTGTGGCGTTCAATTACTTCAAATTGCTGGCGTACAAGGACGAATACGAAGTGGCGCGGCTGTACAGCAACGGCGAGTTTACCCGCCAGTTGCAGGCGCAGTTCGAAGGTGACTATCGACTGGAGTTTCATCTGGCACCGTCGTGGCTGGCCAAGCGCGACCCGCACACGGGCCTGCCACGCAAACGCAGCTTTGGCCCGTGGATGCTGCGCGCTTTCGATGTGCTGGCGGCGTTCAAATTTCTCCGTGGTACGGCGCTCGATCCGTT
>Ga0182233_1000047_pt1 | contig 21968 bp, 23 predicted proteins | sample G6R1MG_31_FD_129664 | JGI IMG/M metagenome (GOLD analysis project Ga0182233, IMG submission 129664) | Miscanthus phyllosphere microbial communities from Michigan, USA - G6R4_NF_07NOV2016_LD1 MG | ecosystem: Host-associated > Plants > Phyllosphere > Phylloplane/Leaf | place: USA: Michigan... | reverse complement strand
ATGGAAGGCTTCGGCATCTACATGCTCTACCTCTGGGGTCACGATCCCCTGTGGTTCGTCCTGCTCTCCGGGTTCGTGTTCTTCGCCTGGGGTGAGATCTACTCCCTGTTCCCCTCGACCTGCACCGACACCTTCGGCACCAAGTTCGCCGCCACCAATGCCGGCCTGCTCTACACCGCCAAGGGCACCGCCGCCCTGCTGGTGCCGGTGGCGAACTACCTCCAGCAGGCCACGGGAAGCTGGGACGGCGTGTTCCTCGTCGCGGCCGGCGCCAACATGCTCGCCTCGATCCTCGCCATCGCGGTGCTCAAGCCCTGGCGCAAGCGGGTCGTGGCCGAGGCGCAGCTCGCCCCCGAGACCGTCCAGGCGCCCCGCATCGTCACCGCCTGACGCCCACACCACGGCATGATCCTCATGGGGCCGGACGCAAGTCCGGCCCCATTCGCGTTTGCGCCCCGCCCCGCCCTGTCGGCAGTTGACACGAGCCCGCGAAGCCGGTTGGTTAGATATGTTATATCATGACAATTTGTGGGTAGATTACCGATGCAGAGCCCCGATGCCCGCCTTCCGGTGACCGTTCTCACCGGCTTCCTCGGCGCGGGAAAGACCACCCTTCTCAATCACGTCCTGAACAACCGCGAGGGCCGCCGCGTCGCCGTCATCGTCAATGACATGAGCGAGGTGAACATCGACGCCGACCTCGTGCGAACCGGGGGCGCCGACCTGTCGCGCACGGACGAGCGCCTCGTGGAGATGACCAACGGGTGCATCTGCTGCACCCTGCGGGACGACCTCCTGGCGGAAGTGCGCCGCCTCTGCGGCGAGGGCCGGTTCGACTACCTGCTCATCGAGGGGACGGGCATCGCCGAGCCCCTGCCGGTGGCCAGCACCTTCTCGTTCCGCGACGAGGACGGGCAATCGCTCGCGGATGTCGCCCGCCTCGACACCATGGTGACGGTGGTGGATGCCCTGAACCTCCTGCGCGATTACGGCTCCGAGGACTTTTTGCGCGAGCGCGGCGAGACTGCGGGGGAGGAGGACACCCGCACCCTCGTCGATCTCCTCGTGGAGCAGATCGAATTCGCCGATGTCGTGGTGATCAACAAGGCGGCCGACGTCTCGCCCGAGCACCTCGCCCTGGTGCGCTCCGTCGTGCGGGGCCTGAACGCCGATGCCCGCATCGTCGAGGCGACGCAGGGCCGCGTCGCCCCCGACCTGATCCTGAACACCGGCCTGTTCGACGAGGAGAAGGCGCAAGCGCATCCCCTGTGGTTCAAGGAACTCTACGGCGCCCACGAACACGTGCCGGAGACGGAGGAGTACGGCATCACCTCCTTCGTCTACCGGGCGCGCCGCCCGTTCGACCCCGAACGATTCGACCGCTTCGTTCACGCCACCTGGCCGGGCCTCATCCGCGCCAAGGGCCATTTCTGGCTGGCGACGCGGCCGAACTGGGTCGGCGAGTTCTCCCTGGCCGGGGCCGTCGCCAAGGTCGGCGCCATGGGCTTCTGGTGGGCCGCCGTGCCGCGCGCCCGCTGGCCCGAGGCCGACGTGTTCGCCGAGCGGATGCAAGATGTGTGGAGCGAGGTCTGGGGCGACCGGCGCCAGGAACTCGTGTTCATCGGCTCGGGGCTGGACCGCGACGCCATCACGGCGGCCCTCGACGCCTGCCTCGTCGGCCCGGAGGCGCCCCGGCGGTTCGATCCGGAGGCGTTCCAGCATCTGCCCGATCCGTTCCCCGTCTGGCAGCGCGGCGCGGCCTGATGGGGTTCGTGAGCCGAGCGGACTTGCGAGTCCGGAACGCCGCCCGCTCGGCGCGGATCGCGGCCATCAAGGCCGACCTCGTCGCCCGCCTCGGCCTGACTGAGGCCGATGCCGTCTCGGTCAACGAAATCGCCTGTGCGGAGGCGTGCTGCCCCGACCGCGAGACCCTGGTGCTGGTGATGCGGGAGGGTGAACCGACGCGGGCCTACCGGATCGCCCGGCCCCTCGAGACCGTGATGGCCGACGACCTCGCTGGGGTGCAGGCGGAGGACGCGCGGTCCGGCTTCACCCTTGAGGATAGTTCGGGCTCTGCCCGACACCCGCCGAAGGCATGATTCCGTCGGAATCCCGGTCCAGGGCGAAGGCCACCGCCTGGGCCACCACCTCCGGCCGGTAGGCGTGCGGGCCGTCGTATTCTACGCTTTCGACCGCGTAGCCGGCGGCGCGCAATTGGGCGACGTGAATCCGGGCGCTGCGGTCGATGGGGATCTGCTCGTCGCGGGTCCCGTGGGACACGAAGAGGCGCGGCGCCCCGACTTGGGCATGCACCGACAGGAACCCGGCCGACGACGCGACGATGTGGGTGACCACGTCGCCGTTGGCGAGGCCGAGCGACAGGGCGTAGCTGCCACCGTCCGAATGCCCGGCAAAGACGAGGTGGGCCGGATCTAGGGCAAAGTGCGCCTGAACCGCCGCCAGGGCCAGGGATAGGCGCTCGCGATCGGGGCCGTGGCCACCGATGACCAGATCCCAGGTCGGGAACAGGGATTGCGGCGCCAGGAGCAGGAAGGGTTCGGCCAGGGCGTGCGCCTCCAGCATCGGCAGGATCCGCTCGGCGCTGCCGCCGCCGCCGTGGAACAGCACCACCAAGGGCACAGGGTGGCCGGGCACGAGGCCGTCCGGCACCACCAGCACGGCGTCGCGGGTCTCGAACAGGCCGAGCGCCTGACGCCCCGGCGGCAGGGGAGCGGCCATGGGCAGGCGATGGGCGAAGCCCAGGCGGCCGGTGAGTTCCGGCGGCAGAGGAACCGCCTCCGTCATGACGCCTTCGGGGGTGTCAGGGGTTTGATCTTGAGCTGGTCGATGGCCCACAACCAATGGCCATCGGGCTGGCGCCGCGCCGCCTCCACGGAGACGACTCCGTTCGGCAGACGCGCGAAGGTGAGGGCCAGCGCCCCGGCGCGCAGGGCCGGCAGGGTCTCGGCAGCGGGAAACTCGGACTTGCGGGCCAGGAGATCGGCATAGAACGCCCGGATCTCGGCGTGCCCCGTGGCGACGACGGCGCCGACAGCCAGGACCGCGTCCGGTTCGTAGAGGGCCACCAGCCCCTCGACATCGCCCGCATTGGCGCGGGCATTGAACAGGGCTGCCAGATCTTCGGGCGCGTCGGCGGGGCTGCGGTCGGTCTCGGACATCGCGGACATCTCCTTGGGGGAACTCAACGCAGGCGCCGTCCTGTCGCGTCGGCGACGGAAACGGAAACGGGAATGCCGGACTCGACACTCTGCGACACGGTGCAGAAACGCTCGAACTGTTCGAGGACCCGGTCGAGGCGCGGCAGGTTTTCGGCGGGCTGGCCGAGGGCGATGGCGACCTCGATCCCGCCGATGCGCAGCCGCCCGGCCGCGTTGCGCACGATTTGGCAATGGGCGTCCGCCCGCACGCCCTGCGCATCCTGTCGGAATTTGCCGAGGGCGAAGACGAGGCTGGCGCACAGGCAGTTCGACACTGCCGCCACGAGGAGCTGTTCCGGGCACGGCCCGGCCCCCTCCCCCGCCGGCGGTGCCTCGTCGACGGCGAGCCCCGCGACGAGGTCGCCGAAATCCACCGTGAAGCGATAGGCCGCGTCCTGGGTGATGCGGATGCCCGGGCCCCGCCCGACGGCCGTGTCGACGACGGCGGAGTTCGCCGGGGCGCCATCCCCGTCGTGAAGCGTCGAGGTCTGTTGACAGTCGGAAATGCTTGGCATACCAAATACCAACAACGGGTGGACAGAAAAAGCAAGTCCTCGTCACACCCGACAAGCTCATCGTCGCGCACTCTAGGGGGTGAACGGCGACCGACTGCACGGAGGAAGCGACCTTGCACGAGGACATCCCCGGGTTCCAAGCCGAACCGTCTTCGCTGCACTTGCGAAGGACTTTACCGCTCCGCAGCAAATTCATCGGCCGAGCGCACTGAGCCATGGCGGACAGCGGTACCGCCACGTCCCCGCCCATCGACTTCGCCGCTCTGGTGGCGGGCCTCGGGGATGCCGTGGTGGTGTCGGATCCGTCCGGCGCCATCGTGGTCTGGAACGCGGCCGCGACGCGGATCTTCGGCCACGCCGCGGGAGAGGCCTTGGGCCAATCCCTCGACATCATCACCCCGGAGCGCCAGCGCCGGCGCCACTGGGACGGCTACTTCGAGACCATGCGGACGGGGGTCACCAAGTACGGTGCCGACGTGCTGCGGGTCCCGGCGGTCCACAAGGACGGCAGCGCACTCTCCATCGCCTTCACGGTGGCGATGCTGCACGGGCCCGACGGTGCGGTGACGGGCATCGTCGCCGTCATCCGCGACGAGACCCGTCGCTGGACGGAGGAGCGCGACCTGCGCCGCCGCCTCGCCGAACTCGAATCCCGCGCCCCCTGAAGGCGCGGTCGACACGGCCCTCCGGGGCTGGACGCCTCACGGCCAACAGCAGAGCCCGCGCCAAGCGGACCGCACCGAGATTTCGCAACCGATCCAAACGGGAGAACGCCGCCATGACGAAGCCGCTCGAGGGCATCAAGATCATCGATTTCACCCACGTCCAGGCCGGCCCCGCCTGCACGCAGTTGCTTGCCTGGTTCGGCGCCGATGTGATCAAGGTCGAGCGGCCCGGCGCCGGTGACGTCACCCGCACACAGCTTCGCCATGTCGCCGATGCCGACGCGCTCTACTTCACCATGCTGAATTCCAACAAGCGTTCGCTCACCCTCGACACCAAGACCCCCGAGGGCAAGGAAGTGTTGGAGACGCTGATCAAGCAATCCGACGTCATGGTGGAGAATTTCGGCCCCGGGGCGCTGGACCGCATGGGCTTCTCCTGGGCCCGCATCCAGGAGCTCAACCCGGGCATGATCCTCGCCTCGGTGAAGGGCTTCTCCGACGGGCACCACTACGAGGACCTGAAGGTCTACGAGAACGTGGCGCAATGCGCCGGCGGTGCCGCCTCCACCACGGGCTTCTGGGACGGCCCGCCCACCGTCAGCGCCGCCGCGCTGGGTGATTCCAACACCGGCATGCATCTCGCCATCGGCATCCTCACGGCGCTGCACCAGAAGAACAAGACCGGCACCGGCCAGAAGGTCGCGGTTTCGATGCAGGATTCGGTGCTCAACCTCTGCCGGGTGAAGCTGCGCGACCAGCAGCGCCTCGATGCCATCGGCTACCTCGAGGAATATCCGCAGTACCCCCACGGCACGTTCTCCGACGTGGTGCCGCGCGGCGGCAACGCCGGCGGCGGCGGCCAGCCCGGCTGGGTGCTGAAGTGCAAGGGCTGGGAGACGGACCCCAACGCCTACATCTACTTCACCATCCAGGGTCACGCCTGGGCGCCGATCTGCAAGGTGCTCGGCCGCGAGGAGTGGATCGACGATCCCGCCTACAACACCGCGCTCGCCCGCCAGGACAAGATCTTCGACATCTTCGCCATCATCGAGACGTGGCTCTCCGACAAGACCAAGTTCGAGGCCGTCGACATCCTGCGCACCTACGACATCCCGTGCGCACCGGTCCTGTCGATGAAGGAGCTGTCCGTCGATCCGTCCCTGCGGGCGAGCGGCACCGTCGTGGAGGTGCCGCATCCGAAGCTCGGCTCGTACCTGACGGTGGGAAGCCCGATCAAGTTCTCGGACATGAGCGTCGAGATCAAGGCCTCGCCGCTGCTCGGCGAGCACACCGACGAGGTGCTCCTCGACCTCGGCTACACCCAGCAGCAGATCGAGCACCTGCACCAGGCCCGCGCGGTCTGAGGCCGGCCTCGGCCACATGCGAAGCGGCGCGCCCTCGGGGGCGCGTCGTCCCGCGTTGCAGGAATGCCGGCCCAGAGGCGTCGAGCCTGTTCAGGCACAGCCCGCCTTCGCATAGAACGCCGCCCGGAGCGGTTCGGGCACCCGCGGCGAACAACCGAGGCCCGTTGCGCCATGCGCCTGTCCCTGCGCCACCTCCTGCCCGATGCCCCACCACTGAGCGCCCGCGAGCGCCTGCGCTCGGCCGCCGGCGCCCTCGTGGGCATCCTGGCGACGGGGCTCATCGCCCGCCTGGCCCTCGGGCCGGATCCGGCGCTGCCGGCGCTCATCGCGCCTATGGGCGCGTCGGCGGTTCTGCTCTTCGCGGTACCCGCGAGCCCGCTCGCCCAACCCTGGTCGATTCTCGGCGGCAACCTCGTCTCGGCCCTCGTCGGCATCACGGCGGCCGGCGCCATCGCGGATCCCGTTGTGGCGGCGGCCGTCGCCATCGGGATCGCCATCGGCCTGATGTCGAGTTTACGCTGCCTGCATCCGCCGAGCGGCGCCGTCGCCCTCACGGCAGTGCTGGGCGGCCCGGCGATCCACGGCCTCGGCTACGGCTTCGTCCTGTGGCCCGTAGGAGCGAACTCGCTGGTTCTCCTCGGCATCGCGGTCCTGTTCAACAACCTCACGGGGCGGGCCTATCCCCATGTGCGGGCGGATGCCCACGGAACCGCCGATCCGGCCCCCTCCACCCGCGGCGGCGTCACGGCGGCCGACCTCGACACGGTGCTGGCGGCCTACGATCAGGTGCTCGATGTCGGGCGCGACGACCTCGCGGCGATCCTGGCGCAGGCCCAACTCGAAGCCTATCGCCGCCGGGCCGCTGGGCCGGTCACCTGCGCGGCGATCATGTCCCGCCACGTCGTGGCAGTGGCACCGCACGCCCCCCTGCACGAAGCCCTGGCGCAGCTCCGCCGCCACCGGGTCAAGGCCCTGCCGGTGACGGACGAGGGCGCGCGCATCCTCGGCATCGTCACGCAGACCGACCTCCTCGACAAGACCGTGTGGGAGCGGCCCGGCCCGCGCCTCGGCCTCGGCCGGCGCCTCGCCCTCACCCTGGCGCGGGGCCGCGCGCCCCACGGCAGCGTCGAGGACATCATGACGAGCCCTGTCCGCACCGTCCGCGTCGACACACCCATCGCCGATCTCGTGCCCTGGATGCAGGATGCCGGCCTGTCGCACCTGCCCGTGGTCGGCCCCGACGACCGCCTCGTCGGCCTCGTCTCCCAGGCCGACCTCGTGGCCGAACTGCTCACCGAGGCCGTGGGCGGACGGGACGCGGAGCCGCGCGGAGCGGCCGTCGCCGTGGCGTAGGCCCCAGTCCGCAGACACGACCCATCCAGGCGACGCCGCTTGCCGCACCTGAGAATGAACGTTCATTGACGTGAGAATGAACGTTCATTATGGCTGAGGGGCAAGCAGGAGCGTGTGATGGTCCTCCCCCATCGGAACCACTGGCCCGAATTCGATGCCTCCCCGGAGAAGCCTGGGCTGGCGCAGCGCACGGCGGCAAGCGTGCGGGCGATCTGCACGCCGACCAATCTCGCCGCGCTCGGCGTTCTCGCCTTCGGGTGGTTCGCCCTCGTCGGCTGGACCGGGGCCGGGCCGGACAGCTGGCAGGCACGAATCTGCGCCGACCTCGATCTGCAGCCGCGGGCCTGCGCGGTGATCCGGTCGGCCGGAGACGCCTCGTGAGCGCCGCCCTCGGCGCCGTCATCGATGCCCGTTCCGGTCAGGCCGCGCGGCGCGAGCACATTCTCGACGCGGCGGAGGCCTGCTTCGTGCGCAACGGCTTCCACCGCACGACCATGCAGGACCTCGCCCGCGAGGCGGCCATGAGCCCGGGCAATTTCTACCGCTACTTCGAATCGAAGGAGGCGCTCATCCTCGGCTGGGCCGAGCGCGAGCGCGTGCGCGGCGCTTTGCTGGTCGAGAGCCTGGAACGGGCGGGCGACCGGCGCGCGGCGTTCCTCGGCGTCATCACCCAGTACTTCGCCGCCATCACCCGCGACGCGGCGGTGCTGCGCCTCGACATCTGGTCGGAGACGACCCGCAACCCGGCCATCGCCGCCATGACCGAGCGCGCCGAGGCCGAGGCGCGGGGGTGGTTCATCGACACCATCGCGGCGCTCTCGACGGACCCGGATTGTGACCCGGCGGCGGTTTATGCCGTCCTCGATCCCCTGATGAAGGGCCTCGTGGTCGGCCGCGCCCTCGTGCCGGATTTCGACACACCGGCGGCCGTCGCCACCCTGCGCGCCACCATTGAGGCCGGCCTCGCCGGCCGCTTTCCAAATCCGGAGCGACCCCGATGAATCCGCTCCGCGCCACCCTCCTGCTTCTGGCCCTGGGCGCCGCGACAACGGCCCGTGCCGAAGCGCCGGCCGCTACGGCGCCCCGGCTGCCCGCCGTCTCGGTGGTCGAGGCGCAGCGCCGCGAGATCGTCGAGACCGTGACGGTCACCGGCACCCTCGTGCCCCGCGACGAGATTCTGGTGGCGCCCGAGCTCGACGGGCCCCGCATCACCGAGGTTCTGGTCGAGGAAGGCATGCGGGTCGCACGCGGTCAGGTTCTGGCGCGCCTGTCGCGCGACCTCATCGACCGCCAGATCGCCCAGCAGACGGCCCTCGTCGACAAGGCGGCGGCGGTGGTGCCCCAGGCCGAGAGCAGCATCGAGCAGGCGGCTGCGGCCGAGACGGAGGCACGCCTCGCCTTCGACCGATCGCGCCAGCTGCTCCAGACCGGCAACGCCACGGCGGCGATCCTCGAAAACCGCACCTCCATGCTGCGTCAGGCCGAGGGCAAGCTCGCCTTCGCCCGCAACGGCCTCGTCATCGCGAAAGCCGAACTCGCGCAGGCGCGGGCCGTGCGCGACGAACTCGACCTGCGCCTCGCCCGGACGGAGATCCGCGCGCCCGAAGCCGGCATCGTCAGTCGCCGCATGGCACGCGTGGGCATGATGGCCTCGGGGAGCGCCGAGCCCCTGTTCCGCCTCATCGCGCGGGGCGAGATCGAACTCGAGGGCGAGGTCATCGAGACGAAGCTGCCGCGCCTGCGCGAGGGCAAGCCTGCCTGGATCGTTCTCGGCGACGGGGCGCGGGTGCAGGGCCAGGTCCGCGCCATCTACCCGGAGGTCGACAAAGCGAGCCGCCTCGGCAAGGTGCGGGTGCGCCTCGATCCCGATCCGCGCCTGCGCATCGGCACCTTCGCGCGGGGCGCCGTCGAGCTCGCCCGCACCCGCGACATCACCGTGCCCCAGGCCTCCGTCCTCTACGGCGCCGATCGGCGCAGCACGGTCCTGGTGGTCTCGGGCGACCGGGTCGAGGCCCGCGTGGTTCGCACGGGGCTCTCAGACGACGACGACATCGAGATCCGTGAAGGACTGAGCGAAGGCGAGCAGGTGGTGGCCCGGGCCGGCTCGTTCCTGCGCGATGGCGACCGGGTTCGTCCCGTGCCGATGGCGCCTCCGGCCGCCATGGCGGGTGCAACGCCCCTCGCCACGGCCGAGGCGAGCGTTCCGTAGCGTCCGACGCAACCGTCGCACCGCCAGAGAGCACCGAACCATGCGCCTGAACGTTTCGGCCTACGCCATCCGCAGGCCCATGGGGCCGCTGGTCCTGTTCCTCGTCCTCGTGGTGCTGGGGCTCGTCAGCTTTCGGGGCCTCGCGGTCACGCGCATGCCCAACATCGACGTGCCCATCGTCTCCGTGGCGATCACCCAGGCCGGCGCCGCCCCCTCCGAATTGCAGACCCAGGTGACGAAGTGGGTGGAGGATTCCATCGCCGGGGTGCGCGGGGTCAAGCATGTCACGTCCGCCATCACCGAGGGCTCGTCCGTCACCACCGTCGAGTTTCGCCTCGAGGTGAAGACCGACCGGGCCGTGAACGACGTCAAGGACGCGGTCTCGAAAATCCGCATCAACCTGCCCCGCACCATCGACGAGCCGGTAATCAGCCGCGTCGAGATCGCCGGCCTGCCCATCCTCGTCTACGGCGTGACCAGTCCGGCGATGACGCCGGCCGAACTGTCCTGGCTGGTGGAGGATAAGATCGCCCGCACCCTGCAAGGAGTGAAGGGCGTCGGCGGCGTCGAGCGTGTCGGCGGCGTCGCCCGCGAGCTGAGAGTGGTGCTTCAGCCCGACCGGCTCCTGGCGCTCGGTATCACGGCGGCGGATGTGAATCGGCAGTTGCGCGTCACCTCCGCCGACATGGCGGGCGGGCGTGGCGAGGTCGGCGGCCGCGAGCAGTCGATCCGGACGCTGGCCGCCTCGCGCACGGTGCGCGACCTCAAGGCCACCTCCATCGTGCTCCCGGGTGGGCGCAAGGTGCGGCTCGACGACCTCGCGGCGGTCGAGGATTCCATCGAGGAGCCGCGCACCTTCGCGCGCTTCAACGGCAATCCGGTGGTGGCCTTCACGGTCTCGCGCGGCGCGGGCGCCAGCGACGCGGAGGTCGCGGCCGGCGTCGACCGGAAGATCGCGGAGTTCCAGGCCACCTATCCCGACCTCAACTTCGAGAAGATCGACTCGTCGGTCTCGGCCACCCTCGGCTCCTACGATTCGGCCATGCACACCCTCATCGAGGGCGCGGTGCTCGCCGTCATCGTGGTGCTGCTGTTCCTGCGCGACTGGCGGGCGACGGTCATCGCGGCGGTGGCCCTGCCGCTCTCGGTGTTCCCGACCTTCTGGGCCATGGACGCCATGGGGTTCACCCTCAACGGCATCTCGCTGCTGGCCATCACCCTGGTGACCGGCATCCTCGTCGACGACGCCATCGTGGAGATCGAGAACATCGTCCGGCACATGCGGATGGGCAAATCGCCCTACCGCGCGGCACTCGAGGGCGCCGACGAGATCGGCCTCGCGGTCATCGCCATCACCGCCACCCTCATCGCGGTGTTCGCCCCCGTCTCGTTCATGGGCGGCATTGCCGGGCGCTACTTCATGCAGTTCGGCCTCACCATCGCGGTGTCGGTGTTCATGTCGCTGCTGGTGGCCCGCCTCATCACCCCGATGCTCGCCGCCTACTTCCTGCGCGACCATGGCCACGCCGAGGCCCGCGACGGCTGGGTGATGCGCACCTATGGGCGCCTCGTCGGGTGGTCCGTGCGCCACCGGGTCATCACTCTCATGGCGGGTCTCGCCCTGTTCGCTGCGTCCCTCGCCTCGACGGGACTGCTGCCGTCGGGCTTCCTGCCGAAGCAGGACATGGCCCGGACCCTCTTCATGGTCGAACTCGCGCCGGGCGCGCGGCTCGCCGACACCATCGCCACCACCGACCGCGTGGCGGCGCGCATCCGCGCCCTGCCGGAAGTCACCTCGGTCTTCGTCGATGGCGGCCGGCAGGCGGGGGGCAAGAAGGAGACCCGGCTCGCCACCCTCACGGTCAACCTGACGCCGAAGAACCGGCGGGCGAAGAAGCAGGCCGCCCTGGAGACGGAGATCTCGGCCCTGCTCGCCGACGAGCCGGACATCCGCGCCTGGACCTTACGGGATTCAGGCCAGCGCGACCTCGCCCTCGTGGTCGGCGGCCCGGACACGGACGTGGTGACGGAGATCGCCGCCCGCCTCCAGCGCGACATGGCGACGATCCCCCACCTCGTCTCGGTGATGTCGACGGCGCCGCTGAACCGCACGGAGGTGCGCATCCGCCCCAAGGAGGGCGCAGCCGCCGATCTCGGTGTCTCCACCGACGCCATCGCCGAGACCGTGCGGGTCGGCACCATCGGCGACATCGGGCTGAATCTCGCCAAGTTCAATGCCGCCGACCGGCAGGTGCCGATCCGCGTGCAATTGCCGGAAAGCGCCCGCGGCACCGTTGCGCGCCTCGAAACCCTGAAGGTGCCGGCCAAGAACGGCACCGCCGTGCCGCTCGGTGCCGTCGCCGACATCGAACTCGGCCAGGGGCCGGGCGCCATCGACCGCTACGACCGGGTGATCCGCGTCGCCGTCGAGGCCAATCTGGAGGGCTCGGACGCGCTGGGCACCCTCATCGCCCAGGCCCTCGACACCCCGACGGCGAAGAGCCTGCCGCCCGGCGTCACCATCCGGCAGACCGGCGACGCCGAGATCATGGGCGAGGTGTTTTCCGGCTTCCTCATGGCCATGGGCGCCGGGATCATGATGGTCTACGCCGTGCTGGCGCTGCTGTTCGGCTCGTTCCTGCAGCCGCTGACCATCCTGTTCTCCCTGCCGCTCTCCATCGGCGGGGCGATCCTCGGCCTGCTCATCCTCAACATGCCGATCTCGATGCCGGTGGTGATCGGCATCCTCATGCTCATGGGGCTGGTGACGAAGAACGCCATCATGCTCGTCGATTTCGCCGTGGAGGAGATGGCCAAGGGCGTCGACCGGGTCACCGCCATCGTCGAGGCCGGGCGAAAGCGCGCGCGGCCCATCGTGATGACGACGCTCGCCATGGCGGCCGGCATGGTGCCGTCGGCCCTGGCCCTCGGCGTCGGCGGCGAGTTCCGCGCCCCCATGGCGGTGGCGGTGATCTCGGGCCTCATCGTCTCGACCCTGCTGTCCCTCGTGTTCGTCCCGGCGGTGTTCCTCCTCGTCGACAGTCTGGAGCGCGTCCTCGGGCGACTCCTCGGCCGTCTCGTCGGCGCCCGCGACGAGGCACCGGACGCAGCCGTGTCCCATGGGGCCTGAGTGTCTCTCACGAAACTTCCGCTGCGCTGTTGTGCTCTGATCGAGAACCTGCGTCGATCGGGAGTTTCGTGAGGCGCTCTGAAACGGCGTCCCGTCGGTTCGGATCGAAGGGACGAAAGAAAATCACCGATCGCCGCGGGGCGTCCGGCTCGGGTCGTCGGCGGGGTCGATGTAGTTGAGCCCGAACGGGCCGGTGCCGTTGACCTGCAATTCCACCGGCTCGCCCGTGGTCCAGAGGGCGTGCGGCATGTCCGCCGGCAGATAGACGAAACCGCCGGCCCGCAGGGTCTGGCCGGCGGACCGGTCGAGGGCCTTGCCATGCTGATGGACGATCGCGCCGGACAGGATGGTGAGCGTCTCGGCCTGCGCGTGGGTGTGGGGGGCGATCACCGTATCGGCGGGGACCTTGATGCGCAGGACGAAGGGGCCGGGCTTCGACGGGTCGCCCGCCACCATGCTGAGCTGCGTCCCCTTCGGCAGGTTCGCCGGGCCCGGGCCGTAGACAACGCTGGCGCCGTCGGGAAACGCGATCATGCCGTGCGCGCCGTGGTCGGTCTCCCCCGCGAGACTCGGCCCCGCCAGGGATACGGCCAGAAGGCCGGCGACGGTTCGTGAAAGTGAGGTCATGGCGCGGTCCCAGGGTTGAGGCCCGAGGACATCCCGTCGTCCCCGGCCGAAATGGCCCGAGCAATGTCGAGTGCGAACGCGCGGGCGGCAAGGGGTCGTGATAAGGGGGCCGTCCGCCGGGCGATCCGCCGGCGAGGGGCGAGCCCCCATCGCCACCGCTCGCATCCACGGGAGCCGGAGTTGCGCATGACGTCCTGGGTGTTCTGGGCCCTCCTCTCGGCGGGGTTCGCCGCCCTGACGGCGATCTTCGGCAAGGTGGGGGTCGAGGCGATCGAATCCGACGTCGCCACCTTCCTGCGCACCGCCGTGGTCCTCTGTGTCCTCGGGGCGATCCTCCTCGGCACCGGCGAGTGGCAGCCCCTCGGGTCGATCTCGCGCCGGACCTACCTGTTCCTCGGGCTTTCCGGCCTCGCCACCGGGGCGTCGTGGCTCTGCTACTTCCGCGCCCTGAAGCTCGGCGACGCGGCGCGCGTCGCGCCCATCGACAAGCTCAGCGTCGTGCTGGTGGCGGTGTTCGGCGTGGCCTTCCTGGGCGAACGGTTGTCCACGCCGAACTGGCTCGGCGTCGGCCTCATCGCGGCCGGCGCCGTGCTGGTCGCCTACCGGGGGTGAGGCCGAGCGTTCCGATCCTCAGTTCTCCAGGGGCTTGCACCGGCCCGGCTCGGTCTTCGAGAAAGTCTCGCCTTCCTTGAACGGGTGATAGTTCTTCGCCTGCTCGGGCGAGAGCCAAGCCGCGTCCTTGACCGGACCGGTGTAGAGATGGCGCACCCAGGCGATGATCTGCAGGATCTCGTCCGGGTTCACATCTTCGTTGTGCGGTCCCATCATGCCGTTGGCGCCACCCCAGATCGTGGAGAACAGGCCGACATCGCTCGTGTTGAGGGGATAGGTCCAGTAATTGTCGTTCAGACCCGGCCCGACCTTACCCTCGGCCAGATGACCGTGACAGCCAGAGCATGAGGTGAGAAACAGGCTCTCGCCGTTGCGGAGACAGGACCGGTCGTCGATGTAGATGTTCTTCCCGGTCTTGAGGAATGTCTTCACCGCCTCCGTGTCGCGGCCGCCGGGCTTGCCGTCCGCGAGGGTCATGGCTTCGCCCGTGATGGTGTTGCGCAGCACGATATCCGTTTGCGCGTCACCGGCTGGCTGCGCCAGGGCAGCCCCAAATCCGAGGGCCACGCCCCCCAGAACGGCCACACACGTTCTCACGACTGTCTTCATTCGCTCGCAAGCCCTACTTAGGTAAATCTTATGATTACCCTTCGAGCCAATCTATAGCCGTGAGATGGATTAAGATCATCGGGAAAACGTGTTGCGGGACTTGCTTAAATACCCCGACTTCCACTGTTGAACATTGCAATCCCCTCAAGCCCTCCAATCCGGGAGCGCCTCCGGCGGTTCCTCGAACCAGGACGGCACCGGCAGGTTGCGCTCGCGCAGGAAGGCGGGATTGAACAGCTTCGAGGCGTAGCGGGCGGCGCCGTCGCACAGGATCGTCACGACCGTGTGGCCGGGGCCGAGGTCCCGCGCGAGGCGGACCGCACCCGCGACGTTGATCCCCGAAGAGCCGCCGAGACTGAGGCCCTCCTCACGCATCAGTCCGAACACGTGCCCGAGGGCCTCCGTGTCGGGGATACGGTAGGAGCGGTCGGGCCGGAACCCCTCGAGGTTGCGCGTCACCCGGCCCTGGCCGATGCCTTCCGTGATCGACGAGCCCTCGGCCTTCAGGGCACCGTCCGTGTAATAGGCGTGGAGCGCCGAGCCCTCGGGATCGGCCAGCGCGATCCGCACGCCGGGCTTCAGGGCGCGCAGGGCCTGCGCCGTCCCGGCGAGTGTACCCCCGGTGCCGGCGGCGCAGACGAAGCCGTCGACGGCGCCACCCGTGGCCTCTAAGATCTCCGGCCCGGTGGTCTCCACATGGGCCTGCCGATTGGCGACGTTGTCGAACTGGTCGGCGAAGAAAGCGCCCGCCGGCTCCGTGGCGGCCAGGGCCTCGGCGAGGCGGCGCGCGGCGTGGACATAGTTGTTCGGGTTGGAAAACGGCACCGCCGGCACCTCGACGAGGCGGGCGCCCGCCAGCCGCAGGGTCTGCTTCTTCTCATCCGACTGGGTCTCGGGAATCACGATCACCGTGCGGTAGCCGCGCACGGCGGCCACGAGGGCGAGGCCGATGCCGGTGTTGCCGGCGGTGCCCTCGACGATGGTGCCGCCGGGCCGGATGAGCCCCCGCGCCTCGGCGTCGCGGACGATGGACAGGGCGGCACGGTCCTTTACCGACAGGCCGGGATTAAGGAACTCGGCCTTGCCCAGGATCGTGCAGCCGGTCTCCTCGGACGCGCGGGCCAGCCGGATCAGCGGCGTGCCGCCGATGGCCGACAGGATGGTGTCATGCGGTTTCATGGACGGCACGCTCATGCATCATCGAAGCTCCGGACGATCCCTTGCCGGGTCTCGGCCTTTCACGCACCGAATGCCAGCCCCGGATCCCAGTTTGGATGTCGGTCCCGCCGATCGACGGGGCGGGAGACGATCCTCCTCCCCCGCCCGGAGCGACACGAACGATCGTCTTGGGTGCCAGCGGACATCGCATCGCGGGCCCGCTTCGAGCCTTCGGCCCATCCCTCGATTCGACGAAACACCGTGGTCGGAGCGGTCCGTCTCGGCCGAGGATGGGCCTCTCTCGGGCGCAAGCCTCAGGCGGCCTTCGCCCCGGCCGGCTCGACCTTGCGCAGGGCCCCGTCGAGGGCGATGTGGAGGGCGAAGGCCGCACCATCCTTCGTCGCGGAAATTTCGAAGTGCTTCGGTTTGCGCCGGACCTCGCCGCTCGGCGCGTAGCCCGCGTTCCGGGCCGCCGCGAGGGCGGCTTCGGGAGCGGCCGGGGCGTGATCGGGCTTGGCGTGATCGGGCTTGGGGTGATTGGGCTTGGCCGGCCATTCGACGGCGCGGATGCTGCCGTCGCCGAGGGCGAGGCGGGTGACCTTGATCTCGGACGGCTTGCGTTCGCCGGTCACCGTCACGGTTTCCCCCGGCGACAGGATCAGCCCTTCGATGCATCTGGGGCCGAGATCGGCGAGGAACCGCCCGTGCGGTCCCTCGACGGCGAAGCGGTGGCCGAACACGGCCCAGATGGTGCCGGTGGCGGTATGGAGGTCGGTCATGTGGTGTCCTGTCGGGTTCGAGGAGAGCCCTTTCGGGTCGAGACCGTTCTATGAGCCGGCCCCGGACCGGGACTGAACGGGCCGGTTCAGCCCCGGTTTACGGTTTGGGGCCCGGCCCGCATCCGCCCTCCCCCACCTCGCGGTTTGCGGACGACCGTGGCTGTGCCATGTCTCAGCGAGGACAGCGGGCCGGGGAACATCGATCGTGGGCGTAGGACTTCTGGCACTTCTCGACGATGTCGCGGCGCTCGCCCGGGTGGCGGCGGCCTCCCTCGACGACGTGGCGGCCCAGGCCGGCAAGGCCGGCACCAAGGCGCTGGGCATCGTTATCGACGACGCCGCCGTGACCCCGCGCTACGTCGTGGGCTTTGCCGCCGCGCGCGAATTGCCCATCGTCTGGCGCATCGCCGTGGGCTCCCTGAAGAACAAGCTTCTGTTTCTCCTGCCCGGCGCGCTGCTCCTGAGCTACGCCGTGCCGTGGGTGATCACGCCGCTCCTCATGCTCGGCGGCCTCTACCTCTGCTATGAGGGTGCGGAGAAGATCCTCCACGCCGTCATGCCGGCACCCGCCCACGCCGAAACCGAGACGGCCGCCCCTTCCCAGGACGCCAAGGTGCTGGAGGACCAGCGCGTGCGCGGCGCGATCCAGACGGATTTCATCCTCTCGGCCGAGGTGATGGCCCTGACGCTCGCCTCCCTGACCACGGACTCGACGGTGACGCGGGCGGCGATCCTCGCCGTCGTGGGTATCGGCGTGACGCTCCTCGTCTACGGCGTCGTCGCCCTGATCGTGAAGGCGGACGATGCCGGCGTGGCGCTCGCCGCCAACGATCGCCCGGCTTCCACCCTTCTCGGCCTGCGCGCCGGTTCCCCGGGAGCCGCCGCCACGGGCGCGGACCGCGCCCTGCGTCCGGCGACGCAGGGTCTCGGCCGCGCCCTCGTGATCGGCATGCCGTACTTCCTCAGCGGCCTCGCGATCCTCGGTACCGCCGCGATGCTGTGGGTCGGCGGCGGCATCCTCCTGCACGGTCTCGAGCATTTCGGCGTCACCGCCCCGGCCCACCTCGTTCACGAGGCCGCGAAGGCGGCGGCGGCCGCCGTCCCGAGCCTGGCGGGCGCCGCCGAATGGCTCGCCACCGCAATCCTGTCGGGCCTCGGCGGTCTCGTGGTCGGCGGCCTGACGATTCCGGTCGTGCAGTTCGTCCTGGCGCCCGCCACACGGCGGATTCGCGCCTTGTTCGGCCCGAGCGAACCGGCAGCGGCCCGGCGCTGATGGTGGCCGGCGTCCGGCACGAACGCCACCGATACGAGGTAGATCGCCTCGCCTGAGGGGAAGGTCCGGCTTTATGCTGTGCTGGCAAGGCTCGACCGCAATCACCGCAATCCAAGCCAATCGACGAAACGCCAATTACGGCGTGGGTACTCAGGAAACACAACGACGGGTTTCACAGCTTCTTAACATATGGCAGCTCACGGTATGCCATGCTCACCGTGCCTATGAAAAAGCAGTGCTTGCCCGATGATCGCGGCTCGGTTGCCGTCGAGTTCGCGATTATTTCACTCACTGCTGTCATAACGATCGTGTTCATCCTCACCGCGAGTATGGTCCTATATCTCAACCAGACGCTCGACAACGCGACGGCTCAAGTCTCACGACAGATCATGACCGGCTCGGCCCAGGCTGCCTCCATCAACAGTTCTGCGTTTCGCGTTGATTTGTGCAAGCTTCTACCCAGAACGATCGATTGTAGCCTCCTCGTCATCAACCTGTATGTCGTTCCGAAGTCGGCCGGCCCGTCCGGCTTCTACAACTTCGTGAATGCCGACCTCTCGGGCTTGAGCTTGCCGGATCTCTCCAATGGCGGCACGGGACAATTCACCCTCGGGGCGCGAGGCGAGTACCAGTATCTGCAGGTGATCTATCCGATCACATTCCCGCCCGCCCTGATCCTGAAATGGCTCAGCGGTGGCGCGACCTACAAAGGGGCGCCGGCCTTTCTCGCCATCTCCACGGCGGCGTTCCGGAACGAACTGTTCTGACGATGCGCCAAAAAGCTACCCTCGGGCAACGCTTCCTCGGCGACCGAAGCGCGGTTTCCGCGGTTGAATTCGCGGTGATTCTGCCCGTCCTCATGCTTCTCACGGCCGCCGGCCTGCAACTGGTCACGTATCTCAACGCGATCCGGAAGGTCGACCTCATCGCGAACTCGATCAGTCAGATCATCTCGCAGGCGAGCCCCCCGCAAGGCTCGACCGTCGCAACGGTCAACAGCCTCGATCTGCACTTCACCTACGACGCCTCGATGGTGCTGTTTCCCTATGTGTTGCAGGACGCCAAGCGACGGGGCATCTCTTGGTACCAAGCCATCTCCATCAATTTCGCCAGTATCGCCTTCATCGCGAAGGTTCCGGCTTGCGGGTCTAATGCCGACCCCAGCGAATGCTACGTCGCCACCGTCGCCTGGACGAGCATGGGGACCGCCGGAGACAATTACAGGCGCTGCGTGACTCCACAGCTTGCTGCCGCCGACAGTGCGACTCCGAACCGAGTGAGTCTACCGCGTTCCGTCTTCGGTCCCGGTTCCATCATCGCCGTCGATGTCGTGTTCATGTTCACGCCGACTTTCGGCGCCGGGTTCATCGATCCGATTCGCATCGCGCGGTCGGTCTACCTGCAACCGCGCTATGCCACCCTGATCAATTACGACACAACGAACGACGATGGGATTGCTGTGAAATGTCCCGGCTATTGACGACGCTTTCAGCCCATGGAGCTGCCCTTCACGCATCACGGCGGGGCAGCATTCCGATCCTGTTCGCCCTCAGCCTCGTTCCCCTCATCGGCCTGGTCGGCCTCGGGATCGATTACGGCGTCGCCGCAAGCGACAAGAGCAAGCTCGACACGGCCGCCGATGCCGCTGCTCTGGCGGGCATCGTCACGACGAAGGCTTTCATCGCCGACAATGCCGGTCAGGCCGACTTGAACGCCAAGGCGGTGGCGGCCGGGATCACCAAGGCGACGAATGTCTTCCGGGCCAATCTCGGAAACGTCGCCCTCGCGCAGATCGATTTTCCGACCCCACAAATCACACGAAGCGGCCAGACGCTGACTGCGGTGGTAAAATACTCAGCTACCGTACGCAACACCTTCGGCCGCCTCTTCGGGACCGCCGCCACCACCCTCACGAACTCGTCGACGGCGTCGGCCGATATCGCAAGCTATCTCGACTTCTACCTGCTCCTCGACGTGTCAGGCTCCATGGGATTGCCCGCTTCGGACGCCGGGATGACGCAGTTGGCCTCCGTCAACAAAGACATGTTCAGTGATTATCAACAAGGTTGTCAATTCGCGTGCCATTTCCCCAATAATACTGGCTGGGGTCTGGCGGCAGGAAAGATCCAACTCCGTTCGGATGCGGTCAATAACGCCGTTTGCTCACTCATCCAGCGGGCATCGACACCCGTCGTCGCCAATCAGTACCGGGTCGGCCTATATCCTTTCGTCAATCAAATGGGCGTTCTCACGTCGATTACGACCAATATGTCCATGCTTTTGACCACCGCCCAGTGCGACACGCAATGGCCGCTCGCGCTGACCAACCTCCTCGATACGGGCTCCACGCAACTTGCTACGAACAATGACCCGAGTACGGGGACCGGCAGCGGCGGAACCCATTTCGATACGGTTCTGCCGCAGATGAAGTCGGCTATCGCAACATTCGGTGATGGCAGCTTGGCGACCCAGCCGAAGTCATTCGTTTTCTTGGTCACGGATGGCATGCAGAACGACCAGAACTTCTCGAGCTCCAAGAATGGCAAGCGTGTCTATCCCGGATCTCCCACTAAGTTCCCGGGTTATGACGACGCAAACTGGGACGGATCCAAGCCGAGACAAATCGATTCCGCAAACTGCGACGCCCTTAAAAAAGCGGGCGCAACAATCTCAATTCTCTACATTCCCTATAATATTATCACTTTCAAGGAACTCAATTCTAAAACGATCATCACCGAAAACAAGAAGGTCAACACCATCAGTCCAGGACTCTCCACGCCTCTGAAGGCGTGCGCCTCTTCGGGCTTTTTCTTCACGGCCAACTCGGCCGACGACATCAAGGCGGCATTGAATTCGATGTTCGATAAGGCCCTGCAGGTCGCCCGTCTGACGCAGTGACACCGCCGCGCGGAAAACCAGATCCCCGCCGGCCTTTGCTTCGCTTCTCCCAATCCGTCGCCTCGAGGCGACCCGGCAACGATCCGGCCAATCGGGACGTTGGCGTGACGCCACGCATGAGAACGGGGCGTGTGAACGGGAGAAGCGGCTTGGACGCCAGGGCAACATCGGGCTCGGAACTCGTGAACGTCGTGCGGCGGGCGGCCGATCAGGCACGCCGCAAGGCTGCGGCCTTTCCCGGCTCGGTGAGCGGGGACGATCTGCCCTGGGCCGTGATCGAGGCCTTCGACGCCGACGTCCGGGGCCATGTCGAACGAGACAGGCGCATTGAGGAGGAACGCGACCGCGTGTTGATCACAGCGGTCGGGCTCGCCGAGACCCGTCCGGAGGAGGATGGGGCGGCGGCCGTCGAGGCTGCTCGGAACAGTCTCGTCGAGGCCATCGATTATCTCGAGCAGGCCGTGCTGCGGTTCGGTATTGTCAACGCCGCAGCGGCAAGAAGCGGCCTCGGCACGCCGGGCCGGCGCGTGTCGACCGGCCCTTGAGGGCCGGCCGGGTTGTTCGATCAGCTGACGTTTCAAGCAGCTCTAATCCACCACCTTCAAGTCATTGAGGGACACTGTGCCGTTCTGACTGGAGAAGCGTGGCGCGGCGCCGTTCGCCTGCTGCACCCCGGAGATGCGGTGGTCGCCGCTGTCGTAGGTCTTGAGCTTTCCGTCGGTCTCCACCAGGAGGCGGTGGGCATCGGGGAAGAACGCATAGCGCAGGTCGTTCTGACCACCGCTGGAAGCGGGCTGGCCGAGCTCCTTCGGCCACCAGGGCTGGGCGCCCTTCATGGGTTCCATGGGCTCCATGGGTTTCATTGGCTTCATCGGTTCCATAGTGAAGCATCTCCGGATCTGGAATGGCAGGGCTACGCGCGAACTTCCTTAAGGTTTCACCCGGCCGGCATGCGCCATTGAATTCGTCCCCCCTCGCCCGCATATCGCGCGCATCCCTCGACAAACTTCGGAGACGGACCCTTGAGCGACACCGTGGAGCGGCACGAATTCGGTGCCGAGGTCGGGCGCCTGTTGGACCTCGTGGTCCACGCCCTCTATTCCGATCGTGAGATCTTTCTGCGGGAACTCGTGGCCAATGCCGCCGATGCCATGGACCGGCGCCGCTTCGAGGCCCTGACGGACCAAGCCTCCGCCCTGCCGCCCGACGCCAAGGTCCGCATCACCCCCGACAAGGCCGCCCGCACCCTGACCCTGTCGGATGCCGGCATCGGCATGACCAAGGCGGAGCTCGCCCAGAATCTCGGCACCATCGCGCGCTCCGGCACCCGCGCCTTCAGCCAGTCCCTCGGAGAGGCCAAGGCGGAAGACCGCCCGAGCCTCATAGGCCAGTTCGGCGTGGGCTTCTATTCCGCCTTCATGGTCGCCGACCGGGTCACCGTCACGTCGCGCCGCGCCGGGTCCGACGAAGCCTGGACCTGGGCGTCGGACGGCCAGGGCGCCTACACCCTTGAGCCCGCGACCCGCGCGGAGCCGGGCACCGACATCGTCCTCCACCT
>Ga0182233_1000045_pt1 | contig 22108 bp, 19 predicted proteins | sample G6R1MG_31_FD_129664 | JGI IMG/M metagenome (GOLD analysis project Ga0182233, IMG submission 129664) | Miscanthus phyllosphere microbial communities from Michigan, USA - G6R4_NF_07NOV2016_LD1 MG | ecosystem: Host-associated > Plants > Phyllosphere > Phylloplane/Leaf | place: USA: Michigan... | reverse complement strand
CAGGGCGATGAGAAAATCATCAGCGCGGTGTGGAATGTCGGCCTTGAGCAATCGGACGCGCTGTTCGAGCCTCGTCAGTTTGTCGAAATGCCGTTCTACAACCAGGCGTTGTTCGATGAGCTGGCCAAAATCGAATTCCTGATCCACATCATGCCAGCGGGTCGCTTGCAGCTGGAAGGGCTGGAAGCGGTGCTGCTCAAGCAGGCTGAATTGTTGCGCGAGCAGAGCAACCCGGACGCTGAAGCGCGCATCAGCCGCCTGTGGTATGCCTACGAAACCTACGCTTTTAACCTGGGTGTCGTGCAGAGCCTGATCGCGGAGTTGATCAGCGGCAAAGGCAAGGACAGTGAAAAGCAGATCGAAATGGTTTCGGCCTGGAGCCAGCGTCTGCAGGCGGCATCCGGTTTCGACAACGGTCGGCTGTTCGATGGCATGGCTTCCGGTCGACTGCTCAACTGGCTCGATTCGCGCGATCCGGCGCCTGAGGCCCTCAAGCAGATCAGCGACAGGCTCGCCAGCAAACCGGCCGGGTCGCAGATCGGTATCTTGCTGCTGGACCTGGACGCGGACGTCTTCAAGCTGCAGGCCACGTTCGACAGCCTGATCAACAGTCACTACAAGGCCTTCAGGGTGGTGGTGTTCACCACCGGGGAATTGCCAGCGGTGACCACGCTGCACAATACCCTGCACTTTGTGAAAGTCACCGAAAGCAACTACGTCGACAAGATCAACCAGGTCGTCAAGCAGTCACCCAGCGACTGGCTGATGCTGGCACGGGCCGGCGAAGAGTTCACCCGCAGCGGTCTGCTGCTGGCCAGCGCCGAGCTGATCGATGCGGCGCAATGCCGGGCTGTTGCCGTGGACGAGATTCAGCGTCAAGCCAATGGCACACTGACCCCGGTGTTCCGTCCCGGCTTCAACCTTGATCTGCTGCAAAGCCTGCCGGCATTGATGGCTCGTCACTGGCTGGTGCGCCGTGAGTTGCTGGTCGAGGCGGGTGGTTACTCGCGCGAGTTTCCCGAGGCGCTGGAATTCGATCTGTTGCTGCGTCTGATCGAGCAGGGCGGCATGAGCGGCCTGGCCCATCTCAGCGAACCGTTGCTGATCTGTGATGCGCCCGAACTGAAAGACAATCCGGACGAACAGAAAGCGCTCAAGCGCCATCTTGGCAAGCGCGGTTATCAGGCGGAAGTCAGCTCGGCGCAGCCTGGCACCTACAAGATCGATTATCGCCACGCCCATCGGCCGGTGGTTTCGATCCTACTGCACAGCCAGGACAACCTGCCCGAATTGCAGCGCTGCCTGCAAAGCATTCTGCAACGCACCCGCTATCAGCGTTATGAAGTGCTGATCGGTGACAACGCCAGCACCTCTGCCGAACTGTCGACCTGGCTTGACCGGCAGGAGCAGGTGTCGGGTCGCGTGCGGGTGTTCCGTGCCGAACAGCGCATGAGCCCTGCGGCCCTGCGCAATCTGATCAGCCAGGAAGCCGGTGGCGAATACCTGATCCTGCTGGATGCCGAAAGTCAGATCGTCAATGTCGGCTGGATCGAATCACTGCTCAACCAGGCGCAGCGCCCGGAAGTGGGCGTAGTAGGCGCCAAGCTGGTGAATGGCGAAGGCGCAGTGACTCAGGCCGGTCTGGTGCTGGGACTGAATGGCGGCGTGGGTTCGGGGTTTGTCGGCGAGCCGAAGACCGCCACCGGCTACATGCAGCGCCTGGTGGTCGAGCAGAACTACTCTGCCGTGTCATCGGCCTGTCTGATGATTGCCAAGGAGCTGTACAACGCTGTGGGCGGTCTGGATGAAGATCTATTCGCCGAAGCGCTTGCCGATGTCGACCTTTGCCTCAAGGCTGCGCAGGCCGGCTACCTGACGGTATGGACGCCGCATGTGCAGGTGGTGCATTCCGGTGTGGTGCATGCCCCGCAGCAGGCGCGCGAAGCATTGATGGACAAGTGGTCAGCGCAGTTCGCACAGGATGAGGCCTACAACGCCAATCTGGATCTCGACGGCAAGGGTTTCACTCTGGCCGGCTGAGTCGTCCGCCCTCGTAAAACCGGCTGCTTCGCGGCCGGTTCGCTGCCTTGAAGGCTTCCTCGCAGAGAGCAGTCGGCAAGGATCAAGTGCCTGTTCCCTCGACGCAAATTATCGTAAAGCATGCAGACGGGAGTGACCTGCGGGTCATAACGTGCATCTCCACTGTATTGTTTTACAGGGAGCGACATGCGCCTGACTTGCTTTAACCTGCCAAGCGCCCTGAAAATGTCCGTAAATCACTCCTATTCGGTAGCGCTCCGATTTCATCGGGACGAAAAATGACCTGTTTACTCATCGGGAAGCCATGATGATTGGCATTAAAAGCATAGCGAGTTACGTGCCTGTTGCAGGTGTCGATAACTACGCTCAAGGCGCCAAATTCGGCAAGGATGAAGAATTCATCCTTGGGAAGATCGGCTCCACCTTTCTGCCGCGCAAAGACGCCGGCCAGGAAACCTCGGATCTGTGCGTTGAGGCAGCCAATACGCTGTTTGCCAATAACCCGCAGCTCAAGCGCGAAAGTATCGATGTGCTGATCGTCGTCACCCAGAATGGCGACGAGGAAGGGCTGCCGCACACCGCGGCCATCGTTCAGGACAAGCTGGGGCTGTCGACCAACGTTGCTGCATTCGACATTTCGCTGGGCTGTTCCGGCTATGTGTACGGCATCTATGCGATCAAGGGCTTCATGGAAGCGGCAGGCTTGAAAAACGGCCTGTTGATCACTGCCGATCCGTACTCGAAAATTGTCGACCCGGAAGACCGCAATACCACCATGCTGTTCGGTGATGCTGCGACGGCCACCTGGATGGGCGAGGGGGCCGAATGGCAGCTGGGCAAGGCGAAATTCGGTACCGATGGTTCCGGTGCGCCACATCTCAAGGTCAGCAACGGCATTTTCTTCATGAACGGTCGCCAGGTGTTCAACTTCGCACTGTTGAAAGTGCCAGCGCATCTGCACGAGCTATTGGCCGAGTCTGATTTGACCCCTGACGACGTCGATGCCTTCTGTATTCACCAGGGCAGTGCGGCGATCGTCGATGCGGTCGCGCGGCGCTTTGAAGACAAGCCCGAGAAGTTTCTCAAGGACATGGTCGAAACCGGCAATACCGTGTCATCCAGCATTCCGCTGCTGATCGAAAAGCACGTGCTCGGCTCTTCATGGACGCGCGTCGCCTTGAGTGGTTTTGGTGTGGGGCTTTCCTGGGGCTCTGCAATTATCTATAAAGGCTGAGTTTACTTCGCCTGACAAAGAACGCCTGCGGATAAATCCCCAGGCGTTTTTAAATTAAATAGTGATCCACGTCACACTTTTAACTTCGTGGCACAACGCGCTCACCTGTCGCCACTTCTGACTGTCATGAATTTCTCTCTGTTGCGTCGCGGGTTTATGCCCCCAAACCCTTGTTTTATAAGGGGTGTCACGGTGATGGCAAAATATTAAAAAAAAACACTCAAGCAACCTGCCATCGCGACGATAACTATTACGAAGGTTCTCTAGGCACACCCGGCGCTTGCAGGGGCCGGAAGCCACGTAGTACCAAACCAACGAGGAATTCATCATGGCTTTAACAGTAAACACCAACGTAGCATCGTTGAACGTCCAGAAGAACCTGGGTCGCGCTTCCGACGCCCTTTCGACCTCGATGACTCGTCTGTCTTCCGGTCTGAAAATCAACAGCGCCAAAGACGACGCTGCTGGCCTGAACATCGCCACCAAGATCAACTCGCAGATCAAAGGTCAGACCATGGCGATCAAAAACGCCAACGACGGTATGTCCATTGCTCAGACCGCTGAAGGCGCGCTGCAAGAGTCGACCAACATTCTGCAGCGTATGCGTGAACTGGCTGTTCAGTCGCGAAACGACAGCAACAGCGCTACTGACCGCGTTGCACTGAACAAAGAATTCACCCAGATGAGTTCTGAGCTGACCCGTATCGCCAACAGCACCAACCTGAACGGCAAAAACCTGATCGACGGTTCTGCCAGCACCATGACTTTCCAGGTTGGCTCCAACTCCGGCTCCGCGAACCAGATCACTCTGACTCTGAGCGCCAGCTTTGATGCAAACACCCTGGGCGTCGGTTCGGCAATCACCATCGTCGGTTCCGACAGTGCTGCTGCAGAGACCAACTTCTCTGCTGCAATGGCCGCTATCGACTCGGCTCTGCAGACCATCAACAACACGCGTTCTGATCTCGGTGCTGCACAAAACCGTCTGACCAGCACCATCTCCAACCTGCAGAACATCAACGAAAACGCCAGTGCTGCACTGGGTCGTATCCAGGATACCGACTTCGCTGCTGAAACTGCACAGCTGACCAAGCAACAGACTCTGCAACAGGCTTCCACCTCTGTTCTGGCTCAGGCTAACCAGCTGCCATCCGCTGTACTGAAACTGCTTCAGTAATATCAGCGTGAGTTTTAGCGGGGGAGTACTTAACGGTGCTCTCTCGCTTTTTTACTTTCTGAGGTGATGGTCATGGATATGAGTGTGAAGTTGAACGTGACTTATCCGGCCGTTCAACCGACGAGTCAGGCCCCTGTGCCGGACGCGTCCGTTGACAAGCCTGCCGATAAGGCGCCCGTCGAGCGTGTTGCCGCCACGGCTGAAAGTAAAGGCTCCGGTCTGCACAAGGATGATTCCAAGGACGATGCCAAAGTCAAGGCAGCCGCCGAGGACATCCAGAAGTTCTTTCACGAGGTCAAGCGCAATCTCGAGTTTTCGATCGACGAAGATTCTGGCAAAGTCATTGTCAAAGTGATTGCAAGCGATTCCGGTGAAGTAGTACGACAGATTCCCAATGCAGAAATCCTGAAGCTGGCCGATAGCCTGAGTGATGCGAACAGTTTGTTGTTCCGCGCCAAGGCCTGATCGCCGGTACGGTATGTGTTGCCGGGTCATTCGCCTTTTGAAAGGGCGGCGAGCCCCGCGGCATTCTTGAAGGGAGAAGCACCATGGCAAGTCCGATTACATCTTCAACAGGCCTGGGTTCGGGTCTGGCAATTTCCGCCATCGTCGAAGGTCTTGTCGGTGCTGAAAAAGCGCCCAAGCAAAACCAGATCGACAAGCAGAGCGCCTCCACGACTGCATCCCTGTCGGGTGTCAGCCAGTTGACGTCTGCACTGGCTGCTTTCCAGAAAACACTGGACACTCTCGCCAGTTCCACCACACCTGCTTTCCAGGGCTTTGCTGCCACGTCTGCCAATGAAGCGGTGGTCAAGGCCACTGCGGGCAACACGGCAGTCAATGGCACCTATGCGATTAATATAAGCCAGTTGGCAACGCCTTCGAAGGTGGCTACCGCCGCGCTGGACTCGACGCAGTCGAGTGCTATTCCGAGTGGTACTCTGAAAATCACTCAAAATGGCACTGATTACAACGTGGCGATCGACAAGACCTCGACGCTGCAGGAAGTGCGCGACAAGATCAACTCGACGCTGCAGGGTAAAGGCATCACCGCCAACATCATCAACGACAACAACGGTTCCAGGCTGGTGTTCAGTTCGACGACCACCGGCAAGGGCAGTGACATTTCGGTGACGGGTGCTTCCGGCCAGGAAGCACTTAACATCGATGGCACCAAGTTGATGAGTGAATCCAGTACCGGCGCCGGTGCGATTACCGCTGTCGCCAAGGACGCCGCATTCACGGTCGATGGCCTGAGTCTGACCAGCAAGACCAATACCGTGAGCACGGCCATTTCCGGTCTGACATTCGAGCTGGTCGCGCCCAGCGCTTCTTCTGCTGCTTCGGCATCGACCACGGTCACGGTCGCCACCAACACCGATGGTCTGAAAACCTCATTGCAGTCGTTTGTCGACTCTTACAACACGCTGGTTTCACTGGTGTCCTCGTTGACCAAGGGCACTGTCGACAGTAAGGGTCAATACACTGGCGCTGCATTGACCGGCGACTCCACCCCGCGTGCGCTGTTGGCAACGATACGCGATCAGATTTCCACTGCCACGTCGAATGCCGGTTTGAGTTCCCTGGCGCAATTGGGGATCAAAACTCAGCAGGCTGACGGCAAGTTGTCGTTGAACACCACCGAATTGACTACAGCGTTGAGCGACAAGAAGCTGGGCAGCCAGATTCAGGCGATGTTCACCGGTGTAACCAGCGCTGACGGCACGACCTCGGGTGGCTTGATCGCACGCTTGAACACTGCGCTTGAACCCTACACGAAAGCCGACGGCGTTCTGGCTGGCAAGACCACCAGCCTCAATAAAGTGCAGACTCGACTGGCCAGTGATCAGGAGGCGCTCGACCGTCGTATTACCACGTTGACGGCAACCCTCACCAAGAAATACAACGCAATGGACCTGGTCGTCGGGCAGTTAAAGGCGACGGCTTCAAGCATTACTTCGATTTTTGAAGCGATGAACGCCCAGAAAAACGCCTCGTAAAAAAACGAGTGTGGAAGTATCAGCAACCCGACTCTGTGTCGGGTTTCTGCTTTTGGGCTAAAGTTTCTGCGCACTGCGTCGATAGCTTGAGTATCAGTATTCTGGATTTGTTACGAGGCCCCTTATGAATCCGATGTTAGCGTTGCGGCAGTATCAGAAGATCGGCTCCCAGGCCCAGACCTCAGAGGCCAGCCCTCATCGTCTGGTGCAAATGTTGATGGAAGGTGGCCTCGACCGCATCGCTCAGGCCAAGGGCGCCATGGCGCGCAGGGACGTCGCCAACAAGGGCGTACTCATCAGCAAGGCCATCGACATTGTGGGCGGTCTGCGTGAGGGGCTGGATCTGGAAAATTCACCCAGTGACACGCTGGTCAGGCAGGACAGCCTGTATCACTACATGATGACGCGCCTGGCGGAAGCCAACGCTCGCAATGATCAGAAGATACTCGATGAAGTCGCTGGCCTGTTGATCACCGTCAAGGAAGGCTGGGATGCAATCGGTACCATGCAATAACCCGCTGTTCCGAGGAGAATAAAAATGAGTGCTGCGCTCAAGCGTATCGAAGAAACCCGGGAAGCCTTGGTAGGGGCACTGGCCGAGCGTGACTGGGAGGCTATCGTCAAGCTTGATCTGGCGTGTCGCGAGTGTGTCGACGCGGTGGTGAGCGAAGCGCCCGATGACGAACCTGCTCTGCGCAGCAACCTTGAGGAGTTATTGGGGGTCTATCGGCAATTGATTGATGTTGCCACCGGCGAGCGTCAAGCGGTTGTCGAAGAAATGACTCAAATCCAGAATGCGAAGAGTGCTACGAAGGTATACCATCTGTTCGGTTAATGTTTAATTGTCATTTTTATTGTTCGACAAGAATTTCGCCATAAATTTGACTGTGTTCGTTTTTTTGACTTAACTAGTGATGTTTACTATTTTCTGGCGTCTCAAGGTTTATACATCTGAGAAGCCAAGCTGCCCCCCAATCATGGGCATTGAGTTGACTAGGGAAGTTGCTATTGCATGTGGCGTGAAATCAAGATTCTGCTAATCGATGACGATAGCCAGCGCCGCCGGGATCTGGCGGTGATCCTGAATTTTCTTGGCGAAGAAAATCTCTCCTGTTCCAGTCAGGACTGGCAGCAGGTGGTCGGCTCTCTGGCGTCTCCACGAGAAGTACTGTGCGTACTGGTCGGCAGCGTAAACGCGCCGGGCAGCCTGCAAGGGCTCCTTAAGACCATCGCGGCATGGGATGAGTTCCTTCCTGTGCTGCTGATGAGTGAAAATTCCTCTGTCGAATTGCCCGAGGATTTGCGCAGGCGAGTGCTCTCCGCACTCGAAATGCCACCCAGCTACAGCAAGCTGCTCGATTCGCTGCACCGTGCCCAGGTCTACCGCGAGATGTACGACCAGGCTCGCGAGCGCGGCCGTCATCGTGAACCGAACCTGTTTCGCAGTCTGGTAGGTACCAGCCGCGCGATTCAGCACGTGCGGCAGATGATGCAGCAGGTCGCTGACACCGACGCCAGCGTACTGATCCTTGGTGAGTCGGGGACGGGCAAGGAAGTGGTTGCGCGTAACCTGCACTACCACTCCAAGCGCCGAGATGCGCCGTTCGTGCCGGTCAACTGCGGTGCCATTCCGGCCGAACTGCTCGAAAGCGAGCTGTTCGGACACGAGAAGGGCGCGTTTACCGGCGCGATCACCAGCCGTGCCGGCCGCTTCGAGCTGGCCAACGGCGGCACCTTGTTCCTTGACGAAATCGGCGACATGCCGCTGCCGATGCAGGTCAAGCTGCTGCGCGTCTTGCAGGAGCGCACGTTCGAGCGTGTGGGCAGCAACAAGACGCAGAGCATCGATGTGCGCATCATCGCCGCAACGCACAAGAATCTCGAGACCATGATCGAGCTGGGCAGCTTCCGCGAAGATCTTTACTACCGTCTCAACGTGTTCCCGATCGAGATGGCGCCGTTGCGTGAGCGTGTCGAAGACATCCCGCTGCTCATGAACGAATTGATTTCGCGTATGGAGCACGAGAAGCGCGGTTCGATTCGCTTCAACTCCGCAGCCATCATGTCGCTGTGTCGCCATGCCTGGCCGGGCAACGTCCGTGAGCTGGCCAACCTGGTCGAGCGCATGGCGATCATGCATCCGTATGGTGTGATTGGTGTAGCCGAGCTGCCAAAGAAGTTTCGCTACGTCGACGACGAAGACGAGCAGATGGTCGACAGCATGCGCAGCGAGATCGAAGAGCGTGTGGCGATCAACAGCAATACGCCGAACTTCGCTTCCGGCGCGATGCTGCCGCCAGAAGGGCTCGATCTGAAAGACTACCTCGGTGGTCTGGAGCAGGGCCTTATTCAGCAGGCGCTGGACGATGCCAACGGTATCGTTGCTCGCGCTGCGGAGCGCCTGCGCATTCGTCGGACCACGCTGGTCGAGAAGATGCGCAAGTACGGTATGAGTCGTCGTGAGGGCGATGAACAGGCAGATGATTGACGCCGGTTTTTTGTGCCAAAAACCAAGCCCCTGATTTTTCAGGGGTTTTTTTTAGGCACGGGGATTGCTAAGTCTCTCTTAACACACCGTTTACTGACGGTTCGCCACGAGAGAGATGAATCATGTCCCAGGCCGCCCAACTGACTTCCGCCCTATCTGTTCAGGCTCAGTACTCCCCGGAACTGGAAAGTCGTCAGGGGCTTGAGCAGGCATTCTCGCTGTTCAATCAAATGTCGGCGCAACTGACCGACTCCTACGGCTTGCTTGAAGCGCGCGTCACCGAGCTCAAGGGCGAACTGGCTCATGCCGGTGCCCAGCGCCTTCAGGAGCTGGCGGAAAAAGAACGCCTGGCCAACCGACTGCAGAATCTGCTCGATCTGCTGCCCGGCGGGGTGATCGTCATTGATGGCATGGGCGTCGTGCGCGAAGCCAATCCGGCGGCCATCGACCTGCTTGGGCAGCCGCTGTTGGGCATGCTCTGGCGTCATGTGATCAGCCGCTGTTTTGCACCCCGTGAAGATGATGGCCACGAAGTCTCGCTCAAGGATGGCCGCAGGCTTTCCATTGCCACGCGTTCGCTGGATGCCGAGCCAGGGCAGCTGGTGCTGCTCAATGACCTGACCGAAACCCGTCATCTTCAGGAACAGCTGGCTCGTCACGAGCGCCTGTCGTCACTGGGCCGTATGGTCGCTTCTCTGGCGCATCAGATTCGTACACCGTTATCCGCCGCCATGATCTACGCCAGCCATTTGACCGAGCAGGAACTTCCGGTGGAAACCCAGCAGCGTTTCGCTGCGCGGCTCAAGGATCGTTTGCATGAGCTGGAGCATCAGGTTCGCGACATGCTGGTGTTCGCCCGGGGCGAACTGCCGTTGACGGATCGTCTGACGCCTGGTGCTCTGTTTCAGGCGCTGCAAAATGCTGCTGCGACGCATGTTCAGGGCGTGTCGGTACGCTGGCAGTGCGACAGCATCGATGGCGAGCTGCTGTGCAATCGCGACACATTGGTCGGCGCACTGCTCAATCTGATTGAAAACGCTGTCCAGGCCAGCGCTGGCCGGACACTGCTGAAGATTCACGCCTACAGTCGCGGCAATGTGCTGCGGATCTGCTTCAGCGATAACGGCAGCGGCATTGACAAGGCCGGTCTGGCTCGCATCGGTGAGCCGTTCTTTACCACCAAGACCACCGGCACAGGGCTTGGTCTGGCCGTGGTAACTGCGGTGTCGCGTGCGCATCAGGGGCGCGTGCATTATTTGTCGCGGGTTGGCCGTGGTACCTGCGCCATTATCAGTCTGCCATTGATCCCGGCTTCCAGTTCGACAGGTAATAACTGATGCCGATCAATGTGCTGCTGGTCGAGGATGACCGTTCGCTCCGCGAAGCGCTTGGGGAAACCCTCGAGCTGGCCGGTTATGGCTATCAGGCGGTCGGTTCCGCCGAAGAGGCGCTGGTGGCCGCCGAGGCGCGGCCCTTCAGTCTGGTGATCAGTGACGTCAACATGCCGGGCATGGACGGTCACCAGTTGCTGAGTCTGTTGCGCAGCCGGCATCCGCAATTGCCGGTGTTGCTGATGACTGCGCATGGCGCAGTCGAGCGCGCGGTCGAGGCCATGCGCCAAGGGGCTGCGGATTACCTGGTCAAGCCCTTCGAGCCCAAGGCGCTGATCGCGCTGGTTGGGCGGCACGCACTGGGTCGTCTGGAGCCTGCCGAGCGCGATGGGCCGATTGCTGTCGAGCCCGCCAGTATCCAGTTGCTGAACCTGGCCAGCCGCGTGGCGAAAAGCGATTCCACCGTGCTGATCTCCGGCGAGTCCGGGACCGGTAAAGAGGTTTTGGCGCGTTTCATTCATCAAAACTCGCCCCGTGCCGATAAACCTTTTATTGCGATCAACTGTGCAGCGATTCCGGACAATATGCTGGAAGCCACGTTATTCGGCCATGAAAAGGGTTCGTTTACCGGCGCCATTGCGGCGCAGGCTGGCAAGTTCGAGCAGGCGGACGGCGGGACAATCCTGCTGGACGAGATTTCCGAAATGCCTCTGGGGCTGCAAGCCAAATTGCTGCGTGTGTTGCAGGAACGCGAAGTCGAGCGCGTCGGTGCGCGCAAACCGATCCTTCTGGACATTCGCGTCGTGGCGACCACCAACCGCGATCTGGCGGGTGAGGTGGCGGCGGGGCGTTTCCGTGAAGATCTGTTTTATCGCCTGTCGGTATTTCCACTGGCATGGCAGGCGTTGCGTCAAAGGACTGCCGATATTCTGCCATTGGCCGAGCGGCTTCTGGCCAAGCACGTCAATAAAATGAAGCATGCGCCGGTGCGTCTTTCCGCCGAAGCGCAACAGTGTCTGGTGAGCTATCCATGGCCCGGAAATGTCCGGGAGCTGGATAACGCCGTGCAGCGGGCCTTGATTCTGCAGCAGGGCGGGGTGATTCAGGCGCAGGATTTCTGTCTGTCCGGGCCGGTCACCAGCCTGCCTGTTGCTGCGCCTGTCGAGGCGGCAGCGGCTGTGACTGGCACTGTCGTGGCGGAGAATGCAGGTACCGGCGTCAGTCCGGAATCGGTCGGCGCGCTGGGCGATGACCTCAGGCGTCACGAGTTTCAAATGATCATCGACACCCTGCGTTCTGAACGGGGACGTCGCAAGGAGGCTGCGGAACGCCTGGGTATCAGCCCGCGTACATTGCGTTACAAGCTGGCGCAGATGCGTGACGCCGGAATGGATGTGGAGGCCTATCTGTTTGCCACATGAGCAACGCACAGTGATTGCCGTTCCCGATCGGCGGTCCCTGAATATTTTTGCTGTGATGCAAGCCTGAAATTAAACCCGGCGCCCCGTGAATACGGGCGGTCCGGCGCGACCTCGTGTCAAGCGACATGATGCACTCATCTGGTGTGGCAAATAGCCGCCATCTAGCTGGCATCGTTGTTGCTATACCTTCTGTACCCGCTGAATCAGTGTCAAAAATTTGCGGGCCTTACGAGAGATATGTCCATGAGCCAAGGTGTTGAATTTAATCGCTTGATGTTGGATATGCGGGCCATGCAGATGGACGCGATGTCTGCGCCCAAGCCCGTGTCCGGTGCGCAGGAAGCCGGTGCCAGCAGCTTCGCTGACATGCTTGGTCAGGCCGTCAACAAGGTCGCGCAGACCCAGCAGGCTTCCAGCCAGTTGGCCAATGCATTCGAAATCGGCAAGAGCGGCGTGGATCTGACCGACGTCATGATTTCGTCGCAGAAAGCCAGCGTGTCTTTTCAGGCGTTGACCCAGGTACGTAACAAGCTGGTTCAAGCTTACCAAGACATCATGCAGATGCCGGTTTAAGGGACGTACTGAGTCATGGCTGAAGCAGCTGCCGATACCGTTCCTGCAAGAGCGGGCGCTTCCGAAAGAAAACCGTTGTTCGGTATGTCTTTTCTGGAAAATCTTTCCGAAATGACCATGCTGCGTCAGATCGGCCTCATGGTCGGTCTTGCCGCGAGCGTGGCCATCGGCTTCGCCGTGGTGCTCTGGTCCCAGCAGCCTGACTATCGTCCGCTTTATGGCAGTCTGGCGGGCATGGACAGCAAGCAGATCATGGACACCCTGACTGCAGCGAACATCAACTACACCGTCGAGCCGAACTCCGGTGCGCTGTTGGTGAAGTCCGATGATGTGCAGCGTGCGCGCATCCAACTGGCTCAGGCGGGTGTGGTACAGAACGACGCCAACATCGGTTTCGAAATCCTCGACAAGGATCAGGGGCTGGGCACCAGTCAGTTCATGGAAGCCACGCGTTATCGTCGTGGCCTGGAAGGCGAGCTGGCGCGTACCATTTCTGCGTTGAACAACGTCAAGGGTGCCCGCGTGCACCTGGCGATTCCGAAAAGCTCGGTATTCGTCCGTGATGACCGCAAGCCAAGCGCTTCGGTACTGGTCGAGCTGTACGCCGGTCGTTCGCTGGAGCCGAGTCAGGTCATGGCCATCATCAATCTGGTGGCCACCAGTGTTCCCGAGCTCAGCAAGTCGCAGATTACCGTCGTTGACCAGAAGGGGGCTCTGCTTTCCGATCAGGCGGAAAACTCCGAGCTGACCATGGCCGGCAAGCAATTCGACTACAGCCGTCGCATGGAAAGCATGCTCACCCAGCGCGTGCAGAACATTCTGCAGCCGATTCTGGGCAATGACCGCTATAAGGCCGAGGTCTCGGCAGTGGTTGATTTCAGCGCTGTCGAATCGACCGCCGAAAGCTTCAACCCTGATCAACCTGCCTTGCGCAGCGAGCAGTCGGTCAATGAACAACGTTCCAGCAGCTCAAGCTCGGGCGGCGTTCCGGGGGCGCTGAGCAATCAGCCGCCCGGCCCGGCGACGGCTCCGCAGACTGCAGGCGGTGGTGCAGCCGGTGCAGCCGGCCCTATCGCTCCAGGCCAACCCCTGCTGGATGCCAATGGTCAGCAGATCATGGACCCGGCAACCGGTCAGCCCGCGTTGGCGCCATACCCGGCCGACAAGCGCGTGCAGTCGACCAAGAACTTCGAGCTTGACCGTTCCATCAGTCACACCAAGCAGCAGCAGGGCCGTCTGACCCGCCTTTCGGTTGCGGTAGTGGTCGATGACATGGTCAAGACCAACGCGGCCAATGGCGAAGTCACCCGTGCTCCATGGAGCGCGGCGGATCTCGCTCGCTTCACGCGGCTGGTACAGGATGCCGTCGGTTTCGACGCCAGCCGCGGCGACAGCGTCAGCGTGATCAACGTGCCGTTCTCCAGCGAACGCGCTGAAGTGCTGCCTGAAGCGTCGTTCTATTCGCAACCCTGGTTCTGGGACATCGTCAAGCAGGCTGTTGGCGTGATCTTCATCCTGATCCTGGTGTTCGGTGTACTGCGCCCGGTGTTGAACAACATCACCAATGGCAAGCGCAAGGAACTGGCAGGTTTCGGCGGCGACGCCGAACTGGGTGGCATGGGCGGTCTGGACGGCGAATTGTCCAACGATCGCGTAAGTCTGGGTGGCCCGCAGAGCATTCTGCTGCCAAGCCCGACCGAAGGCTATGACGCACAGCTGAATGCAATCAAGAGTTTGGTGGCTGAGGATCCTGGCCGTGTGGCTCAGGTTGTGAAAGAGTGGATCAACACTGATGAATGAACGAGCCATGGTAGCCAAACTCTCCAAAGTTGAAAAAGCGGCTGTACTGTTGCTCTCGCTGGGCGAAACCGATGCGGCTCAGGTGCTCCGGCACATGGGCCCCAAGGAAGTCCAGAAAGTGGGTGTGGCGATGGCGCAGATGCGCAACGTGCATCGCGAGCAGGTCGAAGAGGTCATGAGCGAATTCGTCGACATCGTCGGCGATCAGACCAGCCTTGGCGTCGGTTCCGACGGCTATATCCGCAAGATGCTGACCCAGGCACTGGGCGAGGACAAGGCCAACGGCCTGATCGACCGGATTCTGCTGGGTGGCAATACCAGCGGCCTGGACAGCCTCAAGTGGATGGAGCCGCGTGCGGTCGCCGACGTGATCCGTTTCGAGCACCCGCAGATTCAGGCCATCGTGGTCGCCTATCTCGATGCCGACCAGGCGGGCGAGGTGCTTGGGCATTTCGATCACAAGGTGCGCCTCGATATCATCCTGCGCGTGTCTTCGCTCAACACCGTACAGCCAGCGGCTCTCAAGGAATTGAACCAGATTCTCGAGAAGCAGTTCTCCGGTAACGCCAACACGTCGCGTACCACACTGGGCGGTATCAAGCGTGCGGCCGATATCATGAACTTTCTCGACAGCTCGATCGAAGGTTCGCTCATGGACTCGATCCGCGAGGTCGACGAAGACCTGTCGGTGCAGATCGAAGACCTCATGTTCGTCTTCAACAATCTTTCCGACGTGGACGATCGCGGTATCCAGGCGCTGCTGCGCGAAGTATCCTCGGACGTGCTGGTACTGGCGCTCAAGGGCTCCGACGAAGCAATCAAGGAAAAAATCTTCAAGAACATGTCCAAGCGTGCCTCCGAGCTGCTCCGCGACGACCTGGAAGCAAAAGGTCCGGTGCGTGTCAGCGATGTGGAAACCGCCCAGAAAGAAATCCTCACCATTGCGCGTCGTATGGCCGAGGCCGGCGAGATCGTACTCGGTGGCAAGGGTGGCGAGGAAATGATCTAAGGATTCAGCCGACTCATGTCCAGTTCCAATAAAGAATCGGCCAGCGACCTCATTCGCGCCAAGGACGCCGGGTTACTCGACATCTGGGCGCTGCCCAGCTTCGATCCGCACGTGGAGCCAGAACCAGAACCGGAGCCCGAGCTGGTCGACGAACCGGCCGAGATGGAAGAAGTGCCGCTGGAGGAAGTCCAGCCACTGACCCTGGAAGAGCTGGAAAGTATTCGCCAGGAGGCCTGGAACGAAGGCTTCGCCACCGGTGAAAAGGAAGGTTTTCACAGTACTCAGCTAAAAGTGCGTCAGGAAGCGGAGATCGTTCTTGCGGCAAAAGTCGCCAGCCTGGACCGGCTGATGGGTAACCTGCTGACACCCATCGCCGAGCAGGACACTCAGATCGAAAAGGCCGTCATTCTCCTGGTCGAGCACATCGCGCGTCAGGTTATCCAGCGTGAACTGGTCACAGATTCTGCGCAGATTGCCAGCGTCCTGCGCGATGCCCTCAAGCTATTACCGATGGGCGCGCAGAATGTGCGAATTTTCATAAACCCTCAGGACTTTCTGCTGGTCAAGGCCATGCGCGAACGTCATGAGGAGTCGTGGAAGATCGTCGAAGACGAAGACTTGCTGCCGGGCGGTTGCCGTATCGAAACCGAGCATAGCCGCATCGATGCCAGCGTCGAAACACGCATCGCCCTGGCAATTTCCAAGATGCACGACCAGTTGCATGAACAGGTAACCCATCCTGCGGCAGCCGATCTGAGCGTCGATCTGGATGCCTCGCCAGGCAATGCAGCCAATGTTGACGAATCCGACGCGGATACCCTCGATGCGCCTTGAACGCACCAGTTTCGCCAAGCGCCTCGGTTCCTATGCCGAGTCGATCAGTTTGCCTGCCCAACCCGTAGTGGAAGGCCGCCTGCTGCGCATGGTAGGCCTGACGCTTGAGGCTGAGGGTCTGCGCGCGGCAATGGGTAGCCGCTGTGTGGTCATCAATGACGACAGCCATCATCCGGTTGAAGTCGAAGCCGAAGTGATGGGTTTTTCCGGTAGCAAGGTGTTTCTGATGCCGGTCGGCAGCGTGGCGGGCATCGCGCCTGGCGCGCGGGTCGTACCGCTGGCCGACACCGGTCGCCTGCCGATGGGCATGAGCATGCTGGGCCGGGTGCTCGATGGTGCCGGTCGCCCGCTGGATGGTCGCTCGCCGATCAAGGCCGAAGACTGGGTGCCGATGGATGGCCCGACCATCAACCCGCTCAAGCGCGACCCCATCAGCCAGCCACTGGATGTCGGCATTCGCTGCATCAACGGTTTATTGACGGTTGGCCGCGGTCAGCGTCTCGGGCTGTTTGCCGGTACGGGCGTGGGCAAGAGTGTGCTGCTCGGCATGATGACGCGCTTCACCGAGGCAGACATCATCGTCGTCGGCCTGATCGGTGAGCGGGGCCGTGAGGTCAAGGAGTTCATCGAGCACATTCTCGGCGAAGAGGGCCTGAAACGTTCGGTGGTGGTCGCCTCGCCAGCCGATGACGCGCCTCTGATGCGCTTGCGAGCAGCGATGTATTGCACGCGAATCGCCGAATACTTTCGTGACAAGGGCAAGAATGTCCTGTTGCTGATGGACTCCCTGACCCGTTTTGCTCAGGCTCAGCGGGAAATCGCACTGGCCATTGGCGAGCCGCCGGCCACCAAGGGCTATCCGCCTTCGGTGTTCGCCCGCTTGCCCAAACTGGTAGAACGCGCCGGCAATGCCGAGGCGGGTGGTGGTTCGATCACCGCGTTTTACACGGTGCTGTCGGAGGGTGATGACCAGCAGGACCCGATTGCCGACTCGGCGCGTGGCGTACTCGACGGTCACATCGTGTTGTCCCGGCGCCTGGCCGAAGAGGGGCATTACCCGGCCATCGACATCGAAGCGTCCATCAGCCGGGTCATGCCCGCCGTGGTCAGCCCCGAGCACATGGCGCGTGCGCAGCATTTCAAACAGTTGTGGTCACGCTACCAGCAGACTCGCGACCTCATCAGCGTGGGGGCCTACGTAGCAGGCGGCGATCGCGAAACGGATATGGCCATTGCGCTGCATCCGGTACTGGTGCGCTACCAGCGTCAGGGCCTGCGTGACAACGAAAGCATACAAGGCAGCAGCGAGGCGCTGGCGTCGATCTTCGCACCAGCGCCTGGCGGCTGATAATCCATGGCCCAGAGTCGAGCGGCGCGTCTGGCGCCAGTGGTCGAGATGGCAGAAGCTGCCGAGCGAACCGCCGCCCAGCGCCTTGGGCACTTCCAGGGGCAGGTCAACCTTGCCAACAACAAGCTGCAGGAGCTTGACCAGTTTCGCCAGGATTATCAGCAGCAATGGTTGCAGCGCGGCAGTGCCGGGGTTTCCGGGCAATGGCTGCTGGGTTATCAGCGCTTTCTCAGTCAGCTCGATGTCGCCGTTGCCCAGCAATACAAAAGTCTCGAATGGCACAAAGCCAATCTGGATCGGGCGCGCAGCGCCTGGCAGGATTGCTACGCGCGGGTAGAGGGCTTGCGCAAGCTGGTGCAGCGCTACATGGACGAGGCGCGCAGGCTGGAGGACAAGCGCGAGCAGAAACTGCTCGACGAGTTATCGCAGCGCCTGCCGCGCCATGAACAATTCTGACGTTTGACTCAATCAGACCGCAGTGATCTCTCTGGCTGGTCTACGCTATCAATGTCTCGGTGATGAAACACCTCGAGGTTCCCATGACTGTCACTTCCGAACGTTCTGCCGATGGCCAGACGCTGACCCTTTTTATCGAAGGACGCTTCGATTTCAATTCCCATCAGGCGTTTCGCGCTGCCTATGAGGACTATCCGCAGTCGCTGAATTACGTGGTCGACCTGCGCGGTACTCATTACCTGGACAGCTCTGCGCTGGGGATGCTGTTACTGCTGCGCGATCACGCCGGGGGTGACAAGGCATTGGTGCGCCTGGTCAACTGCACGCCCGATGTGCTGAAGATTCTGGCCATTTCCAATTTCTCGAAGCTGTTCGAATTGAGCATACCCAGTGCAACCAGCCCTGAAAAAACTGTGCATTCTGATCGCTGACGACAGCGCCAGTGACCGGCTTCTGCTTTCAACTATCGTAGCGCGGCAGGGGCACCGGGTTCTTAGCGCTGCCAATGGTGTCGAAGCGGTCGCCATCTTCAAGGCTGAAAGCCCGCAGTTGATTCTGATGGACGCCATGATGCCGGTCATGGATGGCTTCGAAGCGGCGCGAAGGATCAAGGCATTGACCGGCGAATCGCTGGTGCCGATCATCTTCCTGACCTCGCTCACCGAAGGCGAAGCGCTTGCACGTTGCCTGGACGCCGGTGGCGACGATTTCATGTCCAAGCCTTACAACCCGCTGGTACTGGCCGCCAAGCTCAACGCCATGAACCGTCTGCGGGTATTGCACGAAACTGTCCGCCAGCAGCGTGACCAGATCGCCAGGCACCATGAGTATCTGCTCAATGAGCAGCGTGTCGCCAAGGCGGTGTTCGATCAGATCGCCCACGCCGGTTGCCTGGGGGCGAGCAATATCCGCTACCTGCAGTCCCCCTACGCACTGTTCAACGGCGACCTGATGCTGGCCGCCTACACACCCGCCGGGCACATGCAGGTGCTGCTCGGGGATTTCACCGGACATGGCTTGCCGGCTGCGGTGGGTGCGATGCCACTTGCAGAAGTGTTCTACGGCATGACGGCCAAGGGCTATGGCCTGGTTGAAATCCTCCGTGAAATGAACGCCAAGCTCAAACGCATCCTCCCGGTCGATATGTTTTGTTGTGCGACGCTGCTGTGTATCAATCTGCCGCAGCGGCAGGTCGAGGTCTGGAGCGGTGGCCTGCCCGACGGCTACCTGTTGCGCGGCGCGCAGGGCGAGCATGTGCCGCTGGCCTCGAATCATCTGCCATTGGGCGTATTGAGCGTCGATGCCTTCGACGCGCGCACCGATGTGTATCCGTTGGCGCCGGGTGACCGCATATTTCTGCTGTCCGACGGCGTGCTTGATACCAGTAACAGTCAGGAAGAGCTGTTCGGCGCGCAACGTCTGCGACAGGTTCTGTCTGCCAATCGCGAGCCGCACTTGCTGATCGAGGAGATCCTCGTGGCGCTCAACGAGTTTGGCGGCAAGGCGCGTGACGATGTCAGCCTGCTGGAGGTCAGCGCTGTCGAGGCGCCGCTGGAAAATTTGCCTGTCATGATGTATTCGGACAGCGGCGCCTCCAGCCCGCTGGACTGGTCGGCCAGTTTCGAGTTTCGTGCCTCGACGCTCAAGCGTTTCAACCCTCTGCCTTATGTCCTGCAATTGCTGCTGGAGGTACATGGCCTGCGTGATCAGGGTGCCGCACTGCACATGGTGCTCGGCGAGCTGTACAGCAATGCGCTGGAGCACGGTGTGCTAGGGTTGGATTCGGCGCTCAAGCACGATGCAACGGGGTTCGCGCTCTATTATCAGCAGCGGGCAGAGCGTCTCGACAGGCTGCAGTCAGGCTTCATCCGGGTGAGCCTGCAGGTCGAAGCGGTCGAGCAGGGCGGTCGGCTGACCCTCAGTGTCGAGGACAGCGGCCAGGGTTTCGATGTGGAAAAGACCCGGACGCTGACGCCTGCCAGCAATGAACTGTATGGTCGCGGGCTGCATCTGGTCTGTGAATTGAGTCGCGAGGCCAGGTGGTCCAGGGATGGCAGGACCGCCTGCGTGGAATTTTGCTGGGAGGGAGTGGCATAATCCCCGCCTGGAGTCTTGATCAAGGAGTGAACAAGTGTCGATTCATCTGGATTACAGCGTTTTGACTGCCTTGCAGGAGGTCATGGAGGACGAATATCCAACCTTGCTGGATGTTTTTCTCAAGGATTCCGAGCAGCGTATCGCGCAGTTGCGTCTGGCTGTCGGGTCGCGCAATCCTGATTTCCAGGAACTGAGCCTTAACGCTCACAGTTTCAAGGGCAGCAGCAGCAACATGGGCGCCTTGCAGCTATCCGAGCTATGTCGCCAGCTCGAGGAGCAAGCCCGCCAGCAGCAGTTCGCAGGTCTGGCAGAATTGATTGGCACGATCGACAGCGAATACATGACGATTCGCGGGTTGTTCAATTCCGAGCGGCAGCTGTTCGTCAGCTGAGCCCTGAAGTCTCCCTCGATTCCCGTTATGGAGATCATTTAAAAATTGGCCCGCATATTGCTAACTACTCTCGTAAGGCGATAACCAGCAGCTGATGCGGAGACCGAAATGCCCCTTGCTACCAATGCGCTTCTTCAGGCCACAACCTCTGTGACCGCCAGGTCCGGTGTGGCCAACAATGCGGTCAAGTCTGCTGACAGCAGCAAGGACGGGGCCTCCAGCTTTTCCAATGTCTATGCAAAGCAGGCGAAAGACACCGTCCCTGCGCGTGACGATGCGCCCGTAAAACCAGCTCGCGACAAGACCGCGCCTGACAAGGACAAGGTTGCCGCTGGCAAGGACAAGCCTGCAAGCGATCAGACGAATGCCGCCGACAAGTCGAGCGTTGCCGATAGCGGCAATGATTTGCCAGCCAAGTCGGCAAGTGCGGATGATGACGCGGCGCATTCCGGCTCGAAGCAGGACGATGCGCAGGCCTCTGCCGATCCGGCGCTGACTGAGGGCCAGGCGGTCGTCGATCCGGCCCTTGACCCGGCATTGCAGGCAATGGCCGCACAGGCTCCCGCGGCGCCTGTAGCCAAGGCGCCACCAAGTGCGGAAGTTGTCACCGCACCAGTGGTCTCGGCGCTCACCACCACTCAGGCGGCACCGCCAGTCGTAGCCGAAGACGCCTTCAATCCCGACGCCGATCCTCTGGACGGTCTGGATGCCGTGCAGTTGGCGCTGGAAAACGCCACTGCCAAGACTCAACTGGCTGCGCAGAACGCCCAGGCTGCCAACAAGGCGACGCCGAGCAACGCTGAAGCTGACCCCAATCAGAATATCGTCAATAACCTGTCGGTCCTGAGCGAGCAACTTCCCTCCGAAGGCAGCAGCACTGAAAGCAGTGACAAGTCGTTCAGCGGTTTGATCGGTGAGGGTCTGAAGGATGTCAAAGGCGCCGCCGGCGACACGCGCGTCGACAACTTTGCCGATCGCCTCGCTGCGCTCAGTCAGGCCGCGCAACCCGCACGCGCGGCGGCAGCACCTGCCGCGCCCTTGATGAACCAGCCGTTGGCGATGCATCAAAGCGGCTGGACCGAAGGCATCGTCGACCGCGTCATGTACCTGTCGAGCCAGAATCTCAAGACCGCCGATATCAAGCTGGAACCTGCTGAACTCGGTCGTCTCGATATTCGTATCAACATGGCGCCTGAGCAGCAGACCCAGGTGACCTTCATGAGCGCCCATATGGGTGTACGTGATGCACTGGAAAGCCAGATGTCGAAGTTGCGTGAGTCGTTCGTGCAGCAGGGGCTTGGCAACGTCGACGTCAATGTTTCCGACCAGTCGCAACAGCAGGCCCAGCAACAGGCTCAGGAGCAGGCCAGCCGTGCCCAGCGCAGCGGTCGTGGCGGTGGCATGAGTTCCAGCGATACCTCCGATGAAATCGCAGGCGTCGATGCAGCCATTCCGGTCAGCCAGCCAGCGGCACGTGTGATCGGCACCAGTGAGATCGATTATTACGCGTGAGGCTCTTGAGTTGCATGGCAGCCGCGACGCGATGTCATGCATTGCATGAACTTGATGGCGCAGAAATGCTTTTTTAACGCGATGGCACAGATGACCCAGATTGCGACGTAAGTGACAGGGTGAAGTCGGGCCGGAAACGGAGTTGCGGGTTTTGCCTACTTTGGCCCCATCAAAGTAGGTCGCCGAGGGGCGAAAAGGTGATTTGAGTCGAACCTCAATCCACCTGAGAACTAAAAACCATTGTGTGACGCGGAGCGTCACGAACTGCATTCCCACGCGGAGCGTGGGGACGATAGTCGTGGCAGCCGCGACACGACGTCATGAACTGCATTTCCACGCGGAGCGTGGGGAACGATAGTCATTAGCTCCCGAACTGTGCCTTTAGCCAAACTGCCCT
>Ga0182233_1000034_pt1 | contig 23882 bp, 19 predicted proteins | sample G6R1MG_31_FD_129664 | JGI IMG/M metagenome (GOLD analysis project Ga0182233, IMG submission 129664) | Miscanthus phyllosphere microbial communities from Michigan, USA - G6R4_NF_07NOV2016_LD1 MG | ecosystem: Host-associated > Plants > Phyllosphere > Phylloplane/Leaf | place: USA: Michigan... | reverse complement strand
TCGAGACCGGATCGTTCATGATCTCGGCCGCGCAGGGCGGCCATCACGAGGACGGGCGCGACACCTACGGGCACTCGCTCATCGTCGATCCGTGGGGCAGGGTCCTGGCCGATGCCGGCGGCAACGCCCCCGGGGTGATCCTGGCCGAGATCGACCTCGCCCGGGTCGCCGATGCCCGCGCCCGCATCCCGGCGCTCCTGCATGCCCGGCCGTTCACGGTGGAGCGGATCGGACGTTCCGCCTGATGGCGACCCGAGATCGGTCATGATCCGCTACACCCTCGTCTGCGACGGCGGCCACGATTTCGAGAGCTGGTTTCCGTCGAGCGAATCCTACGACGAGCAGGCGGCGCGCGGCCTCGTCGCCTGTCCCCTCTGCGGTTCGCCGAAGGTGGTGAAGGGCATGATGGCGCCGGCCGTGGCGCGCACCGACCGCGCGGAGGCCCGGCCGCCCGTCGCCTCCGCGCTCGAGACCCTTCCGGTGCCTCCGCCGACGCCACTGCTGTCGGAGCCCGAGCAGCGTGTCCGTGCGCTGATGCGGGCCGTGCGCGAACACGTGACCCGCACGGCCGACGATGTCGGAACGGCGTTCCCCGAAGAGGCGCGCCGGATGCATTACGGCGAGAGCCCCACCCGCCCGATCTACGGCGAGGCCAGTCTCGCCGAGGCCCGCGCCCTCGTGGAGGAGGGCATCGAGGTGGCCCCCCTGCCGCCGGCCGCCGACGACCGGCATTGATGGGTTCAGCGCTTCGCCGCGCTCGTCCCCGAGACGGAGGCGAGGACGAAGGCCACCACCGCGTTCCAGCCCGCGAGGGAGACCCCGAGGAACCGCCACGCGGCCGTGGAGCAGTCGGCCACCCGCGTGGTCTCCAGGGCGGCGCGGAAGTCGCCGACCGTGGCGGGTGCCGCTCCGGTGCCGCCGCCGCAATCCGTCGGGCCGGGCCACAGGGCCCACTCGGCGCCGGCATGGTAGACGCTCAAGCCCGCGCCGTAGAGGAGGCCGAGGGCCGCGAGCCCCAGGGCGAGGCGGCTCGCCCGCTCGGGCAGGACGAGGGCGAGGAGCCCAAGGGGAATCGCCGCGTAGTACGGGATGCGCTCCGTCAGGCAGAGCTTGCACGGCACGTAGCCGAGCCAGAACTGGAATGTCAGCGCGACCGCCACCGTCGCGGCCGAGGCGAGGACGAGGAACAGGGCGCTGCGACGCAGGCGCAGCAGAGTCGCGTAGTCCATCTAGAGAAGCACCTTGAACAGGACGAAGCCGAGGATGATGACCGCGACCGCAATGGCTGCGACGACGTTGAGGTGCCGGTCGAGCACCCCGCGAATCTGAACGCCGTAGCGCCCGAGAAGTCCCGCCAGGAGGAAGAACCGGGCGCCCCGGGTGATGAGCGACAGCACGACGAACCAGAACAGGTCGTAATGGGCGAAGCCCGACGTGATGGTCACGAGCTTGAACGGGATCGGCGTGAGCCCCTTCAGCAGGATCACCCAGTGTCCGTACTCAGCATAGGAGGCCTGGAACGTCGCGGCCTTTTCCGAAAGACCGTAGACCCGGAAGACCCATTGGCCGACGGAATCGAACAGCAGGGCGCCGATGGCGTAGCCCAGCACACCACCGGCCACGGAGGCCAGGGTGGTGATGAGGGCGTAGAACCACACCCGGTCGGGCCGGCTCACCGCCATGGGCACCATCATCACGTCGGGCGGCACCGGAAAGAACGAACTCTCGGCGAACGACACGGCGCCGAGGGCCCAGGGCGCCGAGGGCTTGCCCGCGAGCGCGAGGATCCATTCGTAGAGGCGGCGGATCATGGGCGGGTCTGCGTCCGGTGGGGTGAGGTTGGGCGGTGTTCTTTGAGCACAGCCGGATGGGAGTGGCGAGCGCGGACGCGCGGGAAATCTCCACTGGCCCGAATCACGAAGGTGTGCCATGAGGCGGGGGCTGCGGGCGTGGTGGAACTGGTAGACGCGCCGGACTCAAAATCCGGTTCCGCAAGGAGTGTCGGTTCGATTCCGACCGCCCGCACCACTCTCAAATCCTGCCTTCCAGAAATCGCCTGATCCAGCCGCCGAGGCGCGGCCCGTCGCTGGGACGCGTCAGCGAATCGAGGGCGGCGGCGTGTGCCGCCGGCGCGTGCGGCACCTCCGGCCGATGCCCGGCGATGAGGGCGGTGGCGTAGTCCGCCGCGAATTCCGGATGGACCTGGAACGAGAGGGCCCGCCGGTCGCGGTAATCGAGGACGCCGTGGGGCGTGAAGGCGTTGCCGGCGAGCGTCCGGGCGCCGGGCGGCGGGTCGAGGACCTGGTCCTGGTGGATCGCCGGCACGGCGATCTGCGTGGCGTCGTCCATCCACGGCGCCTGCGCTTCGATCGCGTAGCTCTGCAGGCCGAGGCCCCAGCCCTTGTCGGATTTCGCCACCCGTCCGCCGAAGGCCGCCGCCATGACCTGATGGCCGAAGCAAATGCCGACGAGGGGCGTCTCCGGCGGAACGGAGCGCAGGAACGTCATGAGGGCGGCGATCCAGGGCAGGGAATCGTAGACCCCGGCGGGTGAGCCGGTGATGAGATACGCCTCCTCATGCGATGGGTCGGCCGGCAGGACGCCATCGGCCACGCGGTAGTGGGTGTAGGCATGGCCGGGGCCGACGAGATCGGCGACCATCCGCCCGTAGGTGGGATAGTCGGCGGCCAGGCGCTCGGGCGGGTTGCCGGTCTCGAGAATACCGATCTTCATGGCCCGGCTTACCAGAGCGGAGGGCGCCCCGGAAGGTCAGGCCGCCGTAGCGCGCGTGCGCAGGCGGGCCGGCACCTTGGGCCGGATATCCATGGCGTTGCCGCGCCACAGGATGGCGCCCCTCATCCAGGCGCCGGCCCAGATCGCGGGAAAGAGGGTGTCCCGCACGAGGAAGGCCAGGAGCAGGCGCGGCCCGCGGTGCCAGCCCGCGCGGAAGGCGAGGGCGTACTCGGCGCCGTACCAGAGGGCGGCGAGGCCGCAGAGCCAGCCGGCGAGGGCGGGCGAGGGGGCCGAGGCGAGGGCGATGCCGAAGGGCAGAATCGGTCCGGTGCCGATCTCGGGCGCGAAGAACGCCGGGAAGGTCACGCGGCGCAGCCGTGCCCAGCGCAGTTGCCGCGACCAGACCTCGACGAGGTCGCGTTGGCCGAGGGGCTGCTCGAACGGGCTCGCCACGAGGTGGACCCGGGCGCCCGCCGCCCGCACGAGCTTCGTCGCCGCCGCATCCTCGGCGATCTCGGCGGCGAGCGCCCGGATGCCGCCGCGCGCCTCGAGGAACGGCTTGTGCCAGAGCATGCTCTTGCCCTGGGCGAAGCCGAGGCCCACCGCCTCGCCGGCATATTGCCAGCGCGCCTGCAGGGTGTTGAGGAAGGCGCACTCGACCTCGGCGAAGAACCCGTCCGGCCGCGCGCCGATGGGCGTCGAGCAGACGAGGCCGGTGTCGGGCCGCCACGCCGCCTGGAGGCGCTGCAGGTAGTCCGGCGGCATCATCACGTTGGAATCGGCCAGCACCACCCAATCGTGGCGCGCCGCATCCCAGCCGCGCACGCAGTTGTTGAGCTTCGGGTTGTCGCTGATGCGTTCGTCGCCGACGATGAGACGTGACGGGATGCCCGGATGGCTTGCCATCAGGCGACGGAGCAGGGGCACGATGGGATCGGCCCGGTCGGCGACGCAGAAGATGAGCTCGTAGTCCGGATACGCGAGGCGAAAGCCCCGGGTGAGCATCTCCTCGCTGAAGGCCTCGAGCCCGCAGACGGGGCGCACCAGGGAGACGGGCGCGTTCGCCGGGAAGATCGAGGCGCCGCGTCGTCCCCCGAGGCGCAGGGCCGCGAGGCCAAGACTCGCGAGGTTGATCAGGGTCAGGGCGAGGCACAACGTCAGGGCGAGGTCCGTCCCGGTCCAGGCGTCGTCCAGCATCCGTCGAGTCTCCCGCACGAAAGGCCGACATCGTGCCGCGCCCAGGTCGTTCGAACCGCCCTAACAGCCGCTCCGCTTCAGTCGTATGACGGCGGTCGCAAGAGGTCGGGGAGAGCGGGATATCCGGATGGCCGTCGCGTGAGGGTTGCCCCCATCGTCTACCACCCGGACTATCAGGCGAGCCTGCCGGACGGGCACCGCTTCCCCATGGGCAAGTACCGCCGCCTGTCCGAGGTCCTCCTGGCGAAGGGACTGGCGCCCGGGGGCTTCGTGCGGCCCGAGCCGGCGGATCGCGACCTCATCGCCGCCGTGCACGACCCCGCCTATGTCGAGGCCATTTTCGCCCTCGACGTGCCGCGGGCCATGGCGCGCGAGATCGGGCTGCCCGTCGAGGCCAGCGTGCTCGCCCGTTCGCGGGCCTCCGTCGCCGGTACCCTCCTGGCGGCCCGCCTCGCCCTGGCGCACGGCCTCGCCGGCAGTGCGGCGGGGGGCAGCCACCACGCGCGCCGCGACACCGGAGCGGGGTTCTGCATCTTCAACGACGTTGCCATCGCGGCCCGCGCCCTGCTTCGCGAGGGCGCGATCACGCGGGCCGTCGTCGTCGATTGCGACGTCCACCAGGGCGACGGCACCGCCAATTGCCTGTCGGACACCCCGGAGGTGTTCACCTTCTCGGTCCACGCCGAGAAGAACTATCCGGCCCGCAAGATCGCCGGTGACCGCGATGTCGGCCTGCCCGACGGACTCGAAGACGCCGCGTACCTCGCCGCCCTGGAGGCCCATGTCGGCCCCGTGCTCGACGCCGTCGCGCCCGACCTCGTGTTCTACAATGCCGGCGTCGACCCCCACCGCGACGACCGCCTCGGCCGCCTTGCCCTCACGGATGCGGGGCTCGCCGCGCGGGACCGCCACGTCGTCGCGGCGGCGCGATCCCGGGGCATCCCCCTCGTGGCGGTGATCGGCGGCGGCTACGCCACCGACATCGATGCCCTCGCCGCCCGCCACGCCCTGGTGTTCGAAGCCATGGCGGCGGCGCAGGATTGAGTTTCACGCCGTCCCGGCGCCACCCTTCGGCAGCTCGCGCGCGACCCGTTCCATGGCGTCGAACAGGCGCGCGAGGTCCGCGCCCTCGATGGTGTGGAAGCCCAGCGTCCGCGTCAGCAGGAGACCGAGGGCCGCGAAGGTGAGGACCGCCCCGGCGCCGGGGCAGCACGCCACGTCCTCCATCTGCGCGAGGCGGTCCTTGAGGAAGGCGTTGAAGCCCGCGAAGGCCTCCGGATTCTCGGCGGACGCCAGGAGCAGGGCGCGGGGGAATCCTTCCTCGTCGGCGTAGATCTGCCGAGCATGGGCGATGAGGGCGAGGGGAAGGGCGGCCGGACCGGGGCCCTGCTCTGCCTCATGGGCCGCGATGCTGTCGCGGATCGTCGCGAGCTTGCGCTCGGCCAGGGCCTGGATGAGCGCATCCTTGGAGCCGTAATGGTGCAGCACGCCGCCCTTGCTCAAGGCCGCTTCCACCGCCACGGCGTCGATGGTCAGGGTGCGGGTCCCCGAGCGACGGATCAGCCGCTCGGCCGCATCGAGGATGATCGCCGGGCGGTCCTCACGCCGCGTGCGCGCCTTCGTCATCGTCTGCCTGTGTTAAAAACCGTCTGGACGGTCGGTAAGATAGCCGATAAGGATCGCCGCCGATAGGTCGCGAATGGGGCTGTCGGGAAGCGATGACGGATTTTTCAGCGATCCGGCCGAGGACGGTCGTTTTGGCGATCTTGTGTATTCTCGCGGTCTCCTCTCTGGCCGCCCGGGCGCAGGATGCGCCCCGGTCCGGAACTGAGGCGTCGCCCGAGCGCGCCCTGGTCCGCACGGTGGTGGCGCGTCGCACCACCATCAGCTCCCACCTCGTCTTCACGGGGGACATCGAGGCGCAGTCCCAAGTCAACGTGTCCTTCCGGACGGCCGGCAAGATCGCCGCGCGCCTCGTCGAGGTCGGGGATCAGATTCGGGCAGATCAGGTTCTGGCGCGCCTCGATCCGCAGGAGCAGCGCGCCAACCTCGCCAACGCGCAGGCGGCCCTGACCTCGGCCGAGGCCCTGCTCACCCAGGCCAAGGTGAGCTTCAAGCGCCAGGAAAGCCTGATGGCCGGCGGCTACACGACGCGCCCGAGCTATGACGATGCCGAGCAGCGGCTGCGCACCACGCAGGCGGCGGTGGAATCCGCCAAGGCGGCCCTCGGCACCGCGCAGGAGCAGTTCTCCTACACCGATCTCAAGGCGGGCGTGGACGGGATCGTCCTCAGCCGATCCTTCGAGGTGGGACAGGTGGTGCAGGCCGGCCAGACCGTGATGACGATGGCGCAGGACGGGCCGCGCGACGCCGTGTTCAACATCTTCGAGGCGGTTCTGGCGGCGCCCCCTGAGAGCGACACCGTGGCCATCGCGCTCCAGGCCGATCCGAAGGTGACGGCCGTCGGCCGGGTGCGGGAGATCTCCCCGAGCGTGGATCCGGCCTCCGGAACCGTGCGGGTGAAGGTCGGCCTTCAGTCCACGCCACCGGCCATGTCCCTCGGCGCCGTGGTGATCGGCACCGGCAAGTTCCATCCGCGCGAGGCCATCGTCCTGCCGTGGTCGGCCCTCTACCGCTGGCAGAACGGCCCCGCCGTGTGGATCCGCGACCCCAAGACCGGCACGGTCGCACCGCGCGCCGTCACCCTCGAGCGCTACGCCCCCGACACCATCGCGCTGGCGGGCGGCGTCGAGCCCGGCGAGGAGGTGGTGATCGCCGGCATCCAGCTGCTTCGGCCCGGCCAGACCGTGGCCGTCGCCCAGACCCTCGGAGCCGCCCCGTGATCCGCCGCAGTTGTCTGGCCGTCGCCGCCGCCCTCGCCCTCGGCGCCTGCAAGCCCGAAGAGGAGGCCGGGCCGACCCCCGTCCGTCCGGTCCTCACGGTGACGGCCAAGCCCGTTGCCACGGAGATGTTCGGGCCGTTCGCGGGCTTCGTCGCGCCGCGCTATCAATCCGAGATCGGTTTTCAGATCGCCGGTCGCATGGTCGCCCGCGACGTCACCATGGGCGACGTCGTGACGAAGGGGCAGCGCCTCGCCGCCCTCGATCCGGTGGTGCCGCGGTTCGCCCTCACGCGGGCAGAAGCCGATCTGGCCGATGCCGAGGCCCAGGCCGAGAACGCGAGCGCCACGGAGAGTCGTCGCCGCCGCCTGATGGCCGGTGGTAACGTCGCACAGGCCCAGCTCGACAGCGCCGTGGCCAGCCGCGACACCGCCCAGGCCCGCCTCGCTCAGGCGCAGGCCAGCCTGCAGAAGGCCCGCGACCAGATGGGCTACACCGAGCTGCACGCCGATTTCGACGGCGTCGTCACCGTGCGGTCGGCCGAGGTCGGGCAAGTGTTGAGCGCCGGGCAGGCGGTGCTGACCCTCGCCCGCCCGGAGGAGCGCGAGGCGGTGGTCGATATCCCGGAAGACCTCGTGGCGGCGATGCCGAAGGACGCCGAGTTCACCGTCGCCCTCCAGAGCGCGCCCGACGTGACCGCCACGGCGCGCGTCCGCGAGATCGCGCCCTTCGCCGATCGGGTCACCCGCACCCGGCGCATCCGGATGACCCTGCTGGCGCCCTCGCCGGCCTTCCGCCTCGGCTCCACCCTGACGGTCTCCCTGTCGCGACCGGTTCCGCCCCGCTTCGTCCTGCCGGCCACCGCCATCCTGAAAGAGGGGGGCCGGGATGCCGTCTGGCTCGTGGATGCGGCCGGCAAGACCGTGACCCGCCGGGCCGTCACCGTGGCGCAAGGGGATGCGGCCCTTGCCGCCGTCACGGACGGCCTGAACGCCGGCGACCGCGTGGTCGTGGCCGGCATCCATTCCCTGAGCGAGGGCCAAGCCGTGCGCCTGCCCGACGCCACGCCCTGACCCGGTTGGATGCGAGACTGACCCTGTGAAGAATTTCAACCTGTCGGAATGGGCCCTGGAGCATCGCTCCTTCGTCTGGTTCCTCATGCTCGTCTCGGTGCTGGCCGGCGTGCTCGCCTACGAGAAGCTCGGCCGCGAGGAGGATCCGCCCTTCGCCATCAAGACCATGATCGTGCAGGCTCGCTGGCCCGGCGCCACCATCGGCGACACCCTCGATCAGGTCACCGAGCGCATCGAGAAGGAATTGCAGCAGATCGACGCCGTCGATTTCAGTCGGTCCTACACCACGCCCGGCCAGGCCACGGTGTTCGTGCAGTTGCGCGAGACCACGCCGCCCAAGACCATTCCGGCAATCTTCTATCAGGTCCGCAAGCGCATCGGCGACATCCAGGGCACCTTTCCGCAAGGGATGCAGGGGCCGTTCTTCAACGACGAGTTCGGCGACGTGTTCGGCAACGTCTACGCCTTCACGGCGGACGGCGTGAGCATGCGCGGGTTGCGCGACTACGTGGAGCGCGTGCGCGCCGCCCTGAAGTCCGTGCCCAATGCCGGCAAGATGATGTTGCTCGGCGCCCAGGACGAGGTGATCTACCTCGACTTCTCCGTGCGCAAGCTCGCGGGCCTCGGCCTCGACATGAACTCCGTGATCAAGACCCTGCAGAGCCAGAACGCGATCACGCCGTCCGGCGTGATTCAGGCCGGGCCCGAGCGGGTCTCCGTGCGGGTCGGCGGCCAGTTCGTGTCCGAGGACAGCCTCCGGGCCATCAACCTGCGGGTCAACGACCGATTCTTCCGCCTGTCGGATGTCGCCGAGATCTCGCGCGGCTTCACCGATCCGCCGACCGCCCTGTTCCGCTACAGGGGTGAGCCGGCCATCGGCCTCGCCATCGCCATGCAGCCGTCCGGCAACCTCCTTACCTTCGGGCACGACCTGAAGGAGCGGATGCGCAAGCTCGAGGGCGAGTTGCCCGTGGGCGTCGGCATCCACCTCGTCTCGGATCAGCCGAAGATCGTCGAGGAGGCGGTGGGCGGCTTCACCAAGGCCCTGGTGGAGGCCGTGGTCATCGTGCTCGCCGTCAGCTTCGTCAGCCTCGGCTGGCGCGCCGGCCTCGTGGTCTCCCTGTCGATCCCCCTGGTGCTCGCCATCGTGTTCGTGGTGATGCAGGTGATGGGCGTCACCCTGCAGCGCATTTCGCTGGGCGCCCTCATCATCGCGTTGGGGCTCCTCGTCGACGACGCCATGATCACCGTCGAGATGATGGTCGCGCGCCTCGAGGTCGGCGACAGCCTGAAGAAGGCGGCGACCTTCGCCTACACCTCCACGGCCTTCCCGATGCTGACTGGCACCCTGGTCACCGTGGCGGGCTTCCTGCCCATCGGCTTCAACGGCTCCTCGGCGGGCGAGTACACCTACAGCCTGTTCGTGGTCATCGCCGCCTCGCTCCTCGTCTCATGGGTGGTGGCGGTGCTGTTCGCGCCCCTCATCGGGGTGAAGCTTCTGCCGGCCCAGATGAAGCACAAGGACCACGGCAAGCCCGGTCGCCTCATGGGGGCGTTCACCGCGATGCTGCTCGCCGCCATGCGCTGGCGCTGGACCACGGTGGCGGCCTGCATCGGCCTCCTGGGGCTCGCCATCGTCGGCATGGGCCACGTGCAGCAGCAGTTCTTTCCGGCCTCCGACCGGCCCGAACTCCTCGTCGACATGACCCTTCCGCAGAACGCCAGTATCGCGGAGACCAAGGCCCAGATGGACCGGTTCGAGGCGACCCTGAAGGGCGACCCCGAGATCGCCCGCTGGAGTTCCTATGTCGGCCAGGGCGCCGTGCGCTTCTACCTGCCGCTGGACCAGCAGCTCGGCAATGCCTTCTTCGGCCAGATCGTCATCGAGACGACCTCCATCGAGGCCCGCGAGCGCATGAAGGTGAAGCTCGAGGCCCTGGCCCGTGAACAGTTCGTGGGCACGGACTTCCTCATTCACTCCCTCGACCTCGGGCCGCCCGTTGGCCGCCCGGTGCAGTACCGCCTCAGCGGCCCCGACCTCCAGGCCCTGCGCGGACACGCCCTGGCGCTCGCCAACATCGTCGGCGCCAATGCGCACCTCAACGTGCCGACCTTCGACTGGAACGAGCCCGGCAAGGTCTTGAAGGTCGACATCATCCAGGACAAGGCCCGCCAGCTCGGTGTCACGTCCGAGGACATCGCCGGGCTCCTCAACGGCATCGTCGGCGGCCGGACGATCACGCAGGTGCGCGACTCCATCTACCTCGTCGATGTGGTCGGCCGTGCCCAGGCGGTGGAGCGCAACTCCCTCGACACGCTCCAGACCCTGCAGATACCCCTAGCCAACGGCAGCGTCGTGCCGCTGCTGGCGTTCGCCACCATCGGCTACGAGCTGGAACAGCCCATCGTCTGGCGTCGGGACCGCCTGCCGACCATCACGGTCCGCGCCTCGATCGCCGACGGGACGCAGCCCCAGACCGTGGTGACCGAACTCGACAAGGACATCACCGCCTTCGCCAAGTCCCTGCCCGACGGCTACACCCTCGCGGTGGGCGGCGCCGTGGAGGAGAGCGCCAAGGGCCAGGGCCCCATCGCGGCGGTGGCGCCGGTGATGCTGCTCACCATGGCGGTGTTCCTGATGATCCAGCTTCAGAGCTTCCAGAAGCTGTTCCTGGTGGCCAGCGTGGCGCCCCTCGGCATCATCGGCGTCGCGGCGGCCCTGCTGCTGTTCGACAAGCCCATGGGCTTCGTCGCCATCCTCGGCATCCTCGCCCTCATCGGCATCATCGTGCGCAACTCCGTGATCCTCGTGACCCAGATCGACGAGTACGAGCGCGACGGGCTGGCGCCGTGGGACGCCGTCGTGGACGCCACCTGCCACCGCATGCGGCCGATCCTGCTGACGGCGGCGGCGGCGAGCTTCGGTCTCGTCCCCATCGCCCGCGAGGTGTTCTGGGGCCCGATGGCCTACGCGATGATCGGCGGCATCCTCGCCGCCACCTTCCTGACCCTGTTCTTCCTGCCCGCCCTCTATGTGGGCTGGTACCGGATCAAGGCGCCGCCGAAGGGCACCACCCGCAAGGTCCACGGCGCCGACGGACAGGTTCACGCCGCCTGATCAGGCGGCCCCGGCGCGCCCCACCGTCGCGTCGGGGCGCGCATCGGTCGAGGCGTAATACGGCTTGATGTCGAGGAGCGGGGTGCCGTCGCGGCAATCGAGGCCGCGCACCCGGACCGCGAGGCCGTCGATTCCGAGGTTCTCCACCACCGACAGCGCGATGGGGTTCGGCCGGGCCGGCGAGCGCAGGGAAAAGGTGCCGCGGCTGCCGTCGGCATGGCGCGGCCGCTGGCGGACGATGTCGCGCGCGGCCTCGTCCATCCAGTAGAGCACGATGAGGTGGCTCGCGCCCGAGAGGTTCTGCAGGCCCGGGCCGTAGACCGGATCGACGATCAGCGTGCAGACCGCGTCCGTCTGGAGACCGTTCTTCGGGCAGTCCCGGCGTTCGGGCCAGGGCGTGCGGATACGGCCGATGAAGTAGAGGCCCGCGTCATAGGCGGCGGGCAGCGCGATGGTGTCCTCGCCAGGGCGGCGTTCAACGGTCTGGGGCACGACGGGGACCTCCGGCTCAAAGCCGCATGTCGGACACTTCGCCTTCCGACGACAAGACCGGGGTGGTCGCGCGGTGCGGAACAGCGGTGTACACCCCCGTGGGGTTCAGCGAGGAGACACCGTGATCCGCGACGAATTGCGACCGATGGAATCGGTTTCCGATCCCGAGACTGCCGTGGACCGGCTCGCCGCCCTGCATGCGGGGGCGACGGACGCCCTCCAGGTGGCCTTGGCGCGCTACCTCGACGGCGGTCCGGCGCCCGACGCCACGGAGCGGCTGCGGTTCCGCTACCCCGAGCTGCGCATCACCTACCAGCCTCAGGGACCGATGCCGCGGGTCTCCCGCGCCACCGCGAAGCTTCAGGCGCCCGGAACCTACGCCACGACGGTGACCCAGCCCGGGCATTTCCGCGCCTATCTGCTCGAACAGCTGCGGCCCCTCGTGCGCGACTATGGGGTGAGCCTCGAAGTCGGCTTGAGCGCCCAGGAAATCCCGTACCCTTATGTCATCGAGCCGGGCCTCGACCTCGGGCGCGCTGGGGTGAGCCCACGCGATCTCGCCACCTATTTCCCCGTGCCCCTGCTCTCCGTGGTGGGCGACGAGATCGCCGACGGCCTGTGGCACGATCTGCCCGACGCGCCTCGGCCCCTCGCCCTCTTCGACGCCATCCGGGTCGATTACTCCCTGCGCCGCCTCGTTCACTACACGGGCTGCGACTGGCGCGACGTGCAGCCGTGGATCCTGCTGACCAACTATCACCGCTACGTCGACGGCTTCATCCGGTACGGTCTGGAACGGCTGGCCCACGGCGAAGAAGGCTTTGAGTGCCTGATCCTGCCCGGCGGCCTCTCGGTGTCGCGGGCGGAGGCCGCCACCGTCGATCCCGCCGCCCTCGTCGCCGCCTCGCCGTGGCACAAGTACCAGATGCCGGCCTATCACCTCGTGGCGCGTGGCCCCGACGGCACCATGCAGGGCACGACCCTCGTCAACATTGGCGTCGGCCCGGCCAACGCCAAGACCATCACCGACCACCTCGCGGTGCTGCGCCCCCATTGCTGGCTCATGGTCGGCCATTGCGGGGGCCTGCGCCAGTCGCAGACCATCGGCGATTACGTGCTCGCGCACGGCTATCTACGCCGCGACCGCATCCTCGACGAACTCGTGCCGCCGGACGTGCCGGTTCCGGCCCTGGCCGAAGTCCAACTCGCCCTTCAGGCGGCGGCGGCCGGCGTCACCGGCGAGGCGAGCGATGCCCTCAAGCGGCGCCTGCGCACGGGCACGGTGGTGACCTACGACGACCGGAACTGGGAGCTGCGCTTCTCTCAGGAGCGGCGGCGGATCAACCTGTCGCGCGCCATCGGCGTCGACATGGAGAGCGGCACCATCGCGGCGCAGGGCTACCGCCTGCGGGTCCCCTACGGCACCCTGCTGTGCGTATCGGACAAGCCCCTGCATGGTGAGATCAAGCTTCCGGGCGCGGCCAATGCCTTTTACGAGCGTGCCGTCGCCGAACATCTTCTCATCGGTCTGTCGGCCCTCGATATTCTGCGGGCCGACCGGCACGGTCTGCATTCACGAAAACTTCGAAGCTTCGACGAGCCGCCGTTTAGATGATCGGATATCTCGATCCCGATCATCGAACCAAAGATGTTTGCTTGATGTTACGATCGGTTTTCCGCGTAGTATCGTCGGTACGATTACGTCGCTTGGAAGGATGTCAAAAATTTAACGCGAATTGTAGCTTTTTTTACCGTTCGGTGAGGAGTGTGATGCACTTCCTTGATGAAATCCTTCGCTGATGGCGTCTGGCCTCGTCGCATGGTGCGAAGGAAATCGGGGCAAAAGGCATGTTCGCAAACATCAAGAATTTCAACATCGCGACCAAGATCGGCGCTGCTTTGACCGTGATCATCTTGTTGGCCGTCGCGTCATCCACGATGACGCTGCGCAACATCGGGAGCATGTCGGACACGAGACATTGGACGGACCACACCCACGACGTCCTCGACGAAATCAATCTTCTCACCGCGGCGATGATCGATCGGGAAACCGGTGTTCGTGGCTTCCTGATTTCAGGAGACGACGGCTTCCTCGCGCCTTTTAAGGCCGGCGGCCAGACTTTCGAAGCGGCGCTGACCGCGGCCCGCACCCTCACCGCCGACAATTCCGAGCAACAGCGGCGCCTCAGCGAACTCGCGGAGCTGGCTCGCCGGTGGCACGACGATGTCGCACAACGGGAAATCCGCCTGATGCGCGATCCGGCGACGCGCGAGGAAGCGCGCCGGCTCGAGGCTTCCGGCATCGGCAAGGCCAGCATGGACGCCTTCCGGAGCAAGGCTGCGGAAATTGCCGGGGTGGAGAAGTCGCTGCTGCAGGTTCGCGCAGACGAGGCGGTGCGCGCGAGCGATACGGCCTGGATGACGTGCGTCGTCGGTCTGGCCGCCATGGTGATCGTGGCCGGCACGGCCCTCGTCCTCCTCCAGATCGGCATCGGCCGTCCCATCGACGGCATGACCCGCACCATGAGCCGCCTGTCCCGCAACGAGCTCGATGTCGCCGTTCCCGGATTGGGCCGGCGCGATGAGATCGGCGCGATGGCGCAGGCCGTGGGCGTCTTCAAGGACACCATGATCCGCACGCGCCAGCTCGAGCAGGACGCCGAACTCGCCCGCGCCGGGGTCGAGGCCCAGCGCAAGGCCGCCATGCGCGAACTCGCCGAGTCGTTCGAGGGTGCCGTCGGCGGCATCATCGAGGCCGTATCGTCGGCCTCCACCGAGCTTCAGGCGACCGCCCAGTCGATGACCGTGACGGCGTCGCAGACCAGCGGTCAATCGACCCACGTGGCCGCTGCGGCGAAGCAGGCCGCCGCCAACGTCACCATGGTGGCGACGGCCGCCGAGGAACTCGGGGCATCCGTGCATGAGATCGGTCGCCAGGCCGATTCGGCGGCGAGTCTCGCCAACGGAGCGGTGACGCAGGCCTCCGAGACCGCGACCCTGGTCGCCGCCCTCAGTCGAGGTGCTGCCAAGATCGGCGACGTCGTCGGGTTGATCACCAGCATCGCCGGTCAGACCAATCTGCTCGCGCTCAACGCCACCATCGAGGCGGCGCGCGCCGGCGAGTTGGGACGAGGCTTTGCCGTCGTCGCGGCGGAAGTGAAGGAGCTTGCCGGTCAGACCGCCCGCGCCACGGAGGAGATCACCCGGCAGATCGGCGAGATCCAGACCGCCACCCATCAGGCCGTCTCGGCCATCGACGGCATCGCCGGTCGCGTCCAGGAGATGAGTTCGGTGGCGACGTCCATCGCGGCGGCCGTCGAGGAGCAGGGAGCGGCGACCCAGGAGATCGTCCGCAACGTGTCCCAGGCCGCCATCGGCACGAACGAGGTCACGGCGAACATCGCGGGGGTCGCCGCCGCCGCTGCCGGTACGGGCGAGGCCGCCGGTCACGTGCTCACCGCCGCGTCGGGCCTGTCGCGTCAGAGCGAGCAGCTCGGTGCGCAGGTCGGGCGCTTCATCGCGACCGTGCGGGCGGCCTGAGGCGAGAGAACCGAAAAGGCCCCGGCGAGCTCGGTCCGCCGGGGCCTTTTCGCGTCAGGGGCGGGCGTGTCGCCGTCAGCGCTGACGCCCCCATAGGCCGACCCGCTCGGAGCGGGCCTGCTCCTCCGCCGCCAGGAGATCGGCGGGAGCATCTTCCGAGGCCCGGGCGCCGCCGGCCGCGAGGATGAGCGCGGCGAGGTCGTCGCCGTCGATCTGGCAACGCAGGGGACCGGTCTCGCCCCCCACCGCCGGCGTGCAGGCGACTTCGCGGCGGCGCAGGTAGCGGGCGAGTTGGCGCGCCAGGGCGCCGCCCTCGCCGTCCACGCCAAGGAGCCGCACCGTACGGCCCCGGAAGGCGAGGGTGCCCGTATCGATCACGTCGGGCACGCCCCGGATGGCCGTTGCGGTGGCGGCCGGCGTCACCTCGCGGGCGGGGGCCGGCTCGGCCCGCGCCGCGGACGGGCGCTTGCGGCCGCGCGCCATCTGGGCCGAGGCGCGCTGGATGAAGTCGTGGAACAGGGAGGCCGGGATGTCGCCGCCCCCGACCCGGTTCATGGACGAATTGTCGTCGTTGCCGACCCAGACGCCGACGATCAGATCCGGCGTCATCCCGACGAACCAGGCGTCGCGGTAATCCTGCGTGGTGCCGGTCTTGCCGCCTGCCGGCATGCCGGAGACGCGCGCGGCCTTGCCGGTGCCGCCATCGACCACGGCCTGGAGCGATTCGAGCATCATGGCCCGTGGCTCCGTCGGCAGGGCCTTGCCGCCCCGTGCCTCTGGACGAACATAGAGCGGCTGCGGCGCGCCGCCCCGGATGGCGTGGACGCTGTAGGCATCGACGGGAACGAGGCCGGCGAGGACCCCCGTATAGGCCCGGGTCATCTCCAGCAGGGTCACCTCCGCCGAGCCGAGGGCGAGGCTCGGGACGTTGGGCAGGTCGGAGGTCACGCCGAGGCGCCGCGCCGTGGCGATGACGGCAGGAATGCCGACCTCGTCGGCGAGTTGCGCCGCCACGGTGTTGACGGACTGCGCGAAGGCCGCGCGCAGGGGCATCGCCCCCTTGAACCGGCCGGTGGAATTCTGCGGCTCCCAGTCGCCGATCTGGATCGGGCGATCGACGAGGACGGTCTCGGGCGTAAAGCCGTTCTCGTAGGCGGTGAGGTAGACGAACAGCTTGAACAGCGAGCCGGCCTGGCGCTTGGCCTGGACGGCGCGGTTGAACTGGCTGTCCTCGTAGTCGCGCCCGCCAACCATGGCGAGGATCGCGCCCTCCTTGTTCATCACCACCATGGCGGCCTGGCCCGCCTTCTTCTTCGCCCCTTCCGCATCCATCCGCCGGGCGACGACGCCTTCGGCGAGGCTCTGGAGGTCGAGGTTGAGGGTGGTGCGCACGGTGACGTCGCCGGCGGTGTCGGCGAGCCGCTTGGCCTCGCCGGACACCATGTCGAGGAAGTAGTTGGTGCCCGGAGGGGTTTCGGGCGGGGTGCGCAGCGTGATGGTTTGAGCGCGCGCCTTGTCGGCCTCCGCCGCCGTGATCGCCCCCGTCTCGACCATGGTCTGGAGCACCACGTCGGCCCGTTCCTTGGCGCCGCCGAAGTTGCGGGTAGGGGCGAGCTGCGAGGGCGCCCGCACGAGGCCGGCCAGCATCGCGGCCTCGGGCAGGGTGAGGGCCTTGGCGCCCTTGCGGAAATAGCGCCGGGCGGCGGCGTCGAGGCCGTAGGCGCCGGCGCCGAAATACGCCGTGTTGAGGTAGCCCAGCAGAATCTCGTCCTTCGACATAATGGATTCGACGCGCAGGGCCAGGAACGCCTCCTGGATCTTGCGCCGCAGGGTTTTCTCCTGTGTGAGCGAGGTCAGGCGGACATATTGCTGCGTGATCGTCGAGGCGCCCTCGCGGATCCCGCCGCCGGTGGCGTTGCGCCACAGGGCACGCAGCAATCCGCGCGGATCCACGCCCCAGTGCGAGCGGAAGCGACGGTCCTCGATGGCGATGATGGCCTGGGCCATGCGCGGCGGCAGGTCGGCCGCCGTGAGCTTCTGCCCCTGAAACGTGCCGCGCGTGGCGAAGACCCGGCCGTCGTCGGCCTCCACCGTGAGCGCCCGCTGGCCGGTCTCCGGCATCACGCCGCCGAGCGGCGGCAGGGTGGCGAAACTGTAGACGACGAGACCGGCCAGAGCCGCCGCGGGCAGGGCGACGAGGGCGAGGATCGCCAGGCGGATCGGGCGCCTGCGCAAGCCTGTGATCCAGCCCGGCCGTATGGGCGCACCCGTCGGCGTCGCGGATGAAACGCGGGCCGGGCCAGCGGGGGGAGGGGCGGTGTCCTGGGGCGTCCGGCGGCCGAGGCTCGGTCTGGACGCCCAGAGGGTTCCGGCCACCCGTGCCGTGCCGCGTCCGGCGCCACGGGCGGCGCTGCTTACAAGCACGCCGAGATGGTGCCCGAAGGTGCGGGCGGCGGCGGCGGCTTCGCGGGCCGCGGCGCGGGTCTGTTCCGCCTCGTTCTCGTCCGGCACGGCCTTGCCGGGGAGAACCTGCGGCGAAGCTCCGGGGGTGGGCGGTCGTCGGGGATCGGCGTTGCTCATAGGGCCACTCGACGGTCGTCGGCACCCACGGGGCGGGGCGGTCGCGCCCCGGTTCTAGACCGAATGTTTCGCTAAGGGCTACGCTCGCGCCTCGGGCAGGAGCTGTTCGCTTCCTCCGGGAGACGCGGATTCGCGCTTCCCTCGATCCCTGTGCCGAACTGGTCTCACTCGGCCGGCGTCGCGTCGCTGATCCGGACGCGCTGAACCACCGCTTCCTCGCTAGCCTCGGCTTCGAGGGTGGGCAGTTCAACTTTCACCTCCGGGGCGACGAGGGCCGCGACACCTTCGTATTGGTCGAGACGCCGGTCGATCATCCCGCCGATCTTCTCGCGCACTTCCGCTACCGTGAGGCTGCGCCGACCCTTGCCGGCCTTCTCGGTGAACAGGCTGCGATTGGCCCTCGCGGCGGCCTTGAACACCTGCCGGGCATCCTGATCGGGCTTTTCCGCCGTCAGCGTCAGGAAGCGGCCGGCACTCGCCGTGCCGAGGAAATGCGCGAAGTAGAGTTCCGCCGTGGTCAGGTCGCGACCGATGCGCTGCTCGATCCGGCCGCGGTCGCGCTTGATCAGTTCGCCCGCCATCAGGGCCGCGACGTAGGGATCCTGCCGCAGGCCGAGGACGCGGGCGCGAAGGGCCGCGTCGGGAATCGAGAGAGCGCCGCCGCGTCCCGTCACGGCGGCGGCCTCGGTCACGAGACCGTGGCGGGCGCCGTAGGTGCGGATGAGTTCGAGCCACGTGCCGGAGAGGAACTGGAACAGGCCCTCGGCCGAGGAGGTGGACGCCTTCACCGTGGGCGAGAAGCTGGATTCCTTGTCGGCGAGCGCCATCATATAGACCGGGTCGACCCCGGTTTCGTTCGCGGCGCGCAGGATGGTCTCGACGAGTTCGCGCGGCACCGCAGTGTCGCCGAAGCGCAGGCGCTCGGTTCCGGCGGCATCGCGGATCGGGGCGAGGGTGGCGAGATCCTCGGCGATGAGGGCGAGTGTCGCAGGTTCTTGCTCGACGATGGGAACCCCGGCCCATTCCTGGGCGTTCTGGGGCTGATCGGTGTGGGCGAGGGCCTGTGCCGTCGCGGCGCGCTCGTCGATCCGAGCATGCGCGAGGGCTGCGGGAGCAAGGGCGTTCTGCGGCAGGGCAGCGCCGATGACGAGACCGGCCACGAGAGTGGCGAGCGTCCGGCGTCCGGCTTTGGCGAGGGTCCGACGCGTCTTGCGCTCGGTCCGTGGCAACCAAGCCACGGAAGATTCCGTTTCGAAGGTCTCGTTAGGCACGAGACGGCTCACGTCGTCGGCGCGGGGCGCCGGCTCCGGGAAAACCTCCATCATGGGTCCTTTTTCGTGCCGCCGCCTTCGTGGGCGCGGCTTCGCTCGTTCAGCGCGGCGATGTCTCGCCGCCCGCTGTGACCAGAATGGGACAGCCTCGTGATTCAACCGTGGCACGCTTAACGGCTGGTTAAGGCTCTGTTTTCACGAAGTTTTAACGAAGTGTTCGGCCGGCGTTCAGGCGAACCGCGGCAAAAAGCGTCTCCCGCTGGGCTTGGAATGACGCAGTTGCGGTCCAGTTAGCTAGGACCTGAAGGGAGGCTCCAGTTCGTGGGGCGGCACTCCCCGTGGATCCATTGAAGGAAGCCTTTTTCCAATGAGCATGCAGACCGGTCGCCGTGTCGGCGTTGCGTTCGTTGGCATGGGTGGCGCCGTCGCCACCACAGCCATCGCGGGCATCGAGATGATCAAATCCGGATCGAACCGCCTCGACGGTTTGCCCCTGGCCGGTCTCTCCGTCGCCGGATTGGCCGACTACAAGGATCTCGTCTTCGCCGGATGGGACCTCAACGACGACGATCTCGCCTCGGCCGCCACCGGCCACGGCGTGCTCACCCAGCAGGACATCGAGAACGGCGCCAAGGTGCTCAAGGGCATCAAGCCGTGGCCGGCCGTCGGCAGCGCCAAGTTCTGCAAGAACATCGAAGGCGCCAACCGCATCGTGGCGGCCGACCACCGCGAGGCAGTCTCGGTCATTGCCAACGATCTTCGCCGCTTCAAGGCGGAGAGCAACCTCGACGACGTGGTGGTGATCAACCTCGCGTCGACGGAACGCTGGCCCGACCTGACCGCCGCGACCCTGAATTCGGCCGACGCCTTCGAGAAGGGCCTCGATTCGAGCGACGAATCCATCAGCCCGGCAATGCTCTACGCCTACGCGGCGATCAAGAGCGGCGTGCCCTACGCCAACTTCACGCCGAGCGTCGCCGCCGATGTGCCGGCGCTCCTCGAGATGGCCAAGTCCCTGAACGTCCCCGTGGCGGGCAAGGACGGCAAGACCGGCCAGACCATGATGAAGACGGTGCTGGCCCCAGCCCTTAAGGCCCGCGCCCTCCATGTCGACGGTTGGTTCTCCACCAACATCCTCGGCAATCGTGACGGGCTTGCCCTCAACGACAAGGACTCGCTTCAGTCCAAGCTCAACACCAAGGGCACGGTGCTCGACTCGATCCTTGGCTACCCCGTCGAGGACCACCTCGTTCACATCCACTACTATCGGCCGCGCGGCGACGACAAGGAAGCCTGGGACAACATCGACGTCACCGGCTTCCTCGGCCAGCGCATGCAGATCAAGGTCAACTTCCTCTGCAAGGACTCGATCCTGGCGGCTCCCCTCGTCATCGAGATCGCCCGCGTCCTCGATCTCGCCAAGACGCGTGGCGACGGTGGCGTGCAGGAGCAGCTGTCGTCGTTCTTCAAGGCCCCCATGGTCAAGAACGGCCACGGCCCGGAGCACGACTTCGGCAAGCAGCAGACCATGCTCCTCGACTGGCTCGGCGTGAACTGATGACCGCTCTTCCGGAGGGCGGCCCCGCCGCCCCCCTCGCCCTGCGCCCGCTCCTCGTCGAACTCAACGACCTGAAGCGGGTCCACGCCGCCGGCCGCACGGGCTCCATCGCCGAGCGCCTGTTCGCGCAAGGGTGGGGTGCCCTTACGGGCGGCGCCCCGGCGGAGGACGTCGCCCTCGACATCACCGCCAAGGCTCTGGCGGCCGCGCGGTTGTGCGATCTCGATGCGGCGTTCCTCGCGGCGGCCGGCCTCGACCACGCGGCGGCGGCGGGCATTCTCGTCGCCGGGTTCGAGGCCGTCACCGATAGCGTCGAGCCGAGCCTGCGGGACAGCCTGCGCGAGCGCCTGCGTGAGCCCAGCGCCGTCCTGCCGGGACCGTTGCCGGCCTTCGTCTCCGCCCTCGCGCATCAGCCGCGCGCCGGCGTCACCTGCCCGGGCAAGCCCCGCATCCTGTTGGAGCCGCCCGAGAACCACGCCGAGCATTGCCTGATGGTGGCGGTCTACGGCGTCGTGCTCAGTCCTTTCTACCGGGCCGATCCGACCCTCGTGTTCCTCGCCGCGATGAGCCATCATTTCCACAATGCGGCGATGCCGGATGCGGGCTTCACCGGCGAGATGCTGCTCGGCGACCACCTCGGGCCCATCATGGCCCGCACCACCCAATGGGCCCTCGACGAGCTCGATCCCGCCTTGCGTGAAACCGTCGAACGCGCCCGGGCCGTCCTCCCCGACGATGCCACGGCGGAGGGCCGCGCCTTCCACGCCGCCGACTGCATCGACCGTGTGCTCCAGATCGCCCAGCACCTGCGTGCCGCCGGGCTGACCATGGACACCGTGCTGGACGATATGGAACTCGTTCACGCCGGGCCGGTGAAGGGGTTTCACGATCGTGTCCTGACGGACATGCATATTCCGTGATCCGAACCGTCGATCACGCGGACACAGCGTCATGATTCCCTTTGCCCTCCTCTCGCCGGAAACCGGCGAGGCCCTGAAGGCCGATACAGCCCATTCCCTGCGGGAGGCCGGGACGGGCGTGCGCTGGCCGGTGATCGACGGGATCCCATATCTGCGGACCAATCGGTCAGACCTCGTCGAGCGGACCCTGAAGCTCCTCGACGCGGGCGAAACCGATCTGGCCCTCGAGGGGCTCCTGGCCGACCAGGACGATTGGTGGACCGGCCCGCCGGCCGATCCCCTGGACCTCCACGAACTCGTGCGCGACCGGGCCAAACTCACCCTGCGCGACGCCGTACGTCTCCTCGGCTGGGGCCGCGTCGGCGACTATTTCGTTCATCGCTGGAGCGACCCGACCTATCTCGCCGGCCTCGCCTTGCTCGAAGCCCACTGGAACGATCCCGTCTGCGTCTTCGAGTTCGCCTGCGGTATCGGGCATTATCTGCGCGAATTCGCCCACCGCGGCCTGAAGGTCGCCGGGGCGGACGTGGTGTTCGCCAAGCTCTGGGTCGCCCGGCACTGGGTCGTGGGCACGCAGGCGCAGCTCGTCTGCTTCGATGCCGGCTCGCCGCATTGGCCGATCCCCGAGGCGCCCGTCGACCTCGTCGTGTGCAACGACGCGTTCTACTTCCTCGATGCCAAGGCCGACGTGCTCGACAACCTGCGCCAGAATGCCGGCGACGATGGCTGGCTCGTGCTCAGCCATATCCACAACAGCGGCAAGCCGGGTTTCTCGGCCGGCCGCGCCGTTTCGGCGACGGAGATCGAGGAGCTGTTTCCCGATGGCCTCGTCTACGACGATGCCGATCTCACCCGTGCCCTGGTCGACGCCCGTGCCCCGGCGCCGCGCGCGCCGGGCGAGCTGACCGAGGTCGAGGCGTTCTCCGTCGTCGCGGGGCCGGGCATGCGTCCGGCGCCCCGGGCCATCGTCGACGGCATCACTCTGCCGCGTGCCGGAACGCGCCTGCGCCTCAATCCCCTCTACGCGCCGGATCCAGCGGGGGGATGGCGCATCGCCTGGCCGTCCGAGCGGTACGAGGCCGAGTATGCGGGGCTCGCCACCTATCCCATGCACTCGGACGGCCCGGCCGTCCTCGAATGGGCCGGCGGCCTCGATTCGCCGGAAGCCGACCGGATACGCACCCGCGAATACGTCGATCTGCCGGAGCGGTGGTGATGGGCGCCGTCACCTGGGGCATCGTCGGCTTCGGCTGGGTCGCGCGCGATTACATGGCGCCGGGCATCCGGGACGCGGGCCATCGCCTCTTGGCCGTCGCCGATCCGGGCGCGGAGTCGCGGGCGGCGGCGGAGGCCCTGGGCGCCCGTGCCTATGCCGACCTCGCCGATCTCGTGGCCGATCCCGAGATCGAGGCAGTCTACGTCGCGACCCCCAACCATCTCCACCGCGAGGCCATCGAAGCGCTCGCCGCCTCCGGCAAGGCGATCCTGTGCGAAAAGCCCATGGCGGCGAGCCTCGCGGACGCCGAGGCCATGGCGATGGCCGTGTCCGACAACCGGACGTTCTACGGCACCGCCTTCGACCAGCGCCACCACCCGGCCCACCGCGCCATGCGCGACTGGATCGCTCAAGGCCGCCTCGGCACCGTCACGGCCGTGCGGATCGTCTACGCCTGTTGGCTGCCCCGGGCCTGGACCTCGGTCGCCGGTCACGACAACTGGCGTATCGATCCGAAGAAGGCTGGCGGCGGCGCCCTGATGGATCTGGCGCCCCACGGCCTGGATCTCGTCGACTTCCTGGTCGGCGAATCCATCGTCGATCTCGCCGCCCTCACGCAGGCCCGCGCCCAGGACTACGCCGTCGACGACGGAGCCCTGCTCATCGGACGGACGGGATCCGGCGTGCTCGCCAACCTGCACGTCGCGTACAATTGCCCCGACGCCCTGCCGCGCCGGCGCCTCGAGGTGACCGGCACCGCAGGCCAACTCACAGCGATCGACACCATGGGGCAGGTGGCGGGCGGCAGCCTCACCTTCATCGATGGGACGACGGGGGCGGCGGAAGACATCGCCTTCGACGGTACGGCCTCGCCCTTCCTCGAACAGGTGCGGGCCTTCGGCTCCGCCCTGCGCCATCCCGAGGAGCGGGCCGCCTACAGTGCCACCCGCGACCTGCACACCATGCGGCTTCTGGCGCGCGCCTACGACGCCCTGGCTTGAGAACGGATCATCACGTGAGCGAACACGATCAGGACGCCCGAGCCCGCAATCCGCGCGTCACCGCTCCGCGCGCCTACACCTACGGGGCGAAGCGGCAGATTGAAGGCCTACCGGCCTCCCTGCCCGAGCCCGTGCGCGCCTACCTCGATATTCTGCCCCAGGGGCGCATCGTCGGGTTTCCCCTCGCGCCCCTCGACCGCACCGGCATTCCGGTCTGGTTCGTGTCCCTGTTCCTCGACGATCCGTTCTTCGTCGGCGCCATGCCGAGCGGCATCGGCTACGGCGCCACGGACGAGGAGGCCCTCATCGGCGCCGTGGCGGAGATCGCCGAGAACCTGATGCC